>Ga0233426_10000317_pt1 | contig 53459 bp, 53 predicted proteins | sample SI_118_April2016_6_FD_179875 | JGI IMG/M metagenome (GOLD analysis project Ga0233426, IMG submission 179875) | Seawater microbial communities from Saanich Inlet, British Columbia, Canada - SI_118_April2016_10_MG | ecosystem: Environmental > Aquatic > Marine > Inlet | place: Canada: British... | reverse complement strand
ATAGTGGATAGTGGATAGTGGATAGTGGATAGTGGATAGTGGATAGTGGATAGTGGATAGTGGATAGTGGATAGTGGATAGTGGATAGTGGATAGTGGATAGTGGATAGTGGATAGTGGATAGTGGATAGTGGATAGTCTAGGATATTTGCGGTGCCAGCATTTGCTTAATGCACTCCTCTAATCGCCTAATCTGTTGCAAAATACCTACTTTAAAACGTAGCAAAATTGCTAATATTTGCCAGTAATGATTAGAACTGATTGCTCACAAGATAATGTAATGCCAAAAATATTGCTCCTAAAGTACACTAGCTCAGCATGTTAGGTGGTGTATTCCTTAAACGACTTAATAGGTAACAGACGTCAAAACACTAGGTTATATTTTTCTTGCCATCATTGTCACTGCTCTTGTAACCGCCAGTGGCACATTTCTATGGCTAAATGCCAATATTGTTTATGACGCTGAATACTATAAGGCTCACCCTCAAAAGACTAGAGACAAAATCCAGAAATGCCTAGCTGAGGAAAATCTAGCAAAAGCAGAGGGTGACATTGATTTGGCCGATACACTACGAAAACGTCCAGAGTGTTTGGCAGCAATAACAACTAAAGACGGATGGAATAACTATGTCGAGTATTGCGATAAGGATGTTGATGAACTAGAAGCCCATCTTTGTCAGTTTTGACCCTGATCAAGTTGTTCAGCAAAACGTTGTAGTTGAAACAATTACATTTAAAGGATGGTTTTTAAGCGTTACACGCCAGCAATTGGATTAGCGATCACATTGCAAGCCTAAATCTATAAACATCAGCGATTAGACTTGAAACATTAAAATTTCAAACCTTTTTCTTTAGTTGCTAATTTTTGTACGTCCCGCTGGAGATCCTCAATAAGGCGAGGTAGATAACTTTCTTGATCATCATTTAACCGATGATTGTCACTTACATCAAGAGCGTTGCCTACATTTTTAATAAATTCCTTAAGCACCTCAACGCGTTGCTGAAACCATGATCTTTTAGTTGTTTCTCGTTTATGGTCTTTTAAAATAATTCGCTTTCCCGAATGACTAAAAAAAGGTTCCGGAGGCAGATGTGGGACAATATCTCCGGCGTTCGCCACACGATAATGAAGACCTTCAATTTTATCATTAAGCGCTTCGGCGAAAGCGGCATCACCAGGTCTAGGGCTGGCAAATGTATACAGACCATAAACATTGTAACCATTTTCAGAAAGCATACCCGCATAAAGAGATGCCAAAGCCCCAGCTAAACTATGCCCTGTGATCCATATTTTTTTATCTTTACAATTGTATTGATCCAGAATAGCTGTGAGCCTAATCACTGCGGGAAAAAGAGCATCCTGAAATCCCTCGTGAGCTCTTGTTTTTGTAAGTGGGCCAGCATCAGTTACGGCAGAAAAGTTGGCCAACCAATCTTTCATATTATCACTACCTCGAAACACAATGACTGCATGTTGCTGATCAGCCATTACATAACATTGGGTATCAACACTCGAACCCTTTTGAACTTCAAAAAATATTGCTTTGTCATAGCCCCACAATAACGCTTGAGACACTATGTCGGACTCAGATTGGTATGCAAGAGCACAAGCTAATGCCGGAGAAAGTGAATTTTGAGTCTGATATTTTTTACCCATTCGTAATGTTTTATAGTAATTTATTGGTAGCATCGAGAAATTTCCCCCTAAAAAATCAATAGCTTATCAGAACATCCACCAATCTCAGAGACTACTGACACTACTGAAATATTTAGTACTCTCAATAGGATATTCTATTCCTGTTTCAAAATTTAGAATAAGGACACATAGCCAAAAAGTCTCTATAAAAATCTAGCAGTAGCAATTTTGTATACTAATGAAATTATCAATTTCTTTAGTATTTCCAGATTCACATTGGTTTTTTTAATAATATTGGTCTAAGTTTGAGGTGAAGAAATGGACTTCACACCCTACAAGGACCGTAAAAGTTATGCTGATCAAATTGATGCAAGACAAACAAATTAATCAATCCGAACTTGAGAGAGAAACTGGAATTCCGCAGCCAACACTGAGTCGCTATCTTAATGGAGAAACCAAGTCGCTCAAATTTGATACACTTAAAGTGCTAGCAGATTATTTTAATGTGCCCATGGATATTATTGTGAGAACAGAGACGCCGTCAAACCAACCCTATGATTAAAACAGCTGTAAAGCCAACAAGAAAGAGTGACTACGCTTCAGATCGCAGGTTTAGGTCACCCGGTCATTAACGATATTTTGAATCAGAGGTGGCCCTTGGTAAATAAAACCAGTATAAATTTGTACCAAAGCTGCACCCGCTTCAAATTTAATTTGCGCATCCGCTGAACTGTTAATCCCGCCGACCCCGATTATGGGAACTTTTGTACCCAGATTTTGGTGCAGTCTTGAAATGACCGCGGTTGAAAAGTCCATAACCGGACAGCCACTCAGACCACCGGTCTCATTAGCATGGAGTGAGCCCGCTACTGATTCACGATCAAGAGTAGTGTTTGTCGCGATAACAGCGTCAAAGTTATTTTTAAGTAGTGATTTTGCAATGGAATCGATCTCTTGAACAGTAAGATCAGGTGCTATTTTTAAAGCCAAAGGGACATACCTATCATGGCGCTCTTTAAGCTCCGCTTGCTTCTCTTTCAATTCACGAAGTAGCTCATCAAGAAGCTCGCCATATTGCAAGGATCTTAAACCTGGCGTGTTTGGTGAGGAAATATTCACAGTAATATAAGCCGCATAGGGGTACACTTTTTCCATGCAAATTAAGTAATCTTCCTTGCCTTTATCCATAGGCGTGGTCTTATTTTTACCAATATTTACCCCAACTACAATATCTGATCTACGTGCTCTAAGATTCTCTACTAAATTATCAACACCTTTATTGTTAAATCCCATTCTGTTGATAATTGCGTTCTTATCTTTTATCCGAAACATCCTGGGTTTTGAATTGCCCGATTGCGGTCGAGGGGTGACGGTCCCAACTTCAACATGGCCAAAGCCCATTTTATGAAATGCATCTATTGCCTCACCATCTTTATCTAAACCCGCTGCTAAACCCACAGGATTTGGAAACATAATACCCATAACTTCAACTGGGTCAGGTTTTACTGTTTGAGCATATAACTTATTAAACGAACTATTTCCTGTTTTCTGCAAAAAGCCCAGCACCCAATCATGAATTTTTTCTGGGTCAATTTGCATCATTATTTTTTTCGCAATAGGGTAAAGCATTAAACGTTATTTCCTTAGGGAAACCATAAATGATGGATTACTAAACTAGCCTTTATGATACCACTTGCGAGGCTTCAGGCAATCAGCTTTCAAGGGTAATAAATATTTCATGGCAATTAAAAATACGTTTTGGTCGACCATTGGGATAAACGTGAATAATAAACGTAATCGTATGACTGGCAACCTAGTTTTTAAAGCGTCTATACTCATTAGACGTAGCGGGCCATTTGGCAGCGCTGTGGCTGTCCAACTGGGTAAGTAAATACATAAACTTCAAAAGGAAAAAGTTAACTAATCCCAAAAAAAATGTTGACCAAATTACTATATTTTGCTAAATTTCAGTAATTACTGAAATTAAGGGAATTACAAAATGTCAGACTCATTAGATGTTGAAATATCACCGCATTCAGAATCTTTTATTCAACATTTTGGAGAAATGGGTAGCCGCTGGGGGATTAACCGGACAGTCGGTCAAATGTGTGCCCTTTTGGTAGTTACGGAAAAACCACTAAATGCTGATCAAATTGGTGCGGCACTGCACATTTCCAGATCCAATGTCAGTATGGGGCTGAAAGAACTTCAATCGTGGAACTTGCTCCGTGCTGTAACCGTAGCCGGAGACAGAAAAGACTACTTTACAACCCCCGATGATGTCTGGGAAATGGCTAGAACGCTAATTGAGGAGCGTAGAAAACGAGAGATCGATCCAACACTGTCCATGCTAAGAAGCGTTCTTTTACAAGAGCAAGCGACAGGTGAAGATAGTTATGCATTGAACAAAATGAATGATATGCATGATTTAATTGAGCTACTGGTTAGCTGGCTCAATGAGATGCAAACGCTTAAGTCACAGCGGCTAATGAAACTTCTAAAACTTGGCTCTGGCGTTAACAAAATATTGGATCTAACCGACAGAGTCTCTGGCCGGTCTTAGTATTCAGGAGAATTTGGTAAATCTTTAGAGGGGGGCCTCAGTCGAGACAAGGATTTACTACCGCAGTGTTCTCCAAACCCTAGCGATGGCGCTAGCGCATAAAAATAAGCGGATAACCAAACTGATCGGTTCGATGTAACCATTGGACTGCAATAAATTTTTATGTGTACCCTAAATGAGATCGAACTATAGTGTTATGTAGATATAAAAACTGGTTACGATTACCACTACTTCTGATTTTTTTTCTGTTTTTAGGTGGTTGTGACGAATTCGCACTTTTTGATCCAAAAGGTCCAGTGGCAGCAGAGCAACAGTGGTTGATAATTGTGTCTTTTGCCATAATGTTGATTGTGGTGATCCCGGTCCTAATAATGAGCCTTTGGTTCCCATACAAGTATCGAAGCGACAACACTAGCGAAGAATATCTACCTAACTGGGAACATTCAAACAAGATAGAATTTGTTGTTTGGACCGTGCCTATCCTAATTATTCTAGCGCTGGGAGTTTTAACCTATATAACCTCTCATTCTTTAGATCCACGCAAGCCCATCGAATCTGATAAGCCTACTATGGTAATTCAAGTAGTGGCAATGGATTGGAAATGGCTATTTATTTATCCAGAACATGGCATTGCAACGGTTAATGAAATGGCAATGGTTGTGGATCAACCCGTGGAATTTTTGGTTACCTCTGATGCCACTATGAATTCTTTTTTTATCCCCAACCTTGGCAGCATGATCTATGCGATGTCAGGGATGGAAAATCGCTTGCACTTGATGGCGTCAGAACCCGGAACCTACAAAGGGATGTCAACCAACTATAGTGGTTTCGGATTCTCCGGCATGAAGTTTAATGCGATAGCATCTAGTCAGGCGGAATTTGATAACTGGGTGGAAGAAGCGCAAAACTCAAAACATTTACTTACCCAACAGGCATTTGAATCACTTCAAGTCAAGAGCCGTGATGTAAAACCAATGTACTTTAGTAACCCTAATCCACTTTTATTTAGCGACATAATTGAACACTATACCGGAGGTTTAAATGTCGAGTAATCGCACTATTGTTACCGAACCAGATCCTATTTTTGGGCGACTAACTTTAGACTCTATTCCCTATGAAGACCCGATCATCATGACCACATTCACTGTGGTCGCAATCGGTGGACTAGGTTTAATAGGCTCAATATTATACTTTGGCAAACTAAAATATCTTTGGCATGAATGGCTTACATCGGTGGACCATAAAAAAATTGGCATCATGTATGTGATTGTAGCCATGATCATGCTTTTTCGTGGCTTCAGTGATGCGCTCCTGATGCGTTCACAGCAAGCGGTTGCAGTTGCTAGTGAATCTGGTGCCGGCTATTTGCCACCGGAGCACTACGATCAAATATTTACCGCTCATGGCGTCATTATGATCTTTTTTGTCGCTATGCCACTCATAGTAGGTTTAATGAATATTGTCGTGCCGCTGCAAATAGGTGCTCGCGATGTCGCCTTCCCTTTTTTAAACTCTCTAAGCTTCTGGCTATTTGTGTCCGGCGCTCTACTAATGAATATTTCCCTGTTTGTAGGAGAATTTGCTGCCACTGGTTGGCTTGCTTATCCGCCTCTCTCTGGCATCGAATATAGCCCCTGGGTAGGCGTCGACTACTGGCTTTGGGCGCTACAAATTTCGGGCATCGGTACGCTCCTAACTGGTATTAATTTTGTTGTGACCATACTGCGTATGCGTGCACCTGGAATGACCTTGATGAAAATGCCCGTATTCACCTGGACCTCATTTTGTGCCAATGTACTTATTGTGGTTGCATTTCCTATTTTGACTGTGAGCATCACTCTGCTAACCCTTGATCGGTATATGGGAACACACTTTTTCACTGGAGATATGGGCGGCAATCAAATGATGTATGTAAATTTAATATGGGCATGGGGTCATCCCGAGGTCTATATTCTCATACTGCCGGCCTTTGGCGTTTTTTCTGAAGTTACAGCGACATTTTCTCGCAAACGATTATTTGGTTATGACTCCTTAGTGTGGGCAACGATATGTATTATGCTCATGTCATTTCTGGTGTGGCTACACCACTTTTTTACCATGGGTGCCGGGGCGAATGTAAATGCATTCTTTGGTATTGCTACCATGATTATATCAATTCCAACTGGCGTAAAAATATTCAACTGGCTGTTTACAATGTATAAAGGCAGGGTCGAATATAGCGCTTCGATGTGGTGGACTATCTCTTTTTTGTTGACCTTTACTATTGGCGGCATGACCGGCGTGATGCTGGCAATTCCTGCAGCTGATTTTGTCTTGCACAACAGTTTATTTTTAGTCGCTCACTTCCACAATGTCATTATTGGCGGCTCACTGTTTGGGTATTTCGCAGGTATCACTTACTGGTGGCCAAAAGCAACCGGGTTCACACTCAATGAAAATTTAGGAAAATGGGCCTGTGGTTTATGGACAGTAGGGTTTTTCATGGCTTTCATGCCTCTTTATGTCCTAGGCTTTATGGGTATGACCAGACGCTTAAATTACTATGATAACCCCGTTTGGAATAATTGGTTATTGGTTGCCGGAGCAGGCGCTATTATCGTTTTGTGTGCCATAGGTGTTCAATTTTATCAAATGTTTGCCAGTATTCGAGATCAAAAAAGTAACCGTGACTGGACTGGTGACCCATGGAATGCGAGAACATTAGAGTGGTCAACATCGTCGCCGCCGCCATTTTATAATTTTGCTTTACTCCCCGAAGTCCGAGATCGAGACCACTGGACCGATATGAAAGAGCTGGGGTTAGCCTATAAAAAACCACCTAAATACCAACGGATACATATGCCAAAAAATACATGGGCTGGTGTTGTTATCGGAGGTGCATCATTAGTACTTGGATTTGCGATGGTTTGGTGGATTTGGTGGTTAGCAATCCTCAGCAGTGCGGCAATACTAGGTGCGTGGGTCATCTATGCCTTTGAAGATAACAAAGATTACTATGTCGAAGTTGACGAAATTGAAGCAATCGAAAGCAAACGATATACCAACCTAGATCGTGTCAACGAAAGCGCGATCGACTACCAGGAATCTGACGCCACTACTATCAGCGTTTAATTACTGATAAAAATATAAGGAGTGTTTAAATGAAATATATAAAGAAGGACGTCCATAAAAATGGCTAATATGGTTTTAGAGGCACCGCGTCCCGGGTATACCGGCTATGTCGAGCAGGAACACCACCATGACTATGGCGGAGACACTGTGTTTGGCTTCTGGATTTACATCCTTAGCGACTGCGTTTTATTTGCTACCCTATTCGCTGTTTTCGCCGTACTTCAGTCAAATTTTGCTGGAACTATACAAGCAAAGGATCTTTTTGAACTGGATTATGTACTAGCGGAAACTGCTCTTTTGCTAGCCAGTAGCTTTACCTTCGGTCTTGCTGTTTTGTCCGCTAATAAAAAAAGTATGGCAGGTTTGGTCGCATGGTTAGGTATAACGTTCGCCCTAGGTGCTGGTTTCTTGTACATGGAAATAAATGAATTCATACATTTTACCCATGAGGGTGCTGCCGCTTGGAGCAGCGGTGCTTGGTCTGCCTTTTATGGTCTGATAGGAACACATGGTCTTCATGTTTTTGCCGGGATGCTTTGGATGCTGGTACTTTTTGGTTTGCTATTTAGAGAAGGACTTAGTGACAACAATATTGTCAGGTTAATGTGCTTGAGCCTATTTTGGCATTTTCTAGATATTATATGGATCTGTGTGTTTAGTTTTGTTTATTTAATGGGGGTACTTTAATAGTGTTTACAGATAATGGCCACAGTCCTGGTGGCGCAGCCCACGGCAGTTTGCCAGAATACCTATTAGGACTCAGTTTATCGGTTATTTTGACCGCTATTCCTTTCGCTGTTGTAATGAGCGGTGCCCTAGGTGAGACCCTCAGTATTGTACTTATTCTACTTTGTGCGATTGGACAAGTAATGGTTCAACTGATTTTTTTCTTACACATGAATACCTCATCTGCGCAAATATGGAACTCGGTATCAGGTGTTTTCGTCTTACTATTAGTCATTATTTTAATTGTAGGGTCCCTATGGATCATGCAACATTTAAATCACAACATGCTCATGGGTCATTAAAATGAGGAATAAAAATTAATGTCTACAATCGTAAGAAAGGCTCTACCTTGGACGATGTTGCTCGCTGTACTAGCAGCAGTATCGCTCGGTGTTGTAATGAGTAGTGGCTCCAAAGGTAACACAAGTATTGTAACCTCCTCGGAGCTAGGGGGAGACTTCAGCCTACGCAATATCGATGGTAAAGTTACCCTCAGCGACTATCAAGGTAAGGTGGTAGTAGTTTATTTCGGTTTTTTAAGCTGTCCTGAAGTCTGTCCAACCTCTATGTCAGTGCTTAAACGCAGTCTTGAAATATTAACGCCAAGTCAGCTTGAAAAAACTCAGGCCATAATGGTTAGTATAGATCCACAACGTGATGGGTTCCAAGATTTAGCGGATTTTACACGTTACTATCATGATAATATTATCGGTGTCACTGGCTCAGTCGATGAAATTCAGCATATAGCCGAACAATATGGCGCTTTTTTTGAGATCACTGAGTCAGAATCTGTTGAATCTGCCTATGCGTATCGACATAGTTCTCGTTATTACGTCATCAACCAGTCAGGTAAATTAGTTCAAGCCATGCGTCATAGCACGACGCCCAACGAACTTGCAGCACGCATCAAAACGATTTTTAAAGATGCCATTAAAGATAGTCCTGCATAAATAAGAGGTTTTGATGTTGTTTAAATCAAATCGTATTTCAGTTCTTTTATCGGGCATTTGTGCTCTCATTCTTAGCATGGGTATTGCAAGATACTCGTTCACGCCAATGCTACCTATAATGCAAGCTCAACTGGGTGTAAGTGAAAGCCTAGCCGGCTGGCTGGCCGGCTGGCACTACATCGGTTATATCGTTGGCTTGTTTATAGTTTGGTTAATTACTGATCTTCGCACCAAAGATTTTTTTTACCGGTATGGCTTATTGGTGTCGGTGATAGCCACTGCCTTTATGGCGGCTTTAGAACATAGTTTAATTTGGTATGTAAGTCGTTTTTTTGCGGGCATAACCTCAGCAACAAGCTTTATGTTAGGCACTGGTTTGATTTTGAATTGGTTAAACCATAACGGTTATAAAAGCGAACTTGGTCTTCACTTTACCGGAATAGGCATCGGAATCATGGTAAGCGCGATTATCGTCGACATGTCCGGCTTAGATACCTGGTTTAATTTTAACTGGCGAATGCAGTGGATAGCGCTAGCACTTGTTGGTGGCTCGCTAATGTTTCCAGCAATGCTTTTGCTTCCTCGACCTAAAGAACGTGAAATGGAAATGTCGCGGGATAAAGATATTGGCATTGGCAGCGTAATTAAGGTACCTCCCGTACGCTGGCTTGTCTTAATGCAATGCGCTTACTTTTGTGCCGGTTTTAGTAACACGATCAATGTGACCTTCACGTCGTTAATCACCGAACTACAGCCCTTGGATGGGTTGGGGGCTAAAATGTGGTTGCTGGTTGGCATTGCTGCTACTCCCGCACCACTTATCTGGGATAGACTTGCTCGGCGTATTGGTAGACTGAATGCGTTGAGCTGGGCCTATGTACTTAACATTATGGGTAATATTTGCTTAGCCATGACAAATTCAGTAGAAACCACGGCAATAGCGGCAATCTTATTTGGCATCACCTTTATGGGAATAGTCTCCTTAACACTAAGCACCATCGGCCATCTGTATGGCTTCAAAGCTACGCAGGTAATGGCAAGATTGACATTTTTCTATTGTATCGCACAAATACTCTCACCTATCCTAGCTGGTACGGTAGCTGAACTTAGCGGGAGCTTCACGATGCCGTTGTTTGTTGTCAGTATAATCATGTTACTAGGGTTGATCTTTTTATTGACCGCTCGACGTTACTCACCAGATCAGACTGCCTCTGGGTCTATACGGCTGTAACTTTGGCATATTACAGTTCAAGAATATTAGGCTTTTTACTCTATATTGGGCTACTTTACATGCCTAATACAGTCATAGCTGAGAGATATCAGATTACTGATACTTTCGGTAAACATCAGTTTGATCATCCTCCGCAAAATATAGTAGTCACTGACTGGACGGTTTTAGAAAATCTCTTGGAATTGGGCATTGTGCCTCTAGGCGCGCCCGAGCTTGATCGATATAGACACTATGTTGTGCAACCAAAATTACCGACAATGATCACCGACATAGGAAAAAGGATGACGCCAAATTTAGCGACGGTAAAGTCCCTCAATCCAGATGTGGTTATTCTTGGGACTAAACAACGAGAATTAGCGCGAGCTTTTTCATTGTTCGCTCGAGTTAATTATTACAATAGTTTTAGCCCTAGATATCGTACTAATGGTACAAAGTCTCGAAAAAGATTTCTACAAATTGCTCAGTTAGTCCAAAAAGTGCCTTTAGCAGAAAAAAAGCTAGCCTTTTTAGATACGCGTATTGCTGAACTAAAAAAACAATTATCAGATCACTTCGGGCAACAACTACCTTTCGTCACTACCTGTCGATTTAGCGCTAAACAAAAATTGTTGCTCTATGGTCGCAATAGTATGCCCGACTATGCATTAGGACTCCTTGGAATTGAGGATGAATACCAAACTGAGGTGTCGACCTGGGGTGAAACCGAAGTGAGCATATCCGCACTTAAAGAAATAAAGACTGGTTATCTAATCTGCTTTAAACCCCACGATGATGCCAGCATTTTTAATCAAAATAACTGGCGAAAATTATCATTGGTGCAGCAGGATCGATTTCACTATGCAGATCCGGTGTGGTCCTATGGTGGTGCTATGTCCGTCCTTTACATCGCTGAAGCAGTTACTAAAACCCTACTCAATCTCTGATATCTAACGACTACTTGAGTATTTCCAATTTTGTAACCGAAAACACTTCTAAATGATTTACACTAGGGTTTGTCTCTCAGACCTTCAGTTAGACTGAAGGTGTTCAAAGATTAAATTACTATTAAGGGGTACTTCATGAATAACTTTTCGGCTACATTAGACGCTATAGCAAAACCATTCAGTAACTTGGCACCTTGGTTGCTTAGGATGAGCTTGGGCGTTGCCTTTTTTTTGCATGGTTATGGCAAATTTCCGCTTCCGCCAGAAAAAATGGTGAGTTGGTTTGGTAGTATTGGAGTTCCAGCACCTGAATTAATTAGTAGCATGGTCGCCATTGGAGAGGTCGCTGCTGGTATTGGTATCATTGTAGGTGGCATATTGGCAACATCCCTTGGTCATCTAATTACTCGGCTGTCCGGGGGCGCCGTTGCTGTAATAATGGTTGGAGCTTTAAGTATTGCGCATTCCGACTGGTTTATAACGACAAAATTATTTACTAGTGAACAAATCTTCCTGCTCGCTCTTGGTTTATACTTTGCTATTAAGGGTAATGATTAAAAAAATCATATAAAAACACAGGTGGCTCCAAAACGTTGCTGACATTTGCATTGGTAAATAGCCACCTTTATTCTACAAGATAATTTTTACTGTTTAGTAAACACTTCGATCTGGAATCATAACTAATGAGTGTGCCACCTTTCTTATATCGACTATATGAAAAGTTCTTACACCGACAGTTACAATCAACTAGCCGGCCGAGGCATGTTGGATTAATTGTCGATGGCAATCGTCGATTTGCTTTAGCTAACGGTCTAGCTACGCGAAAAGCAGGCCACATGGCTGGCTCGGATAGATTAGAGGACTTTTTAAAATGGTGCCTAGAACTCAACATTGAAATTGTGACGCTTTATGGCTTTTCTACTGAAAATTACAAACGCAGTAGTGAAGAGGTAGAAGAGCTGATGACTATTATATTGAATAAATTCCGCACGCTACAGGCAGACCCACTGATTGCCAGCGAAAATGTAAAAATTAAAGTCATCGGTCGACGTGATGGATTTTCTCAAGAGATGCAGGACGAAATCGTTAAAGTCGAAGCAATGACCGAGAGTCACAATAATTTTCAACTCAATGTAGCTATTGGTTATGGCGGTCGCGCAGAAATCGTCGATGCTGTGAAAAGGATAGGAAGACAAATTAAATCTGGCAACATTAATGTCGATGAAATAGATGAGGATATGCTCTCAAATCATCTATATACCGAAGGCCTGCCAGATCCAGACCTTATTATTAGAACATCAGGAGAGGAGAGGTTATCTGGCTTTCTACTTTGGCAAAGTGCCTATTCCGAATTATATTTTACAGAGGTCTTCTGGCCTGCTTTTCGTAAAATTGACTTTTGGCGTGCTATTCGAGTGTGGCAGCAACGCAATAGGCGTTTTGGGAAATAAAAATAGGCCTGGTTATGCTTATTGGCTGCCGTAGTTGTAAAAATCCGCAATGGCTAGTCCAGCGGCAACGCTGGTAAAGGGGTCATGTTCAACAACCTTACCAGCAAACTGATTATCAAGAATATCTTTCACAGCAGGAATTAATGAAGATCCACCGGTACGAATAACCAGATCAATATCGTCAGCCAGAACATTAGCTTTATTCAAGGTTAGCGTGATAGCCTGCTCCAACTCAAATAACAAATCTGAAATCATTAACTCAAATTCCCAGCGTTCAAGTTCCACCTCAATATCCAACTCAGGAATATCTAAGATTGCTGATGACTGAGTAGACAGTTCAGCCTTAAATGCCTTAATCGCTTCAAACACCTGGTAACTATAATTTTGCTTGATAAGATCATACAAACGACGGAACTTTGCAGCCGCCTCATCAGGCTCAACCATGCGTTGCATAACAGGTGCGGTAAATTTATTTTGGTTGAGCATGTAGCTTACAGGCCAGTTAATTAAAAGATCTTCAAAATCACCAAAAGGGAAAAGGGTATCTACCATCAAGCCGTCAATAACCCTACTCCAGCGTTCGCCTTTGCCCAACAAGGGAAATACTAACTCAGTAAAAATAGCTTGGTCAATACGGTCACCACCGAGGCCAATACCATGGGTGGCTTCTACCTCAAAATGATCTTGGTTGCGCTTAAGGATACTAAAGTCTAGTGTGCCGCCACCAAAATCTACAGTAAGTAGCCTTTGATTCTGTTGTCCGGCATTGTTGTGCAAATAACTTATAGCTGCGGCAGTCGGTTCAGGACAGAATGTTTGATGAACAATACCAGCATATCCATAGGCCTCCTTTAAGCGTGTCATCGCGATTGTATTACGTTGATCTTCCCCCCCTTCAAAATTCACTGGGTGACCAATACAAGCATGATCTGCACTATCTTCAGAGTGATCTTCAATATGAGAAAAAAGCGCTTTTTGAATTTTTACTAAAATTGGGGTTACCAGAGCTACCAAGCGAAAAGGACGATTAAAAATTAATGTTCGGTCACTTGAACTACTACCGAGCAAACGCTTTGTGCCTCTAAATAGGCGACCAGGTAATCCTACATCATTAAACGCCTGACCAAATACCTTACTGGTGTCCCCCTCCCCTGAGGGGCCATCATTGCCTCCCGCACTGGTTCTTTCTTCGCCAAGAAGCTCAGCACTCAACTCAACGGTTCGACCGCGATTACCGCTAATATAATCATCAATCGCCGGTTGACCTATAGTCGCTACAAAGTGCTTATCCAAATAATTAGCAGAAGGCATAATCGCACTTTCATTACTTAAATTCACTAAATGAACGCTCTTACCATCAAAAATTGCTGCGGCACTGTTACTAGTGCCGAAGTCAACTCCGATACCGATTTTGGAATTATAGTACTTGGATTTTAAACCCATTACTGAATCACTTATTGCCGGAATTAACTACTATTTTAACCGAAAAAAATAACAAAAACCGAAACTCAATAGTTCTTTTAAGTAAATTATTTAAAAGATTTAACTACCAATAATATGCTTCTTGATAACCCTATAAAAACGCTATAAGTTAGGTCTAACACTACTAAAAGGCAGTTTTTATGTTCAAAAAAGTGCCACAACGTCACTTAGTTATTCTAATGTCTGCTATTGCAGTGTTTATTTGCTACATAGATCGTATCAACATATCGGTGGCTATTATCCCGATGTCTGAGGAATTTGGTTGGGGTCCGCAAATTCAGGGGACAGTTCTCTCTTCATTTTTTGTAGGTTACTTATTACTACAAATTGCGGGTGGAAAACTTGCAGATCGATTTGGAGGCAAGGTAGTACTTGGTATCGGCGTTCTAATGTGGTCTTTGTTTACCATTCTAACGCCTATTTCCGCCTCTTTTGGTATCGCTATACTGATTCTCAACAGAATTTTGATGGGAATGGGCGAAGCCGTCACATTTCCATCTATATATGCACTGCTTGCACGATGGGTGCCAGATTCAGAACGCGCAAGAGCCATGGGAGCCGTTAATAGTGGCATTCCATTGGGGACCGTTTTTGCATTGTTAGCCACACCATGGATTGTTCAAACGTTCGGCTGGGAATGGGCATTCTATAGCTTTGGGATAATTGGCATACTGTGGTTTTTTGTCTGGCAAAAACTCATTTCATCGACGCCAGTGGATAATCCCAATATTTCGTCAGGGGAGCTGGCTCATATTCAATCTGAGGGTGAGCCCAGTAAAATCGACAAGGCCCCACCACTGAAAATTCTTATAAAATCGCCCGCTATTCGCGCCATAATGGTGGCGCACTTTTGTAATAACTGGTCACTATTTCTTCTTTTAAGTTGGCTACCAACCTTTATTAACAAGGGACTTGGTGTGGACTACGCGTCTGTAGGTATGTTTACCATGATTCCCTTTATCACCTCTTTTGTCTTCTACAACATTTCTGGCAGTGTGGCAGATCATATGATAAAAAAAGGTATGTCAATTATAAAAGTCCGCAAAATCATGCAAACGATCAGTCTTGGTGGTATGACTGCAGCAATGATGAGTGTTGGTTACTCTGACAGTATATGGATGGCTATAGGGATCATGACTATTGGTAACATTCTTGGCTCCGCCGCCATCGGTGGATTTGTTGTTAATCACATGGATATAGCGCCAAAATATGCAGGAACCTTAATGGGAGTTACTAACACGGTCGCTGCTGTACCCGTTATTATTGGTGTCTATGCTGCAGGGCTAATTTTAGAACTTACTGGATCTTGGTTATTGGTTTTCCAATTAGCAGGCTTAGTATCAGTCATCGGAATGATATATTATCTACGTCACGCAAGTGCTGAAAAACAATTTGATTGACCCTCCTGAGCAAGCGTTTAAGACACTATGCATCGTCACCAAGCCCTTGAAAAACTATCAGCGAAAGGTATGCCGTTAGAGTTACATGACATTCTTGTCTATGGAAAACCTAGGCGGGCCTTCAAAAATGCACCACAAAGCCTCCGCGCTCTTTTTCAAGAAAACCGTAGTGATGCCACTTTTGTCGTGGTCGGTAAAGAACGCTATACTTTTAACCAGACGTGGCATGAAGCCTGTGCTATTGGCCATGGGCTGGTTAAAGAATATGAAATTATGTCCGGCGATCGCGTCGGTATATGTATGTGTAATTTTCCAGAATGGATAGTCGCTTTTCAAGCAATTACCTCGATTGGCGCGATAGCCGTCGCTATGAATTCTCTCTGGCAAGCCGATGAGCTTAAGTATGGACTGGATGATTCTGGCTGCAAACTACTCATTTGTGATCAAGAGCGGATTGATCTGCTCAGCAGTTATATTTTACCCTGTGAAATTTTAGTAGTCCGCTCCGATGTTCACAGTGAGTACCATCAATGCAAGACTTAAGATTGCGTTACATTAATCACTCAACATATTTAGAGATGCCAGATGCTAAAATTCAACGTATAGATGATACAATTATTTTGTACACCTCAGGCTCCACAGGACGACCAAAAGGGGTTATCTCTAGTCATTTAGCCATAGTAAGTGCACTTCTTAGTTGGGAGATAGCGCTGCAAATTTGGCAGTTGATACGAGAAAAACGGTTACCGAAATCAACTAGTCAACCCGCCAGCTTACTTGCTGTCCCACTATTTCATGCCACAGGTTGTCACGCGATTTTTCTTGCGGCGTTTAGGTCACAAACAAAACTAGTTTTAACCCGAAAATGGGATCCCTTAGAAGCTGCTAAATTAATCAACAATGAGTGTATAAGCACCTTTATTGCTCCCGCCGCTATGACTGAAGATCTGATTTATCATGCAAAAATAAGTGGCAATAAGCTATCTAGTTTGCTATCGGTGGGTGGGGGCGGTGCAGCGCGAGCGCCTGAACAAGTCAAAAATATTGATGCTACCTTTGCAAGAGCCCTACCCAATACAGGCTGGGGAATGACTGAAACCAATTCAATAGGTACTGCTATTGCAGGGGAAAATTATCTCGAAAAACCGGATAGTTCGGGGCTCACTGCTGCCGTCCTTGATAAAAGGATAGCGAATGAGCAGGGTAGGACTCTGAAGCCTAGAACGAGAGGTGAGGTACAGGTGCGTGGGACATCAATGTTCAGATGCTACTGGAATAAACCGAAGGCTACAGCTGATGCTTATATAGATAATTGGTTTAGGACAGGTGACATAGGTTATCTTGATGATGATGGCTATTTGCTTGTTGTTGACAGACTCAAAGATATGGTTATTCGTGGAGGCGAGAACATAGGTTGTGGGGAAGTTGAAGCGGCAATACTAACATCCTGCAGTTCGTGAGGCCTGCGTTTACGCAGTTCCTAGAGAGCGTCTTGGCGAAGAAGTGGGCGCTACAGTCTTTCATGACCAGTCAGTTGATGAAGAAACCCTTAGACGTTTTCTCAAAGAACGGCTCGCTAAATTTAAAATTCCAATGTATTTTCAACTTACTGATAAATCATTACCCCGAACCGGTTCAGGAAAAATTTACAAATTAGCCATACAAGACAAAGCAGTCAAATTGTTTAGCCATGTATAAATAGCTTCGTTAAATTGATTCAAATCTATTTTCTTTACGATTTTTTTGAACCTTATCGGCATCAAAAATTTGTCCATTCATAGCAATATAGACGCCCTCACGCAAAGTCTGTATGCCACCCACGGCACAGCCTATGTTAAACACAGCGTCATTTTCTGAAAATGCTGCCGGCTGAAGAGCACCGGTAAGAACAATTGTTTTTCCCATGATACCTTGTAAGCAAGAGGCAGTTTCTACCATTCCATCCGTGCCATGAGTAATTAAAATATGCTCAGAGTCCGTGTCGAAAACTTTTTGGCGAATATGTTCTCGATCTTCAGTTGTCATGTCCAAACTATCGACTCGCATAAGTTGATCGACCTTGAACGAAAAACCAACATTCATTTTATGTAATAAATTTTCTATAATCGGATGTCCAACTTGAAATTCACTGGCATCATCAAAATACACTTTATCAATGGTCCCACCAGTGGTAAAAATATCTAAGCTGTTCATCTGCGGTTACCTTTTTGTAAGATTAGTCAAAAACCAAAAATAGTACTTAGACTGTTTTTTGAGAAAACACTCTACGTTTTAAACGATACGCGTATACTGTAGTGAAGATTTTAACGCAAACACCTTTTAAGTTCACTGATCCAATTAAAAATTGAGATCGTAATAATGAATATAAAAGGAGCAAGCTGACTATGTTGGGTACTAGAATCGACTTTATCGACAAAGAAAAACCGGCTATATCCCGAACTGGGGTCTTTAGTAGCGAAAAACGCTCAGATCAATGGTCTTTGCTGTTAGTAGCTGTTGGAGAGTCACGGGATAGAAAAGCATTTGCTCAATTGTTCAAACATTTCGCACCGCTTCTTAAGAGTTTTGCTCAGGCCAGTCGTCATGAGGGATGGTTTCCTGGATTGAGCGAAGATCTAGTTCAAGAAGTAATGATTAAAGTGTGGCAGAAAGCAGGTGGTTACAACCCCGAAAAAGCATCGGCCACCACATGGATTTACACCGTGGCGCGCAACTGCCGTATTGACATGCTTAGAAGAAAAAGTAACACCCAACATTTACCGTTGGAAAACGAGGACTATTGGCATGAGCCTGACGAAGAGACACCAGTGTCGTTACTTCGGCAGAATCGCAGCGAGGTGAAGGTTCAGGCATCTCTTGGTCAATTACCAAAAGAACAAGACGAAATTCTTCGCAAGGTGTACTTGGAGGGAAAGTCACATGCGGAGGCGTCAGTAGAGTTAGGCCTACCTCTTGGAACTGTTAAATCAAGAGTCCGGCTTGCACTTCAGAAAATGCAGATTTTGGTCGCACCAGAGTTTAGAGAAGAAATACTATGAGTACATTAAAACATCACCCAGATACAGCTATGTTAGTTGACTTTTCTGCGGGAAATCTCTCCACAGCAGCCTCTATCTGCGTATCCGCCCATCTACATTTTTGCGACCGTTGCAAAGAAGAGCTTTTGCGCTTAGATCAAGTAGGATCACAATTGATGAGCGAAGCTGAACCTATGGTTGTAGAAGAGCAGCTATTCGACAAAGTGATGGCTAAAATCGATGCTCTGCCTGACACAGAAGCCGTGCCTCCGCCTAAGGTAATTGATAATTACCCATTGTCGGTGAGCAAGTTAATCGACTACACGCAGCCAGGTTTGAAGTGGCGTAAAATGTCCGGATCTGTTGATGTAGCAAAATTTAAAACTGGCCAGTCTGATTTCGAAGTTGCGTTGCATAGAATCCGTGCTGGGGGGAAAACACCACACCATGGTCACGGTGGCCAAGAGTTTACGGTGGTTCTAAAGGGCAGTTTCTCAGATGAAAACGCTGTTTACACCGAGGGAGACTTTTTACTTAGGGAAGCAGGTGATGAGCATCAACCGACAGGAGCTCAAAATGGAGAGTGTATTTGTCTATCAGCATTGGCTGCTCCGATTAAACTTTCAAATCCCCTAGGGTTCTTGATGAAACCTTGGTTACGTATAAACCCAATGTAAAAGCAATACGGGTGAAAATAGAAACCGCCTCTGTTCAGGCGGTTTTTTTTGGTTCACTTTTCGACCAACATTAATAACCTCTAGAGCATAAAAAAGGGCCTCTTCAGAGGCCCTTAAGATTACTGCAACATTACTGACTTTTAAAAGTCATACTGGGCTCTTAAATACCAAGAACCACCTTCGTAATTAGCTGCGGTGCGTCGAGGATATTGTAAGCCAACACTCATGCGATTAGCATTAGGAGCGTCAATCTCATCAACATAGGTATCAAAAATATTTGAACCGCCAGCTGTCAAACGGAAGTTATCCGTTACATCATAACCAAGCTCAACGTCCATATACACGATGCTATCAATTTTTGCTGAAGGACTGGACTCGGCGCCTATAGTACCGCGCTCATCATAATGCTCCCCATAAAAATTAAGGCGCGCCATAAAGCTCAACTGATCATTGATATTAGTAAATGTGTTCAGTACCCAACGATTTTCTGGGTAGTTATTTTCAATATCCTCAACCAATGAATCAGAAACTGGCTGAATACCGTTAATCAAATCTTGATCAGTAATCTTAGTAGTATTGTGGTTGAAGGCCAAGCTAGCGTTGGTCTCTATACCAGATAACAGTTCAAAGGATGAAGACAGGACTAAATCAAAACCTTGATGTTCCAACTGTAAAGCGTTGGTATAAAAAGATAAAGATCCACCCATACCATTGTCAATATCACCAGTACGATAAATACGATCATCCACAGCCACTTTGTAAAGGTCAAAGGTCAAGGTAGCGTCGTCAGTAAGATCTGCTGTCAAACCTAGACTCATGTTAACTGACTCTTCCTCTTTCAGTGGTGCGCCTCCAACAGACAAGGCGGCGGCACTAGTAGGGCGAACCAAACCTTCTTCAACCTGCAAACCAGTGGTGCCATCAAAAGTAGTAATAATGGTACTTACATTGGCTTGACCTGGTGTCGGGGCATGGAAACCTGTTGATAAAGAACCACGCATTGTTAACGCATCACTGACAGTATAACGACCAGCTACTTTTCCATTTATCGTGCTACCAAAGTCGGAAAAGTCCTCGTAGCGAATCGCATACTGCATAAACAGCTGATCGCTAACTTCATGCTCAAGGTCAGCATAAAAAGCAAGATTATCACGAGAGAATTCACCGGCATCTGCTGGCTTGACACTACTCATACCACTAGTGTCTCCATCAATCGCAGCCTGTTCCCCAGGGACAGTTGTGAAGGTTTCTTCGCGCCACTCAGCTCCATAGGCTAAAAACATGTCTGAGCCTAACGAAGTACCAAAATCAGCATTTATGTTGATCTCATTCTGATCGTAACCTCCAAGATCAAAATCACGTTGGAAAGTTCCATCTGATGCAACACCCAACTTTGGGGCCGTTGTATTATTTAAGAAATAGCGCAGCTCGTTAGAACCTGACGCCAAACTAACGTCATAGGAGGTTCCATTACTCATTTCACCCTTTAGACCTGCGACCAATGTTAAGTCCTTTTGCGCGCCATCTAAAAACGGTGTGTAGCCCTGACGCAAAGTGTCAGGCACCCAGTTTTCTTCCTGGCAGAGAGCTGCAATAGTTTCATGTCCAGTGGAACAATCAGTGTCATAACCAGCACGATAAAAGAACCGATATCGACCGTCGGTCTCAGCATATCCACCATGTGCATAGAGACTGGTATCGCTACTATCTTCAGAGGTACCCATGTTAAAGAAAATACGCTCTCCGCTAGTCTCTGGCCGACCCCAAGATTGTACAAAAGGAGCGTCGCCAAATGGCGAGTCAGCGCCAACATTAGGAACGCCGGCATCAATCAACCCTTGACCCACAGATCTCTGAATACCACGGGATAATGCATCGTTATCAGTTGATTCAAAACTAAGGTTCAAAAACCCTTCAGATCCCAGTTCAAAACCACCATTAGCTGATACCTTGACGGACTGCTCACCTTCAAAGAATTCGCCGTATTGCACCTGAACCTGGCCACCCTCTGATGCGTCTTTTAATTGAAAATCCATTACACCAGCAATAGCATCAGAGCCATATTGTGCTGCAGCACCATCACGAAGGACCTGAATATTCTTCAACGCAATACTCGGAATCATACCCACATCCACACCATGCGCACCGTTACCCGCTGCTGGCGCGAAAAACTGCACCAAAGCAGATCGATGACGACGTTTACCATTTACTAGGACCAAGGTCTGATCAGATGCCATGCCGCGTAAAGATGTCGGCCGAATAAATGCACTGCCATCACCAGTTGCCGGCGTAGCCGTATATGATGGTACTAGTGCTTTGAGTGTATCAGTGATATCTGCCTGGTTACCAAATGCTGCTATCTCTGCTGCAGAGAACACATCAACAGGAACGGGAGAGTCAACCACTGAACGTGGTTCATCACTTCGACTACCGACTGTTACTACTTCTTCAATATTTAGATCATCCGTGTTCTGTGCCACGGCAACTTGTCCCATCGATGAAACTACAGCCGCAACTGCAACTGCAATCATTCGACCTGGTCTGACGTTGCTCATATTTTTCCCCATTAAGTTAATTATAAGTTTCGTTTTAGATAAGGTTGTATCGTTAATTTTTTCACCAAAACTAACGCATCAATCACGCTATAGTTGCGATATGCAAAGGATATCAGCAAATAGCGTTCGCATTGATTGCTCTTAGTATAATACATAAAGCGTTATTTGTCTGCTCAGGTAACTCTTGGCTCAAATAATTTGAGCTACATGGCCACTGATGAGCCATGGCTCTTATGGCTTATAAAACATTATAAAGCGATTACTATCGCAGCAAAGAAATATAACCTCCCAACAATGCTGGTATAGGTCGCGAACAATGACCAGACCGGAACGATAGTAACTGGTGTTTTAATATCCCGCTGAAGACAGTAGTAAGAGTAGTCAACCTTAGTCGTCGTGGCTGCATAGGACTTACCCGCAACAATAACAAGAAAAGCATGCCTTAAGTTGACGCACCAACAGTAGTCAATGCAGTCACAAAAGGCGCATGTTAATACCTTGCTGTGCCATAAATTGCTTAGCCATTGGAATGGTATATTCTCCGAAGTGAAATATACTCGCCGCTAAAACGGCATCGGCATGTCCTTCAGTAATGCCATTGGCTAGGTGCTGCAAGTTTCCGACGCCGCCAGAGGCTATAACAGGGACAGAAACACCATTGCTAACCATCGACGTTAACTGAAGATCAAAACCGTTTTTGGTGCCATCTCTATCCATACTGGTTAAAAGTATTTCGCCAGCACCTAGATCGGTTACTTTTTTTGCCCATTCAAGAGCATCAATACCTGTAGACTTTCGACCACCATGGGTGAAAATCTCCCATCGACAATCATCGCCCCAAGCCACCTGTTTTGCATCAATCGCCACAACAATGCACTGACTGCCATATTTCTGTGCAGCCTCACTAATCAAAGTTGGATTAAAAATTGCGGCAGAATTAATTGCCACCTTGTCTGCACCAGCATTTAGTAGATTTCGGATGTCATTTAATTCCCGAATACCGCCGCCTACAGTCAAGGGAATAAACACCTCCCCTGCCATTCTCTCGACCGTATGGAGGGTAGTATCACGACCTTCATGGCTGGCTGTAATATCCAAAAAGGTAATTTCGTCTGCGCCTTGCTCATTGTATCGACGAGCAATCTCGACTGGATCTCCGGCATCTCGAATGTCCACAAATTGAACACCCTTCACGACACGACCTTGGTCGACATCAAGGCAGGGGATCAACCGCTTACACAACCCTTTCATCACTCTTTTTTACTTCTAAGAAAATGCCCTAGTTTGCCAGCTTTGGTAGCAAGATACTGGGCATTATGCGGATTACTTTCAGTTTGTATAGCTTTGCGCTCCACAACTTCAATACCTAAATCTTCCAGTGCTTTTATCTTGCGTGGATTGTTGGTCATTAGATGAACCTTGGTTGCACCCAAGTGCGCCAACATAGGTTCACAGATTGAATAATCTCTCATATCCGCGCCAAAACCCAATCGTTCGTTGGCCTCCACCGTATCGGCGCCCTCATCTTGAAGATTATAAGCTCGAATTTTATTCACCAAACCAATACCACGACCTTCCTGACGTAAATAAAGGACTGCACCCCGCCCATATTCAGAAATACGCTTCATAGCTTCATTTAACTGTTCACCGCAATCACAGCGCATGCTACCCAGGGCATCTCCTGTTAAACATTCTGAATGGATACGAACCAATAAGGGTTCATCAGAACTACAATCACCAATAGAAATGGCAATATGTTCTTTTCCTTTGAACGGGTCTTCAAATGCATGGATATCAAAAGTTCCCCACTGGGTGGGTAGCTTGGAAGATTCAATATAACGAATCACTGGTGGCAACTCCGAAGTCTAATAGTGTTTAGGCCATCATTGTACAACCAATAGAACCCTGCAGACAGACTTTTTGCAGCTATTGATTTTAAATAGCATAGTCTATATCTCGATCTCATTTTTAGGGGAAGAGCCCATCGATCTGGCGATAGTGAGATAAAGCATAGCGACGAAAAGTATGCCGACAAGCAAAGCACCTACGGTGCTGGAAAAGAACCCTAACCAGACACTCAACAAAGGTATTAAAGATACTAATAGCAAGGTTACAAGCATTTTGAAGTACCAAAGGTTAGCTTCAACTACCAAATATAAACAAGGAATTAACACCAAGGTTATCGATGAGGCAAACAAAATACCGAAGCTAAGCGATAACGCCATTGGAATCACAAACTGCGCTTGAAGACTAGTTTCAAACAAAACTGGTAAAAGCCCTACAAAAGTTGTTAATGTAGTCAACAAGATAGCCCTAAAACGCTTTTTCCCTGCATTTAAAATGGCCTGCTCCGTAGAGAGATTATTCCGACGACCTCGGTTAGCAAATTCCACTAATATAAGACTGTCATTCACAACTACACCTGCCAGCGCAATTATGCCGAATATGGACAGCATATTAACGACCATACCAAATATGACATGACCAATAATTGCCCCTATAAAACCAAAGGGAATAACCGACATAATAACCAGAGGTTGAATATAGGACCTTAATGGCACCGCTAATAGACCATAAATCATAAATAGTGCCGCTAGTAAACTAACCGCCAACTTAACATAATATTCCCTCTGCTCTTTGGAACCTCCACTTAGACGGTAAGAAACACTGGGATACTTTTCCAGAAGTGTCGGCACAAATTGATCTCGAACATCATTAATGACCATACCACTCTGCAATTTGTCTGCCTCAACCTCTGCAGTCACCGTCAAAGTGCGTTGACGGTCAAGTCTATCTATTTCTGTCAAACCCATCCCAAGACTAATGTTGGCAACATCGCCTATAGCAACGGCATCTCCATTGGGAGTCCGTATATGCATATTTTCAAGTGTTGAAATAGCGCGACGCTCTTTTATCGGATATCTCACCATCACCTTAACCGTGTCAGAATCACGCTGGATACGCTGGGCTTCTTCACCATAAAACGCTTGACGCACTTGTGTGGCCACTTCTGAGAGACGAATACCTAACTGACTTGCGCTAGGTTTTAGCTGAATAAGAACTTCTTTACTCCCAGATCCCTGCGAGTTGTAAATATCATAAACACCTGGAAATTGTCCTAAATATTGTTGCAGCTCCATACCGGCAAGGACTAATTCATCCGGATTAGTCCCGGATAATGATAGACTTATAGCAGCACCTGACGGCCCATCAGTTGAAAAATAGCGTTGCTTACTAACATTAGGTAGAAGACCCACTTCAGCACGCCATTGCCTCTCAATTTCTGTTGCACTGACAGATCGAAGCTCAGCTCGGGTCAAGACCACACGAAAATTAGCCGAGACATCACTTGAGATAAAAAAGCCAACATGCTCAACTAATCCCACTGAGTCGGGATTTTCATCACGATAACGCCTATCAATTCTATAAATTGCTGATTCTATCTTATCAACAGTTTTAGCTAAACTTTCCGCCGAAGCACCGTCCTGCATAGTAATTTGTGCCTGAACGTTATCTCCGGGAACGTTGGGGAAAAATTCAAAACGAACAATCCCACTATTTATTGATCCCAGGGTCACAATTAACAATGCAAAAAATACCGCTAAGGTTGTGTAGCGCTGACGCAAAGCCACTTTAAGTAAAGGCTGGTACACTTTTTCTATAAAGCGCTCAAGCCCATCAGAAATAGTAGTTTGACAGTGATTGAGCGTAGCCAAAAATCCAGAGGATCTATCACCAAATTTTAGTCCAACTAAATGCGCTGGAAGGATTAATTTTGACTCAATCAAAGAAAAGATGAGACAGAGAATAACCACTATGCCAATAGCTTTGGTGATACCATCAAAACTACCAGTAACGAACATGATCGGAAAAAATGCCGCCATGGTGGTAAGAACACCAATCGTTGATGGCGTGGCCACTTTTTTGGTACCAGCAACCACGATCTCTGCGGATGCACGATAACCCTCTGCCGGAATTTGCCCCGCAGCAAGCTTGTTTCGATAATCCTCCTTAGCCTCACTAAATACACTTTCGCCAATTACAATGGCGTCATCCACAACAATGCCTAAAACCATAATAAAGGCAAATAAACTCAATATATTCAATGTAACCGAGCCGAAGGGCATTAGCCAAAAAGCGCCCGCAAAGCTTACTGGAATCCCTACAATAACCCAGAGTGCGACCTTTAAATTTAAAAACATTCCTAAAACCAAAGCCACTAAAATGCCGCCTAGTAGCAGGTTGTCCGACATCATATCTAGACGCCCATTGAGATAATAAGCCTCATCATCAAATACACTGATACTTAGCCCTTGAGGTAACGACTGTTGTTTTTCCTCTGTATAGGCATGGACAGCTTCGCTGATATTCAGTAAGTTTTGTCCCTTAAGAGAAAAAACCCCTAGAGTGATTGCTTGTTGTTGATTAAATCGGTTTTGAAAAATGCTATCTGTAAATCCATCCCGCACATCGGCAACATTCCCTAAGAGTAATCGAGTCCCATCCAGATCACTACGCAATACAATATTCTCAAAGTCTCCGCCTCGATAAGCCTTACCCTCAGCGCGCACCAGTAAATTTCCTGATTCAGTACGAATCATACCCGCCGGTAAATCTAGGGAGGATAGGCGCACAGCGGAAGCAACTTCACTTAACGTCAAATTATAGGCCCGCAGACGATCTTCCTGAACCTCAATAGAGATCTCATAGGTCCCTGCCCCCCAAAGCTGAACCTCTTTAATGGCAGGTAAAGCGAGCAATTCATCATAGACTTCATCACCAATAATTTTTTTCTCTTGTTGGGTCATGTTTCCATAAACAGAAATACCCAGTGCCCAAAGATTTTGCTCAACCCGTTTAACATTTGGTCTTTCAATATCCTCTGGGAGGTTAGTTATGCCATCAATTCGATTCTCAATTTGAGTCATAACCTCATTGATATCTTCATTACTTTCAATTTCTAAATCTATTCTGGCAAAATCTCTATCGGCCGAAGCGCTAATCTTTTTGATACCCTGCAAACCTTCTAAGGCAGACTCCATCGGTAATATGACACCTTTTTCAACCTCAATTGGTGCTGCCCCGGGATACAAAGCTGTGACACTAACAATATTAATCTCTGAACGCGGAAACATCTCTTTACTGATATTTAGTAAAGATAATGCCCCAGCACAAAATATTAGAATCATCAATAAGTTAGCAGCCACAGGGTTTTTAGCGAACCATCCAATGAGCCCTGCTGTCTTAGATTCCATTATTTTTCTCGGCCTTGGAATGAATTATTACTAATCTCTAGGTTTAGCCCTTCAACCGGGGTACCTACAGCACTTACAATAATCTCGACGCCGGGGTCTAAACCATCATGTACATAATAATAATCTTCATCAGAAAATTTCAGGGTTACCGATTTTATGGACATCCTCTGAGAGTCATCCACAACCGCCACCTTAGACCCTCTAAGTAATGCTCCCCGAGGTATACTCATCACGTTTTTAAGGGTTTTACCTTTAAATGTTGCGGTTACAAATGTACCTACTAGAAGGGGTGAATCAAAAGTATTATTGTTAACAATGTTATAGGGATCAGAAACTCTGGCGACCAGATACTGTGATCTATTCAGCTCATTAATAAATCCTTCAGAACGCATTAATGTAGCCGTCCACTCGGCTTGCTGCCCATTAACGGATCCCTTGAGAGTAACCTTTTTATTATCACCCAGATTCTGCCAAAAGAGAGGATTAATCAGCGACAAATCTTTTTCAGTGAGAGGCAACCTGATTTCAACAAAATCAACGGCAAAGGTTTCACCCAGCTGAACACCTGAGGTGACATACTGCCCCACATCAACGTGTTTTTTAGAAACGATACCGCTATAAGGCGCACGAATAGTTGTTCGCTCTAACTTAATTTGCGCCTGTCTAACCTCTGCTTGAGCCTGTAAAAGATTTGCAGTAGCTTCTGCCAGATAAGGCTTCCTCAGTGCTAACAAAGGTGCTTCCTCCTCTGATCGTCCTGTCATAGCCCATTCTTTTTTGGCTTGAACCGAACGAGCTTTTTCAAGTTCAAATATTGCGTTCTTACTAATTTCTTGAGCCCTAGCTCGCTCTAAAGCCACTTCGCAATCTGAGGGGTCTAAACGCAACAAAACATCACCTGCCTGAAAACGACCACCGACAATAAACTGTTCAGACACTTCAAGAACCGTGCCTGACACTTCAGAGATTAACATGGTTCTTGTTCTAGGTTTGACTACGCCTTGAGAGCTGACAATTAAGCTGACATCGGAAGGGAAAATGGTTTGAGTATTAACGGCGAGCGCAGCCTTCACCACCGGTGTTTTTTCCGGTTCAGGACGCAGGTTATTCATAATCACCGCAACACACACTGCGGCTATTAAAATAATGATGGGTAGCAAAGCTTTCATCAATTAAATGTCCTTTTTATTATAGTTTCTTTCCTTGAGCTCTCTTTACGCACAATCACACTAAATCAAACCCATTCAAAAACAATCAATAGCTGGATCGTTACGCCCGTGGCCACACCAGCGACAACATCGTCGACCATAATGCCAAAGCCACCGCCCACATTTTTATCTATCCAACTGATAGGCCAAGGCTTGACGATATCAAAAAAACGAAACAACACAACCCCTAAAACTAGATAGTGCCACTCAAATGGCAACGCTATCATGGCTATCCAAAGGCCGACAAATTCATCCCAAACAATACCTGCGTGATCATGGACACCCAGTTTTTTAGCCGCCGACCCACATAAATATACTCCAAAAATACCAGACAAACTAATAAATACCAGATAGCTTATCAACGAGAGTTCAGCAAGACACACCCAAAGTAACGCCGCAACGAGTGTACCCATGGTACCTGGAGCAAAAGGTGATAGACCACTGCCAAAACCAAATGCCAAAAACATTTGCGGTGTTCTAATTATACTTGCTAATGACGGATTATTATTCAAAGTGATCGAATCCCTTTTTAGATGCCTCAACTGGCATTCCATCTATTAGCACCTGACCGCTTATCTTTGAGCTTACCGCCATGACGCCAATTTCTGTCGCATCAATAATACCCTCTTCTATCCACACTGACATCAGCGCGCGATACTCTTGCGAAACAGTAAAACATAGCTGATAGTCATCTCCAGCAAACAGAGCCCATGATAAAAATTGATCAGGAAATATCCGCTTAACATTGGCATGAACGGGCAGTTTATCCGTAAAAATTTCTGCGTTGAGCCCACTAGCATTACAAATATGCCCCAAGTCTGCCACCAAACCATCAGAGACATCAATGCAGGCAGATGCTATCGAATTCAACATAAGACCTTCTGCTATTTTTGGTTCGGGTCTGTAAAAGCGATTTACCAAGCGCTCTCGCTCTATGATATCAATAGATGTGCAACCATATATATCGTTAATAGCACTTAATCCAGCAGCACCGTCGGCTAAAGTGCCAGTAACGTATATATAATCCTCTGCCTTGGCTCCTTGACGTTTTAGGGACTGTCCTTCCACCACTTCACCGATTACCGTAATCGATATAGTGAGAGGCCCTGCAGTGGTATCGCCTCCGATTAGAGCGCAATTATACTCAGAGGCAACATCTGCAAGTCCAGTACTAAATTTTTTTAGCCAGGATTCTTTGGCATATTCTTTTGGTAAGGTAAGCGCTAAAGTAAACCATCTAGGCTTGGCGCCCATAGCAGCCATATCACTGAGATTAACGCAAAGTGCACGATGACCAATGCGTTCGGCAGTAGCCGAAGATGGAAAGTGAACGTGCTCTAGGAGTGTATCTGTAGCTACCACTAACTGGTTACTGCTCAAAGATAATTCAATAACAGCGCCATCATCACCAATTCCTGTGACCACACCATCCTGTTCGGTTAAATCCTTAAAGTAAGCCTCAATGATTTGAAATTCGTTGGCTTTTTGGGGTGATGATCGCGACAAACTTGTACCTCTCTAAAGTGAGCCTACATAGCGCGGTCAGCTTTGATTTCTATGCCTCGCTTTACAATGGCAACCTGATCAAGCACGCCATTAATAAACTTAAAAGCATCGGTGGGGCCATAGGTTTTAGCGAGATTTACTCCCTCGTTAATAACCACCTTGTAGGGTACATCTATACTAAATATCATCTCAAACGTTGATAGACGCAAAACCGCTCTGGAAACGGGATCAAGTTGCTTGTTGTCTCGATCAAGAAAGGGTTCAAAAGTACCGTCCACTTCCGTTAGATTTTTAGGCACACCAAACAAAATAGCATGAAAAAGTTTGTCATCAACTTTACTCATCTTATTGTCAGCATGGAATTCCGCCTCTATAGTCTCTAGATCTGTTCCACCTACTTCCCATGAATACAGGGCCTGAACAAGCATACGACGCGCTTTTTGACGCTCTCTTGCTTTTGACATTTACCAACTACCATCCATTTGATTAAACACAGTGAGCATCTCAAGAATCGATAATGCCGACTCCTCTCCCTTGTTCTCAGCATTGTCTCCAGCTCTTGCTAACGCCTGATCCAAATTGTCAGTGGTTAATAAACCAAAAGCAATAGGCATATTGTGCTTTAAACTTACCTGTCCGATACCACGTGTGGTCTCTGAACAAACATAATCGAAATGCGGAGTGTCGCCACGAATGACACAACCCAAAGCGATAATTCCATTATATCGCTCAGTGCGCGCAGCATGCTGACTAGCAATTGGCAGTTCAAACGCGCCAGGCACACGGAAAACATCAACGGCTTTATCGGTAATACCATGACGAGCCAATGCTTTAATGGCCCCATCAAGCAGAGCATCAGTGATCTTAGCATTCCATCGCGCGGCAATGAGAGCTATACGAACCGCCCCTGCATCAAAATCACCCTCGTTTGGCCTGAATTGTCCCATCAAAAAAATCCTATTGTTGTATTGCCCATTTCGATCATTACTATTTGAGTTAAATTAATCACAATTAACATAATCAACAACTTCTAGGTCAAAACCAGAGATTGCTGTAAATTTAAATGGTGCACTCATCAAACGCATTTTCTTGATACCTAAATCCATAAGTATTTGTGAACCTGTACCCACTTGTTGATATACCACTTCACTAGCTAACTTTGTATTACCAACAGAAGGATTTAAAATAGCCTCAACTTCAGCATCTATATCGCCAGCTGTCTCAGGATAATAAAGAAGCACAACCGCGCCTCTTCCTTCCTTTGCAACACGCTCAAGGGCACGATGGAAAGACCAGGCTTTAAAGTCACCAAGGGATTCAACAGCAAGAATATCTCTTGCCAATCGGTTAACATGAACGCGGACCAATGCTGGTTCATCGCCACTGACGTCGCCCATAACCAAGGCAAAATGCTTTTCATTTCGTGCTTTGTCTAGGTAAGTCTTGAGAATGAACTCACCAAAATGGGTTTTCACCGGTCTTTCATTAATGCATTGAGTAGTTTTTTCTGTAACTAAACGGTAGTGAATAAGGTCAGCAATAGTGCCAATCTTTAGTTGATGCTTCTCAGCAAATTTTTCCAGATCGTCTCGACGAGACATCGTCCCATCTTCATTCATAATTTCTACAATCACAGCGGCAGGTTCAAACCCCGCCATTTTTGCCAGATCACAACCCGCTTCTGTATGGCCTGCTCTGCTTAAAACGCCGCCTGCCTGAGCTTTAAGCGGAAAGATATGCCCTGGCTGAACAATATCATCTGGTCGGGCATTGCCAGCTACTGCAGCCTGAACAGTGCGTGCACGATCCGCAGCAGAGATACCAGTTGTTACTCCCTCGGCGGCTTCAATAGACAAGGTGAAAGGCGTACCGTGACTTGAATTATTATTTACACCGGCAACCATCATTGCAAGATCCAACTGCTTGCAGCGCTGCTCATTGAGCGTCAAACAAATAAGACCTCTCGCATAGGTAGCCATAAAATTAATATCTTGAGGTCTAACCATCGGTGCAGCCATGACCAGATCACCTTCGTTCTCTCGATCTTCATCATCCATCAAGATAACCATTTTTCCTTGACGGATATCTTCAACTAATTCTTCTACTGTATTTAACACCATTAAATCTTTCTCTTCTTAAGTCGATTTATTATCTATTGCTCGGCGGCTTTCTCGCCTAGCAATAGGCGTTCTAAATAGCGCGCCACCAAATCGACCTCAAGGTTTACCTTACTGCCGACATCATAGTCACTTATTACCGTATGTAACATTGTATGCGGCACAATATTTAGCTCAAATTCAGCACCATCAACAATATTTACCGTCAAACTTGTGCCATCCACTGTTATAGAGCCTTTGTGAGCGATGTATTTCGCAAGATCTCTTGGTGCGCGAATTCTGAAACGCCAAGATCTAGCGTCTCCTTCTAAGGAAATTACTTCGCCAATACCATCAACATGACCGGAAACAATATGACCACCAAAGCGGTCAGTAGCCTGCATAGCCTTCTCTAGGTTGATACGACTACCCACTGTCCAAGTGCCAATGGTAGTCAAGGTTAATGTTTCAACTGAAACATCCGCAATAAAACCCTGATCAGTTAACTCAACAGCCGTTAGGCATGCACCATTACAGGCAATGCTATCTCCCAAACGCACATCAGACAACGTTAAATCACCAGTGTTGATTGTCAATCGAACATCGCCACCACGAGACTCCAAGCCAGCAACCTCACCAATGGCAGAAATAATACCTGTGAACATATTTTTTTCCTCACTATCAATAGCTAATTAGACAACAACTCCACAATACGTTTAATCGTCAGCTTTACAGAACTAATAATCTTTATCAGGGTACATTGTAATACGTAAATCTTCTCCAATTTGACGCACATCCTGAACCGACAGCGCCAAATGAGCATCTATTGTACTGATGGGCAGATTAAACATCGGCCGTGCTTGATTACCAAATAATTTTGGCGCCCAATAACAAACCAATTCATCAAGTAACCCTTCACCTATAAACGCACCAGCCAAGCCTGCACCCGCCTCCACCATAATACAGTTGCATTCACGTGCCGCCAAATGCTCTACAAGTTTATGTAAATCTACATGTTCACCATCGGCAGGCAAAAATACCACTTCTGCACCAACATCAGTTAGCGCTTTAGCTGCTTGGCGTTGCGCATCTCCATCTACGGTAGCAATAAGGGTAGTGCCCGGTTGAGCTAACATTCTTGCTGCTGGCTGCATCTGCAACTGACTGTCAACAACCACGCGTAATGGCTGAGTCAGGGTATCCTGTACTCCTAATTCCTCAGCGGTAATGCGCACAGTCAAAGATGGGTCATCCATGAGCTGAGTACCTATACCGGTTACAATTGCACAGCTTGCTGCTCTCAATCGTTGTACATCTTTACGTGACGCCGGAGTGGTTACCCACTGACTTTGGCCGCTCGCCATTGCCGTTCGGCCATCAATACTTGATGCCATTTTTACCAATATCCACGGTATTCCTCTCTCATGGCGCTTAAAAAAGCCTTTATTAAGCTGCCGCGCCTGATCTTCTAAAAGACCACAGTCCACAACAATTCCTGCTTTTTTTAATTTTTCAATGCCACGGCCTGACACCAACGGATTAGGATCTTCACTGGCGATCACCACTCTTGCTACTCCGGCACTTATTAATGCCTCTACACAAGGACCTGTTTTTCCATAGTGGCTACAGGGTTCCAGTGTTACATAGACACAAGCCCCTGAGGCTTCAACCGCCATATTCAATGCTTCAATTTCAGCATGGTTACCGCCTGCTGGTCGAGTATATCCCTCCCCTAAAATGCGATTCTGCACACTAATAACACAACCTACCGCAGGATTAGGAGAGGCAGTAAAACGGCCCTTGGCTGCAAGTGTCAGCGCTCGTGCCATCATCTGTTGATCTTGGGCTGAAAAAACTATCATTTTTTCCCCGACCCCGGCTTTGCACCGTTGAGCCTGTTAAGCTCATCTTGAAATTCACTTAAGTCTTGAAAACTGCGATAAACTGAGGCAAACCTGATGTAGGCTACTTCGTCTAATTCCTGAAGCTGTCGCATCACTTCCTCACCAATAATTCGAGATGGAATCTCACGTTCACCAGTAACCTGCAAAAAATGTTTTATTTGAGAAAGTGCAATCTCTATTTGTTCAATTGACACAGGTCGTTTTTCAAGAGCCCTCTGCAATCCAGCACGTAGCTTATCTTCATCAAACGGCTCACGACTACCGTCGCTTTTGATGACTCTGGGCATTACTAGTTCAGCTAACTCAAATGTGGTAAACCGCTCGCTGCAAACCACACATTCGCGCCTTCTCCGCACTTGACCACCTTCTGCGACAAGCCTTGAGTCTACAACCTTGGTATCATCGGCATTACAAAATGGGCAATACATAAATAAACTCAAAAATTTAGGGCGCTACTCTAACACAATATGCCGAATATTCGACTAGTTAAAGCGTCTATGGCTGATCCATTGGTGGCACACCCACATCACTGCCGGAATGTTCGTATTGAGTCCCTTTGGGCGTGAAAAAAGTTCTGTGACGAGGACCAGAAAGATTCGCATCTATACTCTCATAGCCTGAATCACCTGGGTACAAACATACCATCATGCCATCTTGTTGACATAGACGCGGGGTTACAGCATAAGGCTGACGAAGCTTGAGAGCAGAACAAGCCATTTCAGCCGATGTGTAATTAGCAATCAAACTCAACGATAGGTAAGTTGGGGGCATCAAAACTAAATTGTCAGAATGGTGTAAAGAGATGGCCTTATCAACGTCCAGCCATCGAAATTCGTGAATTTCAGACCCATCAATCAAGATATCACCCGCATTACCGGTAACATTTGCCGCAAAGAACCAAGTAGCGAAACATCTTTTTTCACCCTTAGGAGTAGTCCAATGACAAAAATAAACCAGATCATCCGAAGAGACGGTTAATCCACACTCTTCTTGTATTTCTCTTACCACTGCCAGCTCGGCAGCGGCCTTGTCCGATGAAGCGGCGGCAATCTCAGGTGGATCAATAGCACCTCCTGGAAACACCCACGCGCCTCCAGCAAACGCTAACGTAGCATTTCTTCGGAGCAAAAGAACCTCTATACCACCGCCTACAGAGTCACGAAGTAAAACGGCGGTGGCGGCTAAACGAACCGGTACTGTACTCTCCAAAATATGACCCTCTCTATTAAGCGTCTAGTAGGTAGTGGGCTAATCAAGGTAGCACAAACAGACTAACCATAAACAGGAAACCGTGCACAAATTTCTAATACTTTGGCCTTAGTGCTTGCAATAACGCTATCTGATGTTCCATCCTCAAGACTATCAAGTATGTCGCACATCCAATGAGTGAGCTGAACAGTTTCTTCAATGCCAAAACCTCTGGTCGTAATCGCCGGAGTGCCCACACGCAGGCCAGATGTCACAAAGGGAGATCGAGGGTCATTTGGCACGGCATTTTTATTTACAGTAATAAATGCTTCGCCCATGGCCTTGTCTGCGTCAGTTCCAGTGTAATCTTTGCCAATCAGACTAACCAACATCAAGTGATTTTCAGTTCCATTAGATACAATGTTAATTCCTCGTTCCATAAAGGTTGCGGCCATCACCTTAGCATTGGAAACTACTTGCCTTTGGTAAGCGACAAACTCTTCGCTTGCGGCTTCTTTGAAGGCAACTGCTTTGGCTGCAATGACATGACATAGAGGGCCGCCCTGACTACCAGGGAAAACTGCTGAGTTACATTTTTTAGCTATATCAGCATCATTTGTCAAAATAATCCCCCCACGAGGACCCCTTAACGTTTTATGTGTAGTTGAAGTGACCACATGGGCGTGAGGAATTGGACTAGGATAAACACCGGCCGCGACCAACCCGGAAACATGCGCCATATCAACAAGTAAGTAAGCATTTACTTTGTCAGCAATTTCTCGGAACCTAGCCCAGTCCATAATGCCTGAGTAAGCGGAGAACCCGGCAATAATCATCGCTGGCTTATGCTCCAAAGCCAAAGCCTCAACCTGATCATAATCAATCAATCCTGTATCCGCATTTAGGCCATACTGGATCGGATTGTATAGTTTCCCCGAAAAATTAGGTTTAGCACCGTGAGTCAAGTGGCCACCATCGGACAGGCTCATACCTAACACGGTATCTCCACCCTTTATCAGACCGAGGAATACTGCACTATTTGCCTGAGAACCTGAATGAGGCTGAACATTAGCATATTCAGCACCATATAAACTTTTAAGTCGCTCTACCGCTAATTCTTCTGCCACATCTACATATTCACAACCGCCATAATAGCGTTTGCCAGCATAGCCTTCTGCATATTTATTGGTCATCTTGCCACCCTGAGCTTCCATAACTGCTAGGCTGGTGTAATTTTCTGACGCAATTAATTCAATATGCTGTTCTTGGCGCTGATCTTCTTGCTGCATAGCCTGCCATAATTCGGGATCAATCTTCGCAATTGTGTGGTCTTTATCAAACATGATAGATAATTTTCCTGGGCGTTAAGGTGACTAAAAGAGAAGCGTAATTCTACCTCATTCATCACAACTCTGACAGTGTCAAAACACTTATCTGTCATCTTTGTTTTTAAGGCTCTAGATGACAAAAATATCAAAGCTCAAATACGGCCATGGACTCGACATGAGTGGTGTGGGGAAACATATCCATGACGCCTAAATGCTTGAGCTTATATCCTGATTCAATTAAAACCCCGGCATCTCGCACCATAGTAGATGGATGACATGATATATATATTATTTGCTTAGCTCTAGACTTTACCACCCAAGACATCACTCCCGCAGCACCTTGACGAGGCGGATCAAGGACTACCAAGTCAATTTTAGATGCTATTTTAGTGACTGCATTGAGATAACCTACCTTGCTTAAGTCAGCTACCAAAAACTCTGCATTGTTAATGTTGTTAATATCAGCATTTCGCTTTGCAGCATCCACCAGGCTCGAGTAGCCTTCCACGCCAATTACATGCTTAAAGTGCCGCGCCAATGGCAAAGACAAGTTACCAGAACCACAATAAAGATCAACAGCGACTCCGTTAGTATTCTTAGATACAAGCTTCAGCATTTGATCAATCATCTGCCGATTAATAACGCCATTAACCTGAATAAATTGTCCGGGTTCAAAACTGATCTTAAGGTCATCTGAAACCTCAAATTGAAGCGATTTAGTACCCTTGTCAATGCGCTGATAAGAGCTCGCTGCTGGATATCTCCACCAAAGCTGCGCAACTGTGCTGTGACTCATTTCTTGTAAGGTAGCGTTAGCTTCCTCAAAAGAGATGTCTCGGTTTGCATCAATAGCTATTGCCAGAGCACTATCACCAACCACTAACTCAATACTTGTGATGTTGATATCTTGATCCAAGTTAGCAAGCAATAACGGTAAATTCCTCAATAGAGCATCTAGCGCTGGATCCAACACAAGGCAATGACTGACAGGCTCTATTCTATTACTTCGAGAGTTTCGAAACCCCACTAGGAACTCGCCGTCTCGAGCTCTCTGGACCGCTAACCTTGCTCTTCTTCTATAGTGATTTGCATCACCAACTAGAGAATCCAAGATATTTTCTACGGCAATATTCGAACGTCCTAGAGCCTTTAGAAGCTGGTGTTTTTTGAACTCTATTTGTTGAGTATGCTCAAGATGCTGCAGGCTGCAACCGCCACATTTAGAAAAATATTTACACTCAGGAGTCACTCGATAAGCTGAATCTGAGTGGATGTTAAGCAGTCGGCCTTCACCAAAATTACGCTTTTGAACCGTGACACCAAAGGTTACTGTTTCTTCGGGAAGAGCCCCATCAATAAAATAGGCTTTTCCATCGACCCGACCTACTCCTCGACCGTCATGCGAAAGATCATCTATGTCGCAAGTCAGCACTTGATTAACCCTCATAAGGCGTCCTTTAATATGATTTAATTACAGTTGATCGAGATCAGGAGCCTGTGCACAGCTACATCTTTTTTTCTAACAAAGAAGCCTTTTGATCACCAGTCTATCGGCTGACCGTTCCAGTCGAGAAAGGACAATGTACCATCCATTTTAGCGGAATCCATAATAATAGCTAACTGTTCAGCCACGAAAATAGGTGCAAATAATTTACCCGTAGGCACAGTTGCCTGAAAAGGTTTTGATAAATCTGTATCAGTGGTACCCGGATGGAAAGCAATGAGCTTAACATTTTTGGCTCTACGGCCATACTCAATAGCTGCAGTTTTTAGAATCATATTCAACGCGGCTTTCGACGCCCTGTAAGCATACCAGCCGCCAAGATTATTATCAGAAATACTACCTACTCGCGCACTCAAGGCCACCACAATACAATTAGTGTTTCCTTTCAAAATTGGAAATAATAACTTTAACCATATTCCAGGAATAACCGCATTGCTATGGAATACTGACTGCAGAGAAGCTTCGTTGAGATCCTCCAGTCGCTTTTCGGGTTTCAAAATATCGGAATGCAATACACCATGGCATATACAGACACGACTGAAGCTGCCACTGTAGGGAGCAAGCGATTGAGCTACCTCAACCATAGCGGGCTCATTATACTCTGTCTGAAGCCAAACCACCTTTCCATCTGCAGCGCCATTAGTTAGCTCTTGAGGGCACCGAGACCTGCTAACAGCAACGACTCTGTTAATGCTTGGATCGTTTACTAGTTCCATCAGTATGGCTGTACCCAGACCACCGCTAGAACCTATAACTAGGGCCGAATTGTTTTGACCACTGTTCATTTTTTCTGTCCTGTAACAGCACAACCATCGCAGCGCCTACGTCCCATTATCAATCTTGAGATGCGGTGTCGATGACGAGCAAAAAACGTATATAACACATCCGAAATAGACTTCACAACGGGCCATCTCAAGAGCCTAACCCAACGACTCTTACCTACCAATGTCCAAGCAAGACAGGTGACATCTAGTCCAAAGATGAGACGACCATCTGACAGTTCACCATGTAAGACTTTATCAGCCTCAACCTGATCAATATAAGGGAACCTTTCTTTAAAATCTAAAGCAAAAATATCCTCAAAAGCAATTTTTTGATGCCTATCACGCTTACGCAGTTGATTGATTTCTGCGGCACATAAAGGGCACCCCCCATCAAAAAATAAAGTCAATTCGGCCATAATTACAACTCCGCTACCATTAATACCATTACCATAAGATGCAAGATGGTCACTACGATGGTCAGGTTGACTCGCAATTGCCAATAGTGCCTATCCATATCCTGAGAAAAACGCTCTAAATACAACAAACTTAAAAAGCCGGACACGAGGAGACCAAGCGCTAAGAGAGTAGCTAGAGAGGAAAGATAGATTAACAGCAGTGCTATCCAGCTGATTAAAGCCACAGCATTACTCGAAACAATTATTAAATCCGAGAGACCTTGGTTTTGAAAAGTAGCCCACTTGGACCATAGCGTGCCCGCCATAAAGCTTAAAATTACCGCGCTGTATGCTATAAAGATGTAAGGCACATAAAACCCGCCTAAGGCGGCACTTTGCAATCCATCACCAAACCAGGTAGCGCGAACCATCAACAGTGCTGTAACTACAAAGGGTAGTAAACCGGCGTAACCAAGCACAATCATAATAGAGGGGGTCTTGTGGGGGTCAGCTACCATCCTTTGATCCTGTGAGTCTGGTGTTTTGGTTACGATCTGATACGCAAAAAGAATTACCTCAGATTCATCAAAGCAGCAAAAAATAACCCCCAAACAATAGGATCCGGCCGAAAGACCATCGCGTAAACGTGTTTGACAAATCTAATTTTAGAGCAGCAAACTTTATGAAAACGACTGGCATTTTACTCTTTCGCAATGATCTTCGCCTATCAGACAATGCTACCTTGACTGCCGCATGCGCTGAGGTAGATAGGTTGATTTGTATTTACTGCTGCGAACCAATATCGGCGTCAACCGCATTGCATAGACCTCAAACGCTATCAGATCACCGTCAACGATTTTTGTTTGAGTCTTTAGAGGTCCTTGATCAAGGGTTGAGAGGTTTTGGGCAACATTTATTGGTATTGAAACGGCCCATAGTCGATACTATTGCGGAGCTCATCACCCAGTACGACGTAACCCATGTCTACAGTAGCGTCAATGCAGGGTGGTTCGAAAACCATCAATGGTCTGTTTTGAAATCACGTTACTCATCCATTATTTTTCAACAAGAACATACTCACACCCTGTTTGAGCCTCATCAGCTTCCCTTTGAAATTGAGGATCTTCCCTCTAGTTTTTCAAAATTTAGACGTGTTGTGGAAAAGAACCTCCAGGCAAGTCCCATTGCTGGCAAAGTAACGAAAATGCCTCCAAACCCAATAGTTGCAAAAGAGTATTGGCAAGTACCGCACTATGACGAACTTAGCTCACCACTGTGTAGTGGAGGTGAAAAAGCTGCAAAATACCACCTAGAAAAATATTTCAGTAGCGATCTTCCCAGTACCTACAAAAACACCCGCAATGGGTTGGAAGGAATGGACTATTCAACAAAGTTTTCCCCTTGGTTATCCAACGGAAGTCTGTCTGCAAAGACAATTGTCTCCAAACTAATTGAATATGAAACGCATAAGACGGCTAATGAATCAACCTACTGGATTTATTTTGAACTGCTGTGGCGCGAGTATTTTCAATGGTATGCGCACCACCATGGCAAAACACTTTTTCAATTTAAAGGCCTCAGGCCCACGGTTCCCAACACAAGCTTTTATGCAGAACGCTATCAAAAATGGTGTCAAGGCAACACACCATTTGCCATTATTAATGCGTTTATGAAACAACTTGTAGCCACTGGGTATATGTCCAATCGGGGACGTCAACTTGTCGCCAGTTGTTTTGTCCATGAACTCAACTTAGATTGGCGATATGGCGCGAGGTTTATGGAACAACATCTAATAGATTTTGATGTTGCATCAAACTGGGGCAACTGGCAATACCTTGCTGGGGTGGGAGCAGATCCCAGAGGGCACAGGCAATTTGATTTAAAAAAGCAAGCTTCCCTGCATGACCCTAAGGGTGAATTCACTGCAAAATGGCAAGGCTCGCCAATAACAATCAACTTAGATTCAGTAGACATAGCAGATTGGCCTCTCTGAAATTCGGTAGCCGATTGTCCATAGTAGAACATTAGTCAATACTTTTTTCAGAGCTTAGCAAGATTGAAATGATCTGTTATTAGCTAAAATCTGCGACATATTTTAACTCACTCATGATTTATGATTCAGTTAGTCACATACTTCATTTAAACGCGCTAGTTGCACTTTTGTGAAAAAGAAGATAAGTTTGTGAGATCAGGGTCGTCTAGAAGTTCTTCAAGACATTCTGTAATACGTGGTGCGGCTTGCTCGCCTTCCGTTCGGCTCGCTTGCACTTAAAAAAAAAGTGATTAAGAAGGGTTTTAAAATGACTGATAACTTATCTTCCGGCGATTACGTCGGCATGTCCTTTTGGTTGATATCTATGGCGCTTGTCGCTGCCACTGCATTCTTCTTCGTTGAGCGCGATCGTGTCGCGGGCAAGTGGAAGACTTCACTGACAGTTTCAGGCTTGGTTACATTAATTGCCGCAGTCCACTATTTCTACATGCGAGACGTATGGGTGGCAACTGGCACATCTCCTACCGAATTCCGCTATATTGACTGGCTGCTAACAGTGCCTTTATTGATGGTTGAATTCTATTTAATTATGTCAGCTGTTGGTAAAGTACCCGCACGCGTATTCTGGAATTTACTTGGCGGCACAACTGCTATGTTGATCTTTGGATACATGGGCGAGACTGGCATGATGGGTGTCACAATGGCCTTTATTCTATCGATGGGCTCTTGGTTCTATGTAATTTGGTACATAATGAAAGGTGAAGCAAGCCAGGTTAACGCTAGTTTGGCTAATGCTAATGTGCAGAAAGCTTATAAAACAATGACGTTCCTTGTTACTGTTGGTTGGGCTATTTATCCATTAGGCTACTACATGGGTTACATCGGCGGCGGCGCTGATGCTGGAACTATGAACCTAATTTACAACTTGGCAGATTTCTGGAATAAGATCGGCTTTGGTGTAGTTATTTGGGCAGCAGCGGTAGCTGATTCCGAGTAAGGTTAGTTTTGCTATCAAGGAAGGGGCTAGCGGTGCTAGCTCTTTCTTTCTCAGCCTTTCCAAGGGCTGGCCAAAAAAGCAGTAATATAACTGCGTTAACGTAAAATCAATGAAGGGTACAAGCAATGTCCCCATTAGATTCATTACAAAAGGGGTTGGACCGGCTATCGCAGTTAAATAGTCTTTACGAACGTGAGATGCCTCATTTTCAGAGTTCTCTATTTGATGCGGCTCATTATCATTTTAAAAATCCCGGAAAATCCTTCAGAGCATATCTTGCATTGTCATCAGGTGATGCTGTTAATCAGCACCCCAAAGACTCATTACATTGGGCAGCAGCCTGCGAGCTCTTGCACAATGCATCACTAGTACATGACGATATTAGCGATGCTAGTACTCATAGGCGCGGTCAAGCCAGCATTAGTCAACGGTTTGGTTCAGACATGGCGTTATGCTTGGGTGACTGGATGATTGCAAAAGCCTTTGAGCTTGCAGCACGAAATTCAACACACAGTGGTCAATTAGTAGCACTGCTGGCAGGCGCAATGCAGGAAACCTGCAGCGGCCAAATCGCCGACATCGATCAACGCATGTATGCGCCAATTTCTGATTGGCAGCGAATTGCTAAAAACAAGACTGCTCCGCTGCTGATTGCCCCCATTAAAGGCGCCGCAATTTGTGCGGGGCTTGATAGTCATGCAAGTAATATAGATGCTTTGGTAGAGTTTTGTGGCTTGGCATATCAAGGACGTAATGATATCGACGACATAGTCCCCTCAAGCCATTTATCCAGTGACCTCCATGGTCGTAAACCAAATCTTGTAGTAAGTATTTTTGCCAATTTAGAAACAACCGACATTCAGGCTTTTAAACAGTGGTACTGTTCGATCGATCAACACCAAACTAATATATGGCAAAAACGGATCGCTTCGAGTGAAGCTATTTTACATGCTAACCAAAGGGTGGAATCCTGGCTAGCGCAGGCGGAAAATTTGATACCCAATATTCCGCATCAACTACAGCCGGTCACTAAAAGACTGATATTTTCAGTTAAGCCACCCAAAACTCAGCAACATCAAGAACAATCAGCTTAGAAGATTATTTATGGAAAACCCGCAGTCCCGACAGGTGCTCGCGCGGCATGGCAAATCTTTTTATTGGGCAAGCTTTTTTCTAGGCTCTCGCTTAGCCAATAATGCTGCCCGACTCTATGAATTCTGCCGCTTTGTCGATGATTTGGCTGATGGCGATCTGCCAAACAGGCAAGAATCATTAGAAGACATACGCCAGAGCTTAGATACCGGTAAAGACTCTACCATTGAGGAATTATCAAAATTTCTTGATCTTGCTAAGGAATGCCGTATTCCACTTACTGCAGCAAGAGAATTACTGGACGGTATGCTATTGGACCAGCAGCCGACAGAGGTTAAAAATGAACAGCAGCTGCTACGTTACTGTCACGCTGTCGCCGGTACTGTAGGTCTAATGATGTGCCAAGTGTTAGAGTGTAAAACCGCTAGAGCCAAGAGCTTTGCCATTGATCTAGGTATTGCAATGCAGCTGACGAATATCGCTAGAGACGTTCTGGAAGATGCTAAGATGGGACGTCGTTATCTGCCTTCGGTCTGGTTTAGTGAAGATATTGCAATTGAAGACATGGCCTTGGGGAAAACCAGTAGCCATAAGCCCGTCGCAGATGCTATCGATCGTTTGCTGGTCATGTCCGAGGCTTATTATAATAGCGCTTTGATTGGTATTAGATTACTGCCTTTTCGATCAAGGTTATCCATTGCCATTGCCCTTCGTGTGTATCGTCAAATTGGTTGGGTTCTTCAGCGCAAAAAGATCACTTGGTGGGAAGGTCGTGTAATGGTAGCCGCCCCGGAAAAAATTATGCTCTCTTTGAGAAGTTTTTCTGAACTGTTACCGCTAACCGTACCAAGTCATAATGCTGAGCTTCACAAAAACTTAAAGGGTTTATCCGGTGTCCAGTAACAATGTAATTAACCTTGATTTAGCAATTATTGGTGGCGGCAATGCAGGTATTACTTTAGCCAAAAAACTAGCCGAACAAAAAAATAACTTAGTTACTACTGTTTTCGAACCTAAAACACCACAGCAACGAAACTGCTGTTGGAGCCTATGGGCAACACCAGATCAACAAGCAGAATTAAAACACTGCGTACTTGGTAGCTGGTACAAATGGCGATTAGTGAGTGGTGAGGAGGACGTATTACTTACCAGTAAACATTTTAGTTACCTTTGCCTCAGTTCTGCTGACTATCTACAGCATTCTGAGGACAGTTTAGAGGGCTGCATAGATATAAAACGAAGCCCTGTAGATAACTTGACGGGACAGCATGATTTTATCTCACAGGGTCAAAGCTATAGAGCTGAACACATTTTTGACAGCCGACCTTTCGAAGAATCTACACATGGATTAAAACAGCATTTCTTAGGCTGGGAAATTCGCACCAAGCAGCCTATGCCGGACACCACTATTGCCACCTTAATGGATTTTCGCGTTGATCAATCAAAAGGACTGCATTTTATTTATGCGCTCCCCTTCTCAAACCATCATCTCTTTGTAGAATCCACCATGATTTCACGTCAGTTGGAAGACAAAGATTGGTATCGGCAGGCGATTAGTGAATGGCTATGTAACCAGGGCATTGAAGTAGAAGAGCTGATCCGAGAAGAAATTGGCGTTATACCAATGGAGGACGTCACAAAAGCATCATCAAACGAATCTAAAATTGGCGCGGCTGGTGGTGCTGTTCGCTTATCTTCAGGCTATGCTTTTAGCGCGATTCAAATCCAGATGGCGACGTTAGCCAAAGGCATATCGAAGGGTGATTTTGTGATACCACAAACGACATCTGGTTTTTTAAACACCATGGATAATATTTTTAATGGCGTTCTTCTATCAAAGCCGAATTTAGCACCAAAGATTTTTCTTCAGACCGCTAAGCCACTTAATGGTGACCAATTTGCTCACTTTATGCTTGGATCAGCTGGCTTTTTTGAGTGGCTTAAAGTGATATTTTCCATGCCGAAAGTGCCCTTTATCAAACAGGCTTGGAAACAGGTATTCAAGCATGACTAATATTGACATTATTGCGATTATGGCAGTGTTATTGATTGGTGTTCCCCATGGTGGGTTGGATGGCGCGGTAGCACGGCGTGTCGGCTGGCCCGCAACATCATTAGCCTGGATATGGTTTAACCTTTGCTATGTGATAATCGCTACACTGGTTGCCGGTTTTTGGTGGCTTTTTCCTACTGCTAGTTTAGGTTTGTTCTTGGTAATTTCAGCGCTGCATTTTGGCGTAAGTGATGTGCGTCAGACAATGGAAACTAGCAAACATAATTGGCTGCCGATACTCGCGCACGGAGGACTAGTTCCCGTTGCCATTCCAAGTTTTCAGCCGGAAGGTGCCTCCGCTATATTTAAATTGTTAGTTGGAAATGAAGGCGCCAATAGGCTCATGGGGATTATTGACGTTGCTTTCTACTGCTATTTATTGATAGTGTGCGCTTACATTTTATTTTCTTTAAAACATAAAAGATGGCAAACCCATGCTAGCAACCTTGTTTTTTTATTAGTTTGCGCCTTATGGCTGAGCCCCTTGGTAAGCTTTTCACTCTATTTTTGTTTTTGGCACAGTCGCGTTCATATGCTGCGTATCTGGAATGCCTTGCCCGTTAATGAGCGGTTCCGAAGTGGTATAGAAGCTGTGATGTATAGTTTTTTCGCTTGGTGTGCTGGGGCTGTTATATTGTGGTACTTCCCAAGCGCCATTGAAAGTGCTCTTGTACAACTTACATTTATTGGTCTAGCGGCTTTAACGGTACCTCACATGATCTTAGTAGACTTTGTTGATTCTAAAATCCACCGGCTAATATCGTGAGTAATATAACCGATCGTAAAGCCGACCATATTCAACTAGCTTTGGCAAAAGAGCATCAGGGTATCGCTATCTCTGGTTTTGATCGAGTACAGTTTGAACACAATCCCATACCAGAGATGGCACTGCATGATACAAATCTTAGTACTGAATTTTTAGGCCATGCGTTAAATGCGCCCATTATTATCGGTGCCATGACCGGAGGTTGCGATAATGGCGATTTAATCAACCAACATCTGGCAGAAGCTGCAGAGCAATCCAAAGTTGTTTTAGCTCTCGGGTCCCAGCGCGCTGCGCTGGAGTTGGGCCTTGCACAAAATGTTAGAAGGTGGGCACCTAAGGCAGTGATCTTGGGTAATTTGGGCGCTACTCAACTACAACAGCAAGGTGCTGAGCTAGCACGAAGAGCTGTGGAGAGTGTTGAGGCTAATGCATTAGTGATTCATTTAAATCCTTTACAAGAACTCATTCAGCCAAAGGGGGATCGGGATTGGAATCAGGTACTTGATGCTATTCACCAATGCTGCTCGACATTGTCACAACCAATTATTGTCAAGGAAGTGGGATCAGGAATCGGACCAACTTCCGCCAAGAAATTGATCGACGCTGGGGTCAGCTGGATAGAGGTTGCTGGTAGAGGAGGAACCAGCTGGGCAAGTATAGAAATGGCAAGAAATCACTCAACTCATGAACAAATGATCGCTCAGCCCTTTCTTGATTGGGGAATGGACACTGTAACCTTATTGCCACAACTTGCCAGGTTGTCAGAAGAACCCTATTTAATAGGTTCCGGAGGTGTCAGGCATGGATTAGACATTGCTCGCTGTATTCGTTTAGGAGCTCCAATGAGTGCTCTGGCACAACCATTTTTAAAACCTGCTTTACATTCTACTGAAGCAGTCATCGAAACATTGTCGATACTCTCAGAACAGTTGCGTTGGACAATGTTTTTAACTGGCTGTAAAAATCTCCAACAACTGGCAAAAGCGCCTCTATGCAGTAACCAATACGGCTGTGAAAAAACGACTATTTAATTCGCTAATTAGCCTCAAGGTTTTTAGTAAAAATAACCGCGATCGCCAGAATCACTGATAACAAAAATAAATAACAACGATTGAATAAAACTACTAGACCAATACCAAATCTTCGTCATAAACTACACACAGAAAGCAGTTATAATACAAGTACAACTAAACCATTAAAATTATAAAATAATTAGCATGTTAATGCAAGTCATTATCATTTGCATTTAGAGCAATAAGTAACGGTACCAAAAAATAGATACCAAATAGTCAATAGCGCTCTGATATAAATCTAGAGCGAGAACCCGAGGTGATAAAAATGAGTGACGACACGCAAGGAAAATGCCCCGTAATGCACGGCGCTTTAACCAGCAATAATTCTAGTGGCACCAGCAACCGTGACTGGTGGCCTAATCAGCTTAACCTGAGTATTCTTCATCAGCATGATCAAAAATCAAATCCTATGGATGAAGCTTTTGATTATAGTGAAGAATTTAAGAAGCTTGACTATGCAGCACTAAAACAAGATCTGAATGACCTGATGACCGATTCTCAAGATTGGTGGCCAGCAGACTATGGCCACTATGGCCCTTTCTTTATAAGAATGACCTGGCATGCTGCTGGAACCTATAGAACCGGTGATGGGCGTGGGGGTGGTGGCACTGGAGCTCAACGTTTTGCGCCACTAAACAGCTGGCCGGATAACGGTAACCTAGATAAAGCTCGGCGTTTGCTATGGCCGGTGAAACAAAAATATGGCAACAAAATAAGTTGGGCAGATTTACTTATTCTTGCCGGTAATGTCGCTATTGAATCAATGGGCGGAAAAACCTTTGGTTTTGGTGGCGGGCGTCCAGATATTTGGGCTCCAGAAGAAGACATTTATTGGGGCGCAGAAAACCAATGGTTAGACAACAAACGTTACTCTGGTGAACGTGAATTAGAAAATCCTCTAGCTGCGGTGCAAATGGGCTTGATTTATGTCAACCCAGAGGGGCCAGATGGAAATCCTGACCCATTGTTGAGTGCCTTTGATGTCAGAGACACCTTTGCCCGTATGGCAATGAATGACGAGGAAACAGTAGCTCTGGTAGCTGGCGGGCACACCTTTGGTAAGGCTCATGGAGCTGGTGATGCTGGACTAGTCGGGGTAGAACCAGAAGGTGGTCCCATAGAGGACATGGGCTTTGGCTGGAAGAGTAATCATGCGTCAGGCCACGGCAGTGACACTATTACCAGTGGTTTCGAGGGCGCTTGGACGTCTAATCCAACGCGCTGGGATAATGGCTACTTCGATTTGCTATTTGGCTATGAGTGGGAACTGGTTAAGTCTCCAGCAGGTGCTCAACAGTGGCATCCCATTAATCCAGAAACTAAAGATTTAGCTCCAGATGCGGAAGACTCATCAAAGAAAGTAACCACTTTTATGACCACAGCTGATATGGCGATGCGAGAAGATCCAGCCTATCGCGAAATTTCCAAACGGTTCCATAAAAATCCTGATCAATTTGCCGATGCCTTTGCTCGTGCATGGTTTAAACTTCTGCATAGAGACATGGGGCCTATCGACCGCTATCTAGGGCCTGAAGTACCTACCGAAGAGCTTATTTGGCAAGATCGAGTATCTGCCGGTACAAAAGACTTTGATGTTTTAGCTGTTAAAACTAAAATTGCAGACAGTGGCCTGAGCATCCAAGAAATGGTGGAAACTGCCTGGGCAAGTGCATCAACTTATCGAGGCTCAGATATGCGCGGCGGAGCCAATGGAGCTCGTATTCGCCTTGCACCACAAAAAGACTGGGATGCAAACAAACCTGTCCAATTGGCCAAAGTGCTTTCAGTACTCGAACCGATTGCTGCTGACACTGGGGCATCTGTTGCCGATGTTATTGTGCTTGCAGGCAATGTAGCCATCGAACGAGTATCGGGGGCTGAGGTACCCTTCACGCCAGGTCGAGGTGATGCATCGCAAGAGCAGACTGATGTTGAGTCATTTGATGTTCTAGAGCCTGTAGCAGATGGTTTCCGCAACTACTTGCAAAAGATGTTTAGCGTTAGCGCAGAGGAAATGCTTTTAGATAAGGCTCAATTGCTCGGTTTAACTGCCACCGAAATGACTGTGCTAGTAGGTGGGCTGCGATCGCTGGGCATCAGTTCAGATGATCGTGGTGTCTTCACTGATAACACTAATGTATTGAACAATGACTTCTTCGTCAATCTGTTGGATATGAATATCGCATGGGAGGCCACTGGCGGCAACAGCTATCAAGGCAAAGATCGCGCAAGTGGTGAGAAAGTAAGAACTGCATCGAGGGTAGACCTCGCGTTTGGTTCCAACTCTCAGTTGCGAGCCATTTGTGAAGTTTATGCTTCGTCTGACGCAAACGAAAAATTCCAACGCGACTTTATTAACGCATGGAGCAAGGTGATGAACGCTGATCGTTTTGATGTCGCGTAAACTAAGCTGAGCTGCAAAACCGAAGGGCCTGATTGTTATCAGGTCCTTTTTTTTACGAGCGCGCCACGCCGTTAAGATTTACCTTTCATCCACCTCAGCCACCCAATAATTTCATTAGCAACGCCTCTCTGGTATTCGCTATAGGATTGTTCATCATCAATGAATTTATTAAAAACGTCATAAAGGCTTTTAATTGTGTCCTCAGAAGAATCTGAAAATCTCTTTATTTGAAAATTACTAATGTTGTCATCTATCGCTTTGCCAAGTTTATCTCCACACAGACTAAACAGAGATTTTTTTATATGACGCATAGGGGAGTAATTTTCTCCATCGCAATAAATATCATTCAACGTCGCCAAGGAGATCATTGATAGATTGGGTAAAAACATGGGGTTAACCGCATGTCCGCTGGCATATTCTGAGATCTCATATGATCTTCCAGTGAGTGAGTAAATTTGCAGCTTTCCTTGCAAATAAACAGAGTCATTCACCGGGTAGTTGTCCCAAAGAAATGGTTTCCTATTGAAATACTCAGTCATTTTTCCAACCCAGATCGATCATATCCAAGAGAAAGTATCTGGTCGCCCGTCCAAAAAATATCAAACTTATCGTCAAGTTTACCAAAATCTAACCAGTAATTTGCTGGCATATCTCCCAGTGTTCTGATTAAAATTTGGTCATTTGAATAATAGCTTGGTACCGAAATAAATTGCTCTGCGTTGCTTTCTGAGGCTGAATACTCAGCTATATCAACTTGCAAATCGGCTAGCGTATCACTGACTTCTGCAGGTGCAATGTCATCAAAAAAAACTCCAAGTATTGTTGGGGAAATCTGATTAATTTGTTCTATCTTTGCTTTTAAAAGCCGTTTTGAATCAAGCGAGAGGGGCTCGGTATATTATTAGGGCTAAATCCAATACCAAAATCAATGCCCTGTCGCTTAAAAACTTGAGATAACCTGATTAACCGACCCAAAATAGCTGTTGGATACGGTATGTCCCAATCATCACGTAAATATTTATCTGCCTTGGGGCACGGATAAAAAAAACGCCATACCATTATTACTGCAGAACGATGCATAGCTCTCAGTGACATCCCAACTCCAGATGGGTTAATCTGCTGGAGTGCAGAAGCCCTCGACTATTCCGCACTTGAACTTGTTCACTCTCTTATCTCCTATGTCGCCCTGCACTATTAACAGGAAATTATACTTGGAGTTACACTGATCAAAGGTTTACTTTTCTAATCGAATAATATTTTCCTATAACCAATAGCTATCAAAATTTCACATGTGATGGTTAGTTTGATAATGTAAATACAATATTATTTTAGAGTATCAAAGAGGCTTTTTTTTGATAAAAAGACGTTTAAAAGGTTTTATCAACACAGCGGTTTTAACTAGTCCTAAAAAGGACGATTATCAACCCGTGCCGGGTGACATACAGCTACAAAAAATGCCAACGGAGAAGGCACCATCGGTACGAGTCCTATTGACGTTTTATCAGCTGCTTTAATTCTGCTATTTGAAACTGTAGATCACGCAATGTGGGTTCACCAGATGCTGCCGCTAAGGCATCTCGTTCTCGCTGATGTTCCTCCTCCAACACATTCACTACGATGCCAATAATCATGTTTAAAAAAGCAAACGCGGTGAAAAAGATAAAGCTAATGTAATAGGCCCAACTCAGCGGATAAACCGCCATGGTCTGGTACATAACATCGGTCCAGTCTTCAAATGTCATTACTCGGAAAAGTGTTAACAAACTGACGGCAATATCACCCCAAAGGTCTGGATTAATGGTTGCAAAGAAAGTGGACCCCACGGCAGCGTAGATATAGAAAATAATAAACATCATCAATAATACATAGCCCAGCTGAGGCATAGCTTTGATCAATGAATTTAGCAGCATGCGTAATTCAGGAATAATAGAAACCATCCGTAAAACGCGAAAAATCCTTACCAACCGGCCAATCAAAGCTAACTCACTATCCTCCACAGGTATCAAGCTAACCGCAACAATTAGGCTGTCAAAGACGTTCCAACCAGAACGAAAAAACTGTTTTTTGACAGGTTCTCCTAAAAATCTTACGACAATTTCCACTAAAAAAATAACGGTTATTACCCAGTCCAACACTCCAACTACTGAGACTAACAAGGGCGGTAAATCGTAAGTGCGCACGCCAATGGTCACCGCAGAAAAAACAATGATACCGATCACAAATAATTCAAAGGCTTTGTTAGTCCTTAACCGATAAAAAGACGACTGTAATGTTGCAGAAGAAGATGACAAAAAAAGTTTCATAGTTAAAATATCTACTGACTGAAGTGAAATAATTAATGCAATAGCATAAGAAAATACTTTGTAAATCGCTAGCCTTAAGACTACTAATTCAAAATGCCTAAGCACTTTTTTGTGGTCTATTTGGTTTATATTGACACTAAACAAAAAATATTGGCTAACTTACCGTAAATTAGAAAAAGGTTAAGAAAATCTTCTTATTGAGGTAAATATTGGATGCTCTCCACATACCATAGTTTTATTAGGGTCAGCATCACCGAGCATGTAAATATATCGCAGGAACTGGTGGGGCCATTAACGCAAATCCTTGATAGTCTATCTGCTGTTGTCTGGGACGTCATATCTAAAAACATGCCAAAGGGTCTGCAGTGGCAAATAATTCTACTCACAATATTTATTGCTACAGTATTTTGGATGCGCCGCAAAGGACGAGGTTCTAAAAATGCCCCAGGTTACGAGCGTCCAGCAACTTTAGTTTCATACATACTACCAACCGACATTTATACACATATCTCCGCTAGGGTAGATATTTGGCTTTGGATCACTGAACGGACACTTAGGCCATTGTGGGCCATTGGCTTATTTGCCACGCTAGGACCTAGTACAGAAACTGTGATCATACAACTATTAGAAACAACCATTGGCTCCAATCCAGGGGTTTCGCCCACATATATGTAGATGCTCTGTTACAGCTTAGTCATGTTATTGTGTTATGACTTTGTTTTCTTTCTAATTCATTACACAATGCATCAAGTGCCTGTCTTATGGGCAATCCATAAAGTACACCATTCTGCAGAAGTACTCACGCCGCTGACAAGGTATAGAGAACATTTCTTAGCAGGTCCTATTTGGGCCGCAGGTGGAGTCCTTAGTTAAGGACTGATTGGCGGTGTGTTTGCGTGGATATTTAACGGCCAGCTGGTAGCTGCTACGCTGTTCAATATTAGCTTCTTTGCTTTAGTATTTGGCTTCAATGATTCTTTTCGTAATTACCATGTGCAATTTAATTATCCGCGCTGGCTATCATTTTGGCTGCATAGTCCGGCAATGTATCATGTGCATCAAAGCTACTTACAACAGCACTGGGACAAAAATTTTGCTGCAGTTACCAACATTTGGGACCCTTTATTTGGTGCGTTGTATGCGCCTAAAATAGACGAATATATGCCATGGGGCATTGGCCCAAAAACACAGTCGCAGTCCCGCACTTATTGGCAAAATATGCTAGGGCCGTTTCGTAATTGGTACGTAATGTTAAGATCAGCAGGCATTAAAGGCGCCAAATCGCCAACTCAATACAATGAAAAATAGTTTGGATTATGGTTTAAACCATAGGTAAATAGATCAGGACGATCTCATTACTACAGCATCCGTTAATAACGTTTTTGCCGTTACAACTAAAACCGATTAACTAGCACACCCTGGACAAAAATTAATTAATGGCGCCTGTGATGACTCAATAGACCCTACATCTACCGTTTTTATCTCGACAAAAGCTAGCTTAACATCCTTATCCTCAATAGAAGGTCTTACAGATGGCATAGTTATTTCCGCTTTTGGCCGATAATCTCCGCGCGAGGCACTGACCTCAACTGAGACGCTAAGCTGATCTTTTTGTAGTAGCATTTTTTCAATCAAGCTAGTCATTTGGAAGCCCGCACTTTCCGCTTTCTGTAATATCTCAGAACCTTTAGACAATTGCCGAATTAAAGAACTTTCATCATCTGGACTGAACCTTGCCCGGCCTAAACTAGGAACGGCTGTAGAGACGTCTTTGGCAATATTTAAGCTATTTTCAGTGCCAGATAGCTTGTTATGCTCTGAGTTGATAGGTTGCTGAAATTTAACCGCTGGCTGCAAGTTTTGATAATTGACATTACGCATAAGCGTGATCGTTAAATCAGCGGTAATC
>Ga0233426_10000315_pt1 | contig 53668 bp, 63 predicted proteins | sample SI_118_April2016_6_FD_179875 | JGI IMG/M metagenome (GOLD analysis project Ga0233426, IMG submission 179875) | Seawater microbial communities from Saanich Inlet, British Columbia, Canada - SI_118_April2016_10_MG | ecosystem: Environmental > Aquatic > Marine > Inlet | place: Canada: British... | reverse complement strand
CGGTATAATTGCAAAGATTGAAAGGGCTGAAGCCTTAGAAAATATTGACGAGATTATCGAGGCCTCAGATGCGATTATGATTGCAAGAGGAGATCTTGGAGTAGAGATTGGAGATGCACAATTACCTGCCGTTCAGAAAAATCTTATAAAGAAAGCTAGGGAAAAAGATACGGTTGTTATTACTGCAACACAAATGATGGAGTCTATGATTACAAATTCAATACCAACAAGAGCAGAAGTTTTTGATGTTGCAAATGCAGTAATAGATGGAACTGATGCTGTGATGCTCTCTAGTGAGACTGCAATGGGAGATCATCCGGTAGAGGCAGTAGAGGCTATGAGTAGAATTTGCGAAGGTTCTGAGGGGCAAAGTCCAATTACTAGCAAAGAAACAAATTACTCTACATTAAGTAATAAAAAAGTTGATAGAGCGATTGCTATGGCGTGCATGCTTACCGCTGACAATTTAAATGCAGTTGCGATTGCCGCAATAACTGAATCTGGATCTACAGCATTATGGATGTCTAGAATCAATCATAGTGTGCCAATATTTGCCTTAACAACTCATACAGGAACTTTAAGAAAAATTACTCTATATAGAGGTGTGTACCCAGCTAGAATAAAAACTATAGATACAAATCATGCGACAGTTAACAAAGACGCAGTGAATGTTTTAACTAACCTTAATGTTGCTAAAGAAAATGATTTGATAATAATAACAAAAGGAGATCTTGCTGGAAAAGAAGGTGGAACTAATGCTATTAAAGTTGTAAAAGTTGGTCATTTAGCAGAGAACTAATAATATAAGGAGGATAAGATGGATATAAAAATACTAAATCAAACTGCAATCCAGATGGTAGCAAATTCTAAAGGAATATTAGCTCTAGATGAAAGTCATGGAACAATACAGAAAAGATTTGATTCTCTTGGTATTGAGGTTAATGAAGAAAATAGAAGATCTTATAGAGATATGTTGTTAAAGACTAATTCGCTATCAAATTACATATCTGGGGCAATATTATTTGATGAAACAATTAGGCAAAAAACTACAGAAGGTAAATCTTTTCCAAAATACTTGAATGAAATCGGAATAATACCGGGAATTAAAGTTGATACAGGAGCAAAACCATTTTCATGTCATAAGAATGAAAAAATAACTGAAGGTCTGGATAATTTGCCACAAAGAATGGATGAATATAGTAATTTAGGTGCAAAATTTGCTAAATGGCGTGCAGTAATTACCATAGGTGAGGATATTCCTTCCAGCGCATGTATGGTTGCTAATGCACATGCTCTGGCAAGATATGCTAGTATCTGTCAAGCCGTTGATGTTGTTCCAATGATTGAACCAGAGGTATTGATGGATGGATCTCATGATATTAATAAATGCTTTGAAGTCACAAACATAACACAATCTATTTTATTTGAAGCCTTAGATAAACTTAATGTAAATTTTTCTGGAATTATATTAAAACCAAATATGGTTACCTCTGGATCAAGTTGTAAAACCCAATCCAGCGCAGAAGAAATTTCAGAACTAACAATAAAATCTTTAGAAAATAATGTACCAAAAGATGTTCCAGGTATAGCTTTTTTATCGGGCGGACAGTCAGATGAAAGCGCTTCTAATAATTTAAGTTGTATCAATAAAATTAATACCAACCCCTGGAAAATAACGTTTTCTTACGGTAGAGCTCTTCAATTAGAAGCTATGAAAAAATGGGGAGGGGACAATAAAAATAATTCTGAAGCTCAAAAAATTATTGGTAATAGAGCCTATCTAAATAGCCTAGCTGCCTCCGGAAAATATAATCTAGGAATGGAAAATAATTAGAATAATTTATGTATTCAAATATGATTACATTTATACACTTAAAAAAATTTTATATTATCCCTGAGAAAGCGTAACATAAGTTCCTGGTTTGATACCTTTTAGGTTCCATTGATCAATTTTTGTCCTAATTAGTCTTAGAGAAGGAAACCCAACGTTTGCCGTCATTCTCCTTACCTGACGATTTTTGCCTTCACTAATTGAAATTTCAATCCAAGAAGTAGGGATATTTCTTCTCATCCTAATTGGGGGGGTTCTTTCCCATAGCCAATTTGGTTTTGGTATTATTTTCACACTTGCGGGCTTGGTATTTCCGTCTTTAAGACGCACACCTTTTTGAAGATATGTAACAGCTGTCTTACTTATCTTCCCTTCAACCTGCACAATATAAGTTTTCATTTTGCTATATTTCGGATGGGATATTAAATTTTGCAACTTTCCATCATCTGTAAGAATTACTAATCCTTCGGAATCTTTATCGAGCCTACCAACTGGGTAAACATTTGGTATATCAACATAATCTGATAACGTATTACTATCTCCACTAAATTGGCAAATAATACCAAATGGTTTGTTCAACCCAATAAGTTTAGCCATAAATATTTATACCTACTTTTTAATTTTCAGAGATTTTTTCCCAATTTTTAATATTTTTAAAATGGTCACTAATTTTTTTTTCTTGATTATCCCAAACATAATATCCAGTTTGCTTATTAATAACAGCATTAGCAGCCTCTTGAGGAGAAGAAAAAGTCAATGTTGGCATAGAATTTATCCAAAGATCCCAAAGACCTAGCGGCTCAGTCTTAATTTCAAACATCGCTATATCAGTTTTAATTCTATATATAACATTAGGCATTTGATATACCTTCTATTTCTATTAATAGTTCACTTCTGCAAATATCACCTTGTAATAAAATATATTGACTAGTTCCAAAAAAATTTTCTAATTTCTTTGCTACCATTGAAAGATTTTCTGTTTGATATTTTGTTAAATAGACTCTACATATATTTGAAGGGTTACTTTCTAGTTTAGCAAAGGTTTTATAATTTTTTAATGCCTCATCAAGTTGCTTAGCAACGTCTGATTTATGAACTGATTCATATCCTTTTATACTAGCAGTTCCAGATATCATTATTTTCTTTTGAATATTATCTTTAAAAGAGAAACTTACAGCTCTCGAAAACATTGGTTTTTCTGAAAAAATATTTTGCGGATAGTTATATGAGCTAACTTGTCTTTGATTTTCTACAACTTCATAAGTTTCACAAGAAGCCGCTAAAAAATATATTAAAATTTTATTACCCTCTATACCAATAACCGTTGCAGCTGGATAATCTGAATTTTTATAAAAATTTTTATATATTTCTTCTCTAGATTCACATAATAAAGAATAATTAGTTTTTTTATCTGGGTATACTTTAAGTAATTCTGGCAAATAATGCCAAATTTTAACAATACGCATACCATTTTCATTTGATATTTTAAAAAAATCTAGGTATTTTTCTTGTATTTCTAATCTAATTTCTTCGTAAGAGCCTTTATTATCGATTATAGTTGAGCCAAATAGACAGTACTTATTTTTTGATATATTTATATTACTATAAATACTTCGGTCAACCTTATCTTTAACCTCCCAAATTTCATATAGATTTTTTCCATTAATTGAAGGCACGCCTGCTGACAATATATTGTTTGCGTAATCTATCTTTTTATTAAAAGATATTACTGTTAAAAGCTTATTCCTTTCTTTTGGTAATTTGTCTGATAAAAAAATGTTTATTGACACAGATGTTCTCTTTATATGATTTTGAGGCTAATTTAGCTATATTATTTATTATATTTTTGTAAATATAAAAATTTAAGTACATTATAAATTAAATAAAGTTATAATAGTAAAAATTTATTAATTGAATATATAGGATTAAATTAGGAGTTTTATAACATGAATATTAAAGTTATTTTTTCGTTTATCATATTTTTATTACTTTCCGGTTGCTCAACAATTGGTGATTTAAAAGACTGGGCTTTTGATGAAGAAGAGGCAGAAGTAGAAGCTGTTATTACAAATGAAAATGAATCTCAATTTGAGTATGTAACTGTTAATATTAAAGATAAAATTGCTGTTAAGGTTGCTGATCCATTGGGACCAAGAGCGACAGGTGTTGGTTGCGCCATGTGGAAAAGCAAAGGTGGTGAAACTGGAAGGTGTGCCTGGAATTCTAAAGGACAATGTTTTTGTCCTGCTCCAGAATAATAATTATTTTATTTTTGCTTCTTTGTAAGTAACGTGTTTTCTTACAACTGGGTCAAATTTCTTAATTTCTATTTTATCAGGTGTATTTTTCTTATTTTTAGTAGTTGTATAATAATGTCCTGTTTTTGCAGATGACACTAATTTTATTTTTTCTCTCATATTTTCTTAATATCCTTAAGTACTGTTTCGATACCTTTTTTCTCAATAATTCTCAATCCTTTTCTTGAAATTCTTAATGAAATCCATCTATTTTGAGCTTCTACCCAAAATCTATGCATTTGTAGATTTGGCAAAAATCTTCTCCTTGTTCTATTTTTTGCATGAGAAACGTTATTTCCCGACATTGGCTTCTTACCAGTTACTTCGCATATTCTTGACATATTAAACCCAAACCTTTTAAAAAAGAAAAAAGATAACAAATATTTGCTATCTACACAACATTAAATGCAATAATACACTATAATCGCATGCATATGGATAAAATTTTCTTAAAAAACTTACGTTTGTTGACCAGAATTGGGCTATTTGAGTGGGAAAAACAAATAGAGCAAATTATAAGAATAGATTTAGAGGTTGGTTTTGATATTTCGAAGGCTGCTAAAACTGATGATGTAAATCACTCTTTAGACTATAAAGCTCTTTCAAACTGTATTAAGGATTATGTTAGTGATAATAAACACGAACTTATAGAGACACTTATTGAAAATATTGCAAATCTCGTCTTGGTCGAATTTAAAGTTGAATATATTACTCTTTCAATAAGTAAACCTGGTGCTATTCGCGGCTCTGAAGATGTTGGAATAACTATAACAAGAAGTAATTAGTTACCTGCTTAAACTCCTGCCTCCATCCACGTTAATTATTTGGCCTGTAATATAATTCGCATCATTAATTAAAAATGCGCATGTTAAAGCTATATCTTGTCTATCACCTTGTCTTTTAAGTGCAGTACTCTCAATAATTTCTTGTTGCTTACTTTCATACTCTTTATTTTCTGGCCACATTACGGAACCTGGAGAAACACCATTAACTCTTATTTCGGGGCCGAATTCTAATGCCAATGATTTAGTAAGCATTTTTAAACCAGCTTTTGCCATAGAATAAATTGAAAATTCATCAAGTGGTCGATCTGCATGAATATCAACAATATTTATTATACAACCTTTATTATTTTTTAAAGATTTATAAAAAAATTTAGAGATAAAAAAAGGCGCTTTAAGATTAACATCATGTAAATCATCCCAATTTTCAAATGTTGTATTCTGAATATTTGTTGGATAAAAAGTAGAAGCATTATTTATCAGAACATCAATACTTGACCATTTTTCATCTAATTTGGAAAATTCTTTTTCATAGCTTGTAAAATCTCTTAAATTTAACTTAATTGATATTGCCGAGTTTTTTCTAACATCGTTCATATTAGATACCAATTTTTTTGCCGCCTTTTCAGAGCTATTATAATGAATAATTACATCCATTCCCAAAGAATGAAGCTTTAAAGCTGTTGCTTCTCCAAGTCTTTTTCCGGCTCCAGTAATTAGGACAATTTTTGTATTTTTTTGATTCATAAAAACATTATACTTGATAATTAAGCTATTCTGTTAATAAACAAAATATAGGGTACTACGTGGAATTATTAAAGAAAATACATGCAAAAGCTAAACAAGATGGTTATTTAACTTTTGATTGCTATACGGACATTTGTTTGTATGAATCACATCTTGGGTATTATAATAATAAACATATTAGTTTTGACCAAAAAAATTCTGACTTTATAACTGCTCCAGAATTATCATCTATATATACAGAGTCTATTATAAATTTTTACCTGCAATGTAAAAAATATAAAAAAATTGACAATATTTTGGAATTTGGTGCGGGCAGCGGAGAAATGGCGTATAACTTCCTAAAAAATATTAAGGATAATGATATTCCAAAAAAATACTACATTTTAGAAAAAAGTATTTATTTAAGGAAGCAGCAAGAAAAAAAAATTAAATTACTCCCGGAAAAATACAAAGATATAGTTGAGTGGATAGATGAGGTAAAAAATATTGAAAATGTTTTTTTATTAGCAAATGAGGTCTTAGATGCAATACCATCAAAAATATTATTTAGAGAAAATAATATTTTTTATGAGAAAGTAATAAAATCTAAAAATAATAAACTTTACTTTTCTAAAATAGATTGTAGTGACCACCTGCAGAAAAAAATTAAAAATATTGAATTGAGGATAGGATCAAGTATACCTAACAATTATATTTTTGAGATAAATACTTTATATAAAAAATTTCTTTCTGATTCAATTAGCGGGGTAAAAAACTTTATTTTTTTAATCATTGACTACGGATATAACGAAAAAGAATTTTATCATCCAGAAAGAACAAAAGGAACTATCCAATTCTATAAGAATCACAAAAAAATATCTGATCCACTTACTGACCAAGGTAATTTTGATATTTCTACAAGTGTTGATTTTTCTAGAGTTAATAGAATTTCTAATTTGAATAATTTGCAATTAGTTTCTTACACAACTCAAACCGAATTTCTTCTTAATACAAATATCTTGGAGAATTCTTTAAAAATAAATGATTCAAATAAAAAAAATAATATTCTAAAAACTTTGCTATTACCTTCGGATATGGGAGAAAATTTTAAAATGATGATATTGTGTGATGATGATGATGGTAATTTCAAAATGCCTTTTAAAGATTTTAGGCACAAGTTATGAATGATTTATTTCAAGTAATATTCTTGTCAATAATTCAGGGAATTACTGAGTTTCTTCCTATTTCTAGCTCTGCTCATTTAATTTTAATTCCAAAATTATTTGGTTGGATTGATCAGAATATTCTTATTGACGTTTCAATGCATTTTGGTTCTTTATTAGCAGTTATCTTCTACTTTATATTAAATAATCAATATTTCAAAGATTCCAAATCATCGAAACATCATATTGGAATAGGAAAATTATTTATAGGTTCTATGCCAGTATTAATTTTTGGATTCTTGTATCATGATTATATAACTACAAATTTAAGGTCTATAGAAGTTATAGCAATATCTACATTATTGATAGCACTTCTTTTTATATTAACTGAGCTCCTAAGAGATTTTGTTCTTAAAAGGCCAGAAAAAAATATTATAGATATAAGTAATTATGACATGTTATTTATTGGTCTCTTCCAAGCTTTAGCACTAGTACCTGGAACATCAAGATCTGCAATTATAATATTAGGGGCTCTGCTTCTTGGTTACAATAAAAAAAGTACAGTTATAATTGCTCTTGTTCTATCTTTCCCAGTTATACTGTTAGCAATGTTATATGAAATATACTCTATTAATTACCATATTCTGGATTACTACACAATTTTAAAAATATTAATTTCAATAATAATATCTTTTTTAATTTCATATGCTGTGATTAAATATTTCATATCGTATATAAATAAAATAGGATTCTATCCATTTATGATATACAGAATATTTTTAGGCTTATTTTTACTTACTTTTTTTACTTAACACTAAATTAATAATATTAATATTAATACTCTCTACCCTCTTTTTTATTTCCTCAACACTAATTGATGACAAATCACCATACTCAATTTTTTCTTTTATTATTTCGTGCAAATCTGTAAATATATTAATTTTTTCTTTTTCATTTATTTTATGAAAATTAAAAAAATGTTGCATCTGATTTAAAAAAATATTTAGCCTTTCAGGTCTTCTAAAAGCGTCTAATCTATTTAAAAAATCAAGTATATTTTTATCATCTAATTTTATTGAAACAAACTTAGCGCCAAATTCATTAAACATAAAATATAAGTCTAAAACTTTTTTTGGGAAACCAAATGATTCAACAAAATCTATAGAAAAACCAACTAATGATAAAAATACATCTTTTTCTATTTTTGTATTTGAAAAATATATAATTTTTTTCTTTAATGGCTCATTACTTATTAGTTCAGGAAAATATTTTTCTGCCACTTTTGAATCTATTAAAACTTGAAAAAATATCCATGGACTCTTTGTATTGAATGATTTTGACAGTTCGCCCCACAAGCGTTCTTTAGATAAAGTCTCTATTTCTTTAGAGTCTACAACTTTTTTCATTTCCTCATATGTTGTTTCATGGATACTAAAATCATATTCTGCAAGTTTTGCACAAAATCTTGCTACTCTAAAAACTCTTAATGGATCTTCACAAAAGGCTTCCGAAACATGCCTTATTATTCTTTTATTTATGTCGCCTATACCATTATAAGGATCTATTAACTCTTCGTTTTCATCTTGGGCTATTGCGTTTATAGTTAAATCTCTTCTAAATAAATCTTGTTCTAATGTAACACTTTTACTTGTGTCAAATTTAAAACCTTTGTGACCTCTATCTATTTTTTTTTCTAGCCTGGCTAATGCATATTCTTCTGATGTTTTAGGGTGAAGAAAAACTGGGAATTGCTTTCCAACTTGCTTGTATCCTAAATCTAATAATTCCTTCTGATTACTATTAACTACAACCCAATCATTTTCCTTAGGTATTAGTCCTAATAATTTATCTCTGATTGCACCACCAACAAGGTATATTTTCATGGCTTATCTTAATTTGGTTTTATATATGTTGGAATTATAGTTTCTAGATCTGAATAAAAATCATGATCTGATTTACATATACTATCTATTTGACAAGAATTAAAGTTATCAATTGAAAAAGGTTTTCCGGGAACAAACTCCATTATACTAGCTTGAATTTTAGACATAGTTTTTGATAAAGGTATTACCTTAATATTTCTATTTTTTTCTTTAATTACAATTTCCAATATTTCTTTTAAACTATATATTTTTGGGCCGCATAAATTATACTGCTTATTAAAACTCTTTGATTCGTTTATTGATTTAACAACAAAATCTGATAATTCATCAACAAAAATTGGAGCAAATTTAGAATCATGGCAAGCCAGTGGAAATACGAACGGAACAAAGTTTAGTAGATTACTAAATCTTAATATAAAACTATCGTTTTTTCCAAAAATAACCGATGGTTTAAAAATTGTTATATTTGCGAATCTTTTTCCATAAGTCATCAAATAACTTTCAGCCTCACCCTTTGTTCTTAAATAATGACTAGGTCCTTTTGGGTCTGATTTTAAAGCACCCATATGTAAAATTCGTTTTATATTATTAGCTTTACAAACCGTAAGTATAATCCTAACTAGATCACTGTGTGCACTTCTAAAACCTTTTCCACTGTGACCTTTTTCGTTTAAAATACCTATTAAATTAATTAATACATCTGTTTTTTTAGTATGCTTTGTAAGTTCCTCTGCGTTATGAACATCTGCTTCAATTAATACAACATTTGGGTACACAAGTATTTTTTTATTTTTTTCTTTATTTCTGGTAATTATGGTCACATTGTTTTTTGTTTTAGCTAAACAATTAATCAAGCTCAGGCCAACAAAGCCCGTACCACCTAATATAGTTATATTCATAACCCGCCCATTTTTTTAAGATTTATTGTATTATCAACTTTTTAACATATAATGTTATTTTATATAACTATACAGCAACTGAAATAATATTAAATGCACATAAAAATAGTAATTTCTTTTCTCTTATTAAATGTCTCTATTTGCTCCTCTTATGCTTTAGATATCAAAGAAAGATTCAATGATGCAAATGCACTTATTTTGTCAGAAAATTTTCCAAAAGCTAAAAAAATACTTATAAAGCTTTCAAAAGAAAATCCAGATAATATTCAAATTTCAAATAATATGGCCTACATAGAGGCAAAATTAGGGAATATTGATGAAGCCATTAAAATTCTTAGGAACTCCATAACTAGTAACAAAGATATTGATGTAGTATATAAAAATCTTACTAACTTATATGCATTTCAAGCAAACGTAATATATGAAGAAGCTTTGTCAATAAAAGAACCTAAGAACAATATAAATTTAACACTTCTAGAGAATTTAAAAACTACAAATAAAAAAAAATTTAATCAAGTTAAAAGTGACGATATAAAAAAAATTCCATATATAAATAAAATTGATCCAAAAGATGTTAAAAAATTTATAAATGAATGGGCGAGTTCTTGGCAAAATAAAGATTTTAAGAAATACTTTTCAAGTTACGGGGAAAATTATCATTCATTAAAATTTAAATCTAATAGCGCTTGGAAGAATGATAGAAAAAATAAAATAAAAAATAAAAATAATATTGAGATTAAAATATCTAATATAAAATTTATAAACTACGATAATAAAGACATTCTTGCTCAGTTCACACAATCATATAATTCTGACTCATTTTCTGATGTTGTAAATAAACATTTTACAATTACATTGGTTGGAGAAATTTTTAAGATTACAGGGGAATACACTCTTAAATAATGCGTATTATAATTAATGCCGCACTACTATTAGTTTTACTATCTATGAGTAATTTTTCTTACTCAAACGCTGAACCTTCGTCAAATGAAAAAGCTGAAATAGAATTATTAAGAATCATTGATTTTATGAGAAACGGCAGTAATGAAGATGCCTTACTTAGTGCTGAAAAATTAAGTAAAAATTTTCCTAACTTTAAATTAGGTAAGATTATTTATGCCGATTTATTATCAGCATACTTAAATAAAAAACCTCTGCTAGGAAGTAAGTCTGAGGACAAAGGTTTAAATGACCTAAAGAGTGAAGCAAAAGCAAGAATAAATTTTGATTCTATATACAAGAAAAAAGACCTTCTTCCAAGGTCAATAATTAGTTTAGCTGATAATATAAAGTATGCATTTTTAATTGAATTATCTGAATCTAGATTATATTTAGTAAAAAATAGCAATGGTGTTCCAGAAATTATTGCAGATTTTTATGTATCAATAGGAAAAGCTGGATTTAATAAAAAAATATCAGGTGATAATAAAACTCCAGTAGGTGTCTATAAAGTCACTTCTCAATTAGTAGATGAAGATTTACCAGAACTTTATGGGAGTGGAGCATATCCTATAAATTATCCGAACGCATGGGATAAAAAAAATAAAAAAACTGGCTACGGTATCTGGGTTCATGGAGTGCCTAGGGACGTTTATAGCAGGCCTCCTTTGACTAGTGAAGGATGCATTGTTACTAGCAATCACACTTTAAAGAAGCTAGGTAAATATATTTCTGTTGGAGAGACTCCTGTAATTTTAGTTGAAAAAGTGAAATGGATAAAAAGAAATGAATGGCATCAAAATAAAAATAAAGCAATTGAAATTATTAGCTCATGGAAGGAGACTTGGGAAAGCTTGGATCCCCATGCATTTATATCTAAACACTCTATAAATTTTAATAGTGAAAAACATAATTTTGAGCAAAGAGTTGCTCATATTTTAAGGATAATAAAAAATAAAACCTTTATTAAAGTAAAAATTGAAAATTTAAATTTATTTTATTATCCAAAAACCAATGGGCTAATATACTCAGATTTTAGACAACACTATGAAAGTAATAATTTTAGAACCTCTTCTAAAAAGAAATTATTTTGGAAAATAGAAAAAGATGGAGAATGGAGAATTTTATATGAAGATACGTAAATATTAATAAAATAACTTGATTTAATCCTATAATATGTATAATTAAAAAAACTTATTATAATAACCTAGGAGATATTATGTCTGATGCAATATTAACACTTACAGATGAAGAGTTTGAAAGCAAAGTTATAAAATCTAAGAAACCAGTATTAGTTGATTATTGGGCTGAATGGTGTGGTCCATGTAAAATGATAGCCCCTATTCTTGAGGAAGTTGCAGATGAAATGTCAGATAAAATATTGATTGGCAAATTAAATGTTGATGAAAATTCTCAAACACCTCCAAAATATGGGATTAGAGGCATACCAACTTTAATGTTATTTAAAGATGGAAACGTAGTTGGAACCAAAGTAGGAGCTTTAAGCAAAGCTGATTTAATAAAATTTATTGAAGATAATATTTAAAAAAAATGCTAGACGGAAGTTAATATTAATGTTAACTTTCAATCTCAGTTGCAGACTTATCTCAAAGAAATAAACTCAAGCGTAATTAATCATAGCGCAAAAAAGCATTTTTATATTCTGCAAAAAATCCACAGGTAAATAAAATATGAACTTATCAGAGTTAAAGAAAAAAAGTCCACCCGATTTGCTAACTATGGCTTCGGATATGGGGATAGAAAATATTTCTAGATCTAGAAAACAAGAAGTAATTTTCTCTATTTTAAAATCACATGCTAAAAGTGGAGAAGATATATTCGGTGATGGAGTTCTTGAAATTTTACAAGATGGATTTGGTTTTTTACGATCAGCTAATAGTTCATATTTAGCAGGTCCAGATGATATATATGTTTCCCCTAGTCAAATAAGAAAATTTGGATTGAGAACTGGTGATACAGTATCAGGAAAAATTAGACCTCCAAAAGATACTGAGAGATATTTTGCTATGCTCAAAGTTGACCAAATTAATTATGAAGCTCCTGAGAATGCAAAAAGAAAAATATTATTTGAAAATTTAACTCCATTGCATGCTGAAAAAAGAATTAAATTAGAAAGAGGGAATGGAAGTAGTGAAGATATCACTGCAAGAATAATTGATATATGTGCCCCTATTGGTAAAGGTCAAAGAGGTTTAGTTGTTTCACCCCCAAAAGCAGGTAAGACAATTATGCTGCAAAATATTGCTCAAAGTATAAAAACTAATAACCCTGAATGTCATTTGATTGTTTTATTAATAGACGAAAGACCTGAAGAAGTAACTGAGATGTCACGTATGGTAGATGGTGAAGTTGTTTCAAGTACATTTGATGAGCCCGCAACAAGGCATGTTCAAGTGGCTGAAATGGTTATTGAGAAAGCAAAAAGACTTGTGGAACATAAGAAAGATGTTGTTATTCTCTTGGATTCCATCACGAGATTAGCTAGAGCATACAATACAGTTGCCCCATCATCAGGGAAAGTTCTTACTGGCGGTGTAGATGCTAATGCTCTTCATAGACCTAAAAGATTCTTTGGTGCAGCTAGAAACATCGAGGAAGGCGGTTCTCTTACAATTTTAGCTACAGCTTTAGTTGAAACTGGATCTAAGATGGATGAAGTTATTTATGAAGAATTTAAAGGTACGGGAAATAGTGAAGTTCATTTGGATAGAAAAATAGCAGAAAAAAGAGTGTATCCAGCAATTGCTGTTAATAAATCAGGGACCAGAAGAGAGGAATTACTAACTTCTCCTGAAGAACTTCAAAGAATGTGGATACTAAGAAAATTCATGCACTCAATGGGAGAAACTGAAGCTGTAGAGTTTCTACTTGATAAACTAAAGACAACAAAAACAAATAATGAATTTTTTGAATCTATGAAAAGGTAAATTTATTATTTATTTCTTTTTCGCCTATGTCATGTCTTTTGATTTTTCCTTCCCAAGAAATTTGATTACTTCTGTCATAAGCTTTAGCTTGGGCTATCTGAAGATTAACCCCTAATGCTGTTACAGATATTACTCTACCTCCATTCGTAATAAAATTACGATCTTGTATGCTTGTTCCTGAATGAAAAACTTTTGTACCACTGATCTCGTGATCAAGGCCTTCAATTTTCTTCCCTTTTTCATATGGTCCTGGGTAGCCTTCTGATGCAAGCACTATTGTGCAAGCACTCTCACTTTTCCACTTAATTTCTAAATCATCTAATTTTTTATTTATCGTTGCTAAAAATATTTCAACAATATCACTTTCTAATCTCATCAATATAGCTTGCGCCTCTGGATCTCCTAATCTGCAATTATATTCTAATACGTATGGGACTTGATTTTTATCAATCATTAATCCAGCATAAAGGAATCCCTCGTATTCAATATTTTTCTTTTTTAATTCATTTAAAGTTGGAGTAATAATTTCATTAATTACAACATTAGATATTTTGCTATTTATCAATTTTGTAGGAGAATAAGCACCCATACCACCTGTATTAGGGCCATGGTCACCATTATATAATTTCTTATGATCCTTTGATGAAGCTAATGGTATAACCTTATCTCCTGAAACAAGACAAATAAAACTGGCTTCTTCGCCTCGTAAAAATTCTTCTATTATTATTAATGATGTTTTTATCCCACCTATTTCTCCCGTGAAAAGATCATTTATTAATTTATATGCTTTATCACGATCATCTATAATAAAAACTCCTTTGCCTGCAGCAAGACCATCTGCTTTTATTACAATTGGCATATTCTGCTCTTTCACATATTTAATGGCAGATATTGATTCCTTAAAAGATCTGTGTTTTGCTGTACGCACATTTCCAGAGTTTAAAATATTTTTACAAAAATCTTTTGATCCTTCAAGCTGAGATGCTAATTTATTTGGACCAAATATTTTTAAATTATTTTTATTAAATTCATCTACTATTCCTTCAACAAGTGGTGCTTCGGGGCCAACTATCGTAAGGTCTATACTTTTTTCTTTTGCAATACCAATATAGTCTTTAATTGTAGGATTATCTATTTCAATAAGGCTTACTTTTTCTTCAAGATTGATTCCTGGATTTCCAGGTGTAACGTAAATATTTTTTACTTTATTTGATTGTGATATTTTCCATGCAATTGCATGCTCTCTTCCACCACTACCAATAATTAATAGATTCATATTTAGTGCCTGAAATGCCTTATACCTGTAAATACTAAACTTATTTTTAGTTCGTTAGCTTTATTTATAACCAACTCATCGTTCTGTGAGCCACCTGGCTGTATTATTGCTGATACACCTAATTCTGCTGCTTTTTCAACATTATCAGGAAACGGGAAAAACGCATCTGAAGACATAACTGCATTTTTCAAACTAATGTTCTGCTGTAAAGCTTTTTGTGCAGCAATAAATGTTGAATCGATTCTACTCATTTGACCTGCGCCTATACCCAATGTTTTTCTTTCCTTAGAAAAAACTATAGCGTTTGATTTCACATATTTTGAAACTATCCAAGAAAAATGTAAATCAATTAACTCTTCTGCTGTTGGTATTTTTTTAGAAACAACTTTATAATTTTTTACAATATCTTGTGAAGAATAATCTTCATCTTGTATTAATATTCCATCACTAATACTCTTAATTTGACTAAAATTTTGATTATTTTTTTTCTTGTAGTCAGTAAACTCTATTATTCTAATATTTATTTTTGATTCCGCGTACTTTAAAGCTTTTTTGGAAAATGATGGGGCAATAATTAATTCAACAAACTGATTATCTAGTATTTTTTTTATTATATCTTCATTAATCTCCCTATTAAAAGCTATAACTCCACCAAATGAAGATGTTGGATCTGTATTATATGCTCCCTCATAGGCTTTCATTAGATTGTTATGAGAGCATACTCCGCATGGATTCGCGTGCTTCACAATAACGCATGTGGGCTCTTCATAATTAATTACGCATGACAATGCAGAATCGCCATCAGCAATATTATTGAATGATAAGTCTTTTCCTTGGTATTGTTTTGAGTTAACTATGCTAATACTTCTTACATCATTATTTTGATATAAAGATGCTTTTTGATGTGGATTTTCACCATATCTTAAACTATTTATTTTTTTCAAAGCTTGGTACTTCGGGAAATCTTCTTTCCCTATCTCTTTTCCTAAATAGTTTGCTATAGAGATGTCGTAATTCGCAACATGCTCAAAAGCTTTTAAAGCCATATTCTTATTTAAGATTTCATTTGATATTAGTTCTGGATCGAAATCGCATATAAATTTCTTATAATCAGATGGGTCAGTAAGTACAGTGCAATTTTCAAAGTTTTTTGAACCTGCTCTAACCATCGCTGGTCCGCCAATGTCAATATTCTCTATTGCTTCTTCGAAAATTACTTTATCTTGATTTACAATTTTTTCAAATGGATAAAAATTAACAATTAAAACATTTATTCTCTGCAAATTTAAATCATTTAAAATATCTTCATCTTTTTCTCTCGCTAAAAGACCTGCATGTATATTTGGATGGAGAGTTTTCACCCTACCGTCCATAATTTCAGGAAATTTTGTTATTTCTGTAATTGACAAAACAGGAAAATTAAGTTCTTTTAATTTTTTAAATGTTCCTCCAGTAGAAATAATTTGAAAGTTATTTTCTATTAAATATTTTACTATATCTTTTAAATTATATTTATCAGAGACACTTATCAATGCAAATTTTTTATTTTTAGTCAAATTTAATACCTGTTTCAAAAAACATCATACTGTCTCATTTTTTTTCTCAAAGTTCCTCGACTAATACCAAGTAACTCTGAAGCTTTAGATTGGTTGCCCTTACAATATTTAATCGTTTCTTCTATAAGTGGTTTTTCTACTTCACCTATTACTAAGCTATATACTTTATCAATTGGATATCCATCAATTTTTTTAAAATATTCCTGTACTTCTTGTCTTACAAACTCTCTCAATAATCTTTTTGATTTACTTTGATCCATTTTCTTTTTTAAATTTATTTTCTAAATAATTTATACTGAATCCTCCTTTTTGAAACTCAGAATCTAGAATTAATTTTTTTTGTAAATTTATATTTGTATCAATTCCATCTATAACAATTTCGTTTAATGCATTACTCATTCTTCTGATTGCGGCATCTCTATTATTTCCATATGAAATTAATTTTCCAATCATCGAATCATAATTTGGTGGTACTGAATAACCATTATAAATATGTGTATCCATTCTTACTCCTGGCCCTCCAGGCGCATGAAACTGATTAATTGTTCCAGGACAAGGAATAAATGTCTCTGAATTCTCGGCATTTATTCTGCACTCTATTGCGTGCCCTCTTAATTCTACTTGTTCTTGCGTATACCCTACCTTTTCGCCAGAAGCTATCAAAAGTTGTTGCCTCACAATATCTATGCCTGTAATCATTTCTGTAACTGGGTGCTCTACTTGAATTCTTGTATTCATCTCAATGAAATAAAACTCTCCGTCTTGATATAAAAACTCAAAAGTACCTGCTCCAATATAGTCTATCTTCCTGCAAGCATCTGTAACTAATTCACTCATTTTATTTCTAATTTCTAGCGTTATTCCTGGTGCTGGAGCTTCCTCAATAACTTTTTGATGTTTTCTCTGCATTGAACAATCTCTTTCGCCTAAACATATTGCGTTACCGAAATTATCACAAAGAACTTGGAATTCAATATGCCTTGGTTTTTCTAGAAATTTTTCTATGAAAACAGTGTCGTTACCAAATGCTAGTTGCGCTTCATTTTGAGTAAGTGTAATAGATTCTTCAAGATCCTCTTCTTTCTCAACTGTTCTCATTCCTCGCCCACCACCTCCATGAGCTGCTTTAACTAAAACAGGATACCCAACTTCATTTGCTATTTTTTTATTTTCAGAAATATCTTTTGATACTGGTCCTTTTGACCCAGGAATACCAGTTATACCAACATCATTCATTGCTTTCTTTGCGAGAATTTTATCGCCCATTAATTTTATTGTTTCAGATTTTGGACCAACAAAAATAAAATCAGACTTTGTAACTTGTTCCGCAAAATCTGCATTCTCTGATAAAAATCCAAAACCAGGATGAATAGCATCTGAATTTGTTATCTCTGCAGCACTAATTATTGAAGATGGTAATAAATAACTTTCTCTAGAGTCTGCAGGGCCAATACAAACTGATTCGTCAGCTAATCTTACATGCATTAGATCTCTGTCAACTTCGGAATGAACTGCGACTGTTTTAATACCTAGATCCTTACATGCTCTCAAAATACGTAGTGCAATTTCGCCTCTATTAGCTATCAATAACTTTTTAATCATTTTCTACTCTACTATAAATAAAACTTGATTAAATTCTACTGGCTGACCATTCTCAACAAAGATTGCTTTAACAACACCTGATTTATCAGATTCTATTTGATTTAGCATCTTCATCGCCTCGATAATACATAATGTGTCTCCAGCTTTTACAGTATCGCCAATATTTACAAATGGTTTAGATCCGGGTGAAGGAGCTTCATAAAATGTGCCTACCATAGGTGACTTAATCTCATGCCCAGAAATTTTTTCCTCTACTTCCTCTTTCGCTGCAGACTGCTCCGAAGTTACGCCCAATGGGGTGTTTGTAGAAATAACATTTGCAGGTACTTGGTTAACAATATTTTGATTAGGCATACTTGAAGTCTTACAAAGTCTTATAGATTCTTCTCCCTCTATAATTTCCATTTCTGCCAAAGAAGATTCTTCTAGCATCTCCATAAGTTTTTTTACTTTTCTTATATCCATATTATTTCCTATTTTTAATAATATTTACTGCTGACATTAGAGCTAACTCGTATCCAAATATTCCATGCCCAGAGATAACTCCTACGGCAATATCTGAAAGATAAGATTTTTTTCTAAAATCTTCTCTAGAAAAAACATTGGATATATGAATCTCAATAAATGGTATAGAAACTCCTAGAAGAGCATCCCTTAAGGCAATACTAGTATGCGTAAAAGCCCCAGGATTAAATATAATAAATTCTATTTTTTCACTCTTTGCCCTATGAATTTCATCTATCAATTCTGCTTCAGAATTAAATTGCTCATGACTCAAGTTTACATCAATTTGTTGAGCAACCTCATCAAGGGCAGATGATATGTCGGCTAAAGACTCATATCCATATATCTCAGGCTCACGCTCGCCTAAAAGATTGAGATTTGGACCATTTAAAACAAGAATTTTACTCATAATATCTTTTAATTTCTTCTAAATTCGCTTATTTTCATCAAAATACCATTTAATTTTACATAAATCAATATTTTTTCAATTCTTCTATGTGTTTAGAAAATTTTTCTGGGCCCATATATCCCTGTATTGCAAAACCTTTAATTTCTTTGCCTTTGTAGTCATAAAATTTATACGCTGGGGGCCCTATAATATTAAGATATTTTAATAGTTCAATATCCTCTTTTGTGTTATCTGTAACATCAATTTTTATCAAATTTAAATTTTTTAATAGACCTTCTACTTTCTTATCTCTAAAAGTTTTTTGTTCCATTAATTTACATTCGACACACCAATCTGCATAAACATCTAAGAAAGTTATCCTACCACTTTCTTCATATAAATTCTTCTTAAGTTGATCAACATTACTAATATTTTTAAATACTAAACTGGATTTCTGGTCATTTATATTTAATATAGGAATAAGTCTGTCAATGAAAGTTAAAGCAACAAATAATAGTAAAATACCTATCATATAATTTATATATTTCATCCACTTCCCAGTCTTTGGAACTAATCTACCCATATAGGTACCGTAGAGAAGGAGAGGTATACTCATTCCTATTCCAAGACTTAAAAATAATAAGCTAGTAACAAAAGATCCTGGGCTTTCTGAAGTAATATATATAAACAAACCTGCTAATGGTGGTGCAACACATGGTCCAACTATTAGAGCTGATAGAAAACCCATAATATATGAACCGCCATAACTGCCAGTATTTTTTTTATCACTAAAATTACTTATCCATTTTTGAAAATTATTAGAAATTTTTAATTCATAAAATCCAAACATTGAGAAAGATAATAAAATCAAAATTATAGAAAAAATTATTAAATATATAGGATCTTGAAATATACTTTGAATATTATATATATCAGAAGAATAGCCTACAAAAATACCTACTAGAAAATATAAAGTGCACAAACCCAACACGTAGTTAAGTGATAATAGAAATGGCTTATTTAAACTATTTTTGTTAGATTTTAATATTATACCAGATAATATTGGTACCATTGGAAGAACACATGGTGTAAATGAAAGTAATAATCCAAAACCAATAAATAAAATAATATTTACTAAAATATTATTAGATGATAGTTTTTTATAAATTTTATCGGAGTCTGAAATTTTATTTCCCGAACTTTTAATTACACCATTATTTTCACTAATATTGAATATTTTTTTTGTAGGGGCATAGCATAAGCCCTTGTCTGCACAACCTTGGTAAGATACTTGAACACTTTGAACTTTCTCATTCATTTTAATTTTTAGATAAAAGCTACTTTTGTATATTTCGCTTACTCCAAAAAAATCATCTTCGGTAATTTTTGGTTCTGGGAATTTTATTTCAGATATTTTTTTTTCGTCATAATAAATTTTTATTTTATCTTTATAGAGGTAGTACCCTTTTTCTATTTTAAAATTAATTATTAAAAATTTATTTTTTTCTTTTGTTAATGACACTAAAAATGCTTCATCAGCTTTTAAAAAAGTATTTTTACTTGATGAAAAAACACCATCTGAATAGACGTTACTATTTAAAAAAAATAATAATAAAAATAGTTGTATAAATAAATTTTTTATATTCATACTAATATACTAATTTTACCAAACTTCCTACTTTTGGTTCGCCTGATGGAAACATATTATTTATAACTCGAAGCCTCTTTTCAGCATGAGTACTAAAAGCTGTTTTGACAGATAGACTTTTAAATGTGTCGCCTTTTTTAACTTTATGTAGCATGATTCTTTTTGGCTCTCCCATATATTTTTCTTTAGCATTAATTTTTCTTATTGAGCTTATTGTCTTATCAAAAATATCAATATTTTTTTTATAATCACTATTATCTTTGGTTGTGGCTATAAACTGAAATGCTTCTTTTTTATTTTTATATAATATTGCAACTCTGCATTTATGATTAACTCCAAATGATGTATCCATTTCTATGGTTGCAGCATAACCTTTATAATCTGAGTTACCTATTTCTTTTCCGTCACTATTTATATCTCCATAAAGTCTTTGCAACAACTCTTTTGCATCAATTTTTCTATTAAGATCTCTCATAGATAGTTCAATTAATATTTCTCTATCTTTAGATGTTCCTAAAACTGATGTTGGTAAATTTTCTATTTTCCAACCATCAGGAAATTTTAGTGTGAAGTCTAATTCTGTATGATAAAAACTTGAGCCTCTGGCTGAACCTTGACCTTCTCCTGGGCCAAATGGGATACCAGATATTAGATTTAAATACTTTTCTTTATTATCATCTAATTTTTTTTTATTAATATTGTCTTTTGCGGCTTTTATTACCTCTTGCAACCTTTTATCGTTATCTGGATGAGTTGAAAAAACTCCGTGGTAAGCATAAGGCTCTCTATTTTCTTCCTCTGCTAAAACTTTATCAAATTCTTCTTGGTTCTTAAGAACCCCTATAACACTTTTTAACGCATCAGGATCATAGCCAAGTTTTGCTATATATTCAGCCCCAATTCTATCTGCCTCTAATTCTGCTTCTCTTCCAAATCCTCTTAAAATTGCTGCACTGGCCAACTGACTTAAATTTGCCAGGCTTCTATTTCCAATAAATATAGAAAATACGGTTGTAAAAATGTTTGTAATTTGGTTTTTAGAATACTGCTTTACACCATGCCTAGCAGTTATATGACCCAATTCATGGCCAAGCACACCACAAAGTTCTGCTTCACTACCTAAATACGCCATCATACCTCTTGTTATGTATACATATCCTCCCGGTATCGCAAATGCATTAACTTGAGGGCTGTCTAATACTGTAAAATGATATATTAATTCATTTCTATGACTTACGGCTGCTAGTTTTTCTCCTAGCTCTGTTACGTATCTTAGTAGTTCTGGATTTGAGTAAGGTGCATAGGATTTCATTACCTGCTTATGTGAGGTTCTTCCTAATTCTGACTCCTCATCTTCATTCAATAAAACCAAGTCTTTTCCACCAGTAACTGGATTTGTTGCACACGAAGACAGGGTTCCACTAATTGAAAATAAAGTTGAAGCTTTTAAAAATGTTCTTCTATCCATAAGCTAATACTGCCCAAAAAAGCTAAGAATATAAAGAGGAATTAAATGAATTTTATGATTTGTTATATCTTTTCTTAAATTTATCAACCTGGCCAGCAGTATCAATAATTTTTTGCTTGCCTGTATAAAAAGGATGTGAAACAGATGAGATATCAAGACTGCAATATGGATAAGTTTTTCCATCTTCCCATTCTTTTGTTTTATCTGTTTTTATAGTTGACCCAATTAAGAAGTATGAATCTGCGCCGGTGTCATGGAATAGAACATCTCTATATTCGGGGTGAATTTCTTTTTTCATAATATTACAAACATTAAATTTAAGAGAATGAATAATACCTAAAGAAACATATTGCCACAAGCAGTATTGTCTTAATATTGAAATAAAGCTAAAAATATTTGGATAATTATTATTATTTAGACCACTAATTGGTAATAATTTCTAACTAAACTATATAAATTACTGTTTTGTAGAGGTATTTTTTATATCCACAAAAATTGTGGATAAGTCTGTGCAAAAAACTTATTTGTTTTAGTAGTATTCATACATTCTTTAATAGCTATTAAATTGTTCATTTTTTGTACAATATAAGCTATTGATTAATATGAAGAAAATTAAAAAAAAATTCTCTATATTTATTTTTAATAAAGATGTAATAAAAGTTGACAAAAATATTATCTGTGAATAAAAGACCCTATAAAAAGAAATGTTTCTTAAAAAAATTAAAAAAAGCAAGTTAAATTTATAAAAAAACTAATAAAAAAGTTAATATTTTACGTATTTATTATAAATTCTTCCTTAAACGTTTTAAGGGCTTGCCCACGATGACTAATAGTGTTTTTAACGCTCTCAGAAAGCTCTGCTGCCGTACATTTATACTCCGGCAAATAGAACAAAGGATCGTACCCAAATCCGTTTTTGCCTATCTCCTGCGTGCCTATATAACCTTCCCAGGTAGCATTGTATATTTTTGGTACCGGGTGATCATAAGATGATAGGTAAACAATTGTGCAATGATATCTGGCTGTTCTTAGAGAGAAAGGAATGTCTTTTAACTCTTTTAATAAAAGCTTGTTATTTGCCTTATCATCACACTCCAACCCTGCATATCTTGCTGAATAGATACCCGGCCTTCCATTTAGTGCATCAACTTCAATACCAGAATCATCTGCTATTGCAGGTAGTTTGGCTATTAAAGATGCATTTCTTGCTTTTATTATTGAATTTTCTAAAAATGTTAGCCCCGTCTCGTCTGCTTCTGGAATATCTAGTTTTGATTGAGAAATTAATTGTATATTTTCCTCATCTAATATTTTTGAAAACTCTTTTATCTTATGACTATTATTTGAAGCTAGAACAATTTTACTCATAACTATTTAATGATTTTTTTTGTATTTCGATAATAGATTTTATGCCTTCTGAAGCTAAAGATGTCATTTGGTCTAACTCATTTTTTGAAAACGAACCTTTTTCCGCGGTCCCTTGTATTTCTATAAAATTACCTTCTTCATTCATAATAAAATTCATATCTGTCTCAGCATTTGAGTCTTCTTCATAATCTAGGTCTAAAGCAATTACACCATCAACTTTACCAAGAGATACTGAGCCTGTGAAAGACTTGATAGCATCCACAGAACTAAAATTATCATCATCCTGGCTCCTTAAAGCTAAACATAGAGCTACAAATCCTCCAGTAATTGAAGCTGTTCTTGTGCCTCCATCAGCTTGAATAACATCGCAGTCTACAGTAATAGATCTATCGCCAAGTTTATTTAAGTTTACTGAGGATCTTAAAGACCTCCCAATTAATCTTTGAATTTCCATCGTCCTACCACTTTGCTTGTTTTTTGCTTCTCTTCTCATTCTCTCATTAGTTGATCTAGGAAGCATTCCGTACTCTGCGGTAACCCAACCCATGTTCTTTCCTTTTAGAAAACGAGGAACATTATTCTCAATAGTTGCATTACATATAACTTTAGTTTCGCCAAACTCCACTAAAACTGAACCTTCAGGGTGCGATACGTAATTTTTTGTAATCTTAATAGCTCTTAGTTCATTAGGTTTTCTTCCATTTTTTCTCATATTAATTTTCTCAGAATATTGATAAATAAAATAAATTTGCTTATTTCTTATTTTTGTGAAGAATTACACTTTCTAGATAATAACATAGTATTTATGGGATTGGAGAATTGTAATTATGAGTATAGTAATACTTACAACCGGCGGGACATTTGATAAAATATATTTTGATGCTAATAGTGAATATAGTATTGGAGAGCCTTGCATATCTTCTATTCTTGACGAGGGTAATGTGATGTCTGATTATCGAGTTCAGTCTATCTTAAAAAAAGATAGTCTTGATATAACCCATAGTGAAAGAGAAATTATAAAAAAATCTGTTATTGAGTGCGAAGAAGAAAGAATTATAATAACTCATGGAACCGATACTATGGTTGAAACTGCGAAATTCTTAGAAGATGTTAAGGAAAAAACAATTGTTCTTACTGGTGCTATGCAACCAGCTAGGTTTAAGAAAACTGATGCTATATTTAACTCAGGATTCGCATATGCCGCAGCACTAAGCTTAGAAAACGGTGTTTATATTGCAATGAGCGGACAAATATTCAACTCTAATAATGTTAGAAAAAATATTGATTTAGGTAAGTTTGAATGTAAGGATTAAAAATATGATTGCATTAAAAAGAATAATTTTAGTATCATTAATTATGTTTACATCAGCATCTTCTGCTGATAAATCTAATTTATTTAGTGCTGGAGTTCCATCATTAGCGCCAATGTTAGAAAACGTTACCCCCGCTGTCGTAAATATTTATACAATTAGTGAAGGTGAGGATAGGGCGCAGCGAATTGACGACCCTTTTCTTAGAAAGTTTTTTAATATTCCTGGTCAACAAAAATCTAGAAAAAAAAATAGGTCTGGGCTTGGTTCTGGAGTAATTATCAATAGTAAAAAAGGATATATTATTACTAATAATCATGTAATTGCTAAAGCTAAAGATATAAAAGTAAAGCTGCACGATGGTAGAGAGTTTAAAGCTACTTTAGTTGGAGCTGATCCAGCATCTGATATAGCGGTAATTAAAATAATATCTAAAAATTTAATTTCCTTAAAATTTGCAGATTCTGAAAAATTAAGAGTTGGTGATTTTGTCGTTGCTATTGGAAATCCTTTTGGAATTGGTCAAACCGTTACTTCTGGAATAGTAAGTGCCTTAGGAAGATCAGGCTTAGGAATAGAGGCTTATGAAAATTTCATTCAAACTGATGCTTCAATTAATCCCGGTAATTCTGGTGGAGCTTTGGTTAATTTAAAAGGTGAGCTTATAGGCATAAATACAGCCATTATTGGCTCAAAAGGAGCCTCAGGAAGTGTAGGTATAGGATTAGCGATTCCTGTAAATATGGCTCTTGATATCACAGATCAACTTATAAAATTTGGAAAAGTAAAAAGAGGTTATCTTGGTGTATCTGCTCAAGATTTAACAACTGACTTATCTAAGGCATTTGGAATTGATACAAATAAAGGTTCAATTATTACTCGAGTACAAAAAGATTCACCTGCTGATACAGCTGGTATAAAAATTGGTGATGTAGTGACAAAAATAAACGGGCAAGCTATTAAAAATACGGCCGCAATGAGAAATAAGATAGGTCTATTAAAATTAAATAGCACAATCTCAATGCAATTAAGTAGAAAAGGAAAGATAGTCACAGTTAAAGTAAAGATTCTTGAACCAAAAATTTCTAAAAAATCTGGTATAAAAATAAATACTAGGTTACAAGGAATTGTTTTTTCAGAAATTAAAGAAGGGATGCAGGAGTATGGGAAAATAACTGGTATAAAAATAGTAAAAATGAAAAAAGATAGTAAAGCATATCTGGTTGGAATAAGACCAAATGACATTATTTTATCAATTAATAATATTCCAGTTCAAAAAATTAAGGACTTAGAAATTGTATCAGGTAAAAATGATTCTGAACTTGTAATGCACGTCCAAAGAAATAATAGGACTGCATTTATTTTATTAAAATAGATTCCCTATCCACCAGTTATTGTTGGAAAAAATGCTATCTCGTCATTATCTTCAACAAAATCTTCAAAAACTGAGTGTTCGAAATTTCTTGCTGAATAAATTTCATAATTTATTTTATCCAGTTCAAGTTTTAAATAAATATCCTTTATTGTTTGCTTGGATTCTAATAAATCAATATATTCTTCTTTTTTCCCAATATCTTCTGAAAGTCTTGCTAAGTAAATTACTTTTATTTTCATATTTTGATACACTATAAAAAAATTAACAAATATTTTTTGATGAAAAAAAATTTAACACATTTTACAAAATCTGGTGATGCGCATATGGTTGATATCAATGATAAGGATATCACAGATAGAGTAGCTGTAGCCAGCGGCAAAATTTATATGTCAAATACCTCTGTAAAAAAAATTAAAGAAGGAACTCACAAAAAAGGTGATGTTCTAGGTATTGCACGTATAGCCTCTATAATGGCCTCGAAGAAAACTTCTGAATTAGTACCCTTATGTCATAATATTAATTTATCGTCAGTTAGTGTTATATTTAAAATCAACCAATCTAAGAAATTTGTTTATTGCGAAGCTTCTGCATCTACTGCAGGTCAAACTGGGGTAGAAATGGAGGCCCTAACTGCAGTTCAAATTGGATTATTGACTATATATGATATGTGTAAATCTATTGATAGAAGTATGATAATTACTGATATTCAACTTGAATCTAAAAAAGGTGGCGCTTCAGGTGAATGGAAAAGAGCAAAATAATAATCAGATAAATGAGTTTTCTAAAAATCTAATTTCATGGCATAAAAATCATGGTAGGCATAATTTGCCTTGGCAAAAGAAAATCAATCCCTATAAGATTTGGATCTCAGAAGTTATGCTTCAGCAAACCCAAGTCAAAACAGTTCTTCCTTACTATGAAAAATTTATAAAAAAATATCCCACAATAAAAGATTTATCAAATTCAAAATTAGATGACATACTAGAAATGTGGACAGGATTAGGTTATTACAGAAGAGCAGAAAATCTTTATAAGTCATCTCAAATATTACAAGAAAAATATGAGTATAATTTTCCAGAATCATATGATGATATTTTAACTCTTCCAGGTGTTGGCAGATCTACAGCTGGAGCCATTCTATCTATAGCATACAATAAAAAATATCCAATTCTTGATGGTAATGTTAAAAGAGTTATTAAAAGATATTTTGCAGTTAGGGGTGAAAAAAATATTGAAAAAAACTTATGGGAGCTTTCTGAGACACTTCTACCTAATAAATATAATAATATATATACCCAGTCAATTATGGATCTAGGTTCTCTAGTATGTTTGAGAAATAATCCAACATGCAACATATGCCCAGTTAATCTTAATTGTGAGTCATTAAAATTAAATCTTACAGATAGCATACCTGAAAAAACAAAAAAAATTAAAAGGAAAAATTTAAAGCTATACTTTATTATCATACAAAATTATAAAAATAAAGATCTTATACTTATGAAAAAAAACTCTAAGGGTGGCATATGGGCAAATTTATGGAGTTTTCCAAGTTTTAATGAGAAATGCATTCTCGAAAAATTTCTAAAAGAAAATAAAATAACTGAAAAAATTACTAAATATGAAAATATAAAACACAACCTAAGTCATATGAGATTAAATATAGAAATTTTAAGAATTAAATTGGAGAAAGAATTTTTTCTAGATAGTTATTACTGGAAAAATATTTATGATAAGATTGGTTCATCAAAGCCAGTTATATCAATTATTGTGAGATTAAAAGAGGAGCAAAAAAATGAGAATGGTAACGTGCTCAAAGCTTAAGAAAGAATTAGAGGGGTTAGAAAGACCTACTTACCCAGGTGAACTAGGTAAAAAAGTATTTGACAGCGTCTCAAAGGAGGCATGGGCATTATGGTTAAAACATATGACTATGTTAATAAATGAATACAGATTAACTCCCATAGAACCAAAAGCTAGAACTTTTCTAGAAGAAGAGATGGAAAAATTCTTTTTTGGTGAAGGCTCAGAGACACCAAAAGACTTTAAACCAGAATGATATTATTCTTTATTATATGGCACCATATTGAAAATCATATGAGGTAAAGTTAAACAAGCTAGAATAATAAAAATAAATTTTATTACAGTATCGCTTATGGATATCTCATAAAAATTCGAAATAAGGAAAACTGAAAATATAGAAAAAACAACTGAAGTTAAAATAATCACAATTAAGAAATTTCTTGTAGTAAAGTTATTTGGAACTAACTTTAATATATATATTGACTCTAAAAAATGTCTTATAGAATGCATGAAACAAAAATAAAGTATAAATGAAACAAGCGGTGGCAATATCACAAAATTTAAAAAACATAGAATACCCTCAGTTTTATGAAGATAACTCTTTTTCTTCTCAAACAATATATGAGTAACTGATAAAAAGATAAAAAGTATTTTTTGAATAATACTAAACTCAATACCATTTATTTTATAACCTATAAGAACAGAAAATAAGTAATTTACTTGATCAAAGTGAAATAATATTGGTGTAAATACAACAATAAGACCTTTAATAAAGATATTAATGTCTACATAAACTACCTTATTTGTTTCCTGCATATAATTATAATCTTCAAACCCAAAATGGTATGCAGCTAAAAATAAAAATAATAATAATGAAAGCCCTGGCAAGAAAACCCATGCAATTAAATATATGAATGATATAAAAATATAGCTTAGTGTAAAATATAATATCCATTTTCTATTATATTTCTTAAATATTTTTTTTCCAATTGAAAAATCAAAAAAACCGTGAGGAATTCCTATAGCTGATACTAAACCAAATAAAAAATATACTTGATAGTCAATGTTAGGACTAAATGTGAATATATAAAATACTAATAAGCTAGCAATACTCAGAATAACAAAAGATTTTTTATGTATAATATTAATTTTATTTATCATTTAAATTTTTTTTTATACCAAGTGCGTACTGCATAAATTTTATTTTTGGTAAGTAAATAATTATTTTTAATATATCAAGAATAGTTGGCGTATCAGAAAGAAATCTTATCTGTGGATTATGTTTTTTTGTTCTAAATAAGTCCATTAATGCGTTCTTCATATATTCTGGATTATTTGAAATAATTTCTAAAAATACAGCATCCATTTTTCTCAATAAAATTGAGTGAAAATATCTTTTACTTTCATTATTACCACTTATAACTGGCATTATATTTGCTAATTTATCAGCCTGCTTTTGAATATTTATGAATGTATATCCAGTACTTGCTCTTGTAACTCCAGAATATGATCCTATTTTAGTAATATAATCCTCAGTAATACTATTAATTTTAGTATCCATTGGAATTCTACCAAACTCCGTCTTCTGAATTGTATATTTTTTATTTGGATGTTTTTTATGCATATAACTATCAATAAAGTTTTCATCGAGCATTTCTTTTTCTTCATGACAGGAGAAATATGTAGACTCTATTAGCGCTGTCTTTTTTGAAAAAGGTAATATATACATAAAGTGAAATTTATTTTCTGTATCTGAGAATTCCATAAATATTGGAGATTTCTCATCAAATATTTCTTCTTCTGCCTCAACATATGCGCCAAAAAATTTCTGCCACATAAAAACTTTTTGTATTTTAGGGCTACTATCAAATATATGCTTACATTTATATATATTTTTACTTGTAGTTAAAATAACCTCATTATTATTTTTTTTAATATTCTCAACTTTCTCGGAAAATATTAAGTCAAAATTTATATTTTTATTTATTTTATTTATAATATAGTTATTAAAATCACTTGAGTTTATACTTTGATAATTGTAATCCTTGCAATTAATTTTTATTGATTCAGACTTATTTTTTATTATTAAATATTCCCATCTTTTTTTAATAAGATGATTAAATGGAGTTTTTTTAGTATCCCAAAATGACCAGAGTTTATTTTTCTCATTTATGTTTTTATTAGATTCCAATATGCAAATTTTATAATTTTTATTTAAAAGCCTGTAAGCTAAACTTAGACCGGCACAACCAGCACCAATTATTATATAATCATATTTATTATCTGTGGATATCATATAAACCCTCTAAGGATTCATGTAAATATATATTATGTTTTTTCTTGTAAATTGGAAATATAAAAAATATTAAAAATTCAATTAATGCTTTTGCAACAATCAATGTTTTTTCTATATTTGTCACATATAAGTTCTCATGAATAAATTTTTTTTCTGTTTTTATTATTTTTATACCAATTCCTTGATATATTCTTAGAGACACAAGGATTGCCAATCTAGATCTTATTGGTATATATCTCATACCATTTAAGGAGCTTTTATAATATATTTCTGACTTTAATATTATTTGATTAACAACTTTCTTAATTTTTTTCTCATTTTCACTAGTCATATTACTTATAATATCTTTATTTATTCCAGTATTTTCAGGAATATAGATTCTATTTTTTTTATAATCTTGCATTATATCTCTAGAGATATTTGTTAGCTGCATTGCCATTCCCAAATCTATTGCAAAATATTTTGCTTCTGATTGCTTTATATCTAAAGCTTTAATCATCATTAATCCAACAACTCCTGCGACTTTATAGCAATATCTTAGAAGCTCGGAGTTATCTTTAAACCTTTTAAAATTTTTGTCAGAATTAATTCCTTCCATTAGATTTGAGATTATATTTTTACTTACACCGTAAGATTTTATAATATTTTCAAGCTCTTCTAATTCACTAGAATCTTCTATTTTTATTCCCTCATCTACTAGATCATCTTGCAATCTACAAAAAGCGTAAATATTTATGACTTTTTTCAAAATTTTTTTAGGTAAGAATTTACTAGCCCAATAAAAGGACTTGCTGTTCTCATAAATTATTTGTGTGTTATTTATTATCCCCATAATCTCTTAAAATTAGTTTTTCAGTGACTTTTGATGTTGATAATACACCAGGAACTCCTGCTCCTGGATGAGTGCTTGCACCTACAAAATATAGCCCTTTTGTTTCCTTCGCTTTATTTCCATATCTAAAATAAGCAGATTGCGTAAAAATTGGCTGTATTCCAAAACCGCTTCCAGCATATGTATTTAATTCATTTTCAAAATAATCAGGAGTTATGTAAAAACTGTCCACTATATTTTGGGATAGTTCTGGCATAATTTTTTCTTGCAATGTATCAATTATTATTGATGAAAGCTCGTCCCCTCTATCATCCCAGTTAATATTACTTAAGTTATTAGGTACGGGTGCTAAAACATAAAATGTATCATTATTATTTTGTATCATCGAAGGATCAGTTGCTCCTGGCCTATGAAGATATAAGCTAGGGTCATTAACAAATATTTTTTTATTAAAAATATCATTTAATAACTCATAATGTCTTTTGCTAAATATTATTGTATGGTGTTTAACATCTTTGTAAATTTTTTTTGTGGAGAAATATAGTACAAATAAACTCATTGAATGTTTTAAGTTAAAATTATTAGATATCTTATTAGGTTTATACCCAAGTAAATTTTTATATGTATATGTGGGGTCAGAATTACATACAACGGCGTCGCAATCAATTAATCCTTTATTCGTTTCCACGCCTATAACTTTATTTTTACTCACAATTATTTTATGCGCTTCTGTATTTTTTTTTATCTCAACACCTTTTTTTAGCAATAGCTTTTCTAAAGCATCTACAATTTTTCCTGTACCTCCTTCTGCATAAAATACCCCCCACTTCCATTCTAAATATTGTATTAATAAATATATTGATGTTGTGCTATATGGATTTCCACCAACAAGTAGGGGATGCATACTTAATGCTTGATTTAAATTTTTATTACCCATGTGTTTTTCTACAGCCTGATATACAGATCTATCAAATCTTATTCTTATTAACTCTGGAAGATGTTTTACCATGCTTCCGAGACTTTCAAAGGGTTCGTCAGAAAGTTCTAAAAAGGCTTTATTAAAGATTCTTTTGCTGTGTTTTAATAATTTTATATATGACCTTGCATCTTTATAACTATATTTTGATTTTATTTCTCTAACTGTAGTACTTAATTTATCTCCGTAATCTAGATATTCTCCATTTTCAAATAAAAATCTATACCATGGCTTTACTGGTAATAAATTCACATAATCACTTAACTTCTCTGAATGTATTGAGAAAAGTTCATCTATTAAATATGGCGCCGTTATAACTGTAGGGCCAGCATCGTACTTATAATCATTATGCAAAAATGTCCTTGCTCTTCCACCTAGGTCACCGTGTTTTTCTATTAATGTCACATCAAATCCTTTGCTTCGCAATCTAGAAGTAATCGAAAGACCACCAAAGCCAGATCCAATAATAATAACTTTTTTCATAAAAATACCGGGAAATAAAAAAGGCTCACTAGTTACAGCGAGCCTTTAGTTAAACTTATTAAAAATTCTACTTACGCAGATTCTTTAACAGCTGCTGCCCATATAATTAAACCAAAGGCAATTTTGTTTACAAAATCAGCTAAGTTGTAAACTATGTTTACAGTTGCTGGATCTGTACCACCAGCTAAATATCCTAAGAAGTATCCTAAAGGATAAATTGCCCAACCAACTGTAACAATTAAACGTAATGCACCAAATGCTGTTTGACATGCTGCACTTCCACTAGAAGCATTTGCTTTAGAAGCTTCACCAGCAAAGATTTCATAAAGAATATATAGCCAACCGATCATCCCTATGATGAATCCTGTCATTACTGACACCATTCCTGCTTCACCCATGTATCCACCAACTAGCATAACTACTGTACCGATTAGTAATCTCCAGAAAATTCCTACAGATACTGTAGTAACAGCCGCTAAAATAAAGTAGAACTCAATCATTAACAATGGAACAGTTAATAACCAATCAATGTATCTGAAAACTGTAGGTGATTCACCTGTAGCTACCCACACGTCTCTCATATAGAAATAATGCACTGCCGCTATTAATGTAACTAACGCAGAAACTGTTAATGATGTTTTCCATTTTGAACTAACTCTGTCACGCTCAACAATGAAAAATACTGTTGATGCAACCATAGCCATAGAAATTATCCAGAAAGTAACACCTACATAATCATCTCCAGATAAACCAGATGCATGTCCACCTGCTATAGCTAAAGTTGGTAAGGCGATTACTACTAGAAGTGACGCAAAAAGCTTTTTGCTAAAATCTAATAAATTAATCATATCGTTTTTCCTCGAGTTATTATAAATACTTATTTATTTTTATATACCTTTCTTATTCTATTGATTTAAATTAAAAAATAAACCCTTAATTACAACGGCTTATCTGTACATTTTATGAATCATAAGTAATTGATAATAATGTTAATTTTTATGATCATAATTAGCATTCGTATTAATTTAAATATTCTAATAGGCTAATATGTGATGAGAATTGACCAATCTATGAATATCTTCTGTAAAAAAACTTACCTTCATCTATGGCTCCATTAGTGTATACTCACTTTTTTAAATTTATATATGGATGATTTGGCTTGGTAGCTCAGTTGGTAGAGCAGTGGACTGAAAATCCTCGTGTCGCCAGTTCGATTCTGGCCCGAGCCACCATTTATAGAATAAAGAACTTGCTAACGAGGCTTACGAGATAATACATAAAAAAATATTTCTTTTTTTAAAATAAATCGATTGCATGCTTTTTCAATAAATCAATATCTATAATTTCTAAAGCCAAGATATTTGTACTTTTTATTAAAATAGGCGGGGCCACATTGTCATTAAGTGCCTCAAGCCATCTTGAAGCGCACAAGCACCATTTGTCGCCTTCTTTAAGCCCTGGGAAATCTAATTCTGGCCTAGGAGTTACTAGATCATTACCTTTATTTCTTGAATATTCTAAAAACTCATTTGTGACTTTGGCACATACTGTGTGACTTCCTACATCATCATCTAAAGTTACACACGAACCATTTCTTAAATAACCAGTCATAGTTTCTTTACTGCAAACTTCTATTTGCTCACCAAATACATTTTTATTATATTTATTATCCATATTTTTTTATTATTAAGATTAAAATTAAAGTTGATAAAATCATACTAAATGAAACAAAAATAAATCCTGCTTCAATATTAATTACACTTGTTACAATACCTATTAAGAGTGCACCAGTTGCATAGCCGGTATCCCTCCAAAATCTGTAGATACCTATTCCGGATGCTCTCCAACTATCATCACAATTGTCATTTACCGCAGAACTTATAGATGGATATAACATTGCCATTCCAACGCCTAAGAGAAAACTACAAGCTAACCACCAACTTAGTTCAAAACTTAATAAACACAAAGGTAAAGTTATAATACAAATTAACATACCCGTTATAATTAATAAATTTCTCCCAATATAGTCTGAATATAATCCAGAAAATATTTGAAGAACACCCCATGTAAAAGCATATGTACCTACTATATAGCTTATTTCTATTAATTTTATTCCATTATTAAATAAATAGATTGGAAAAAATATCCAAATAAATGTATCTAAAAATTTTTCAACATGACCAATTTGCGAATACGCAAATAATTTTTTATTTCGCCATGATACATAGAAAAAAATATTCTCCAGATTACCTTTACTTTCAATATTTGCATATTTTTTAGTATCCTCAATTAAAAGTATGCAATATATAAGCGCAATTAATATAAATATTATACTAAAGAAGAATAAAGCAGCCTTAACTGGGAGTAAGTAAGTCATATAACTTACTAGTATTCCACCAACTGCTACACCAAAGTAACCTGAAAATTCGTTAAGGCCAACTGCAAAACCTCTTTTTTCATTTCTTGTGATATCAACACTTGAAATTTGCGTAACTGACCACGTTAGACCTTGATTAATTCCTATAATGAAAGTTGCTAATATTATGAAATACCATGTAGTAGAAAAATAAATTATAAACGGTACTGGTAAAGCAACTACCCAACCTAATATAAGGACAAATTTTCTATTATACTTATCAGCAAATACTCCAGCGTAATAATTTGAAATCCCTTTAACTATTCCAAATGCAATTATAAAAGTTGATAAAAAAATAAAAGAATTTTTTGGAACATTAAAAATAGTCTCAGATAGCGCAGGAATGGCAGTTCTAAAAAGCCCTAGTAAAATACCAACAAACATTACTTGGAGTAGTAAGTTCACTAACAATGAATATTTTTTTTCTGCTATCATATGATCATATTAACCTCTTAAAGATCTAGATTAGATGAAATGGGACTCAATAGAAACTTTTTTTTTAGACATGGATGGTACTCTTCTAGACCTAGCATATGATAACTATTTTTGGCATAAACATATTCCAAAAGTTTATGCGAAAAAAAATAATATTTCATATATAAAATCAAAAGAAATTTTTGAAGAAATGTATAAAAAAAAACAAGGCACGCTTGACTGGTATTGCCTAAATTACTGGAGCGATAAATTAAAAATTAATTTAAATTCTGAACTATTACAAACAAAAGATAAAATTAGAATTTTTCCAGGTGTAATTGATTTTTTGCTTCAACTAAAAAAACGCAATATCAGAATAATACTACTTACAAATTGTCCCAGAGATATGTTAAATGTAAAATTTAATGAAACAAGATTGTGGGGCTATTTTGATAATATTATTTCTTCAGAGGACTATGGATTCGCAAAAGAAACCAATGAGTTTTGGAATTATTTAGATAAAGAATTAATTTATAATAAGGAAACAACTGTTTTTATTGATGACAATCAAAAGGTATTGGATTTTGCATACAGAAATGGCATTAAAAATATTATTGCTATAAATTTCCCAGATTCAGGAAATAAAAAACAGATTATAAAAAACTATAAATCTATAGATAATATATCTCTATTCGAAACTGAGATTATTAATTAGTTTTTGTGCAATTTTTAGCTAGCTTTAATAAAAATCTCTGTAATTTTTTCCAATCTGCCTCTGTCACAATAAATCCTACGCAGTCCCTAGTTCCGCACTTACATACATGATCTCTAAAGTCGTCTTTGTCAAAAGCAAATCCGTAATCATAAGTTAATTCATCACCCTTTTTAATATTTTTATACGATCTTATCCAAATTTTTCCATCTATAATATCTGTGTCACAATTTGGCTTACAGGAATGATTCATTAATCTAGCTTTGTTATAACTTACGTTTCCGTTTATATCGTATTTTTCATCTAAAGTGAAAATGTAAACTTGCCCTTCTTCTCTATTTTTTTGTGATTTTTTAAGCTGTATTTCAGCTATTTTGTCTGATTGTTTCTTTGTTATTTTCTCACCAACATATTCAATGATGTTTGTGCCAGATTTAATATTAGAATTTGCGAACAAGCCTTTACCATGTAGCTTTGAATTCTTTATAGTATATAGATTTGTCATATTTTTAATTTACGCTGTAGCATTCCAAGCAAAAGTACAATCTAATTCAGATCTAACTTTACATAAACCATTTATACCTTCATCCAATATGACAGAAAGTGGAGTTTTATTATCAAACCTTCTATGGTTTGTATTCATCCATTTTTCAGCCATGTTTAAATTTCTTGGGAATGTTGTTCTTAATGCATCCGATATACCTACTATATGACTCAGTCTTTTTATAATTGCCACATCATCTGGAAAAGCTTTAAGAGATCTATATTTATCAAGCTGCCTTTTTTTTGTTTGAGAGGGTAAACCAAGCACTTGAACGTACTGCTCAGTAGTAAGGTTCCATGTATCCAAAACATTCATAACAGTTTTCGTTATATATAGAAACTCTTCGTTAGTATAATCAGTCATATTTCACCAAAAAAATTTCTGTTACTTTATATCTTAATAATATAATTATCAATAGGGTAATATTATGTTCAATTGGCTAATAATGCTATATATGTATAATGATAAAAAATTAAAAATGTTAAGGATTTGAAATGATAAAAATGCTCAAAAAATTTTTTAAAAAAAACACACCTGAGAAAGATGCAATTGCTGACATAAACCTTGCGTGCGCAATACTTCTTATTGAAGTAAGTTATTCAGATTTTAAAATAGACGATAAAGAAATAAAGTCAATTATAGGTTTATTTGAGAGCGAGTTAAAATTAACAAAGGATAAGTCTGATTGGCTTACTAATGAAGCTTTAAATATACATAAAGATGTTAATTGTTTAAGAAAATATATAAAACTAATCAATGAAAGTTATACAAAGATGCAAAAAAGAAATCTTATAAACATGGCTTGGCTTGTTGCAAGAGCTGATAACGTTATAGATAAGAATGAAGAACATAGGATAAGAAAACTAACTGAACTTCTTCATTTAAATCACACTGACTTTATAAGATCAAAAATCAATACTGAATAACTAGTATTTTTTAAATCTATATAAAGCTATTTCTCCAAAAAAGTTTGGAAGAATTTTTAGCAATAAGTTTGAAGAATATCTATTATTTAAAACTTTCTTTTCAAGGATAGTGATTTTAAGATCTTCACATAATTTCTCAAAGTCATTGAGTGTACATAAATGAATATTTGGAGTATCAAACCATTGATTCGGTAATGATTTAGATATTGGCATACGTCCAAGCCCTAACTGAAGTCTATTTTTCCAAAATCCCATATTTGGAAAAGTTATTATTCCTTCTCTAGATACTCTAACCATTTCAAGTATTATGTGATCTGGATTTTTATTTTCTTGTAAAGCCTGAGTCATGATTGAATAATCAAAAAAATTACTATCAATATATTCTGCTAATCCGGTATTAAAGTCAGACTGAATTACATTAATATTTTTCTTAATAGATTCCTGGACCTCATCAATATCTTTTTCAAAGCCATATCCTGAAATATTTTTATTAGATACAAGATAATCTAATAGGGTTGAATCACCACAACCTAAATCTAATACTGTTGAGTCTTTTTGTATCCACTCAGCTATTATTTTAAAATCTTTTCTATTCATTGTTTCTCTATATTATAAAATATTATCTATAAAATTTTTCAAAACACCAAGGTAGTTTGGTATTGGCATTAAAAAAGCATCATGCCCATTATTTGATTCGATTTCTGAGTACGATACATTTTTTCTTGCTTTAACGAGTGACTTAACTATTTCATGTGATTTTGATGATGAAAATCTCCAGTCACTTGTAAAAGATACAACAAGAAATCTTGATTGTGTATTCTCAAAAGCTATAGATAAGTCCCCATTATATTCTTTTGCTGGATCAAAATAATCTAAGGCCTTTGTCATTAATAAATATGTGTTTGCATCAAATCTTTCTACAAAAGCTTGAGCTTGGTATCTTAAGTAACTTTCAACCTGAAAATCTACATCATATCCAAAATGTAATTTCCCTTCTCTTAAATCTCTTCCAAACTTCTGCCTCATAGAATCATCTGACAAATATGTTATGTGTCCTAACATTCTTGCAATACTGAGTCCTCTTTTTGGGACAACTCCAAAATTATTATAACGACCATCATGAAAATCTGGATCTGTAATAATTGCTTGTCTCGCCACTTCGTTAAAAGCTATATTTTGTGCTGATAGTTTTGCTGCGGAAGCTACAACTATTGAATTTTTTATTTTAGAAGGGTAGCTTATAGCCCATTGAAGAGCCTGCATTCCTCCTAAGCTGCCACCAGCGACACATGCCCATGTATCTATTTCTAAATAATCTGCAAGTAACTTCTGGCTATTTACCCAGTCATTAACTGTAATAATTGGAAAGTCTGGCCCAAACTCATTTCCTGTTTTCTTATCTACTGTATTTGGCCCAGTTGAGCCCTTACAACCTCCAAGATTATTTAGTGAGACCACAAAAAACTTATTGGTATCAAATGGTTTTCCAGGGCCAATACATGAGTCCCACCAACCTGGTTTTTTATCAGCAACACTATGATAACCAGCAGCATGATGATCTCCAGATAAAGCATGACAAATGAGTATGGCATTATCTTTTTTACTGTTGAGTTCTCCATAAGTCTCATAGGTTAAAGAAAAATTTTCTAAATTTTTCCCACAATCAAGCTGAAGACCATACTTAATCTCTACTGTTTTTGGAAGAACAATACCAACAGAATTATCTTTCAATTTATTTTGCATTATAATGACCATTGTATAAGACCTGAAGTCATAAAAAAAATGCGGGGAATTTGGCTTTGCTTTAAAAATTTTCGCTTTAGCTGTTACTTCCCACCCGCAAGCTGACTTCAAATCGGTGTTTAATGCAATATACGCCAATTTAAAAAAATATACAAATACAGCTACAAAATTATATTTATGAAATTTTTTATGAAATGTATTAAAACAAGTGCAATTATTACTGAAAAATCGATTATTCCTACTGAAGTAGGAATTATCTTTTTAATATAAAATAAAATAGAATTAGATATTTGATATATTATATCTAAAGCTGGATTTCTATTTGATTGTGGTGATTGCACAAACCAACTCGAGATTGCTAAAATAATAAAAATTATTGTCAATGCATTCAATAAACTAAATATTGAGCTTTTAAAAGAAAATAAAACTAATTTTTCTAAAATAATATCACTTCCTAAAACAGAACTTTGAAAATAGATATTAAGAAAATGGCAAATAAATATTATTGCAAAACTTGAAACCTCAAACTTTCCAATATTTGGTATAAATAGTAATAAAGACCTCACCGGTTTAGAAATTTTTATTATTGACTGTGTTATTGGGTTATTTGAACTAGCGCTGCTCATAGACAAAAGTATTCTTAATGTAAATACTAATATTAAAAAAGATAAAACTAAATCTATTACAAAAAATCCTAGCTCTGGGAACGAATTCGACATTATTTTTTCCTTATTTTGATAAATCAATTGATTTTTTTCTTGCGCTTTTAATTGCTTCTTCTAGGATCTCAGAAAAATTGTTTTCTTCAAGTACTTTTATCGCAGATTCTGTGGTACCACCCTTAGAAGTTACTTTTGATCTTAACTCACTAATATCTTTTGTTGTTAGCAATAATTTTGAAGTGCTGTTAAGCAATTGCAAAATTAGTAACGCCTTATCATCACTAGATATACTATCAAAATTTTCGCATTCAATGAATGATTCAATAAAATACATAATGTAGGCTGGACCACTGCCATATAAAGCTGTAAAAGAGTGCATTTCATTTTCATTAATTTTTCTCACATAACCAATATTTTTAAAAATATTTTCCACAAGATCTTTTGTATTGTCATTCATATTACTTGGCATACATAAGCCGGTAATGCTTTCGTTAAAAATTGCACATAGGTTTGGCATTGCTCTGGCTATTAATACATCTTTTTGTATAAATCCTTTTATTGAATTTATTGTTATGCCTGCTGCTACTGAAATAATGGTTTGATTATCTAAAAAAATATGAGAATTTTCTTTGATAGCGCTTTCTATATCTTTTGGTTTCACGCACAAGAAAATTATATCAAAATTATTTTCACAATCTTGGCCAGACTGCAAAAATTTACAATTTTCTAATTCATATATATCTTTATTTTTATTATGAAATATATGTATATCACTAGATAAGGTAATATTTTTAGATGTTAAAATACTGCTTACAAGTGCATTGGCCATATTTCCATAACCGATAAATGCTATTTTCATTTTTTTCTTTCACCAAATATTGATGTTCCAATTCGTACTATCGTAGATCCAGCTGCTATAGCTGCACTATAGTCTGAACTCATGCCTATTGATAAAGTATCTAATTTATATCCTTTATTTACAAGACTATCAAATAAATTTTTAATTCGCATAAAAGTTTTATATTGTGACTCATATTCTTTTTGATACATTGGAATAGCCATTAGGCCTCTTACATTGACACCATCAAAATCAACAGCTTCGTTTATAAATTGCTCCACATCATCAAGATTAATTCCTGACTTTGCCTCTTCATTATCTATATTTACTTGAATACATACATTTATTTTATCTTTAAAATTTCTTCTATGGTCATTAATTTTTCTCAATGTGGAAATTTTATCAATACTATGTACCCAATCATAATTTTCAGCAATTAATTTAGACTTATTGCTCTGGATTTTACCAATATAGTGCCATGTTATACCTAAGTTTCTTAGCTCAGATATTTTACTCAAAGACTCTTGTAAATAATTTTCACCAAAGTCTTTCTGGCCAGAGTTAAATGCTTCTCTTATTTTTTCAGCATCTTGCATCTTACTTACCGCCATTAAATTTACACTATTTTTTTTTCTATTTAATTTTAATTCTAAATTTAAAATACTTTCTTTTATTTTAATAATATTATTTTTTATATTAATCATAAGAAATTTCCTTTGATTTAAAAACTGGGGTGACATCCAAAAATTTTCTTTTTTCCCAAGATTACCTTTTCTCGTAAACTATCTTTCCGTCACAAATTGTTTTATCAACTAAATAATTAAATTTTCTACCGAGAAATGGGTTATTTTTTCCTGAACTTAAAATTTTTGCTTCATCAAACAGCCATGCCTCTTTTTTAATGATACATAAATCTGCTGGCAATCCTTTTGCTATTACTCCCGCATCTATACCTAAAATTTCAGAAGGATTTGATGTAACTTTTGCTATTGCTACACTCATATCTATTATTTTTAATTCAACTAATTCCATTAGCAATGGTAGTAATAATTCTATAGATGATATACCTGGCTGCGTATCAGAGAATGGTGCTTGTTTTGCGTCCTCGTTATGAGGCTGATGGTCTGAACATATTGCAGTTATAGTTTCTTTTTTTACTGCCTGATGCAAAGCAACTAAGTCTTCATTTGATCGAAATGGAGGCATTACATGAAAATCGCTATTAAAGTTATCAATAGAGCTTTCATCAAAAAATAGCTGGTGTATTGCAACATCAGAAGTAACAGGCAATCCTTCAGACTGAGCATTTTGAATTAACATTAAAGATTCAAGACAAGATACTCTGCATAGATGTAATCTAGAGTTTGTTAATTTACTCAATAAAATTGCTTCTGCAACAGCAACAGATTCAGCGGCTGAGGGAATTCCAGGTAAACCTAATTTACCGGATATCTTTCCTTCATGGACACAACCATTATTAGCCAAATAATTATTTTGAGGCTGGTAAAATATCGTTATATCTTGACCGGTGGCATATTCCATTGCTCTTCTTAAAACTAATGGATCTTTTATAGGGTTAAGACAATTCGTTAGAGCTATTGCTCCTGCTTGCTTAAGCTCAGCCATTGGACTCAAGCTACTTCCTTCAAGTCCTTTTGTTAAGGACGCCAGAACTTTAACTTTACAGAGATTTGTATCTTTAAAAATTTCTTCTACTAATTTAATTTGTGCAGGAGTATCTATTACTGGTTGAGTATCAGGCATATAACAAACTGTTGTTACACCTGAAGAAACTGCAGCTTTTGACTCGCTGAGTATAGTTGCTTCTTTTTCTAGGCCAGGCTCTCTAAATCTAACTGATAAATCGATTAATCCGGGGCAGACTATGCAATCTTCAGCATCGATAATGATAGGTGAATTTAGTTTTTTTGTGTCTTCATCAATGCCAATAATATTTCCACTTTTAACATAAATATCGTGTACTCCAGATATTTCTCCACCAGGATTTACTATGTTTCCAGATTTAATTATTAGATCATTCATTTAATTCTCCAACTATGGTTGCATAGATAATGATAAAATTGCCATTCTTACAGCTATACCATTTGAAACTTGCTGAAGTATCACAGACCTGTTGCCATCTGCTACTTCTGAACTTATTTCAACCCCACGATTTACTGGACCTGGATGCATAACTATTCCATTTTTTGCAATAAGATTTAGTCTTTGCGGAGTAAAACCGTAAAGATTGTAATATTCATGCTCATCTGGGATATAACTAGAATTCATTCTTTCGTTTTGCAATCTTAACATTATAACTACATTGCAATCCTTAATTCCTTCATCCATATTTATATGGGGCACTACACCCATATGCTCTATACCCTCTGGTAATAAAGTTTTAGGCCCGATTACTCTAATATCTGGAACTTCTAGTATCCTTAAGGCATGTATTAAAGATCTTGCTACTCTTGAATGGTGAATGTCCCCAACTATTGCAACTTTAATTTTTGTAAAATCTTGGAAATATTTTCTTATTGTAAAAATATCTAGCATTGCTTGGGTAGGATGAGCGTGTCTTCCATCACCTGCATTTATTATACTTATATTTTGAGAGACATTTTTTGAAATAAATTCAGCTGCTCCAGATAAAGGATGCCTGACAATAAACATATCACAATGCATTGCTTCTAAATTTCTTAAAGTATCAAGTAAAGATTCGCCTTTTTTAGTGGCACTAAAATCTATGTTAATATTTAAAAAATCTGCAGAAAGTCTTTTAGCTGCTAGCTCAAAAGTAGTTCTAGTTCTTGTACTGGCTTCAAAAAATAAATTTACTATTGTTTTACCCCTCAATAGTGGAACTTTTTTTACTGGCTGTCCTGAAGAGCCAGCAAATGACTCGGCAAGATCTAAAATATCTAATATTAACGATTTTGGTAGATATTCAATATCTAAAAAATGACGAAGCCGTTGTTGAGAAACAGTATTAGTATGATTTAAATTTTTATCATCCAAACCTATTTCTTTATTTTCACTCACAGCAATTACCTCTTACGTTTCTTTATCGGTTATTTCCAAAAGCATTGGCTCAGGACCCAGTAATTTTATATCCTTACCGTTTTCTAACTCTAATATCTCTCCTACAATATCTGCTGAGATTGGAAGTTCTTTACCATTTCTTTCAACTAAAACAACTAGGGTGACAGACAATGGTCTTCCAAAATCAAATATTTCATTAATTGCAGCTCTAGTTGTTCTTCCAGTAAAAAGTACGTCATCTACTAAAATTATGTGTTTATCATCAACAGAAACTGGCATTTCTGTTGGTTCTACCCCTGGATTGACACCTACCTTACTATAATCGTCTCTATGAAAGCTGATATTTAAAGAGGCCGCTTTACCCTTAAAACCCATAGTTTTTTGCAGCCAATCAGCTACCCAAACGCCGCCTGTATGGATACCTATTAATATTGGATCATTTATATTGTGTTTTAAAAGATATTCCCTTAGAGAAATCTCAATCTTTAGAAGTAGTTCTTTTGTTTGCTCTTTTGAATATTTCATTTTCAAAATAAGATTGTAGTATTAATGTTGCAGCAATTCTATCTATTTCTTCTTTATTCACCTTCTTTTTTCTTCCGGCCTGCATTTGCATTGCTAACTCAGCCTGTGCGGAGTTAGATGAATAATCCTCATTATAAAATATAACGTCAATATTTAGATTTTTTTTTAAGGTTTTTCCAAAATTATCAATCTGCTTATTAACCTCTTGATCCGAATAAATTTCAGGTTTTCCAAGTACAATTAGATTTATTCTCCACTCTTTTACTATTTGAGCAATTTGGATTGAGCAATTTTCATAACCATTATTTTTTATTGTTTTAAAAGGTGTTGCGATACTGCTTTCAGAATCCCCTATAGCCAAACCAATTCTCTTCACTCCAAAATCTATAGCTAGAATTTTTTTCAAATTCATTTGAGTTGTTCCCAAAAAAATTTACCGATATCTTTATTATGAAATTTGTTAATTTCTGCCAGACAAGTGGGTGATGTTATATTAATTTCTGTAATTTTATTACCAATCATATCTATCCCAGCGAAAAAAATATTTTTTGCTTTTAAGAATTTAGCTACATTTTCACAAATTTTTATTTCTTCTTTGTTTAGAATGTGCTTTTCGATAGATCCTCCCGATGCAATATTTGATCTGTGATCTTCATTATTTGAAACTCTTATTACTGATTCCTTTATTACTTTTCCGTTTATAACAATTATTCTTTTATCCCCTTTATTTACATCTTCTAAATATTCTTGGGCAATAATATAATTTTTTCCAAGGTTAGTCATATCTTCAAATATAACATTTAAATTTTTGTCTATATTTTCTATAAAATATATTGACCTGCCACCCATTAAATTTAGTGGTTTTAATATTATTTTTTTATGATTTTTTTTAAAATTTTCTAAATTTTTTTTATCAGAAGTAACTATTGTGTCTGGTATATGTTCGGGGAAATTAAGTATTATTAATTTTTCATTATAGTTTCTCAATGAATGTCCAGTGTTTATAACTTTAGATTCATAGTTTTTTATTAAGTCTAGAATATAAGTTTTATAGATATAATTATTATCAACAGGAGGATCTTGCCTCATTAAGATATAATCAAAATCTGAAAGTATAAAATCTGATTTATCAGATAGATTATAAAATGGAATTTTATCTTTAGTTATTTTAATTCTTGCTGCCATACCTACTGGTTCCAAAGATCTTATTGCTAAAGTTCCTGGCATTAAATAATATAATTCATGTCCGATATTTTGAGCAGATAACATTAATTGATATGTTGTATCTTTTTCTATATTTATAGACTCTATAGGATCCATAATAACTAGTACTTTTTTATTCATTATTATCACTATTATTTATTATTTTAATATATGAAAACGCTGATATAGCAGCTGTTTCGACTCTTAGAATGTTATCACCTAAGCTTGCAGATGAAAAATCTGATTGTTTTGCATACAAGTACTCTTCATCTGTAAAGTCACCTTCTGGGCCAACTAATATTGATAATGAATTTGCTAAATTATCATAAATACTTGGTAACATTTTTTGTGATTTAGTATCTAAAATAATTTTTTGATCATGTGAGCAATTTTCAACATAATCCTGATAGGATACAATTTTTTTTATATTTGGTAGATAATTTCTTTCTGATTGCTCACTACTACTAATAGATATATTTTTCCAATGTGACAATTTTTTTTCAGAATCTATTTTTTTTTGATTAAATATTGAATTTTTAGATATTATGGGCTGTATTGAATCAACACCAAGTTCTGTTAATTTTTGAACTATTAAATCAGAGCAAGGATTTTTACATACGCTAAAAGCTATCTCTATGTTGGAATTTTTCTTTTCATGAAATATTTTTTTTTCTATAAAAATTTCATATGATTTATTAGTTATACCTTTAACATATCCAAAATAACTAAATCCTGAATTATCAAATAATTCTATTGTTTGATTTTCTTTTGCTCTCAGGACTTTAGACAAATAATGATAGGAGTTTTTTATTAAGAAAACTGAAGAATCAACATTTAGAGATTCCTCAGTATATAGTCTTATTAAACGCACTATTTATTTAGTATCTATAAGTATCGTTTTTATATGGCCCATTTTGATCTACGCTAATATAGTCGGCTTGATCTGTTGTCAATTTAGTTAATTTTGCACCTACTTTATCTAAATGTAATCTTGCAACTTCTTCGTCTAGAATTTTTGGTAAAACATAGACTTGATTCTTATAGTTTTTTGCATTTTTCCATAACTCAATTTGAGCTAATACTTGGTTTGTAAATGAAGCAGACATTACATAACTTGGGTGACCAGTTGCACAACCTAAATTAATTAATCTTCCTTCAGCTAGTAATATTATTTTCTTTCCATCAGAAAATTCTATATGATCAACTTGTGGTTTTATATTATCCCATTTGCATTTTTTAATAGAATCCACATCAATTTCATTATCAAAATGCCCAATGTTACATACTATTGCTTGATCCTTCATAGCTACCATATGATCGTAATTAATGACTGATGCATTACCAGTTGCTGTAACAAAGATATCGACTTCAGATATAACTGACTCTATTGTTACAACTTTAAATCCTTCCATAGCAGCCTGAAGTGCACATATAGGATCTACCTCAGTAACCCATACAATTGCACCAGCATTTCTTAAAGACTGAGCAGAACCTTTACCAACATCACCAAATCCACACACTAGGGCTGTCTTTCCAGATATCATTACATCTGTAGCTCTTTTTATTCCATCAACCAAAGACTCTCTACATCCATATAGATTATCAAATTTCGACTTTGTGACTGAGTCATTAACATTAAATGCTGGTACTTTTAGCTCATCTTTTTTTACCATTTCGTATAGTCTATGAACGCCGGTAGTAGTTTCTTCCGATAAACCCTTAACTTCATTTAATAATTCAGGATATTTTTCATGCATGATAGATGTTAAGTCACCTCCATCATCCAGAATCATATTTGGCTTCCATGAAGGCTCACCAATAATTGTTTGATCGATACACCATAAATACTCTTCTTCAGTTTCGCCTTTCCAAGCAAATACTGGCACACCTTTTTCAGCCATTGCTGCTGCTGCATGGTCTTGTGTAGAATATATATTACAAGACGACCATCTAACAGTTGCACCAAGATCTATTAAAGTATCCATAAGAACAGCAGTTTGAATTGTCATGTGTAAACAACCTAGAATTCTTGCCCCATCTAATGGTTTCTCTTTTCCATATTTTTCTCTAAGAGACATTAAGCCTGGCATTTCTGTTTCAGCAATCCTCATTTCTTTATGACCCCATGCTGCTAAAGACATGTCTGCCACTTTAAAATCTGGTCCAATTTTCGCTATTACCTTACTCATAATCATGCTCCTTATATTAAACTTTTTATTTTTTCAATTTGGTCTGTTTTTTCCCAAGAAAGATTTAAATCACTTCTGCCAAAATGGCCGTACGAGGCAGTCTCTCTATATATTGGTTTTAATAAGTCAAGCATATTGATAATTCCCCATGGGCGCAAGTCAAAAACCTCATTAATAATATGTACAATTTTTGCCTCATCTACATTCGACGTCCCAAATGTGTCAATACTTATAGATGTCGGTTTTGCCACTCCAATAGCATAAGATACTTGAAGCTCACATTTTTCTGCTAATCCTGCAGCTACAATATTTTTCGCTACATATCTTGCAGCATATGCTGCTGATCTATCTACTTTTGATGGATCTTTACCAGAAAAAGCTCCGCCTCCATGTCTGGCCATTCCACCATACGTATCAACAATTATTTTTCTCCCAGTAAGACCACAATCTCCAACTGGGCCACCTATTTCAAAAGTACCTGTAGGATTTACATGCACTATAGTTTCTTTAGTAAGGTAGTTTGAAGGTAAAACTTCTTTTATTACTTTATCGTAAACATATTCTTTTATATCCTTTTGACTAACGCTTGGAGAGTGTTGCGTGGAAATAACTATTGTATCTATGGAATGGATTTTTCCAGAATCGTATTTAAATGTCACCTGGCTTTTTGCATCAGGTCTTAGCCAATCAACATCTTTAGCTTTTCTTAGTGCTGCAAGTTTATGCACTAATCTATGTGAATAAGTTATTGGGGCTGGCATTAAAACATCTGTTTCGTTATTTGCATAACCAAACATCAGTCCTTGATCTCCTGCACCCTGTTCCTCATCATTATCTCTATCTACACCTTGCGCTATGTCCTGAGATTGTAGTCCAATTTTATTTATAAATTCTACTGTTTTAGAATCAAAACCCAATTCTTTCGAGTCGTAACCTATATCATTGATAGTTTTTCTAACGATATCTTCATAGTTTATATTTGCAGAAGTTGTTATCTCACCACCTAATACGACTACTCCCAAAGATCCTACCTCAGACTTAACTAAGGTTTCACAAGCAACTCTAGCCTTTTTATCTTGGGTCAATGTAGCATCTAATATTGCATCAGAAACCTGATCGCATAACTTATCTGGATGACCTTCTGATACTGATTCAGAAGTAAATACTTTAGCCACCATAATTTATCCTTGCTTAATTTATAATCTCACAAATAATATCACAATCACTTTTTTTGAGCTATAAATATAGCCCTACATACAGGGGGGTAGCCCTCAATAGTATCACCATTTGGTAATAAAAAATCTTTGAAGCTTTTGCCCTCCATCCATTTTGTTGCTCTTTGCTCGTCAGTCGTGGTATAGGTCTCATCAACACATTCAATATTTTTAAATTGGTATTTTTTTAATAAACTAATTAAATGATTTTTGGTGAATATGGTGCCAATATTTTTCATTCCAGCATACTTTTGACCCCTATCAATATTAATGTTTGAATCAGTCATTGAGATAATAGTTTCTATAACCAAATGACCATTTTTCTTAAGAAGATTTTTTAATACATCAAGATGACTTTCGGGATTTTTTGAATGATAAAGTATTCCCATAGATAGCAGCAGATCAAAATCAAAATTTTCTTGCCCAAACTCTTCTGCGGAACACGGAATAACCAATAACTCCTGAATTTGTTTTGTATAATATTTGATTGAGAGAAATTGAATTATAAATAATGCTGTTTTATCCATACCTATAATTAATTCTGGAGACAAATCTAACAATTTGTAAGCATAATAACCATTGCTACAACCTATGTCGCCAATTCTCAAGCCTTTAGCACTAGGTAAATAATTTTTTATTCTTTCCCATTTTTTTTCTGAACGCCACTCTGAATCAATTTCTAAACCAAAAACATTGAATGGGCCTTTGCGCCATGGGCATAATTTTAATAATTCATTTTCAAGTATCTGCTTCTCTGCTATGTTAATTTCTTCTGGCTTACCAATAACTATTTGGCTGCCTGAATAATCTAAATATTTAGTATCTAAATTAGGAAGAGATTTTAAAATATCAAACCATTTCTCTTTATTCCCGTGCTTACTGAAGCTGTCATTTTTTAAAAACATATCAAATAAATATTTATATTCGTTAAAAGTATCCTTAGAATAAAAATTATTATTTTTTAAATAAGAGAGAATGTTTATTTTATTAGTACCCACGATACAAAGTTGTAACATTGAAACCATTTATAAAATTTCTTACAACCAATATCTCTAAATCTATCTTCGTGTATTTTCTCAGTTTCAATTATCATAGTTTCTGAGAGCGCTATTTTTTTTCTATCAATTTCTTCTTTAGAATAACCATTATTTTCTTTAAAAAAATCATGAAAGTTTTTAAAGAATATATCATCAGATACCTTATCTATTTTTATTTTTTCTGTAATTATAATTACTCCGTTTTCATTAAGCTTAGAAAATATTTTTTCTAATAAATATGTTCTTTTTTCTAGACTAATAAACTGTAAAGTTAAATTTAAAATGACAATCGAAGTGTTTTTAATATCAATATCTAAAATATCAGAATGTATAAATTTTATTTCTTTTCTATTTATATTTTTCTTACATATATCTATCATCGGTTGAGATGAGTCTACTGCACATATCTGAACTTCTACATTTTTTAACTTTTCTAAAATTGATAATGAACATGCGCACAAAGATGATCCCAGGTCATAAATTACTGTATTTTTTTGGTAGAATTTTTTTGCCATTACTCCAATATTTTCGATCAAAAATTCATATCCTGGAACTGATCTATTAACCATATCTTCAAATACATCCGCAACATTATTGTCGAAAATAAATTTATGATTTCTGGGAAAATCTTTTTTATATAAATTGTCTTTTTTAAGATCTTTCATATATTTATAATTTAATTTTTTTAACTTTTTTATTTTTAAAAGAAGTATATAAGGGGATACCATTTTTGTATTTTGGACAGTCTTCTCCATTTATTAATGGCGCCATATATTTTCTGCAAGCACTTGTAATATGATAACCGTCTGCTGATATATAATTTTTTGGCATTTTCTTCTCCACATTTGCAACTTTGTGAAGTGGTACTGTTGATAGCTTCCATTTGTAAGGTTTATTTGAAGTTCTTTTAATGCTCGTCATAACTGCATTTTTGCCGCTTACTGCTAAGTCCACTGCATAAGATCCTAGTGCATATGCTTGCTCTACATCAGTTTTAGATGCTATGTGCCTAGCAGATCTTTGAAGATAATCTGCAACAGCCCAATGGCATTTATAACCATTTTTTGCTTTTATTAAATCTGAAAGATATGGTGATACACCACCTAGCTGAGCGTGACCAAATGCATCTTTGATACCACTTTCAGATAAAAATTTACCTTGTTTATTTTTTACTCCTTCGGAAGTGACAACAACACAATATCCATGTTTTGCTACAGTATTTTTAACATTTTTTAAAAATAATTTTTCATTAAATACGATCTCTGGAAATAAAATAATATGTGGTGGGTGTTGCCTTGATTCACTAGCAAGAGCAGATGAAGCTGCAATCCATCCTGCGTGCCTCCCCATAACTTCTAATATAAAGACTTTTGTTGATGTCGCACACATGGACTTAACGTCTAGTCCGGCTTCTAAAGTTGAAATTGCGGTGTACTTTGCAACAGAGCCAAAACCAGGTGAGCAGTCGGTAAGAGGGAGGTCATTATCAACCGTTTTTGGAATTCCAATACATTTAATATCGAAGCCTTTTTTAACACAATATTCTGATATTTTATTTGTGGTGTCTTGAGAATCGCCGCCACCATTATAAAAAAAATAACCGATATTATGGGCTTTAAACACTTTTAAGAGTTTTTCATAATCAGCTTCATTTTCTTTATAATCTTGCAATTTATACCTACAGGAGCCAAAAATTCCACCCGGCGTATATTTGAGATTCTTTATGTCAGACTTACTCTCGAATGATGTATCTATTAAATCTTGATTTAAAGCGCCTAAAATTCCGTTTTGCCCAGCATAAAGCTTATTAATATACTTCTTATGTTTTCTTGCGCTATCAATAACGCCAGCTGCGCTAGCATTAATTACAGATGTAACACCACCGGATTGGGCGTAAAATGCATTCTTCTTTTTATTTTCCATGAAATTCAATTAATTTGTTATTTTGATTATTGTGACATTTTAGCATAGTAAAATACTGTTGAGAGTAAACTCAGTTAATGTTTTTTATGGGTTTATACAAGTTACTTATTTGATAATTATTATATGTAAGGTTATATTTAATTTTTAAAATAATAATAATAATAATAAATTTTTTTAAGGATTTCACATGAAGATTATATTGCTAGGAGCACCCGGTGCTGGAAAAGGCACGCAAGCTCATTTTATATCTAAATATTTAGAAATACCGCAAATATCAACTGGGGACATGTTGAGATCAGCAGTAGCAAATAAGACAGAATTAGGCTTAAAAGCTAAAGATCTTATGGAGAAAGGAGATTTAGTCCCTGATGAATTAATACTAGATTTAGTTAAGGATAGAATTAAGGAAAAAGATTGTGTCAATGGATATTTATTTGACGGCTTCCCTAGAACTTTAGATCAAGCTAACTCTTTAAAAGAAAAAGGAGTTGAGATTGATTGCGTTATAGAAATCATTGTTAATGATGAAGAGATTATCCAAAGAATGAGTGGTAGGCGAGTTCATTCAGCTTCAGGAAGAACTTATCATATTAAACATAACCCACCAAAACAAGAAAATATAGATGACGAAACGGGAGAACCCTTAATACAAAGACCAGATGATAATGAAGAGACTGTAAAGAAAAGGTTGGGCATATATCATGAGCAAACATACCCATTAGTAGATTTCTATAAAACAATATCAAAACCAGGGTCTTTGACTACTTATGTTGAAATTAACGGAATTGGAAGCATAGATGACATTCAGTCACAGATATCAGAAAATATAGAAAAAATCAAACAACTACTGGTTTTAAGCACATTATAAGTTGTATATATACTAATTCTTAGGTATTATTCACATCCTTACAAAGGGTTTAAGATTATGATGACAAAAACAACAATTAGTGCAAAAAAAGAGACAGTAGAAAGAGATTGGTATGTTATTGATGCTACCGACAAAGTTCTAGGTCGTCTCTCTACTGAAATCACTGATATGTTGCGTGGAAAGAAAAAACCATGCTACACACCACATGTTGATACAGGTGACCATGTTGTTGTAATTAATGCCGAAAAAGTTAGAGTTACAGGAAATAAATTTGAAGACAAAATGTATCACAGGCACACAGGTTATATAGGTAATTTAAAATCAACTAACTTTGCCAAACTTCAAGCAAAAAAACCTGAGAGCATTATTGAAAAAGCTGTAAAAGGAATGATGCCAAAAAATAGATTAGGAAGCGCTATGATTAAAAAACTGCATGTTTACAAAGGTGCAGAACATAATCATCATGCACAAAAACCAATAGTTAAGGAAATATAAAATGGATAATGTTTTTTACTCAACAGGAAGAAGAAAAGAATCTACAGCTAGAGTATTCCTTACTAAAGGCACAGGTAAAATAACAGTTAATTCCGATCCAATAGATAAATATTTTGACCGTGAAACAAATATAATGGTTGTAAACCAAGCATTAAAACTAACTGAGACTGCAGACAAAACTGATATAAGAATTACCGTCAAAGGTGGTGGTTCATCTGGTCAAGCAGGAGCAATTAAACTTGGTATAGCAAGAGCACTTCTCAAATACGACGACACACTTAGACCTTTACTTAAAAAGAATGGTTTTCTTACTCGAGATTCAAGAGTAGTTGAAAGAAAGAAAGTTGGACTTCGTAAAGCAAGAAAAGACGTTCAATTCTCCAAAAGATAATACTTTATACTTTTATGTTAAATATATGTGTAAATATATTACGCTGCTTGTAATTATGGTGCGCATTATCAAATACATAAAAAATTCTTTATTCTTAACTAGAAGAAAAAAATCTATAATCCATGCTATAAAATAACCTACTGCCAAAATGAATAGGTTATCTGGAAAAGAAAAAA
>Ga0233426_10000312_pt1 | contig 53889 bp, 41 predicted proteins | sample SI_118_April2016_6_FD_179875 | JGI IMG/M metagenome (GOLD analysis project Ga0233426, IMG submission 179875) | Seawater microbial communities from Saanich Inlet, British Columbia, Canada - SI_118_April2016_10_MG | ecosystem: Environmental > Aquatic > Marine > Inlet | place: Canada: British... | reverse complement strand
GAGAGTTTGGAAAGAACGGACTATTAAATCAAAAGCCAAGTGGCAGAAAACCGCCGATGTTCAGATTCTAGCCTCCTGACATAAGTAATTTCCAAAAACAAAATGGGAATCAAAACGTCACCTCTCATTCTACTGGATAACTCAACTATTTCAATTATAAAAGTATTTTCTCTATTGAGTTAAGGTTTTATGAGCTCAAATGCTTTTCTGCTTCCGCTAATTTATCTTTCATACCAAAAATTTCAACTATATCTCCAACATGCAGGAGAGTGTTGCCGCGCGGAAGAATAATTTCACGGTTACGAATAATTTTTACCAGCACACAATCTTCCGGTAGATTCAGCTCACGAATTTTCTTACCGTCTACAGAGGATTCCGGAGGGATTTCAACTTCACGGTGAAAGACAAGTGTTTTTTCTGGAAGTTCAGTATCCTCCAAAGTACCGTTAAGATAATTTTCCAGGAATTCGGATTTAGGTCTTTCCGCAAAAATTGTGACATGATCACCTGCATGCAGAATAGTTTCTCCACGTACAATCCGCAGTTTCCCTGCACGGCGTACCGAAACTATTAACGCGTCCCCGCCGAGATGTAACTCCTTGACTCGTTTACCTACATTTGGTGAGTTTGTGTGCAGAGTAACTTCCGCCAGTCCCGACTGGTTAAGTTTTCGAATGTTCAGGATTTCATTGTGATGTTGATCCTGTGCCCTTTTAGATACTGCTTTGTTATATGCGCGAATGATGTCGATTCTACGCAGAACCCCGTGCAGAATGTTTTTTCCGGATTCAGAAACTACGGGTACACAGCCTTCGCCCTGTGCTTCCAGATGCTGCAAGGCCATCCAGACAGGCTGATGCGGAAGTATGGTGGCTGGATTATTGATGCTCAAAATATCTGCAATGGTTTTAGACTCAAGACTACCTTTGCTACGTACCTGATCCAATTCATTGATGGTTATTAAACCGAGCAGTTCGTTTTCATTTTGCACCACTGGTAACGCGTTATAGTGGGTGCTGGAAAAAGTGCTCATTAGTTCAACCAGAGGCATATCGGAAGGTACTGCGTCTGTGTCACGATTCATCGCGATTTCAGCGGTCACACCCTGCATCAAATCAATCGCTTGAGTATCCTGCGAGAGTTCCACACCGCGTCTTTTTAGTTTAAGTGTGTAAATCGAATCACGGCTGAGGTTTCTGGAAACAATTGTGCTTAAAACTGTGGAAAGCATTAAAGGCAGAATTATTTGATAGTCACCTGTCATTTCAAAGAGGATTAAAATGGCGGTGATGGGCGCATGTGCCGCTCCTCCAAAAAACGCAGCCATGCCAACAAGTGCATATGCGCCTGAAGGTGAAACGATTTCCGGAAATAAGTTGTGGGCGATTTGACCAAAAGAAGCGCCGAGCATTGCACCCATGAACAGTGAGGGAGCGAAAATGCCACCGGAACCTCCTGAACCAAGAGTCAGTGTTGTTGCCAGAAGTTTCAGCAACAGCAAACCAAAAGTGACCTGAAGCGTCAGTTGACTGAACAGCGTGTTTTCGATGGTTTCATAGCCCACTCCGAAAACACGTGGAAATCCGTCAATTTGATAAGATACGATTCCGAGCAAACCCAGTAGAATTCCTCCTAAAAGAGGTTTTACCGGTTCCGGTACGCGGATTGAATTCCAGATGTCCTCGGAAAAGTAAAGTAAACGGCTGAATCCAACTGAAGCCAAAGCTGCGATAAAACCCATCAAGGTGTAAAGCAGGAGTTCCCAGGGACTCTGCATAGTATATTCCGGAGTTAAAAAAGTACGTGAGTCTCCTTCAAAATAATGCGCTATCACATCAGCAGTCACCGCAGAAATAACAACAGCACCAAAATAAACACTGCCAAAACGCCTTAAAAGAACTTCGAGAGCAAAGACTGCTCCGGCAATAGGTGCGTTAAAAGTCGCAGCGATTCCACCTGCAGCACCACAGGCTACAAGGGTACGTACTTGTTCCTCAGAAAGTTTTAATACCTGTCCGACGAATGATCCCAGAGCTGAACCTATTTGCGCGATTGGCCCCTCTCGTCCTACTGAACCACCGCTGGCAATACAGACAGATGACGCGAGTGATTTAACCACTACTACCCGAGGGCGTATTTTACCTCCGCGTAGTTCCAGTGCCTCCATCACTTCCGGAACCCCGTGCCCCTTTGCCTCACGAGCAAAATAATAAACAAGCGGGCCGACAATTGCTCCGCCTATTGCAGGAATTAAGATCAAATGCAGAGGATACCATTCAGTCAATAGTCCGGCAATGTCACTGTAGGCAAAATTATGAAGCCAGTCTATTAAACGTCTAAAAATTACCGCTCCCAACCCAGCACCGACTCCAACAACTAGGGAAGTGAGTAGCATGACGGAGGAATCTGCGTCAAGCAGTCGCCATTTTGGAGGGTGTGATTTTAGATGATCTTTCCATCTGTCAATATATTTACTAGAAAAAGTTGAAAAATTCATTTTAAATAATTCACACCTTTGAGATACAGAGATTGTTCATTTTGTCATAACTGAATTATTCAGGTGAATACATATCACCTGGTTGACCGGTGGAAAACAAAACCTGTCGCCAAAACTCACCATGAGGATTTATTCGTTTCTGGTTCTTATTAACTACTTCAAGAGGAACATGCGTAAAATGTCCGTTCCAGTAACCAACCATCATGTCGGTTTTTCCGGCCATTGCAGCGTGAACCGCATGATCTGCAAGGTAATAGCAGAAAATTGCATCGTGTGGATTCGCTGGTAATGAACGTATCATGTAACTGGGTTCTATCAACTTGAGATTGACCGGATAGCGATCCTTGAAATATTGCTGGATGTTCTCCTTCAAGAAAAACCCGATGTCTTTAAAACGGACATTTCCGGAGGCATCACGTTCATCACCGTTGTTTTCCAGCAAATCCTGACCGGCTCCTTCTGCAACAACGATCACAGAATGCGGATGTCTACCCTGCTTTTTTTTATTTTCAAATCCACGTTCCAGCGAACGTAACAAGCCTTTTTCACCTTGCATTGTAAACGGTACTTCAGGAATCAAAACAAAATTCACATCCGGACATGCCAGTGAGGTATTGGCCGCAATGAAACCTGAATTTCGACCCATCAATTTAATAATAACAACTCCGTAGTTGTATCCGTATGCTTCAGAGTGAGCAGCCTGTACTGCTTCAACCGCTTTTGAAAAAGCAGTTTCAAAACCAAAGGTTTTAACGCAGTAAGGTATATCATTATCAATGGTTTTTGGAATGCAGATGATAGAAATTTTTTCTTTTCGGCGTTCTACTTCTTCCGCAATCGCGTGTGCGCCGTGCAGAGTTCCGTCCCCTCCGATGCAGAAAAGAATCCGGATGTTGTTGCGTTCTAGACAGTCTACTATTTCACCTGGATCCTGCGGTCCGCGTGAACTGGAGAGAATGCTGCCGCCGAGATTGTGAATATTACGCACATTTGCCGGTGTCATGTCCATGATCTCATGCTGATAACTTGGAATGAAACCCTGAAAACCGTAACGGAAACCATGGATACGTTGAACACCGTAATTGTGATGCAGTTGCATCACAATAGTTCGAATAACATTATTGATTCCGGGACACAAGCCCCCACAGGTAACTATCCCTGCGCGTACTTTTGATGCGTCAAAATAACTTTGTGCACGCGGTCCCGCCTGTTCAAAAGAATAAGCAGCCTTTTCTTCATTTACTGAAGAGACTGCAACATCATGAAGAATACAATTGTCGTCATTTACAAATTTAAAATTTTCATGTTTTGAACTGGAGCTTATTGGTAGAGAAGATGGAATCTGAGCGGCCCCGAGTTGTTTGACGGGAAATCCTTTTTTCATATTTACTTGTTCTAAAACAAAAATAATGAGAGAATCAATTTAAATCCAGCAACTGAGCAAAATAGCCTGTGTTTGAAAAAGTATCATAAAGCTGAACATTTGCAAAGATAGAAAAGGATACTCATGAGCAATGTATTGACAATGATCATGGCAGGAGGAGAAGGTTCTCGTCTGAAACCTTTGACATCAGAACGAACCAAGCCCGCCGTTCCTTTTGGCGGCAATTACCGAATTATCGATTTTGTACTGAGCAATTTCGTTAATTCTGGATTTATGAAAATCTTTGTCCTTACCCAATTTAAGTCGCACTCCCTCTTACAGCATATGCGTGAAGGCTGGCGTGTTTCTTCCGGAATAGTCAAACAATTTATCGATCCTGTACCGGCGCAAATGCGGATTGGTAAAAAATGGTATGAAGGCACAGCTGATGCAATTTTTCAAAATATGAACCTGATTGACGATGAAGATCCTGATCAGGTTTGTATTTTTGGCGGAGACCACATTTACCGGATGGATATCAGGCAGATGTTGAAATTTCATCTAAAACGGAAAGCGGCACTGACTGTCGCGGCTATTCCGGTACCGATTCAGGAAGCGCATAATTTTGGAATTATCGAAGTCGATGAAAAATGGTGTATGACGGGTTTTGTTGAAAAACCCAAAAGCTTGCCCAAAACAATTCCGGGGAATCCTGACTACGTGTTGGCTTCAATGGGAAATTATATTTTTGAAAGAGCTCCACTGGTTGATGAATTGAAGAAAGATGCAAAAGATGAAAATTCCAACCATGATTTTGGCATAGACATCCTGCCAAAAATGTTTCCCGCTGGAGATGTTTTTGTTTACGATTTTAGTAAAAATCACATTCAGGGTGTTGAAAAAGAAGAAAAGGGTTATTGGAAAGACGTAGGTACTCTTGATACATATTGGGAAGCAAACATGGATTTAGTAGGTGTGTATCCTCATTTTAATCTTTATAACAAAAAATGGCCTGTGTTGACTTACATACCTCCGTTGCCTCCTGCTAAGTTTGTTCATTTCAGTGATTTACGTACGGGTCACGCGATCAATTCAATGATCGGATCCGGTGCCATTATCAGCGGTGCTCTGGTAGAAAATTCTATAGTTGGCTACAACGTTCGTATTCATAGCTTCGCCCATGTTGAACACTCAGTAATTATGAACAATGTGAATATAGGACGCGGCGCTAAAATCAAGAAAACTATCATCGATAAGCATGTTATAATCGCACCTGGAGCTGAAATTGGTTATGATCTTGAGGCAGATAAAAAAAGATTTGTAGTAACAGAAAACGGAGTTATTGTCATTCCGAAAGGTGCAGAAGTTGTCTGAAACTCTTCGTATTATATTTGCCTCGTCTGAAGTTGAGGGTTTTTCCAAAAGCGGTGGTCTGGCTGATGTAGCACGTGCCCTGCCTTTACATTTGAAAAGTCTCGGACATGATGTCCGGATTGTGACTCCATTTTATCGTCTTATTCCAGAAAAGCATAAAACCAGCACGATCATTCCTTCCATGGGCGTGCCCATGGGCAGTGAGGAAATTTGGTGTGCGGTACGTCACAAAGAGCTCGAAGGTACGGTTGACGGTAAAACTGTAAGTCTGCCTGTTTATTTTATTGAGCACGAGCATCATTTTTTCAGGCATGGATATTATGATGATGGACTGCACGCTTATCCGGACAATGCGTCACGTTTTGGTTTTTTCTCAAAAGCGGTTTTGCAGATCTGCCGCGCGCTGGACTGGACACCGGACATTTTTCATTCCAACGATTGGCATACAGCGCTGGTGCCGTTTTACCTCAAACAGGCTCAGTTGGAAAATAAGGACTTTCTCAAAAGCAGTTCCGTACTGACCATTCACAATGCAGGATATCAAGGCGATGCTCCAGAAATTTTTCGGCACTCACTGGGAATTCCTCTGGAAAATTTTGTGCTGGAAATGTTTGAGGATCACGGTAATTTGAATTTACTCAAAGGTGGGATTAACTTTGCCGATCAGGTGAACACTGTAAGTCCGGGATATGCAGAAGAAATGAAAACACCGCTAGGAAGTCACGGACTGTATGATACCTATTTAAGTAAAGGAGAAAAATTTTCCGGTATCCTGAACGGTTGTGATTATGATGAGTGGGATCCTGAAACAGATCCGCATTTGCCAGCCAATTTCAGTTCAGCCGATTTAGCAGGAAAAAAGCAGTGCAAACTGGAAATGCAACGGCTTTTCGGCTTTCCGGAATCAGCATCAGTTCCTTTGATTGGAATGGTCAGCCGTTTAACCATGCAGAAAGGTTTTGATTATCTGATGCCTGCAATGCCGGAAATTCTAGGTTTGAACGCACAGGTGATTGTGCTTGGCAGCGGGGAACTTTGGATTGCAAACGCTTTTGATCAACTGCAGCAGAAGTTTCCAAAAAAACTTGGTTGGTATAACGGTTACAACAATGATTTGGCGCATTTGATCGAAGCAGGCAGTGACATGTTTTTGATGCCGTCACTTTATGAACCTTGTGGTTTGAATCAAATGTACAGTTTGCGTTATGGAACCCTTCCGATTGTGAGAAAGGTTGGAGGACTGAAGGATACTGTGATGCAGTCTGACGAAAGTTCCGGGCGCGGCAGCGGCTTTATTTTTGATGAGCCAACGTCTGAAGCAGTCAGCAACACCGTTGGCTGGGCAGTTAAAACTTATTTTGAACGTCCGACACATTTTAAGCAAATGGTCGAAATTGCGATGGAACAAAGATTTACATGGAAAACCGCTGCAGAAAAATATGTAGCGTTATATAGAAAAAATTTATAAAAAAGGAGAAACATGTCTTCAAAGAATAAAGGAACTATTGCAATTTTAACCGGCGGCGGAGATGTTCCGGGACTGAATCCAGCAATCCGTGCAGCAACTATTCGTGCAAATCGTAACGGTTACAAAGTCGTCGGTCTGCGTAACGGTTGGGAAGGAATCATGAAAATTGACCGTACAAAAGCATTGGAAGATCAAGAATTTTGCCAGATACTGACTGAAAAAAATGTGCAGAAAATCGCACGTACAGGTGGAACATTTCTTCACACTTCACGCACAAAACCCAGCAAAGTCTCACGGGATAAAGTCCCCGAAAATATGCGTGACAAATATAATGCGGAAGAAAATGATTTAACCGCAGAAATTGTTAAAAATCTGGAACACCTCGGTATTGAATATCTTGTGCCGATTGGTGGTGACGATACTCTCAGTTATGGTCTACGTATCCACAAAGCAGGTGTTCGCTGTGTCGGTATTCCGAAGACGATGGACAACGATGTTCCGGGTACAGATTATTGCATCGGTTTCAGTACCTGTGTTACACGTACAATTGAATTCGCTCACCAACTGCGTACCTGCGCTGGTTCACATGAAAGAATTCTGGTGATTGAAGTGATGGGACGTTACGCGGGGTATACTGCATTAGTACCGGCAATGGCTGGAGCATCTGACCGTTGTGTGATTCCGGAATTTGAATTTGATGTAGAAAGATTAACGGAATTACTCGTTAAAGACCGCCGTGACAATGAAAGTAATTACTCGGTCGTACTGGTTTCAGAAGGAGCGATGTTTAAAGGCGCCGATATGATTTTTTCAAACCAGGAAACGGACGCATACGGTCATAAAAAACTTGGCGGAATAGGTGATATGGTCAGTGCGGAAATCGTCGCAAGAGCTCCTAAATATAACAAAGGAGAGACTATTCACACCATCAATCAAAGAATGAGTTACATGACACGTTCCGGTCAACCGGACGCCATAGACTCAATTGTTCCCATGGCATACGGTAACCTGGCGATGGATCTGATCATGGAAGGAAAAAGTGGTAGAATGGTTTGTTTGAAAAACGGCCGTTATGATCACGTACCTTTTGAAGTGGTGACTGAATATGAGAAAAAAATTGACGTAGAACGTTTTTATGATACCGAACGTTACCGTCCCCATTATCACAACTGTATGGGTATGCCGCAGTTTATCATGACTTCTGACTGAAAATTGCGCATAATATAAAAAATGACTCCTCTGTTTCGCCGCGGACTGTTTGCTTTGCTGTTTTTATTTTGCTGGTCTTCTACTGCTTCCGCCATATTATTTGAAAGACGTAAAACTTTTGAATCCGAGCTTTCCTGGTTTGTCTATCCGGTGGTAGGCAGTATTCCGGGAGTTCAGGATTTTTATGGATTGGGTGGTACTGTTTCAGGAATTGGAGGCAGTGAATCTGACATCACCGCCATCAGTCTTAGAGGAAAAGCTGAATATTTTGATGATGACTTTCAGATTGATATTTTCTCTATTTTCGATATTCCGCTGTTTACCAACCATCTTACCTTCACTTGGTTCTCAACAAAAATCCGTAACGCAGGCTGGCCTGAGGGTGAGCGTGGAATAGATTCTGACCCGGACAGTATGTATTATCTGCTGGCCAGTAATGTGGATGCTTCCGGAGGTGAACTTTCTGTCAATGTTTTAGAAAATCAGTTGGAGTTCTATTACGCATACAGTGATGCTTCCGTCAAACCTTACGGTTTAGTCGATCCAAATGGAACTTTTTATAATACGCAGAATGCCGGAATTATAGAAAGCCCTCGAGGTTACCGCTTCGGACTTTACCTGGACGATACTGATAACCGACGTGACCCGAGAATCGGTTACCGTTTTCAGTACGAAAAGTGGGGACAGCCTTCTTCAAGATCGGGCAACTCTGAATATTATCAGGAAGATTATAACCTTTCCGGATACATTCCGGTTTTAGCTGAAGGTAAAGGTGTTTTAGTGCTGAACCAGTTTTTTGGCTCTTCAACAGTAATCAAAAAAGGCACGATTGACCAAAGCCAATTTGTCTGTGACAACGTCTTAAAGCCCGGCTGTCAGGCGATTCTTGACGAACTTTATGCACGGCAGGTGGCCGAAGCAGAAAACGGCAAAGCAACTTCACTCGGCGGAACCAACCGTTTACGTGGCTATAGTACCAACCGTTTTTATGACAGTTACACAAATTTCCGGGGTGCTGAATTTCGCTGGTATGTGCATGAAGTTCAGGAAGCTTTCAATTTCATCCTGGAAAAAGGAACCTTCGCCGGACTTCAGTTAGCTTTTTTCTACGAACAAGGGACAGTCTCACCGGATAAAGCCAGCTTGTGGAAAAATATGCGTTCCTCATACGGTGCAGGAACAAGATTTATCTTTAATACCATCATTGTCCGTATCGACCGCGGTTTTGGAAAAGAAGGCGGTGAGACCACATTTTTTGTGGGTTATCCTTTTTAAACAGGACTTGACGCACAAAAAATACAATGGTACCATTTTCAGTACATCTTAATTATTGAAAGGGGAAATAATGACTACACTGACGGCAACAGACGCAAGAAAAAACTTTTTTGAGCTGATAAAAAAAACTAACGATGAACATGAAATATTCCGCATCAATCATCGATCAGGCGGAGCGGTTTTAATTTCAGAGCAGGAATATGACAGCCTCAATGAAACACTTGCACTGCTTTCTACTCCAGGATTTAGAGAAGACTTTGAGCAGTCCCGTCTTCAGGAACAAAAGAGCGAAACTTTATCTTATGAAGAAGTTTTCGGCGAAAAACAGTGAGTTACCGGATTCGTTTCACCAAACTTGCTCAGAAAGATATCAAAAAATTATCTCCTAAACTTAAAGCAAAGCTCCAAGATATTCTCCGAAATCGTCTTGCCGTTAACCCATTTAGTGGTAAAGTTTTAATCGGCGACCTTGAAGGCTATTATTCAGTACGTTTGTCATACAAAGATCGGATTGTATATTCAATTCATGAGGCTGAACTTGTTGTCGTGGTTGTGCGTGCTAAGACTCATTATGGTGAATAGTCCTCTTCAATAAAAGCCAAAAGATACAAACTATCGCCAAAATTTACTTTTATGCTTTGTCAAAAAAGATTGTCTATTAATAATCTAAACTCTACAATTTGTCATTTCGACCGTAGGGAGAAATCTTAATATATTAGCTCAATAACTTATGTAAGATTTCTCGCTTCGCTCGAAATGACACGGTTATTGGACTTTTTACATGCTCATCTTTTTTGATTATAGTTGAAAACAAAACGTATAAATATCATTAAAACCATTGAAAGGAATTCCTGAACAATGACAGTTGCCGAAGCTATTTTTAAGGCTATTAAGATCCGTGAAATCGATTTCGTTTTTTGTGTTCCCGGTGAGAGTTATCTCGCGACCATGGACTCATTTTATGGCTCGGCAAAGCCTCTATTGGTTTCAGCACGACATGAAGAAGGTGCAGGTATCATGGCAGAAGCTTATGCCAAGGCTTCTTCGAAGACAGGTGTCTGTATGGTTACACGTGGTCCGGGTCTGACACATTTGTCAATTGCTCTTCATACAGCAAAACAGGATTCCACACCTCTTGTAGTCTTCGTAGGACAAGTTCCGACAAAGGTACGACAGCGTGAAGCTTTTCAGGAATTGGATATAGTTGAGTTCACACGTCCTGTTGCCAAGTGGGCGGTGGAACTTAATCGGGCTGATCGAGTAGCTGAGATAGTAGACAAAGCTTTCCACATTGCTAATTCAGGACGTCCTGGACCAGTGGTGATTAGTTTGCCGGAGGATATCGACAGGAGTTCAACTGCACAGCATTCTGTTTGGCGCAGCTCAACCTTGGGTTCTCCAGCTCCTTCAAGCAAAGGAATTGCAAAAGCTGTTGCCATGCTTGAAGATGCGGAACGACCATGTATTGTGGCTGGAGAAGGCTTATTACGGGCAAACGCGACAGACAAGCTGATCCACTTCGCAGAATGTCTTGGCATACCTGTTTTTACGGCTTGGAGAAGATTCGATGCATTTCCTAACAAACATCCACTTTATATGGGTGGGCTTAATCTGTCATCGGTTTCCAATGATCTTTCGGAACCCTTGAAGAACGCAGACCTGATAATAGCCATTGGTGCCAGGCTTGACGAGTTTACTACCTTAAGTTATTCATCACCGTCAACTTCACAAAAGCTTATCCATATTGATCAATCTCCCGAAGTAACAGGAGGAAGTTGGCTTGGGGCCGATCTCGCCCTCGTAGCCGATGCAGGTGAAGCAATGGACAAGCTTGAAGAGGCTTTGAAGAACTCAAAGCACGCTAAACCGTCAAAAGCGCGACAAAAACAAATAGCAGATTGGTGTGAATATTATACAAAGCGGACCACTCCGCGCGGCAACAGGATTGGTTTTAAAGATGGGACAATTGATCTTGAAGGAATATATCATGACATTCTGAACATTTTAACTGACGATGCCAGTATTACTTGTGACGCGGGAGACTTTGGCAGTTGGCTGATACGTTATTATAAGTGGAACAAACCACGCACTTTTTTTGGCCCTACAACAGGTGCGATGGGTTATGCTTTACCTGCTGCCATTGCAGCCAGATTGGCAAGGCCACAAGCTCCCGCAATTGCTTTTGCCGGAGACGGCGGATTTGCCATGACGATGAGTGAGCTCGAAACCGCGGTCAGATTAAAGCTGGCAGGTTTGGTAGTACTTGTATTTAATAATAATAATTTTGGCACAATTCGGAGACATCAAAATCGTGAATTCCCAGGCCGCGCTGTTGGCACAGGTCTCGGTAAAATAGACTTCTCTGCAATAGCAAAAGCTATGGGCGCAGAAGGATTCAGTGTCAGTAAGAATGGGGAGTTTGCCAAAACCTTCAAAGCTGCACTAAACTCAGACCGTCCGGCAGTTATCGATATTACTCTTGGAGAAAACAGCCTTGATCCATGGGCAGATAACAACTAGCGTCTTATTTTTCGGCCGCTTAAATACTTAATTGCTTTGAAACTGAAAGCGAAAAACGAATTCACTTTTCCCAAATTTATTGTTAAACTCTAAACCGTGTAACACATCAGCTCAAAAAACTATCCAAAATATTTCTAATCCAGCTTAAGAAAAGGTGCAAAATGAAATTCCATACTCAAATAATGACTTATCCTAGCATGTCTGCAGAACTTCTTTTGGGCGAAGCAGACAGCAAAGTTCAAAGGGCTGTTCGCTATGCTCTACTGGCTTTGGCCGGTTCTGCTTTGATCACCCTCTGTACGCAAATTTCATTACCACTTTTTCCGGTGCCGATTACTCTGCAGACCTTTGCGGTGTTTTTGATTGGTTTGACTTACGGCTGGCGTTTAGGTGGAATCACTGTTGCTCTCTATTTGCTGGAGGGCGCAATTGGTTTACCTGTATTTTCCGGTGGAAAAAGTGGAATGATTGTTTTCATGGGACCGACAGCAGGTTATCTTGTTGGATTTTTACTAGCGGCAACCGCCTGCGGATGGTTTGCGGAACGTGGATTTGACCGCAGTTATTTTAAATTATTTGTGTCCCTGCTGGTGGGTAATATTCTGCTATATGCGCCCGGACTTTTATGGCTTGGCACACTGATCGGCTGGGATAAACCTGTGCTGGAATATGGGCTTTTTCCTTTCATTGGGGGCGACTTACTGAAAATCGCTATGGCCGTGCTCCTGCTTCCGACTGCCTGGAAAGTTGTTAATTGGCTGAAACAGTAATTATTGGGCGTATTCCTGTTGAAGAACTTAATGCTCTGATCAACGAAACGCTAAGTTCATCATCAGTACAAGAAGGTTTCATGTTTGTAAATAATTGGAAGACGTTTAAGCGTGCTGCAGTCTTGAAAACTTTTCATTCTCGTGAAAGTGGTAATCCAAGAACATGTTAGTATCTAAATGCTTGTCCTCGAGCTGATCGGGTAATAGATTCACGCTTTCGCTGGAATGACAAACGAGTGTGTTATTTTGACTTTTTGCGAGTTCATCAGGCATAACTTCCATGAAGAAAACGGATCTCCCGGAAATTCTACAAACAACACTCGCCCTCGCAGAAAAATGGCAAAACCGCGCCAACACTCTCCGTACCAAAGATGAACTGAAGCAGCAGCAGATGATGCGCCGTTTGCTCAATCATCCGTCAGACAAAACGGTAGTGATGCATTTGGTTGATCAAAGTTTCCGCTCCGGAAATCCGGAGCGCGCGGTGGATCAATTCAGCTATCTATTGCAGCATCACGGAATTCCCCGCTTTTTCCCGCAGGTTGAGCAATGGTTACTCAAAATATTTTTGCATCTCGGAAAGTTCATTCCGCAAATTTCACACACACAAATTTTACGTAAAATCCGCGAAGACACCCGCCGTACAATTCTTCCGGAGGAAACTGAAATTTTAACAGCGCATTTAAAAAAACGGCAGGCTGAGGGCGTGCAGGTCAATCTGAATCATCTGGGCGAAGCGGTGTTGGGTGACGCTGAAGCGCAAAACCGTTTGAAGCATTACGGAGACTCGTTGCGTAATCCGGACATCCACACCATTTCCATCAAAATTTCGAATATCGTAGCGCAACTACATCCACTCGGTTTTGAGAATGCGCTCGACTTGATTTGTGAGCGGCTTTCCGAGCTTTACCGGATTGCAGGAGAAAATCCTGTCCTGCATAGTGACGGGACACGGCGCGCTAAATTTGTCAATTTGGACATGGAATCCTATCATGATCTTGATTTAACCATGGATGCGTTCATGCGTACCCTCGATCAGGTGGAATTCAAAAATATACAAGCTGGAATCGTGCTGCAGGCTTATCTACCCGATTCGTTTTTACGTCAGGAGGAACTAGTCAAGTGGGCCAAAAAGCGTGTTAAAAACGGCGGAAGTCCGGTAAAGATGCGTTTGGTAAAAGGGGCAAATCTGGTGATGGAGGCAGTTGAAGCGGAAGTCTTTGGGTGGCCGCTGACGGTATTTGATTCCAAAATTGAAACTGACGCGAATTTCAAACGAATGCTGGAATACGGACTTCTGCCGGAAAATATCGCGGTTGTGCATTTTGGTTTGGCTTCGCACAATTTGTTTGACCTGGCCTATACTCACGTTCTTGCTGAAGAACGTGGAATTTCGGAAGGTTTGGTTTTTGAGATGCTCGAAGGAATGGCGGATCACGTTCGGCGGACTCTGCAGGAGGAAAAAAGAAAAGATGAGAGCAAAGAAATAAATTTGTTGCTCTACACACCAGTGACGAGCCAGGACCAGTTCATCAGTGCCATCGCCTATTTGGTGAGGCGTCTTGATGAAAACACGAGTAAGGATAATTTTTTGCGTCACTCATTTGATATCCGGGTTGGTTCAGTTGCATGGAAATTTCTGGAAAAACAATTTATTGAAGCATGGTATTTGAAAGACAAAATATCCTCAGCACCACGACGTCAGCAAAACCGTAACAAAGAAGTTTTTTCTAAAAACCTTGGAACACTCGCTGATCCTATCTTTCGTAACGAACCGGACACGGATTGGGTGCTTCCGGAAAATCGGAAATGGGCAAACAACATCCGTAAAAAATGGCAGCCCACAGAAAAATCCAAAATCAGAAAAATTCCGCTTGTTATCGGAAACACGGAAGTTAAAACAAAACGGAAACGTCAATTATTTTTCGATCCTTCACAACCGTCAAATCCTGACGCAGCAGATATTTCGGCGGTTTATGCAGTTGCGATGGCTACAAAAACGGATGTGCTCAAAGCAGTCCAAATCGCCAAAGACGATCCGTCAAAGTGGCGACAAACTACATTGGCGGAACGGCACGGATTGCTTTCCGGAGCAGCACTTAATATGCGGAAAAAGCGGGGAGACTTAATCGGAGTAGCAGCGGCGGTTTGCGGAAAAACTTTTTATGAAACAGATCCTGAAATTTCTGAAGCAATTGATTTTATAGAATATTATCCTCATTCACTGAGTTTATTAGAGAAACAAACCTCACTTAAATTGTCACCGCTGGGAGTGGTTTTGGTGATTCCGCCGTGGAATTTTCCGATTGCAATTCCGACCGGAGGAGTGGCAGCGGCATTGGCTTGTGGAAACACTGTTCTGTTTAAACCGTCACCGCTGGCCTTTCCTTTGGGATTTGAAATCGCCAACTGTTTTTGGGATGCAGGAATTCCCAGAGAAGCATTGCAACTCGTAACTTGCGAGGACGGCGAACCGATCCAAACGCTTTCCGGACATGCGGACGTTGACGCCATCATTTTTACCGGAGGAACACAAACCGCACTGAACTTGCTGGAAAAACGTCCTGACGCAGAGTTGTCAGCCGAAACTGGTGGAAAAAATGCGACCATCGTCACTGCTATGGCTGACCGTGACCAGACTATCGAACATATTTTGCATTCCGCGTTCAGTCACAGTGGACAAAAATGCTCGGCGACTTCGCTGCTGGTTTTGGAACGTGAAGTTTATGAAGACGAAACTTTCCGCAAGCAGTTGCTGGACGCAATTCAAACTTTGAAAGTCGGTTCGGTCTGGAATTTTTCCAACAAAATGGGACCGCTGATTCGGGAACCTTTGGCAGATTTACAAACAGGTTTGGAAACTTTGGAACAGGGAACAGGAAAGTTTGCCAGCGGAGCTTCCGGGGTTGCGGAAAGCTGGGCCTTGCAGCCAAGTTGCGATGCAATAAATCCAAAACTTTGGCATCCTGGCGTGAAGTGGGGTGTTCAGCGTGGTAGTTTTTCGCACCAGACTGAATTTTTCGGTCCGTTGCTTTCGGTGATGCGGGCGGATTCACTGGAAGACGCGATCCAGATTGTCAATGACACACCTTATGGTTTGACCTCCGGACTTGAAAGTTTGGATCCGCGGGAGCAAAAAATATGGATGGAAAAAATAGCAGCTGGAAACCTCTACATTAACCGGGTGACGACCGGCGCGATTGTCTTGCGCCAATCCTTTGGCGGTATGGGACTATCCGCCATCGGAGCAGGAATCAAGGCCGGAAGTCCGAATTACGCCGTACAGTTTTGTAAAATTGAAGAAACTGATGCTCCGACACAAGGGCCGCTGCGCGAAGAATCACCTTTGCAATTTATTGCGCGAAACTGGCAGAATCAACTTTCAAGCAGTGTGGATTCAACACCGATAATTTCTGTTGAAATCCGGAATGAACTCCAAAAAACTATTCAGGCGATTTACAGTTGCCTCTTTCAGTACGAACGTGAATTTTCCGGAGAACAGGATTTTTTCCGTTTACGTGGGCAGGACAACTTGTTCCGTTACCTGCCGGTCGGCAATGTTACTGTGCGTCTGCATGCCGACGATAGTCTTTTTGAAACGTTGATTCGGATTGCCGCAGCCTTAATCGCAAAATGTAAAGTGGAAGTCAGTCTGCCACCTGATTTTAAAAATTCAGTCAGTGAATTCCTGTCTGGTACTGAAGGAAAACGTTTGTGTGATTCTGTCGAAATTTGTACTGAAACCGATGAAACACTCGCCGAACGACTTTTGATAACAAACAAGACAGCTAAAATCGACCGTTTACGCTACGCACATCCGGACCGTGTTCCCCAAATAATTCACCAGGCCGCTGCTAAATTGGGTAAACACATCTCACGACACGTTCCACTCTCAGAAGGACGCATTGAAATGCTGCGTTATTTACGCGAACAAAGTATTTCCATCGACTACCACCGTTACGGTAATTTAGGCGAACGCGAAATATAAGTGCTTTTATTTGATTTACTATGTATATAGACTATTTCAGTGCTTAATTAAAATTATTTCACAGGAAGAAAAACAAAACTATAATTTTTGCATACCCTATACACATGCCATATTCTCCTCCTGAAACACAACATCTGGATAACATCCTGCCGTCGGAACCGCTTTTACTGATGGGAGCTGGTCCCGTGCCGATTTCACATGCGGTTGCCCGTGCAAATGGAGTAGTGATCAATCATCTGGGTGAAACCATGGATGAAGTGATCAGAAATGTAAAGATCATGGGGCGTTATGCATTTCAGACAGATTCGGAAAAAATTATCGGAGTCTCAGGACCGGCTTCAGCTGCCATGGAAATGGCTATTACCAATTTACTGTGGCCGGGCAGAAGTATTTTAGCTTTGTCGATGGGAACCTTTAGCGGACGCATGGCGGAAATGGCTGAAGGTGTTGGAGCGGATGTGACAGTAATTGAATCAGCAGGCATTCAACCTGTCCGCGTAGAAGAAGTCCGGGAAGCCTTTGCGAAAAAACAATTTGACGTGATAACGATGGCCCAAGGTGAAACTTCCTGTGGTGTCGAAATGAATTGCCTGCCGGAAGTCGCACGGATTGCTAAAGAGCACGGTGCACTTGTGGTAGTGGATGCGGTTTGTACCTTGACCACGATGCCCATGCAGATGGATGAGTGGGGAGTTGATGTCGCCATTGCAGGAGGTCAAAAGGGTTTGTCTTCTATTCCTGGAGTTTCGCTGATTGCATTTTCGCAAGATGCATGGAAGGCAATTGAATCCAGGAGAGTACGGCAACCGCACTGGTGTCTTGACGCATTACGCGCGCAAACTTTCTGGGGTTCACAACAGTACCATTATACTGCTCCGGTTCCCGGAATATTAGCTTTGCACGAAGCACTGCGGCAAATTTGTGAGGAAACTCTGCCGGCACGTTTTGAACGTCACCGAGTCAGTTCAATTGCTTTGCAGGCAGGAATTGAGACAATGGGATTGAAACTCTTTGTGCCGATAAAAGATCGGCTAAATTCCGTGGTAGCAATCAATACTCCTGAAGCTACCGAAAGTGTAAAAATCCGGAATGTCATGTCCAAACGTTTTAATGTTGAGGTTTCAGGAGCATTTGGTCTGGACATTCTGCGTATCGGTCAAATGGGAGAGCAGTGCCGCTCCCACAATCTCTTCAAAGTCCTCTATGCGCTTGGTATGAGTTGCCGCCAGCATGGTGTTGATCTGGACGTGAGTCTGGGCATGGCTGAGTTGGAGCGTAATTTGGTGATTGACCCTGAAAATTTAGTCGACTAAAAAAAGGACTAAAATATTGAATGAGCCCTTCCTCTCTCACCAGTCTTCTTCGTGAAAAAGCCAATGAACTTGGTTTTGAGCTGGTTGGCGCAATTCCTGTTTCACGTAGTAAAACCATCGACATTTACAATGCCTGGCTCAAGAAAGGCTATGCCGGTTCAATGGCTTATCTGGAACGTCACGCGGAACTGAAAGAAGACCCGCGTCAATTGCTTCCTGAAACAATGTCGTTGCTCGCGCTTGGTTTTAATTATAAAACTGCTGATCCTTCCGAAAAAGCAAACAATCCTGACATCGGCTGCATCAGCCGTTATGCATGGGGTGATGATTATCACGAGTTGATCCGCAGGAAACTGAGTGTCTTGGAAGACTATCTTTGTCGTGAATTAAATGCCGGAAAGATCTCACGTAGTTTCGTTGATTCAGGACCTGTTTTGGAGCGGGAAGTCGCACAGCGTGCAGGTCTGGGATGGATCGGCAAACATTCAAATTTGATTAACTGGAAAAAAGGTTCATGGTTCTTTTTGGCGGAACTGCTGGTAGATGTTCAGTTGGAAACAGATTTGCCTTTCACACGTGTTGATTGTGGAACCTGCACAATTTGTATTGAGGCCTGTCCAACCGAAGCTATTATCGCTGACCGTACATTGGATGCACGGCTTTGTATTTCCTATTTGACGATTGAGTTGAAAGGGGCAATACCGGTGGAATTGCGTCCAAAAATGGCTAACCTGATTTTTGGTTGTGACATCTGTCAGCAAGTCTGTCCGTGGAACAGGGATGCTCCGCAATCTCAAGAAACAGGACTTCTGCCTCGTCCGGAAAACATATCGCCACGACTGATTGACTTGATGAAACTGGATCAAACTGCCTTCAGTAAACGTTTCCGAATGAGCCCCGTCAAACGCTCAAAGCGTCGTGGATTCTTACGCAACGTAGCAGTTGCTTTAGGGAACTGGGCGAATCCTGGTGCAATTCCTGCCCTCAGTTTGGGGCTTGATGATGAAGAAGCGCTGGTGCGTTCTCACTCCGCATGGGCCCTGGGTCAAATTCCGGATTTACAGGCAAAGACAAAACTGGAAGAAGCAAAAATAACTGAAAAAAATCCAGAAGTTTTACAGGAGATAGAAGCCGCACTTGCAGCATTTGCTCTTAAAGCTGTGGATCAAGAGATATTTACTGATTGAACTTGCTTTGCTCTTATGAGAAAAAGCATAAACTTATTTTCATCGGTCAAGGCGTGGACGGTTCAATTGCAAATGATTTGTTGACTGTAGTTGGTATTGTTGGTAAAAGTTCAATGAAGTGGAAGTTCCAGGATTTACATGACATTAGAAGAGGCACTGTTTTCCGGAAGTTTTGTAATTGCTTCTGGTAAACAATCTGCATTGTCTGCAGAAAAAAAAGCTGAATTTGGAAACTCTCCAAATTCATTTTAACTTGTGTTCAATCATTATAGTTAAAAGGCAGTCAAAATGGAAAAATCAGCAAAAAAAGTAATCATGATTTCCGGAGCAAACAGAGGTATCGGAAGAGCGATTGCGGAAAAACTTTTGGAGAATGGTTGCTTGTTGAGTTTGGGGGTACGTGATCCGGGACAACTTCCGCAAGCACTTGCATCTGCAGCCGAAACACAAATGCTCTGTCATAGTTATGATGCGCGCGACCGTGAATCTGCAAAGAGCTGGGTTGATGCAACTGCAGAGAAATTTGGTGGCGTTGACGTCCTGGTTAATAATGCCGGAATTTTACACACCATTGGTTTGGAAGACGATGCAGAAGATTTACTGGATGATATGTGGGAAGTCAACGCCAAGGCACCTTTGCGCTTAACACGTCTTGTATTTCCATATTTGCGTATATCAGGTTCCGGACGGATTATCGATATCATCTCCATGTCAGGGAAACGGGTCAAGGGCGACTGGGTTGGCTATTCAATGAGTAAATATGCCGCAATGGCTGCTTCACAAACAGCACGACTCAAAGGTTGGGATGACGGTATCAGAGTCACAAATATCTGTACCGGTTTCGTACAAAGTGATATGACTGTCGAAAACGCTCCTTCGTTTCCGCAGGAAAAAATGGCACGACCGGAAGATGTCGCGCAAATCGTCAGTACTTTACTGCTCCTTTCAAATGAATCCGCAATTCCGGAAGTGACAATGAATTGTGTTTTTGAAACTCTTTGATAATCTGTGATGGAATTGTATTTGTTTTTTTTGTACAACCATCTAGAATTATATGTAAAGGGAAAAACGGATCTGTTTAAATGTATGATAATAGCCTGTTTAAAATTACAGGCGAGCTTTTTAGCTGTAGCTTTGTTTTAGCTAAAATTTAAAGTTTATTAAAAAAACTTAATGCATATTATTTTGCTGGGACCTCCAGGTTCAGGGAAAGGCACCCAGGCCCAAAACATAACAAGTGAATACGGCTACGTTCAGCTTTCCACCGGAGACATGCTTCGGGCAGGCTGTAGTTCGGGATCTGTAATTGGTTTGGAGTTAAAAGCTGTGATGGATGCTGGTAATCTGGTTTCTGACGAAATCGTGATTGGTATTGTTGAGGAACGCATCTTTCAAAATGACTGTGCCGCTGGTTATATGCTTGACGGTTTTCCGCGAAACAAGGTGCAGGCAAAAAAACTTGAAGCTATGCTTGCCGGCCAAGATCAACAGATTGATATAGTTCTGCGTTTGCTGGTGGACGATGACATTGTGGTCCGTAGGATTGCCGGTCGTCGTTTTCATGTAAAGAGTGGAAGAAGCTACCATGTTGAATTTAATCCTCCTCAAATTGCCGGTAAAGATGATCTCACCGGTGAACCACTGACTCAGCGTGCGGATGATAATGAAGTGATTGTGCAGTCCCGACTTAACATCTACCGTGAGCAAACTGAGCCTTTAGTTAAGTATTATAAAGAAAAAGGTATTCTTGTTTCAATAGAAGGCATAGGCACTCCTGATGAGATTTATGCCAAAATCAAGACCGCTCTAAATCAATAATCTTTCCAAATTCGCAAAATATTTCTGTTATACAAGATCGAGAGATCCTGTTATGAAACTTCCCGCTTTGCTGTTATAATGAATAATTGCTGAAATAAAATATGGTTAACTTTACTTTAGACGAAGTCATTAAACTAAGTCTTTAGGAAATTTAAAAATGGAAACAGTCAACATTCATCAGGCAAAAACTCATCTCTCATAACTTTTAGGCAGGGTGGTCGAAGGAGAAGAGATAATAATCGCGACAGCACTGAATCATTCAGCCACACTTGTTAACTCAGAAAAATTAAGCCAGTCATGGGACGGGCCGATTAAGAACTGGAATGTCAGAGAATAAAAAAATTATCTAACAAATGAAAGCTGAACCAAAAAAACATGACGTCCTTGTGATTGGCGGAGGACATGCCGGTTGTGAAGCAGCCTTGGCAGCAGCGAGGATGGGAGCAAAGACCCTGCTCGTTACTCAGTCACAAGATACGATTGCGCAAATGTCTTGTAATCCTGCAATTGGCGGAATCGGCAAGGGGCATCTGGTTAAGGAAATTGACGCGTTGGGCGGAGAAATGGGAAAGGTCGCCGATGCGACCGGAATCCAGTTCCGTGTGCTCAATGCTTCACGTGGTGCAGCTACTCGCGGATCACGCTGTCAGTCAGATTTTATGGCGTATAAAACAGTCATGCGGCAGATTCTGGAGAGTCAGTCTGGACTCAAAATTGTTGAAGGCCAGGCAGAGGAATTATTATTTCAAGGCAATCAGGTGATTGGTCTCCGTACTGAGAATGAAGAGCATTTTGCGCAAACAGTTATTATTACCACAGGAACATTTCTCAATGGCCTGATTCACCGCGGAAAAGAACGTGTCGATGCCGGAAGAGTGGAGGAACCTGCTGCAAAAAAATTATCACTTTCACTGGCTAATCAGTCTCTTAAACTGGGACGGATGAAAACTGGTACTCCCGCTCGGCTTGATAAACGCAGTATCGACTGGAGTCAGCTGGGTACACAGCCCGGCGACGAACAGCCGAAAAAATTCTCTTTCTGGGATTCAGAGATTTTACTGCCGCAGGTGCACTGTCATATTGCCTACACAAATGAACGTACGCATCAGATAATCAAAAACAATCTTGCTAAGTCTGCTCTTTACGGTGGCGAAATAACAGGAATCGGTCCCAGATACTGTCCTTCAATTGAAGATAAAATAGTCAAGTTTGCAGATAAAAATAGGCACCAGGTTTTCATGGAGCCGATGGGTTATGCAGAAGATAGTTTGATGATTTATCCCAATGGACTGTCCACTAGTTTGCCGACCGATGTTCAGGTTGAATTTTTACGCAGCATCGAGGGTCTTGAAAAAGTTGAAATCATTGAACCTGGTTATGCAATCGAATACGATATGCTCGATCCAACCCAACTGAAAGCAACACTCGAATTAAAAGCGGTCAAAAACTTATATCTTGCAGGTCAAATAAACGGTACGACAGGTTATGAAGAAGCAGCTGCGCAGGGTTTGATGGCAGGAATAAACGCGGTTTTAAAAGTACGAAAAAAAGAACCCTTTATCTTGCAGAGAAATGAAGCATATATTGGTGTGATGATAGATGATTTGATTTCACGTGGAGTAATAGAACCATATCGGATGTTCACTTCAAGAGCAGAATACAGACTGCATTTGCGCGAAGACAATGCTGACTCACGCTTAAGTCAAAAAGGCTGGGAACTTGGAATTCTGCCGGAAAAATGTTATCAGCAGTTTCAGCAGAAACAACTGCAAATTAATAAGCTGTCAGGATTGGTAAAAGCAAAAAGGATTACACCTACTCCAGCAGTTCAGCAAGAATTGCAGCAGCTTGGAGAATCACCTCTCAAAACAGTGGCAAAGCTTGCTGATTTATTGAAACGTCCAAAACTAAATATTGAACGTATACGTGACTGTGATTCCATCGGCGGTGAAATAGACTGGAACGAATATGCAGATGTAGTGCGGGAACAGGTGGAAATAACTATCAAGTATGCAGGTTATTTGTCAAGACAGGATCAGGAATTAAAACACATTAACCAACTCGACAGAATTGCTCTTCCGGAAGAACTACAATTATCCAAAATTCCAGGACTTTCACGGGAAGTGCTTGAAATATTAGCTAAAACAAAACCTGACACCCTTGGGCAAGCCAACCGTATTGCTGGCATGACACCTGCGGCAATTACTATTTTGCGGGTCCATTTACGTACCAGAAAAGCAGCTTAATTCTCTGATCAATGTCAAATTCCATCAGCGCTTCAACGTCACACCGTAACGGAGTTATCAGCGTTTTAGTCGCCCTGCCGTTTGTTAGTTTGACCGGTCTGTTTGGCAAATTCTTAACTCTTACTCCATTATTGATTGTACAGGGAAGGACTATTTTTGCCTTTGGAACACTGCTGATTGCTTTGTTCGTTATGCGTAAAAAAATATTTTTCCGGGATTATCGTGAATGGCTCTGGCTGATGCTCAGTGGAACTATTCTTGGAGTACACTGGATTGCTTTTTATGAAGCAATTCAAGTTTCAACTGTAGCAATTGGATTACTATCATTTGCAAGTTACCCTTTATTCACGACTCTGCTGGAACCGCTTTTTTTCAAAGAAGTATTGAGGCGTAACAATCTGTTTGCGGCATTGGTTGTGATTTGCGGATTAGGGATGATGGCCACCTCATCAGAGGATCCGAGTACAATTATTTCCGGTTCAGTTTTAAAGGGTTTGTTGTGGGGACTTGGAGCAGGATTTGGTTTTGCTGTACTTACTATGCTGAATCGCGTCCACGTGCGTAATCATTCACCATTGTTGCTTACCTGCTGGCAAAATGGTTTTGCTGCGTTGGTACTTCTTCCGTGGTCTTTGTCTGAATCATGGATAATCAGCGGAAGAGACTGGGGATTACTGTTCATTCTTGGTGTGATTTGTACAGTTGGAGGGCACACCTTGTTGATTAACGGCTTGCGCCACGTTCAGGCACAGGTTGCAAGTTTGCTGATTGCCGGTTTGGAACCGGTCTTTGCCATTGTGTTTGCACTATTTCTGCTGGGAGAAACTCCATCATTGCAAACTATGCTTGGTGGATTATTGATTGTCGGTACTACGTTTTTAGCAACCAGCAAGGCTAACCTGAAAATAAATACAGTGACTGAATTTATAAAAAAATTATCAGAAAAAAATGAAAAAAGAAGCTGAAAAAAAGAACGAAAGAGCTGTTTCTAATCCAAACTCAGTCAAAATCAATACTGCTGCTGCTAAAAAGCCCATTGGCGTAAGAAGAAAATCGACAAAACCGCTAGAAACGGATGCAGCAGATTCAAAGTACAAAGGCGAAAGAGAGTCAAAGTTTTTAGGATCAAGAGATTCAAAGTACAAAGGAGGAAGAGATTCAACTTTTACTGGATCAACAGCGTCAAAGTACAAAGGTGGAGAAGTTTCAACGTTCTCTGAGGAAGAAATACCGACAGAAAAATCTTTTACTCAACTTCCCTGGAAAAGACAGAGCAATGTTTGGAGTAAAACTGAAGATGAACACACTTTTGGTCCTCCACCTAAAACAAATAAATTTTTGAAACAGCGGAGATCTGCATCTCAAAAGCACATGAGCAGTACATCTTTTGGTGAACAGGGAAAACTCATGCTTGAGGCACTGCGGATTCCGGAAAATGCTCGAAATTTATATGATGTCACTCATGGTTTTCATCCTTACCCCGGGCGCTTTCATCCAGATTTACCGAAATTATTGCTCAAGCAGTTTCCTGCCGGCAGTAAAGTGTTTGATCCTTTTATGGGAGGAGGTACTGTTTTACTGGAAGGTTTATTGTGGCAGCATCAAGTACTGGGAAATGATCTAAGTCCTGTCGCTAATATGGTAGCGAAGGAACGCTGTCGCTTGATTTCAGAAAAAGATGCGGTCCGTGTCTGGCAGGCATTTGTGAATGTGAACGAACGCGTCAAGACCAGAAGTTTTGAAAAACGGAGCGTGCAGCGTTCTAATATTAACTGGCTGAATAAATTTCACCCACCGTATCTGTTTGTTGAACTTTTACACTGGATTGATGGTATTGAAAATCTACGTAGTGCATATGAACGTGATACTTTACGTGCGGTGTTTTCAAGTTTGATTGTTAAATTCTCCAATAAAATTTCAGAAACTTCTACATTCACCAAACCTCCTTCTTTTCCAAAAGGAGCAGTTGGAAAATGGATGGAGCGTAAAACCCAGGAATTGCTCAAAAATCAACTTGAACTGGCCAAAAAAATTCCTAAAACATCTCCTGCAACAATCTGGAACGAAAATATTTCAACACTTGAAGGTCCAACAGAAAATTCGATCGACTGTACAATTACGAGTCCACCTTTCCCTGGAACTTATGATTATCTTGAACTGCATGAACTCCGGATGAAGTGGCTTGATTTTCCTGCAGAACAAATGTTTACTGGTGAAATCACAACCCGTAATTATACTTCGAGACAGTGGAAACAGGTATTTCGAGAATTTATGCTTAAATTACGTCGCTGGACTGCAGAAGAGGGAGTTTGTTATTTGCACTTAGGTGACTGGCTGGAAAGCGGTGAACGTGTCAGTGGTTTGGACTTTACTCAAAAATATTCTGACAGTGTTGGCTGGAAAGTAATGGGAAGTGCTTCAGTTCAGCGTGAAATATTTGATGCTAATTTGCGTCAGGATTTTGGAGAATCAGGTAAGTGGGAACACCTGATTATGTTAAGCAAGTGATGAAAATATCAGTCTTCTTTTTTGCTCACTCCTTTGTCGGGATCAATCAGGAGTGTGCGTTTCTGACCTAAATTGATAACTTTAAGCACCAAATGACCCTCGTTGACATCATCAAAACCTTCTCCATCCATGAAGGCACGTATGGTGATAAGTCCCATAAATTCCGGGTCTGTTAAACTTGGCGGATCAAGACCAATTACTACTCGTGCGAATCCCTGTTCATTCAATAAAAAACGTTTAGGCAGGCGAATGTATTTGTAATCACTTTCAAAGATGACCTTTCCGCTACGTTTGACTGACTTCCCACTGATGCTGTTCTGTAGTTGAACACTGAAATCCAGCTGCTTTGATTTACCGTTCCGAAAATCTAACTCATATTCAGGGCTTTTAAGAGAGAGTAAATTTGGTGTTTGTGCCACATTTTTAGTTAAATCTGTATTACGATCAAAATCAGTCAACCATTGACCTGGATTCAAGATTGCTTTGGAAGAAATGGTACTGACCTCTACCTGACCTTCAGTCAATGAAACAGTAGCTTTATTATTATTCTCAGAGATACGGACGGAAGTACCTTTGATTCCTATAATAGCAGTAGGTGTTCGGATTCTTGTACGTTGAAGACCTTTCACAAAACGTCCTCGCAGAGAGCCGTTTTTAAGTGTCAGCTGAAATTTAAAAGTGCGCTTATTTGTGGATTGTTCTAAAGATAAGTTCAAAACGAGTGTTGAATTTTGAAACAAACGTACTCTTGATCCGTCTCTGTATTCTAAAGTTGTTTTGGAATTAGCAGATGTGAGGATTTTATTTCCGGCGAACAACAGCATTCCATGACTGCCGTGCCTGCCCTTAGGGGATTTTTCGTTGAAAATCTTAACACTACCATCCACGTCGAGCAGAGTGGCAATCGCAGGATTCACACTTTGAGCCGTAACTTCAACGACGGATAAGCTCAAGAGAAGAATTATAAACAGGTATTTGAAGTGAAAAAATATTCGCATATAATTTCTATCATCTCCCAGTTTAAAATCTACTGTAAAAATGGAATGGTTTTCAGTCAGATTCGTTATAACTAACCAGCTGCAAGAACTTCCGCAATTTGCAGAGAATTAAGGGCTGCACCTTTATAAAGCTGATCCGCAACCACCCAGAATGTAAGTCCTTTTGGATGTGATAAGTCTTCCCGAATGCGTCCTACATATGTCTCTGTAGTTTCATTCGCATCCCACGGCATTGGATAACCGCCAGCAACCGGTTCGTCCTTTACAATTATTCCAGGTGAACTTTCGAGAATTTCACGTGCCTCCTGTGCAGTTAACTTATCTTCAGTTTCAATCCAAACTGCTTCTGAATGTGCACGTAAAACAGGAACTCTCACACAGGTTGCAGAAATTTTCATTTCAGGAGCATCCATGATCTTTTGCGTTTCATTTACCATTTTCATTTCCTCCCTTGTATAACCGTTTTCTAGAAAAACATCTACATGAGGAAAGAGGTTGAAAGCGATCTGCGCAGGAAAGGCGGAAACTTCCAGGGGTTCATTGTTGGCAAAAGCATGTGTCTGGTTGAGCAATTCGCTCATCCCTTTTGCGCCTGCTCCGGAAGTTGATTGATAAGTGGAAACAATTACTCTGTTGATTGTTGCGGCCTTATGCAGCGGATAAAGCGCAACTACCATCTGGATAGTTGAACAGTTTGGATTAGCTATTATACCTTTGTGTTTGAAGGCCATATGCGGATTAATTTCTGGAACCACCAAAGGAACTTCCGGATCCATTCTGAAAGCGCTGCTGTTATCAATCACCACTGTTCCTGCATCAACTGCATGATGCATAAATTCTTTACTGCGGCTTTTCCCTGCAGAAAAAAAAGCTAAATCAACTCCCTTAAATGAATTTGGTTTCAGTTCTTCAACATTGATTTTCTCACCGCGGAACTCAAGTGTTTTTCCAACTGAACGTTCAGAAGCAAGCAGTTTTAGATTATTAATCGGGAAATCACGGGCTTCCATCAATTTCAGGAATTCCCTGCCAACAGCACCGGTTGCACCGGCGATCGCAACATTATTCAATTTTATCTTTTGTTAAATGGATTATTAATTTTTGTTGATAAGGACTGTTTCATTATGACTATAATTCAGCCTGTCCAATTCAACAAAGTAGCAGATGCTCAGTTTTCATGCAGACTGATTAGTGCTCTCTGCTGATTTAAAATGCTTTCGGCAAACAGAAACGTAGCTGTCGTTTCCACCGATTTGAATTTGCTGACCTGACTTTAAAGTCGCCCCATTTTCATCAAGACGCAAAACCATATTTGCTTTTTTCCCACAGTGGCAGACAGTCTTGATTTCTAATAATTCGTCTGCCCAAGCAAGTAAATGTAAACTTCCTTCAAATAGTTCGCCTTTAAAATCTGTACGCAAACCATAGGCCAACACCGGAATTCCTAGTTCGTCCACTACCTCACCCAATGCAAAAACCTGACTTTTAGTCAAAAATTGTGCTTCATCCAGCAGAACACAACTCAAAGGTGTTTTATTGTGTCTTTTTTCAATTAACTCAAGCAAATCATCCTCAGTCTTAAAACAGACAGCATTTGATTCCAGTCCAATCCGAGAACGTACAACGGGTGCAGTGTGACGATCATCTATTGAGGGCTTGAGAACCAGCGTGTTCATTCCACGCTCACGGTAATTATAGGCTGACTGGAGGAGTGTCGTCGTTTTCCCCGCATTCATCGCGGAATAATAAAAGTACAACTTTGCCATCTTAGTCAGTTAAAAATGATGCTCTCAATAAAAGTCACCATTCAGTTCAACAGCGGAATGGCAGATATATATTCAGCAAATTTGTGAAAAATCTACGAAGAAGAGCAAAAACCTTATAATTGTAGCAGAACAGCAGAAAATAATAAAGGCAGGATTTACTCGAATTATTGATACAAGTTACAAGGCACGCTTGTTGCTCATATATAAAAAGACCCCGGAGAGTGGCTCCGCCACTTGAATCCGTAAACGAATTCATGAATTATAATCCTGAGCCTAGCATGACCTGGGATTCTTTCCATATTCGCTCCGGGGCGTGACCTCAAAAGATACAGACTTCCCTTAGAGAATTCAAGCAGGAATTTTAAAATAATAGTAATATTTTGAAATAAATTTATTGCCGCCAGCTTAACTCTTTCTTCTCCGGATTCCACTCCGCTGATTTGTTTATTTTTATTGTCGTTTTGGCTTTGTTTAATAAAAAGTCAGCCTCATAAAAAAATATTTATTTCCAGTTGTTCTTCTGTAAATAAATGAAAAATCTCCTGCAAATAATTTACTTTGACAAATTGTTAGCACTCTAGTATAGTGAGTGCTAAAGTTGTTTTAACCTTAAACACAAAGGTTGCATGGATACTCAAAAATTTACAGAAAAATCTCTCTCAGCCCTGGAAAATGCACATAGCGACGCAGTTCGCCGTAAAAACTCCGAGTTGTCAACACTTCATCTTTTGCATGCCCTCGCCTCTCAGGAAAATGGTTTTGTTCCAAGAATATTTGAAAAAATGGAGCTAAATTCCTCAAAATTTGAAAAGTCAGTAGAAAAAGGTTTGCAAGCTTTACCGACGATGAGCGGGAGTTCAGTCGGCAGAGTAAGCACCAGCGGAGAAATGAATCAGGCATTAGTTGGAGCTGAAGATGAAGCCAAAAAAATGGAGGATGAATACATCAGTGTTGAGCATCTTTTACTGGCCTTATGTGCGGAAGGAAATAAGGGACCTGCAGGTAAAGTATTGAATGAGATGGGTGTGATCGGTGAACGTTTAATGGATACCATAAATGTTGTCCGTGGAGGTCAACGGGTAACGAGTCAAAATCCGGAAGAAACATATGAAGCACTGGAAAAATATGGAACTGATCTAAGTCAACTGGCACGTGATGGAAAACTTGATCCTGTTATCGGCCGGGATGACGAAATCCGCAGAGTAATTCAAGTACTTTCACGGCGGACCAAAAACAATCCGGTTTTGATCGGTGAACCTGGTGTTGGAAAAACGGCGATTGCGGAAGGTTTAGCCCAACGTATTGCACGCAATGATGTGCCGGATAGTCTTAAAGATAAAAAGCTGGTCTCACTAGATATGGGGGCCCTGATTGCAGGAGCTAAATATCGTGGTGAATTTGAAGAGCGTTTAAAAGCAGTTCTCAAAGAAGTAGTTGATGCAGACGGTCATATTGTATTGTTTATAGATGAATTACACACAGTAGTCGGAGCAGGCAAAACTGAAGGTTCAATGGACGCAGGAAACTTGCTGAAGCCAATGCTCGCACGCGGTGAACTACACTGTATTGGAGCTACAACACTGGATGAATACCGTAAATACATTGAAAAAGATCCTGCACTTGAGAGACGGTTTCAACAGGTATTGGTTGATCAGCCTACTGTTGAAGATACAATTTCAATCTTAAGAGGATTGAAGGAACGCTATGAAATACATCACGGTGTACGAATCAAAGACGGTGCGTTGATTGCTGCAGCCACGCTTTCACAGCGTTATATCTCAGACCGCTTTCTGCCTGACAAAGCCATTGATTTGATGGATGAAGCCGCCTCAAAATTAAGGGTTGAAATTAATTCAATGCCTGCAGAAATGGATGAGATATCACGAAGAATCCTCCAGTTGCAAATTGAAAAAGAAGCGCTGAAAAAGGAAAAAGACTCTGCATCCAAAAACAGACTTAAGAAACTTTCTAAAGAATTAGCAGAACTGCAGCACAACTTTGATATTTTGACTCTGCAATGGGAGAAGGAAAAGTCAGTTTTACAGGATTTGAGTGAATTAAAACAGAAAATTGAAGAAGTCCGTCTGCAGATTGAACGTGCACGCCAGGATTATAATCTGGAAGAAGCTGCACGTCTTGAATATGGTGTACTTCCGGAACTGGAGAAACAGCAGGAAACAGCACTTACTGTTGATGAAACGCAGAACAATCAACTGCTTAAGGAAGAAGTTGACGCCGAGGACATTGCGGAAATAGTAGCTTTTTGGACAGGTATTCCTGCACAAAAATTGATTGAAGGTGAAGGCGAAAAGCTACTTCGTCTTCCGGAACATCTGCATCAACGTGTGGTAGGTCAGGACGAAGCTATTAATCTAGTCTCTGATGCAGTTATCAGGGCACGTTCTGGAATTAATGATCCAAACAGACCACTCGGAAGTTTTATATTTTTAGGTCCAACAGGAGTTGGAAAAACAGAACTGGCTAGGGCTTTGGCAGAATATTTGTTTGATGATGAACAAAATATGATCCGCATTGACATGAGTGAGTACATGGAAAAACATTCAGTTTCCAGACTGATTGGCGCTCCTCCGGGTTATGTTGGTTTTGATGAAGGAGGACAGTTGACTGAGGCTGTAAGGCGACGCCCTTACAGCGTTTTGCTCTTCGACGAAATTGAAAAGGCGCATTATGATGTTTTCAATATTTTGCTGCAAATACTAGATGATGGTAGGTTGACCGACTCACACGGTCGTACCGTTGATTTTAAAAATACACTAGTCATCATGACTTCAAATATCGGCAGCCAAAATTTGATTAATCAAAAGAGTGTTGAAATTTCAGTTTCTTCAGTTCATGCAGAACAAAAGAAAATGGTAATGCAGGAACTGCGGCAGCATTTTCGTCCAGAATTTTTAAACCGTGTCGATGATAGCGTAGTTTTTCATCCGCTACTTCAGGAGCACATGAGCGGTATTATAAGAATCCAACTGGAACGCTTAAAAAAACGTTTGCATGAACGGAATATTTATCTGAAATTGACTGAAGAAGCAGTTGAATTTCTGGCTGAAGTTGGTTATGACCCTGTTTATGGAGCACGTCCGCTAAAACGAGCTATACAAAAGGAACTGGAAACGGAATTAGCAAGAGCAATTTTGTCCGGAACAGTACAAGACGGTCAAGAAGTGACTGCCAATGTATCCGCTGGAAAAATATTTTTTGAAAAGATTACTACTGTTTCTAAAGAGCAATAAGCTTTTAATTGCTTTGCTGGTAACAGGAATAAAGTTCTTTAGCTGAATTAACAGGTATTTAAAAATTCGGTTCTCACTCATTGTCGTAGTGTTCGAGAAACCGTGTTTGGGGTTGACCATTGTGGTAACCCCTGTAATGCACCTCCAAGTCCAGTGCTATGGATTGGAGGTTATTTTGTTAACACCTTGCTTATCTAAGGAGGAACTATGTTACATTTAGCACGTTACTCATCCATCACCCCATCAGATTTTGAAAGAGCTCTCGGAATTACCGTTGGCTTTGATTCAATGTTTGATCGTTTTTTCGGAGATGTTGAAAGATCGGAATCCGCAACTGGATATCCACCTTACAATATCCGAAAAGACGAAGAAAATGTTTATACCATCGAAATGGCTGTTGCCGGATTTTCAAAAGAAGATTTGGAAGCAGAACTCAAAGAAGGTATTCTGAATGTGCGTTCAAAGCCGGATCAGGAAGAAGGCGAGTATTTACATCGTGGAATTGCCAAGCGTGCGTTCTCTCGAAGTTTTACCCTCTCTGATGATGTGATTATTAAAGGAGCAGATCTGATTAATGGTATGCTGACTATTAGTCTTGAAAGGATCATTCCTGAAGAAAAAAAATCTCGTATGATTGAGATAGGTCAGCCAGCAGAGTCTGATCATAAGAAAATAAACTAATCTTAAGCAGTTTTTACCCATTTAATTAATCCCGCCCGAGGTTGCTTTGTCAATCTTTGGTGGGATTTTTTGATTTTAGCCTAAGTATTGAAAAAAGTGTGACGGCTTTTGCAATTTTATCATCATTAATACTGAGATTCAAAATATCCCCTGTTTTGTTTCCTAAAAAACAACTTAATTTTAAAAAACAACTATACACTTTTAGAAAAAATAATTGTAAAGATGCTCGAATTTTCAATTATTTCTTGACTCATGAAAATAAAAAATATATAAGTATATCTCTGACTGTGGCTGGATTAACACTTTAGCTCACATTCCCTTCGCAGCATAGTTATGTGGAGATTAATCTGTGTGAGAAAAATCCAGCGTGTTAGTTGCAGGATTTCCATGAAAAGCTTGGATCTAGCACTAAGGCGCTTATCGTTAGCCTGCACAAGATACCGTACACAAATGGTTTGTGTAGGGTAAAAGTCAAGGGTTTACAATTTTGTAAACCAAGAAATTATTTAATTGATAAGGAGTTAAAATGAGTAAATGGTTAGGAAAAACATGGAAAGGTGCCTTACTGGCAGTTGTGACATCAGTCTTTGCTTTAGGTAGTTTTGCCAGTGCTGCTGGTCAATGCACAAACGATAGATGGAACAAAGTGATGAAGCGTGGCAAAATTGTGGTTGGTGTAAAAGCTGATTATAAACCATGGGGCTATCGTAATACTTCCGGTGGACTGGTTGGAATGGAAATTGATATGGCCAAGGATGTTGCTGAAGCAATGGGCGTAAAACTGGAAATGGTTCCGGTACAGTCCTCGAACAGAATGCAGTTCCTGGAACAGGGTAAAATCGACTTGATGATCGCCACCATGTCAGATCGTGCAGATCGTCGTAAAATTGTCGGAATTACTCAGCCGAATTATTATACTTCAGGAACCAATATCATGTCACCAAAAGCTCTGGGCTTGACTTCATGGGAAGACCTACGCGGGAAGCCGGTTTGCGGTAAGCAGGGGGCCTTTTATAATAAAGTAGTAGCTGAACGTTACGGTGCTAAAATCACAGCTTTCACAGGAAACGCTGAAGCAAAACAGGCACTACGTGACAAAAAGTGTGTTGCCTGGGTGTATGACGATTCTTCCATTATGTCGGATTTGTCTTCCGGAAATTGGGATGATTTTGAAATGCCTTTAACTTCCGAAGACGACAACCCCTGGGGACTCGCTGTACCTTTGGAGGAGCTTAGTTGTGTCTTTGGTAATTTCTTGACCGGTATGACTTACAACTGGCATCAATCAGGCCGTTTGATCGAACTGGAGAAAAAGCACGGTATCCAAGCGACCAATTATCTTGTCATCCAAAAGTTTCGTAACAAAGATTGGCTGGAAGGCAAATGATTTAGAAAGCAGACCTATTTTTGAACGGTTTGCATTTTATATCTAAGCGTACTGTCTGCGCTTTTCTTTTTCTATTCAGCGGCTGGTCTCTAATTAAGAGAGTTCCAGTCGCTACCACTATTCCCCAAATTACTTTTAAGAATGCCTGAATTTATTCGTATTTTCTTTTTGGAACTCTACAAAAACGATCCAAAATGGAATTTCATTTTCTTTTATGATTCTAGTCAGGCAGATCGTGTCATGGAAGGATTTTGGATGACGCTTGAGCTTGCAGTGATTTGTGTAATTTTAAGTGTTGTCATAGGAGTGGTCGGTGCATGGATGCAAAATCAGCCTAACCGCGTGTTACGTATTCTGGTTCAAGGATATATCCAATTTTTCCGTAACACACCACCACTGATTCAATTATTGTTTTTCTACTTTGCACTGGGGCAGTTCACTCCAACATATTCACCAGATGGCTGGCTAGAAATCCCTATTATCTCAAACGTGGCTTGGGCCATCATTTCACTTTCTTTTTTTGCAGGTGCATTTAATGTAGAAATTTTTCGGGCTGGAATTGAAGCAGTTCCTGAATCCACCAAAGAAGCTGCTGAATCTCTGGGATTCAGTCATCTTCAAACTTATCGTTATATTGTGTTACCGCTGGCTTTCCGAGTAAGTTTACCTGCATTGAACAACAATTTGGTGAACCTTGTCAAAACTACGACACAGGCCATGGCGATTGCGGTTCCGGAACTGCTATACCAGATGGTGAGTATTTATAATGACTATTCGACTGCCATGAACGCTTCAATGCTCTTGTTGTTTGTTTTTTATATCACTTTGGTGGCAATTTTAGTTTTCGGAATACACCGCTGGGAACGCACGGTTCTAATACCTGGTTACGGAGGTTAAATGTTTCAATTAAATGATTTGCGAAAGTCAATAAGTAAAATAATCTTTAAGGCTGTTCCTCTTTTTCAATGAGAAACGACTTTCCGAAACAGGCTCAAATCGTAATTATTGGGGGTGGGATCATGGGTTGCAGCACGGCCTATCACCTAATGAAAAACGGTTGCAAAGATGTTGTTTTGCTAGAACGAGCGAAATTAACTAGTGGAACAACGTGGCATTCTGCAGCTCAGGTCAGGCAACTTCGTTCAACGGAAAGCCTCACAAAACTTGTTCAAAATAGTGTTGAACTATATTCCTCGCTGGAAGAGGAGACTGGTCAGGCAACTGGCTGGCAACAAAGCGGTAGTCTCAGTATCGCCACAAATCCTGATCGTCTTACTCACATCCGTAGACAGGTATCACTATCAAAGGCTTTCAGAATCGGTGCAGAAGAAATATCAGTGAAAGAAGCCTCTGAAAAATGGCCTTTGATGCGCACTGATGATCTCGTCGGTGCAGTTTATTCACCCTCCGATGGAAGGGTTGGTCCGAGTGACATTTGTGCCGCACTTATCAAAGGTGCTAAGTCAAAAGGACTACTAGTTTATGAAGATACAAGCGTTACCGGAATAAGTACCAAAAATGGACGGGTTTCGGCCGTTCAGACAGAGCAAGGTGAAATTGCTTGTGAAACAGTCGTAAACTGTGCAGGAATTTGGGGTCGCAGTATTGCCGCAATGGTTGGTGTAACCGCACCACTTCATGCCTGTGAGCATTTCTATTTACTCACCGAACTGATGGACTCCGTAACATCGCCTCTGCCAACACTCAGCGACCACGACGGCCATTTATATCTCCGCGATGAAGGAGGTGGATTACTGGTCGGTTGCTTCGAACCAAAAGGAAAAGCGCTTGATCTAGAACAACTACCAGAAAATTTTGCCTTCGATTTACTTCCAGAGGATTGGGATCATATCGAACCGATAATTATTAACGCCATTCACCGTATTCCTGAATTGGAGCAAACCGGTGTAAAAATGTTAATCAACGGGCCAGAAAGTTTTACTCCGGATGACCGCTTTTTGTTGGGAGAATCTCCTGAATTACGTGGGTTCTTTCTTGGTTGCGGAATGTGTTCAGTAGGAATTGCCAGTGGGGGAGGTGCCGGTCAAGCACTTGCTGAATGGATTATTGACGGTGAGCCTTCGATGGATCTTTGGTCAGTTGATATCCGGCGTTTTGTTCCAGCACAAAACACATTAAGGACGCTCCGTGAACGATCTCCTGAAACACTTTCTTTACATTACGCAGTCAGTTTTCCCGGCCGACAACATAAATCTTCTCGCAACTTGAGGTTGAGTCCTTTGCATTCCAGGCTTGAATCTGCTGGAGCTGAGTTTACAGAAAGAATGGGTTGGGAGAGGCCACGCTGGTTCAATCCAGAACGGAGGAAGATTGATCCAGAGTTATCTTTCGAGAAACCCGGCTGGCACTCAATTCATGCAGAAGAACATCGATCGGCGAGAGAATCCGTAGTATTATTTGATCAATCTACTTTTGGAAAATTACTTGTTCAGGGGAGTGATGCAGAATCCGTATTACAAAGATTGTGTGCAAACGATATTTCCAAAGCACATCGTCGTGTAATCTATACTGGAATGCTCAATCAACGAGGTTGTTATGAAAGTGATTTAACTTTGATGCGTTTGGATGAGGAAAATTTTTTACTCGTGACTGGAACAGGACAACCCGTACGTGATCGAGATTGGATTCGCAGAAATATTAAGCCGGAAGAGCATGTCACTGTTACCGACATGACAGGAGCCTATGCGGTTATTAGCATTGCTGGGCCAAAGTCGAGGGAGTTAATGAACCGAGTTAGTTCTGACAACTTTTCTAACTCCGGATTTCCGTATTACACGCATCGCGCTGTTGAGGTAGGACCAGTAATGGTTCGTGCGGCGCGATTGTCCTACATAGGCGAGTTGGGCTGGGAGTTGTATATTCCTAGCGAATCTGCACTTCCGGTATTTGATGTTCTCCTCAAGGCCGGAGAGAATCTCGGTTTGAAACTTGCGGGAGTTGAGGCTCTCAGTTCTTTACGGATTGAAAAAGGTTACTGTGCCTGGGGGCTTGAAATTGGGCCGGATGATACCCCACTGCAAGCCGGGCTCGAGTTTGCTGTTAAATTCGAAAAACCTGATTGGTTTATCGGCAGGGAAGCGCTCATTCAGCAAAAAGCCGAAGGTGTATTCCGTCGTCTGGCGATGCTCACCGTCAGTGATTCTGAAGCATTTCCTCATGGTGGAGAGCCGATTTGGTGGAACAATAAGCTGGTAGGACGTACCACATCCGGAACTTTTGGGCATACTCTTGGTTGCGCCGTGATGATGGGTTACATTGGTAGTGTTGATACGAAAATAGACACCATGCTGAACACAGGAATTTTTGAGGTTGAAATTGCTTGCAGGCACTTTCCTGCTCAAGTTTCACTGGATGCGCCTTACGATCCAAAAGGACTCGCATCACGTAAATAATGATTGATATTTCAATATTTTAATTTAAATTTATTCGAGTTATAAAACAATGTTCGGTTATTTAAACCACATTCCGGGAATTTCATCCAACTCACAGCAAAGCGATTTGCCGGTATTATTGCCGTATCAAGGGTACTCTGCCGGAAAACCGGAAGATTTGCGTTTCAGCCGTTGGTTGGCTTCTTCTTCGCCGTGGGTTTTGTTGGTGATATTTTTATTGATTAGCTTCTATCCATTGGCCGTTCTAGCGCAATCAAAATACACGCTCATTCAAGCCTTTGAGACCCTTTGGCGTTGGTTGCCTTTTGTTGTCGGCAGTGGATTTGTGATGAATTTATTGATTAGTTTTTTTACGATGCTGATTGGTACTGCAACAGGAGTACTGCTTGGTTTGGGTCAGATTTCGCTTTTGTCACCGGTACGAAAATTTTCCTGGTTTAGCACCCAACTATTTCGCAATTCACCCTGGTTAGTATTGCTCTTTATTGTGATGCTGACCTTCCCTTTTGAAATCGAAATAGGCGACACTATCATCCCGATTCCAGACTGGATGAAGGCTGTTTTTGGCCTTTCGCTACCTATTATGGCCAATATTTCTGAGGTAGTCAGGGGCGCGGTGCAGTCCGTTCCCACTGGGCAATGGGAATCTGCTGAATCTTTGGCATTCAGTCGTTCGCAGACAATATGGAAAATTATTCTACCGCAATGCTTCAAACGGATGATTCCTCCTTGGATGAACTGGTATGCGATTTTGACAATGGCCACCCCTCTGGTGTCCTTGCTTGGTGTGGAGGAAATAGTTACACTTTCACGACAGGCTATGGAAGCCGAAGACAATCATCCGGAGTTATTAATTCCTTTTTTTGGATTCGCGCTTTTCCTTTTCTTTGTGTATTGTTATCCAATTGCACGTTGGACATTGAAACTTGAAGAACGTTATTCTGTTAAATTATAAGAGATTGATATGACAACAAACAACTGGACACCGGAACATCCGATAGTCTCCGTAAAAGATGTCTACAAATCTTTCGGAGAGTTGGAAGTGCTTAAGGGAATCAGCTTTGACGTGATGAAGGGAGAAGTGATTTGTATTATTGGTCCTTCAGGTTCGGGAAAATCAACGCTGATTCGCTGCATAAACGCACTTAACGATATTAATTCAGGTTCCATTAAAGTTCATGGCCTGGAAGTTAATGACCCAGATCTGAACAAACTTGAATTACGCAAAAATGTGGGGATGGTTTTTCAACAGTACAACCTCTTTCCCCACAAGACCGCACTGGAAAATATCATGATGGCTCCAATGCTGGTATTGAAGGAGTCCAAAGAGGAAGTACTCGCCAAAGCAGAAGCACTGGTCAGCAAGGTTCGACTTGATGACAAAAAACACACTTATCCTGGAGAACTCTCAGGAGGGCAGCAGCAGCGTGTCGCGATTGCACGTTCACTCGCAATGAACCCGGATGTAATGCTGTTTGACGAAGTGACAGCCGCTCTTGATCCGGAAACGGTCAAAGAAGTGTTAGTCACGATTCAGGATCTAGCTTCAGAAGGAATGACTTGTATTTTGGTAACTCACGAAATGGGATTTGCCCGTGAGTTGGCTGATCATATCTATTTCACTGATCGTGGGGTTATTGTGGAACACGGACCGCCTGCGACATTCTTCAAAAAAGCAAAAGACCCTCGTACTAAAGAATTTTTAAGCCAAATATTGTAAATATTAAGTTACAATATTCTAAAATCACTTAATACTTTTACTCAGATTGAATTTTAAAATACAGACTGATTTTAGTCTGGATGATTAGATATGTTTCATCTTCTAATCCCACAAATTATATTATAGCGTCTAAAACACAAAATGAATCAAAAGCAGACAGCAGATTATATCATTATCGGCGGTGGAATCATTGGTTGTAGCATCGCATACAATTTGGCCAATCAAGGTGCTAAAAACGTGGTTATTTTGGAAAAGGGTGAAATCTGCTCAGGTGGTACATCCAAGTCCTGTGCGATTTCTCGCAGTCATTATTCGATTGAAGCCAATGTGCACCATGCAGTAGAAAGTGTAAAAATTTTTGAGAACTTTGATCAGATAATTGGTGGTGATCCAGGATTTACATGTACCGGTCAAATTGTTTTAGGACCGGAAAAACATCGGCCACTGATGGAGAGTGTCTTCTCCACTCAGAATAAATACGGTAGTGAGACACAAATCCTGACTCCTGCAGAAGCATGGAAGCTTCACCCTTTACTGCAGTTCGAAGATGTGGATGTAATTGGCTTTGAATCAAGATCAGGTTACTGTGACCCTTACCTGACCACTTCGGCATACGCACAGCGTGCAAAAGATTTAGGAGTGACTATTTTTACAGATACTCCTGTAAATGGGATTCGAATCAACGGTTCAAACAAAATCATCGAGACGCCGCAGTTTGATTTTGAAACACCTGTATTAATTTTGGCCGCAGGACCCTGGACTCATTCTTTGGGAAAAATGATTGAAGTTGAATTTCCTTATGAAATCAGAAAACACAAAGTGCTGACTTTGAAAATAGACCAGCCATATGAAAAAGACTGGCCGATTGTGAAAGATTTATTGACTCCGGAAAAAATTTACTTTCGACCTGACTCCGGTGGAGTGGTTTTAGTCGGCACTGGTGATCAAGGCGACGCTGTAACTTACATAGATGAGATGACAGACGAAGTGGAAACGGAGCATATTGAACGAATTGGTAAACGCATGGCAAATCGTATGCCTGACTTTGCCGATGCAAAACTGGTGCGGAGTTGGACAGGACCGTATGACATTCCTCCGGATTGGAACCCCATCATCGGTCCTGTGCCAGACCTTGAAGGATTGCATGTAGCGGTAGGTTTCAGCGGTCATGGTTTCAAACTGGCGCCCACGGTCGGAGAATCTTTAGCGCAACAAGTCCTTGGTAATGAACCGCGTGTTCCAATTGAAATGTATGATATGACACGTTTTGAAACAGGTAAAACCTTAAATGGGGCATATGGGGTAGGAACATTTGCTTAAAAAACTCGAATTAGTGATAACCTCGACCCTCCTCTTTCAGCAACGAACAATTGCCTAAAGCACTCTCCTGATACACTTAAAACTATAAGTAGACCCAAACAATGACAAATAATACTGGCCCCCTAAAGGGTTTACGGATTTTAGATATGAGCCGGATTTTGGCCGGACCAACCTGTACCCAAATGTTAGGTGACCTTGGAGCGGATGTGATCAAAATTGAACGTCCCGGAGCAGGTGATGATACCCGTAAATGGGGCCCTCCGTATGTTAAGGATGCAGACGGAAATGACACCAGTGAAAGTGCGTATTATCTTTGTGCTAACCGCAACAAGCGTTCATTGACCGTGGATATTACAAAACCAGAAGGACAGGAACTGATCCGTAAACTGGCCGGCAAATGTGACGTGCTGATCGAAAATTACAAAGTCGACGGTCTGAAAAAATATGGTTTGGATTATTCTGCAATGAAAGATGAATTTCCGGATTTGATATATTGTTCCATTTCTGGATTCGGACAGACAGGGCCAAAGTCTCATCGATTAGGTTACGATTTTATGATTCAGGCGATGGGTGGAATAATGAGCGTCACCGGAGAACCGGACGGTTCACCCATGAAAGTTGGAGTCGGAATTGCGGATGTAATGTGCGGAATGTATGCGGCAGTCAGCATCCTTGCGGCTGTCCGACATCGTGACCAGGCTGGAAAGTCCAGTGCTGGCGGAAACGGCCAACACATCGACCTGTCATTACTGGATTCACAGGCGGCATGGTTAATAAATGCAGGTTCTAATTATTTGACTTCTGGAGAAAATCAGCACCGTTTCGGCAATGCTCATCCGAACATTGTGCCATATCAGGTTTTCCAAACCCGTGACAGTTTTTTTGTTTTGGCTGTAGGGAATGATATTCAGTTCCGGAAGTTTTGTGAATTTGCTGGAGTTCCAGAATTGCCGAAAGATTCCCGTTTTAAATCAAACAGTGATCGAGTTAAAAATCGTAAAATATTAGCGCCAATGCTCGATGAATTGACTCAACGTAATTCTACTCAATTCTGGTTGGAGGGTCTTGAAAAGCTTCAGGTTCCATGTGGCCCTGTAAACACTATCAAAGATGTATTTGATGATCCTCAGATTCAGCATCGTGAAATGGAAATTTCTATGCCGCATCCACTTTCCGGAAAAGGACATGTGAGTTTAATCGGCAGTCCATTAAAAATGTCCGCAACTCCAGTAAGTTACCGTAATGCTCCGCCTACACTAGGTCAGCATACGAATGAAATTTTAGCGGAAATGCTCGGAATGGATGAAGTGGAATGCAGGCAACTGGCACAGAAGGGTGTGGTTTGATAATTTATATTTACGGACTTTATAGACAATTTTTATATTTAAACCAAATTTAAATGATAAATAATGCAAATTGAACTAAATTCTCTCTGCGGAGCATTGGGGGCAGAGGTGTGTGGAGTCGATCTTTCAGAGGATTTGGAATCAGCAACCATGAATGCGATCAAGGATGCATTTCATGAAAACATCGTACTACTCTTCCGCAAACAAAATTTAACTCCTGCGCAGCATGTTGATTTCACGAGATATTTTGGACCAGTTGAAGCACATCCTCTGAGTAGCCGTGAAGGAGCACAGGCTCAACCGGAAATTCTAGTATTGGAGAACCGCGCCGATACTCCTGCTCCACGTAATGATTTTTGGCATTCTGATATTTCATTCGCAAAATGTCCTCCGCTTGGTTCTGTACTACATGCCCTCGAGGTTCCGGGTGAAGGCCTAGGTGATACGCTGTTTTGCAATATGTATAAAGTCTTTGAGGAATTGTCTCTGGGACTACAAAAAACGCTGGAAGGATTGCGAGCCTTACATTCCGCAGAAGCACTGGTTATGCGCAACAACGCAAACGACAATAACGCAAAACCTATATCTGCTATTCCAGATTTAGTGAGTCATCCTGTAGTACGTACTCATCCGGAAACCGGCCTTAAAGCACTTTACGTAAATCCATATTTTACCGAAAGTTTTGAGGGATGGACACAAGAAGAAAGTCGATTGTTGATTGACTGGCTAATGCAACTTGCCACCCGGCAGGAAAATATCTACCGTCACAGTTGGCGTCAAGGAGACGTTTTGATGTGGGACAACCGCTGCGCCATGCACTATGCGGTCTACGATTACGGCTCGAAACCACGTCTTTTTCACCGTGCAACTGCTGCAGGCGACAGACCAGTTTGAAAGTTTGTAGAGGTTTTTTATGAATCCAAATTTATTAAATTTATTTTGGAATTATAAAAAATGAATCAAAAAATCATCCACAATGATTTGCTGAAGTTGGGCACCAAGGAAATAGCGGAGCATTCTCAAAGATTTTTCAAAACCGGAAAAGGTGAATACGGCGAAGGGGATATATTTTTGGGAATCCGTGTCCCTGTTTTGCGAAAATTGCTCAAAAGATATGGCGGAATTTCAATTGCTGAAGTATGCAAATTACTTCATTCAAAATTTCATGAAGAACGATTGCTAGCAGTTTTGATGCTGGTACAGCTTTTCAAAAGCGGAAGCGTTGATGAAAAAGAGCAAAAACAAATTTATGATTTGTATTTGGAGAACACCAAATTTATCAATAACTGGGACATTGTTGATATTTCCGCAGGTAATATTGTAGGTGCCTATTTGCACGAAAAAGACAAAGCTCCGCTTTATGGTTTAGTACAATCCTCTAACTTGTGGGAACGTAGGATATCCATCATCGCCACTTTATATTTTATTAGAAAAAATGAATTTGATGATACTTTGAAGATTGCGGAAATTATGCTCAATGACAAAGAGGACTTGATTCACAAAGCAGTTGGCTGGATGTTGAGGGAAGTTGGCAACAGAGAAATATCAATTGAAGAAGAATTTTTGCAGGAACATTACAAGAAAATGCCACGTACAATGCTGCGTTACGCAATTGAAAAATTTCCGGAAACAACTAGGAAAATGTATTTGAGAGGTTAGGTGTAACAGTTAAACGTACCGTGGCAGGGCCACGGCACGAGAGCACTACAGGAAGTAAAACGTAGCTGATAAAAGACAGTATTACTTTTTAAGCAGGCTAATATTCTTAAAATAATCAACTAAATGGCAGACAAATGTTTGAATTATCAGCAACACAAAAACAACTGCAAGCTACAGCGCGAGAGTTTGCAAAAAAAGAAATTGCACCACGTGCAGCGGAAATAGATCGCACGGAACAATATCCATGGGAAAATGTAGAACTTTTGACCAAACAGGGTTTCATGGGGATGACAGTTCCGGAAGAATACGGTGGTCCGGGAATGTCGTATTTGGATGTGGTATTGGTGATTGAGGAAATCGCCAAAGCCTGCGGTGTGTCTGCAAGAATAGTGGTGGAAGCCAACATGGGCGCAGTTGGAGCAGTGATGAAGTTCGGTTCAGATGCACAAAAAAAAATAGCGGCGGAACATGTTCTAAGCGGTGATAAACCTGCGATCTGTATCACAGAACCAGGTGCCGGCAGCGCGGCTACTGAAATGACTACCCGTGCCGACCGTAAAGGCGACCGCTATATTATCAACGGCACAAAACACTGGATTACAGGAGGTGGGGTTTCCAAGTTTCATCTAATTTTTGCACGTGTTTTCGAGAATGACGAACCACAGGGGATTGCCGGATTTATTGCTTTACGCGGCACAAAAGGATTAATAATCGGAACACGTGAACCGGCAATGGGCTTGCGTGGAATTCCGGAAACTCAGATTATTTTTGAAGATTTAGAAGTTCCGCAGGAAATGGTGCTGATTCCGCCTGAAGGTCTACGACATGGATTTGCCGGACTGATGAATGCTTATAACGGACAGCGTGTTGGAGCCGGAACAGTGGCGCTTGGAATTGCGACCGGAGCCTACGAACTGGCTCTCGAATATTCACAGCAGCGTGAACAGTTCGGTCGTCCGATTTGTGAATTTCAGGGTTTGCAGTGGATGCTGGTGGACATGCACACTCAACTTGAAGCTGCACGTTTGCTGTTGCAAAAAGCTGCTTCCGCCGGAACGTCAGATGCGAGTAATTCTGGACAAGTCGCACCGGACGTTCCGGGTTTTCCTGGTATGTTGGAAGCAGCGCAGGCCAAAATATTTGCTTCAGAAACTGCGATCAAGGTTACAAATGATGCACTGCAAATTTTCGGCTCCGCAGGATATTCCCGGAATTTGCCTTTGGAACGCATGGCACGTGACGCACGCATGTTTACGATAGGTGGAGGAACAGCGCAAATTTTACGTACGGTTGTCGCTTCTGTTTTGCTCGACCGGAAACTTCCGCAAACACGTGACGGACATTTCAAACTGTCTCAAAGTGAGAAAAAATAATGGCAAATACAGCTGAAATTATCGGCAAACGTTTGTATCACGCAGGATGCCGCAGAGCATTTGGAATTCCGGGCGGTGAAGTTTTAGTCTTGATGGATGGTCTGAGGAAATCCGGAATTGAGTTTGTACTCACGAAACATGAAAACAATGCCGGATTCATGGCGGAAGGTGGTTTTCACGCAGACGGCGCCCCGGGAATTTTAGTAGCTACGCTTGGTCCAGGAGTAGCAAATGCAGTGAATGTTGTGGCGAATGCTTTTCAGGATCGAGTACCTTTGATTTTCCTCACAGGCTGCGTTGATGCAGACGAAGCACTGACCTACACGCATCAGGTTTTTGATCACAGTGAATTGCTCAAAACTGTCACCAAAGCCAGTATAAAAGTTGTAGACGGCGCGGTTGATGTGGCGATTGACAAAGCCCTTGCCATTGCTCTGGATGGACAACCCGGACCTGTGCATGTTGATGTTCCGATTAGTGTTGCCGCAAAAGAACAAGCAACACAGGACTTACCAGCGGAAGGGGAAATGATTGTCCGCAATATGCCTTCTCCATCCGCACCTGCAGAAGGAGCAGCTTTAGAAAGCGCAAGAAACTGGTTGCGGGAAGCAAAACAACCTTTGTTGATTGTCGGAGTTGATGTACTCAATCAACATGCTGAAAAAGCTGTCGCGGAATTTGCACGGGACTTTCGGATTCCTTTGATCACGACCTACAAAGCGAAAGGAGTTCTACCGGAAGATGATCCACTGGCGCTTGGAGGAGCAGGACTTTCTCCACTGGCTGACAAGCAATTGCTGCCGTTATTAAGGGAAAGTGATTTGATTATCCTCGCAGGCTATGATCCGATTGAGATGCGGGTGGGCTGGCGTAATCCATGGGATGAAGGTGCAAGAGTGCTTGAATTTTGCGCTGTACCGAACACGCACTATATGCACCGTGCAAGCTTAAGTTTCATCGGTGATGTTGCTGAAGGCTTGAAAACTTTGCGTAAAAATATTTCTCCGCAGCCAGTCTGGAAAAATGAAGAACCTCAAAAAGTGAGGCACGAACTAAAGAAAATCTTTTCCGCAAGCGGAACGTCCAGCTCAAACGAAGACTGGGGTCCTGCGACAGTGATTGATGTTGTGCGCAAAGCGTTACCACGCAATGGTGTTGCTACGGCAGACAGCGGTGCCCACCGGATTTTACTGAGCCAAATGTGGGAATGTTATGAAGCTCGAGGCTTGCTGCAGTCCACCGCGCTCTGTACGATGGGTTGTGCAGTTCCATTGGCTATGGGTTTTCGCCTGGCAAAACCTGAACGTCCGACTGTGGCCTTTGTCGGTGACGCGGGAATGGAAATGGTTTTAGGAGAATTAGCAACTCTCAGAGATTTAAAATTACCGGTTGTTATTATTGTTTTTGTTGATGAATCCCTGGCACTGATCGAACTAAAACAGCGTAATTCAGGATTGCCTAATCTCGGAGTTGATTTTGGAGCAACTGATTTTCCTGCCGTTGCTGAGGCTTTGGGTGGAATTGGACGTTGGGTTTCCAATCGCGATGAACTACGTGAAGGTCTTGAAGGTGCATTTGAACGTCAGACATTTACCTTACTAGCTTGTAAAATTGGCCAAAAGGTTTACGATAAACGCTTTTAATTGGGGCCGCGAACTTAACTGAACCTGCTTAATTTGCTAAACTATTTCCTGCGGATTCGGACGGTACTCTATCAGTTATGTGGATTGTTTGAATCTGTAGCAAATCTCAAAGTCTGTGCCGCTCCCTCCCGTCTTTTCAAAAATCCATTGTAGATTCTAACTTGATGTCATCTTCACAAGCTAACAATAAAGTCATTCATATTTCGGGAATCTGCGGGACAGCTATGGCTTCTCTCGCAGTGTTATTAAAAAAGCGTGGTCATCAAGTTCGTGGTTCTGACGAAAATGTTTATCCGCCGATGAGTGACTTTCTGGCACAAAATAAGATAGACGTGCAAAGCGGTTTTGCTGCAGATAATTTAACTCCAGCTCCGGATTTGGTTGTTATCGGAAATGCTCTTTCACGTGGAAATCCTGAAGTAGAAGCGGTTCTGGAGCGTAAACTGCCTTATATCTCAATGGCTGAATTACTGAAAGAATACTTCATCCGTGGTAAAACTTCCATCGTTGTAACTGGAACACATGGAAAAACGACGACGTCTTCTCTACTTGCCTGGGTTTTTGAATCTGCAGGAAAAGAACCTGGTTTTATGATTGGCGGAATCGTTGAAAATTTTGCTTCGAGTTGCCATGATGGAAAAGGCGAATTGTTTATCACTGAAGGAGATGAGTACGATACAGCATTTTTTGACAAACGTTCAAAATTTTTCCATTACCTGCCGGATCAACTTATCCTCAATAATCTGGAATTTGACCACGCGGATATTTTTGACTCACTTGAAGACATAAAAAAATCTTTCAGACTGATGCTGCGTCTAATTCCGCAAAACGGCGTGATTGCTGCCAATGGCGACGACGAAAATGTGCAGGATGTACTCAAGTCTACATATTCTCCTGTGATTAAATTTGGTTTGGGAGAAGCATGTGATGTGAGAGCAGTACAGATTGAAGCTGCTGAATCCGGAACAAAATTTGTGGTGCATAACAAAACTCAGAAAAATTATCCAAAATCACAAAAATTTGCACTAAAACTCTCAGGAGCATACAATGTACTAAATGCATTGGGTGTGATTGTCCTGGCACGGCACAATGGTATTGCTGATAAAGAGATTCAAGCGGCTTTTGATTTATTTAAAAGCGTTCGCAGGCGGCTGGAACTACGGGGAGAAGTCAACGGAATTACAGTTTATGATGACTTTGCTCACCATCCTACAGCAATTCGCGAAACTATTGCTGCGATGAGACAAAAACATCCGGGACGGCGGCTGATTGCTGTTTTTGAACCACGGAGTAATACCAGTGTACGTAAGATACACCAGCAAGCCTTGATTGATTCATTCAACGCTGCAGATGAAGTGATTTTAACAACACTGCATCGTCTGGAAAAAATTCCTCTGGATGATCGTCTGGAAATTAAAAAGGTTTTAAACTCATTGAAAAAGGCAGATATTTCTGCTTACGAGTTTCCTGAAGTTGAGGAGATAATTAAACATCTAAAAATAAATTGCCGCTCAGGAGATGTTGTCTTAATCATGAGTAATGGAAAATTTGACAATATACACCAACGTTTGCTAGAGGCACTGTAACTCTAAATAATTGGGGATTATGACTATACGAGAACACTCGATTTATGATTGTATTTTGAGCAATGCTCAGAATTTCGCAGGCGAAACTGCATTAGTCTCAGGAGATTTACGACTCACTTTTGCAGAGGTTCCGCTGCACGTCAATTGTCTGGCACGTGGACTGAGGAATACTGGATTTGAGAAAGGCGACAGGATAGCTGTACTGCTGAATAATTGTGCAGAATATGCGCTGCTTTTGGCAGCATGTTCACGAATCGGTTTAATTCTAGTTTGTTTGAATACGCGTACAAGTGCAGATGAAATGCGTAAGGTGCTGGAAAGTACAAAACCGAAAGCTCTGCTCTTTCAAACGAGTTTCGAACAACAGGCGGAAACTCTCCGTGATTTGCTTCCTGCACGTCAGTTGTACAGTATTGATGAAGCTTCTATACTTTCTACGTCTTTTGACCAGTTCATTGATGAAGATCCGTCACCTTTGACTGAACCTCAACCTGGGGTCGATGAAGGCTGGCTGATAATTCCAACTGCTGCTGTAGACGGAATTCCAAAAGGCGCTCTGCTGAGTCAGAGAAATGTAATCGCTTCCGCTGCAGTTCATCTCCAGCATTTTGGACGTGAAGCGATCAAGGGGCATCTGGTGGCATTACCGATTTTCCATGTGATGGGTCTGACTTCTGCGTGGGCGACTTTCATCAGCGGTGGCAAAAATGTTTTGCTCAAGCAGTTTGAAGAAAAACAGGCTGTAAAGTTGATTGATGCAGAACAATTGACATATTTCGGTTCGTTTCCTCCTGTGCTTGAACGTGTACTTGATACCGCAAAAGAAGCCGGTTCCGGATTGGAAAGTCTACGGGTGGTTTACGGATTAGAAGGTCCGCAGAATGTTCAACGTCTGCATGAAGAAACATCCGCGGTTTTCTGGACAGGTTTTGGACAAGCCGAAACCACAGCATTTGTAACTGCTTCTCCTGCTACGGAAAGGCCGGGATCTTCCGGACAAGCGACTTTGCTTAATTCAGTTGCTGTTGTTGATGATCTTGATCAGCAGTTAGCCTGTGGTGAAGAAGGTGAAATTGTGGTACGTGGTGAAAATATTTTTCAGGAATACTGGGAGATGCCTGAAGCAACAGCCTATGCACAGCGTAATAGTTGGCATCACACAGGTGACATTGGACGTTTTGATGAAGACGGTTATCTGTGGTACGTCAAACGTAAAGCAGAAAAAGAACTGATCAAAACAGGTGGTGAAAATGTATATCCTGGCGAAGTGGAAAACGTGTTGCTGAAGCATCCTGAAATCAGTGAATGCTGTGTGATTGGTGTCCCGGATAAAACCTGGGGTGAAGCCGTAAAAGCGATTTGTGTCTGCAGTGAAGGAACTAAACTATCTCAGGATGCAGTACGTGATTTTGTGGGAGAACAGATTGCCGGTTTCAAAAAACCGAGCCAAGTAATTTTTGTGGAAGAACTGCCTCAGTCTAATAATGAAATTGATCGTGAGGCAGTAAAAGCTAAGTGGGGAGCATAAGCTAAGAAATCACTCCGGAGTTACATAAGCCGAAGTAATTCCACCGTCCACCACAAACTCAGTTCCGGTTGTGTAGGATGATTCATCAGAAGCCAGAAACAAGGCTGCAAACGCCATTTCCTTGGCTTCACCGAAACGTCCCATTGGAATATGCACGAGCCGTTTTTGTTTTTTAGCTTCAGTGTCGAGAAATTTCATCAACAATTCAGTCCTCAAAGGTCCCGGACACAGCGCGTTTACGCGGATGTTTTCACGAGCATGAATAACCGATAGTTCACGGGTCAAAGCGATCACTCCGCCTTTACTCGCAGTATACGCCACTTGAGGCGTCGCTGCACCCATCAGTCCAACGAATGACGCTGTGTTGATGATTGATCCACCACCTGCACGCTGCATGGCAGCGATACCGTATTTACAGCCGAGAAAGACACCCTTCAGATTAATTGACATGGTTAGATCCCAGACATCTTCTTCTGTAACCAGTGCATTATCATCACGGCTGTCCATGATTCCGGCGTTGTTGAACATTACGTTCAGTTTGCCGAATTGATCTTCTGCGGTTTTTACCATCGCTTCACAGTCAGCCGCTTTTGAAATATCCGCATGTGCGTAAACAGCTTCTCCGCCTGCGGCTTTAATTTCCGCCACGGTTTTTTTGCCTTCCGGATCATTTACGTCAACTGCTACAATTTTTGCACCTTCTTTTGCAAACAACAGCGCAGACTCTTTTCCAATTCCACTTGATGCGCCTGTAATGAGGGCAACCTTATTTTCTAATCGCATTTTTAGACTCCTAATAATTTTTTATATTCGTTCAAAGTATTTTTTTAATTCCCAATCCGTTACAGCAGTTTCTTAGTCTTAAGCTTCAGTAAGGAAAAAATGATTGTAGTGCTGATGCACTGCATCTCCAAAAGTTTTTTTTACAAAATCTCTTTGCTCAAACAAAGTTAACGCCTTCCCTAAAGTCATCGGCACTTCCGGAAGTTAATCTGCCTAATAAACATCACTTTCAAACATCGGTGTCCGTTTCATGTCTTTGTAACCCTTTTCAGCAGCTTCATAAAAAGAATATTGAAAGATAAAATACTCCAGTTCAGAACTTGCTTTTTTCAGTGAAGCCAAGTTCGTCAGCAGAATCAACCTTTTTACGGAGCATAAAACGTAAAGCTACTTCCGTTAGCTAATGCGTTTTATTCTTTTTAGCATCACAAAGCATCATTACCCTTCTGTCAAGACAACTGATTTTACGCAAAGTACTAAAGTCCCGAACAAAAAGTAAAAAGGCGTCAGATTTTATACTCAGGATCAATTGACCCTGAGTATAAAACTTTTACTCAACTGTAACGATAAGGAACACCAGCTTTTTCCATTACTTTAGTGTAATCCTTAAAGATTTGTACAACCTTTGCTGCACGTGGACTGATACTGGCCATTTCATCCCAGAATTCTGCTGAGTCGGAAACTACCTGATCCCACTCATGGGCTGGAATTGTAGTTAGTTCCATTTTCTTACCTTCAACACGGAGCTTGGCTTCTCCACCCCAATACCAGATTTGGCGGTAATAGTGCGAACTGTCCATGGAGAGCTTAAACAACTCTTGTAGATGTGGTGGAACTTTCTTCCAACTTTCGCTATTGGCAAAATAAGAACCACACCATGCACCAGTTACGTTGTTTAGTAAGGCATAGTCACAAGCATCGGCCCAACCTACTTCATAGGCTTCAGTGAATCCACACCAGGCAACGCCGTCAAGTTCACCGGTTTGCAGTGCAACTTCGATATCATCCCAAGGCAGTGTTACTGGGATTAAACCATAACGAGCTAAGAATTTTCCAGCAGTTGGTACTCCAAATACTCGTTTGCCTTTCATATCAGCTATACTGCGAATAGGTTTTTTTGAGAAAATATGGCATGGATCCCAAGCTCCTGCACCGAGCCATTCAACTCCCTTGACTTCATCGTAAGCCTCTTGCCAGATTTCATTCATACCATAGTATTTGAATAAAACCGGCAGGTCCAAACTATAACGAGTTGAGAATGGGAAATAACCACCGAAAACACTGATGTCTACCGGAGATGCCATAGTAGCGTCATCACTTTGTACAGCATCAATAACACCTCTCTGCATAGCTCTAAAGAGTTCATCCGTAGGCACCAATTGATCTGCATAATACAGCTCAATTTCCATTTCACCATTCGCTGCTCTATTGAAAGCTTCGATTTGTGGCTTGATGACGTGTGCACCTAGTGGAGCACCGGAGTAAGTTTGTAAACGCCATTTGATGGGATTACTTTTTGCGTAGGCCATTGGAGCTGTTCCTGCCGCCAATATTCCTGCCGTTCCAACACCAGCTTTTTTAATAAAATCTCTGCGACCTTTTGGTTCAACTGCTGGAAGTATTATCTCTTTTTTGTCTTTCATAGACTTTCTCCTAAGTGTGGTTTTTAAGATTAAACCCAAGAGCCACAACCACGTTTCAACAGCTTGGGATAGAGCCGAGAGGCCCGTTAAAGTTTTTATTTCGAATAAACATACTCTGGCAGCCAAAGGGCAATTTGTGGAAATACCATCACCAAGGTCAGTGCCAGAGTCATAATCAGCACAAAAGGGATGATAGAACGATAAATATCAATCAACGAAATTTCCTTCGGTGCCATTGCCCGCATTAAGAATAAATTGTAACCAAACGGCGGTGTCATATAAGCAATCTGGCAAGTGATAGTATATAAAACTCCATACCAAACTGGGTCAAAACCCAACACCTTAACCAAAGGTACATACAAAGGTGCAACTATGACTAACATTGCAGTATCGTCCAGAAAAGTTCCCATTAACAAATAGGATAATTGCATCATGATCAGCACTTCCCAAGGCGTTAAGTTCCAGTTGGTTATAAACAATGATTCGATAGACTTAACTGCTCCTATACCATCAAATACAGCTCCAAAACTAAGTGCAGCCAGAATAATCCACATAAACATACATGAAATACCCAGCGTTTTACGCATAGTAGCTTCTATTACTTTCCAGTTCAACCTTCTTTTCGCAATCGCAGCAATTGTTGCGGCTGTTGCACCAACAGCTGAACTTTCAACCAGACTGGTAATCCCCATAATGAATAAGCCAGTCATAAAAAAGAAGATCAAAAATGGAGTAATGCCTGCTTTTAATACCCTGAGTTTATCACTAAAAGGCATATTACGTTCTTCTTCGCTTAAAGCAGGTGCAAGGTCGGGCTGAAGTTTACAGCGAACAGCAATATAAATAATGAAAAGACCTGCCATCATAAGACCCGGAATAGCTCCGGCAAGCCATAATTTACCAACCGGTTGTCGAGCAATCATTCCGTAGAGTACCAACACCACACTTGGCGGAATCAATATACCTAAAGAACTACCGGCCTGTACCACGCCGGTAATCATTATTTTGTCATAACCCCTCCGCAGCATTTCCGGCAGCGCAATCGTAGCGCCTATTGCCATACCTGCTACACTTAATCCATTCATGGCTGAAATGACTATCATGAGTGCAATTGTTCCAATAGCCAATCCTCCTCTTACTCCACCGAACCAGACGTGAAACATGTGGTATAAGTCATCTGCGATTCCTGACTCAGAGAGGATGTAGCCCATATAAATAAATAAAGGTAAAGTCAGTAAAGGATACCAGTTAAATAGCTTGAAGGCTGCACTAAAAGGCATCTCAACCCCACCGGTTCCCCAAAGAAAGAGTGCAGCAGTTGCTGAGACAAAGCCAATAGCTGCAAAAATTCGTTGACCTGTCAGCATCATTAAGAGCATGCCGCCAAACATGGTCATGCCTATCAGTTCATAACTCATGTAATACTACCTCCCCTCGATTTTGCGAGGTCTTTAAAAAAGGTAGAGATAGTTTGTAAAATCATTAAGAAAATACCAAAAGTCATAATTACTTTGATCGGAATCATCGATGGGTTCCATTGGGAAAATTTCCTCTGCCCATATTCTATTGCATATTGAGTACTGGAAATCGCTCCAATCAATAATACGATCAAATACACTAAGAGAAAAATGTTTGTAAACACATCTATTTTTGCTTTGGTTTTATCTGAATAAAGGCCGTAAATCAAATCCATACGCACATGGTCACCCGTCTGCATTGAGTACGGCCCTCCTAAAATATAGTAAGCTGTGATTGTAAATTGGGCCATCTCCACAGTCCAGGAAAGAGGAATATCCAAAATATTGCGGGTAATTGCACCCAATAATAAGGTGCCAATCATTAAAAAGATTAGATACATCGAAAATCTGCCGAACTTGGTCGAAGCATAATCGACGTACTTCACATATGAAACTATGAATTTAGGCATTTGCTCCAATCAAATAATGCAGGAAAGCAACAGTTCATGTTGTTGATTTTACTGCTGAATAATCATTTTAAGACTTTATCGTAAATCCAAAATTTCTCATAAATCCAAAATTTTTGAATCTCTGCTAACTCAGATATTTCTAAGGAAAATTTAACATTTACAAGCAAACTTTTATTTTGTAAACAGGATTCACTAGTGTCCTGTAGATTATATTTTCACCTAGAAAGGTGTCATTATGATGAGATTACTCTTTATTTTAATTTTATAAATCAATGAAATTATTACAATAAGCGAAAATGAGATATATTTCTCAAACTTATGGAGCAAAT
>Ga0233426_10000310_pt1 | contig 54037 bp, 42 predicted proteins | sample SI_118_April2016_6_FD_179875 | JGI IMG/M metagenome (GOLD analysis project Ga0233426, IMG submission 179875) | Seawater microbial communities from Saanich Inlet, British Columbia, Canada - SI_118_April2016_10_MG | ecosystem: Environmental > Aquatic > Marine > Inlet | place: Canada: British... | reverse complement strand
TCAAATACTGTAGATTTGTTACCCACATTTGTCAGCCTATCAAGCGGAAAAATTTCAGCGGAAAACCCAATTGATGGGTTGGATTTATCTCCAGTTTTACTCCAGAATGAGTCTATAAAAAATAGGAAAACAATGTTTTGGGAGATTTCTTCTCGTTACAAGAGGAGTAGTAATTATAAAAAAGTAACGGATATACGTCGTACTCCTGTTGTAAATCAAATAGCTAGAAATGGAAAATGGAAATTGTTAGCTTTGGAGGGGAATGCATTAGAGCTTTACAACATCGATGAGGATCCTTATGAACGATGGAATCTTATAAAACAATACCCTATTGTAGCAAACGGTTTGTATGAAGAATTACTATCTTGGTTGATGGAACCAAGAGAAAAAAAGCCTTACTAATATGTTTAGAAAATATTTTATTAAATACACTTTTATTATTGTCTGTTTTTATTCGTATTGTGGTTTCTCGCAGTCAAAAAAGACAAAAGAAAAACCAAATATTCTTTTTGTCTTGGCTGAGGATATGAGTATTGATTTGGAGTGTTATGGAATGCCTGCCGTAAAAACACCTGTATTGAATGAGCTCGCCGAAACAGGAATACAATATATGAATGCTTATGGAAATAATTCTATTTGTTCTCCTAGTAGGTCGAATATGATTACTGGGGTGCATCAAAATATTATCAATGCCCAACACCATAGATCGAACAGAAAAGTTCCATTAGAAACTACTTATAAACCGATAACCTCCTACTTAAGAGAGGCAGGATATACTTGCATTATAGGCGATAAGTTAGTTCGTAAAGGGAGTCAAAAGATCGATGTTAATTTCAAACATAATAAACTAGGAAAATGGGATGGCATCACTAATTTTGGTTTGTTCGACAAACAAAATGGTTTTACCAAAGAAGATCAACCATTTTTTTCTCAAGTAACACTTTTAGTAACCCATAGAGGGGACTGGTGGAATGAGATACGCGAAAGATCTACGCATAAAGTAAATTTAAACGATATTGTATTACCCCCGTACTATACAGATCATCCTGTGGTTCGCGAGGACTGGGCCAAATATTTAGATCAGATCGAGTACATGGACTATGAAGTAGGATTGCTGTTGGCAGATTTAGAAGCTAAAGGAATGCGGGAGAATACCATTATAATTTTTATTGGTGATAATGGGCGTTGCAATATTCGAGGAAAGGGGTACTTATACGAACCAGGTTTGCATTTGCCACTTATCGTAAATTGGCCTGCTGGGATAACGGGAGGTAAAAAAGACTTGCGTTTGATTGCGTCAATAGATGTAGCTGCGACGATATTAGATGTTGCGGGAATTGAATTACCAGAATATATGACTGCAAAATCCATTCTTAAAGAAGATAAAAGCCCTAGAGAATTTGTTTATTCTGCAAGGGATTTATGGGATGAGGTATTAGAACAATCAAGAGCCATTACTACTCATAATTATCGTTATATTAAAAATAATATAACAAACCAATCCCATGACGCACACCAGGCTTATTTAGAATTTCACAGACCAGCCGTGCATATCATGAGAGGTATCAATGAAAAAGGAAATTTAACAAATCTTCAACAGCAGTTTTTTGCTGATACCAAAGAACCGGAGGAACTTTACGATATTATAAACGATCCTTTTGAAACGAAGAACCTTATACATGATTTTGAATATATTGATATTGCCAATTCTATGAGAGCATATTATCGTGAATGGAATTCAGTGAATCACGATTATGGCTTTGAACCTATCAATTGGAAAAACGCCCCACCTCCAAAAGCTCCTAAAATTATGAAGTGGGTGGAAAAAGAAAAACCAGAAGTAATCGAACAAATGAAACAAGGTGTTGAGCCTGGGTTTAGAACGATAGGGATTGAATATAAAAAATATAAAAATGCTAAAAGTATTAAAAATGAACATTAATTTTATTTCAATTGTTTTCTGTATACTTTTTTTTAACGTTTCAATCGGTCAAGAAAAAAGAGGTATTCAAACGATATCGAAACCAAATATAATTTTAATAGTGGCAGATGATTTAGGTTGGGGAGATGTTGGGTTTAATGGACAAACAAAAATTAAGACCCCCAATATAGACATTCTTGCAAAAGAGGGAATTGTTTTTAATAATTTTTATTCAGGAAGTACTGTCTGTGGACCATCGAGAGCAAGTTTATTAACAGGAAAACATACAGGACATAGTTCGGTGCGAGAAAATCCTCATTTTACTTTGAGTGGTACCCCCGTAGATATCCAAAAAGAAGACATTACCATCGCCGAGGAGTTAAAAAAAGCAGGATATGTATGTGGTATGATTGGGAAATGGGGCTTGGCTGAAAATTTAAAAGAAGGAAGACCAAACAAACAGGGATTTGATTATTTCTATGGGTTTAATAAACATGCGAATGCCCATCACTATTACCCCGATTCGATATATCTTAATGAGAATAGAATTAGAATTGACGGAAATAATTGGGAGAATAAAAAAAAGAATTACATACAAGATATTTTTTCTGAAAAAGCGAAAATGTTTATGACCGATAATAAAAATGCTCCGTTCTTTTTGTATTTGGCTTATACAACACCTCACTATGAATTGACGGTTCCAAAGGATTCCAAAGAACCTTATTTGAAAAAAGATTGGCCCCTTCGAGTGATGAAACCCAAACATTATCTACACGATAAAAATGGGCATGTCACATATGCTGCTATGGTTTCAAGATTGGACAAACAGATAGGGGAACTTATGGAACAATTGAAATTTTTAGAATTAGAAGAAAATACGCTTGTCATTTTCACGAGTGACAATGGACACGAATACGACAATGTTAAGAATGAGTTTTTTAATAGCAATGGACCCTATAGAGGGAAAAAAAGAGATTTGTATGAAGGTGGTATAAAAATGCCTTTTGTAGCAAAGTTTCCCAATCGAATAAAAGCAGGAACAACCTCCAATCATATCAGTTCTTTTTGGGATGTATTGCCCACGTTTTGTGATATTGCTCATACGCCTGTTACGACTGACACGGACGGAATCTCGTTTGTAAACGCTCTTCTGGGAAATGAAAATAAACAGAAAAAACAAGACTATTTATATTGGGAATTTAATGAAAGAAAGGGGCCAATGCAAGCAATTAGAAAAGGGAAGTGGAAGGCTGTAAAACGATTTAATAAAAAGATTGAGTTGTATGACCTTGAAAAAGATATTAGTGAAAAAAATAATTGTGCATTAAGGAACCCTCTGGTAATAGAAGAAGTAGAAGTGTTGTTTAAAACGTCTCGAACAGACCATCCAGAATTTCCCTTAATAAAAAAAGAAAAAAAGAAACACAAATAAATTTTTAATCATGACCACGAAATTTTACTCAGTATTAATAGTTTTTGTATGCACTACAACATTTTTATTTGGACAAGAATATGCTTTAATACCTTATCCAAATTCTGTAACAACAAAGGAAGGTGTTGTTTTTCAGTTAAATAAATCTTCGGTGATTTATTTTTCAGATTCGAGTTTAAAAAAGAATGCAATCTATCTTCAGAAAATTTTGGGGACTTCAACAGGTTATAAATTACCGGTTAAAAAACTGGTGAATAAAGAAAAAGAAGGTGATGTTATTTTGTCAATAAAAGAATCAGAAAATAAGAATACAGAAGCTTATTCTTTGGACGTGTCGAATGGAATTGTAAGTATCAATTCTATCGACGGGAATGGTGTGTTTTATGGAATACAAACATTATTACAATTGTTTCCTGTTGCAGTTTTCGAGGATTCTATTGTAACGGATATAAATTGGGCGTTTCCTGCCGTTTCGATTTTTGACTCTCCTAAATTCAAATGGAGAGGAATGCATTTAGATGTTGGACGAAACTTCAAGTCAGTAGCCTTTGTAAAGAAATTTATTGACCAGCTTTCACATCATAAAATGAATAGTTTTCATTGGCATTTGACTGAAGATCAAGGTTGGAGAATTCAAATTAAAAAATATCCAAAATTAACAGAAATAGGAGCATGGAGAGATTCCACTTTAATTGGTCACACAAGAGATATTCCAAAAAGATATAAAGTAGAGAGAACAGGAGGGTTTTACACGCAAGAGGAAATTATAGAAGTTGTGGAATATGCCAAAGATCGCTATATCAATATTGTACCAGAGATCGAAATGCCAGGACATGCTCAAGCTGCGATTGCAGCATATCCTGAATTTGGTATGACTGGAGTATCTCCAGGAGTGAGACCTTTATGGGGTATAAGCAAACATATTTATAGTCCAGAGGATAAAACGATTGGTTTTTTAAAAGATGTTTTAGATGAAGTGATGTTGCTATTTCCAAGTGAGTATATCCATATTGGTGGAGATGAAGCAAAAAAGAACCAGTGGGAATCAAGTGAGAGAGTGAAGGAACTGTTAAAAGAAAGAGGTTTGCATGATATGCATGAAATGCAAAGTTGGTTTGTTCAACAGATTGGAGCGCATTTAGCTGACAATAATAGGACGTTAATTGGTTGGGATGAAATTTTAGAAGGTGGCCTTGCAGATGGAGCAGCAGTTATGTCTTGGCGAGGCAATAAAGGAGCTGTTACTGCTGCGAAACAAGGGAGTTATGCCGTTGTAGCAAATGCTAAATCCTTGTATTTTAGTAAATACCAATCTAGAGATAAAGAAAATGAACCACTAGCCTATGGAGGTTTTATTCCTCTGGAAAAAGTATATGCTTTTAATCCAATCCCTGAGGAACTAAGTTCTGAAGAAGCTAAATTCATATTAGGTGCTCAAGGACAAATTTGGACAGAGTTTATTGTGGAAGAATCCAAAGTAGAATATATGATGTTCCCTAGAGCATGTGCTTTGTCCGAAGTAGTTTGGTCTTCTAAGGGAGCGAATAATTACAAGGACTTTTTAAAGAGGTTAGAAATACATCTAAAAAGATTAAAAGCTTTAGAGGTAAACTACAGAACTCCTGATGAACTGATAAAATAAAGATATTAGTTTCTTCCATGGCTACTTTTTAGAATTTCCTTAGTCTTAGATGTTTTTGAACAACAAAGGCCAAGTCCGATTTTCCATAATGTTATTTGGAGAAGTTATATTTCATTCATTTATTGTTATGAATGAGCTGTTTTTAAAAAAGATGTAAGCTTATACTTGCATCAAATTACTTAATTGCTTTAGAAGCAAAATAATCGAAAAAACACCTCACTTAATACAATCAGATGAAAAAATTACTACTTATTTTACTCATGTCAAATTTTGCAATTGCGCAAGATTCTCCAAATATAATTTTAATCATGGCCGATGATTTGGGGTATGGAGATGTTGGATTTACAGAAAATAATATCCCTATGGGAGATTATGATTTTGACGGAACTCCTGAAGTTTGGGATACACCTATATTAACGCCTGAACTTGATGCTCTTGCAGGTGAAAGTTTAGAATTATCAAATTTTTATTCAGTAGGTCCAGTTTGTTCTCCTACAAGAGGCTCTTTTTTGACAGGAAGGCACTATGGTCGTTTCGGAATTTTTGCAGCAAATAAAGGTGCTTTGCCAGCGGAGGAGATTACGATAGCTAATATGTGCAGATCTAAAGGATATGCTACGGGGCATTTTGGGAAATGGCATATCGGTACACTTGATGAAAATAGATCTCCTAAAACAGATCGTAGGGGGAGACCAGAGTATGTTGCTCAACCATGGGAAAGAGGTTATGATTATTTTTTCGGAACCGAATCATCAATTTCTACTTGGGATCCTCAAGTTGGTACTTATAATGGAGGTGACTCAGGAAACCCTTATGTTGTATATGATATTGATGACGAATCTACACCTAAAATTGTGACGGAGTCTTTATCAGGAGACGATTCAGAAGTTATGGTAGATAAAGTAATTCCTTTTATTGAGAAATCTAGGGACGCGAATAAACCATTTTTAGCGGTTGTATGGTTCCATGCGCCGCACGAACCTTTTCATGCAGGCCCAGACGATCTTGCACTGTATGATGAGAACTTATATAGTGATGACGAAAGAAATTATTATGGGTGTGTCACAGCGATGTCTCGCCAGATAGGGAGATTGAATCAATATTTAAAAGATAATAATTTAGAAGATGACACGATCATATTATTTACAAGTGATAATGGTCCTGAAGGTAAATTGAAGGATAATGATACCCCTTCAGATATTTCTGATGATTATTTTACAAAACCAGGAAGAGCAGGGAACTTAAGAAAAAGAAAACGAAGCACCTATAATGGAGGTGTATTGGTGCCTTCTTTTATAAAATGGCCAGGTAAAACAGATGAATTAAATGACCCTGTTGAGACTACCTATCAAACGAGTGTGATGGATATTTTTCCTTCTATTGCTGAGGCTATTAATTATGAGATGCCAGATAGCCGTCCGATGGATGGTAAATCAATAATTTCTTTTCTTGAAGGTAATGTAACTCAAAGAGAAAATGCAATTCCATTTTTGGATAGTAAGAAGATGGCATGGATTGATGATGATGTCAAATACATAATTAATAAATCAGGAGATCCTGTCGAAGCTTATGATATGGTGAGCGATAGAGGTGAAGCTACGAATATTATTGGAAATTACACATCTTCACAAATAGCAGCCATTAAAGATGCTTGTATAGAATGGAATTGTTCAGTGAATTGGAGTTTTTGGGGGTACGATTATTTGCCAGAACCTTTTACACCTTCCGAAGTAAAAGTGATAGAGAATAATCAGACAGATTCAGATTCTAGTAATGATCTTACGGCTGAAGAATATGATTTGGCAATTGCAACTTCATGGGAAGGATTGCTTAATATTACATGTGATGACGTGCCTACTTCGCCACTTTCTGTAATAGAAAATGAAAACGATAAGAGTATTCAGTTTAATATTTTTCCAAATCCAACCGTAGATAGTTTTCAAATAAAAGGAGATTTAGAAAATTATATTGTAAGAATTATTGACGTGCATGGAAGTATTCTTGACAGTTTTTCAAACAATAAAAATGAATTAGGAATAGACCTATCAAATTTTAAAAATGGGATCTATATCATTTCTTTTGAAAACAAAAAGAATCCAGTAATTAAGTTTAGAAAGATTTTAATCAAACAGTAATGTTTTTTTTAAAAAAAAATTAAAGATGATGAAAAAAAAAATAAAGGTTCTCTATAGTGTTTTTCTATTATTCGTTTGTATTTCGAGTTGTACCTCTCAGCATAAAAAGAAGAAAACAAAACCAAATATTCTATGGATAATGTGCGACGATCATACTGCGAACACTATTAGTAGCTATAACATGAGATTCGCGGAAGTTGCAAAAACTCCAAATATCGATAGGTTGGCAAAAGAAGGTGCTTTGTTAAATAATGTATATGTTACAAACTCTATTTGTACGCCGAGTAGAGCGACAATCATGACAGGGCAATATGGTCATATAAATGGAGTGCATACATTATGGGGGGACCTAAGAAAAGAAGATGAAACAGTTGCAACGTTATTGCATAAAAATGGATATGAAACCGCAATAATTGGGAAATGGCATCTTCATACAGAACCTCAGGGGTTTGATTATTTCAGTGTGCTTCCTGGTCAAGGGGAATATTTTAATCCGATTTTTAAAGAATCGGGTACACCTTGGACTAAGAAAAAAGAAGGGAAACAATATAAGGGGTATGTAACGGATGTAATAACTGACAATTCTATTAATTGGCTGAACACCAGAAAAGGAGAAGATCCTTTCTTTTTAATGCTGCACCATAAAGCACCGCATGGTTTATGGGAATATGCATCACGCCATGAGGATTTGTATAAAGATGTTGTAATTCCAGAGCCGGAAAGTTTGTATGAAGACAAGCGCCATAGATCAGAGGGATCAAAATCTTTTGGTAGAGATATGTTAAACCTTTCGCAACGAATGTATGACGGAAAAAGAGGTAAAGAGTATCCAACAGGGAAGTTAGAAATTGAGGGGCTTACGAATAAAGAAAAAATAGCTTCGGCTTATCAGAAATACATGAAGGATTATCTTCGAGTTGTTGCAGCAGTGGATGAGAATGTGGGAAGGGTTTTGGATTATTTAGATGAAAATGGACTCGCGGAAAATACAATTGTAGTGTATACTTCTGATCAAGGGATGTTTTTGGGAGAGCATAGTTATTATGACAAAAGGTGGATGTATGAAGAGTCATTAAAAATGCCATTTTTGATACGTAATCCAGGAGAAATAGAGCCAGGTTCTCAATTTGATGAGTTGGTCACGAATATAGATTTTCCGGAATTGCTTTTGGATTATGCGGGTGTAGATATTCCAGACTCTATGCAAGGGCGTAGTTTTAGAAATGTTTTAACAGGAAATGCACCGGATGATTGGCCAAAATCAATGTATTATCAATATTGGATGCATTTTGAACCTTCCATTGTTCCAGCTCACTTAGGAGTGAGAACACACGATTATAAATTGATTTTCTACTATGGAAACGGTTTTGGTCTAAATGGAACTACTGATGATTGGGATACCCCTGTTGGTTGGGAATTATATGATTTGAAAAATGATCCAAAAGAATTAAACAATATATATGGAAAGAAAGGTTTTGATAAAATTACCAATTCTCTTAAAGATGAAATACTGAAACTTCAAAAAGAGTATAAGTTAGATTTGAAAGAATACTCAGAATTAGATGCTATTATGAAAGCCAATTGGGATAAATAATAAAGATGCTATCACTGTATTATTTTTGAATATTATCTAAGATGCCGAAGTGCAATTTTAATTAAAATTCATTTATATGAAACGAAAATATCTATTTATTGTTTTTTTATTCTTGAGCATTCATTTTTTTGCTCAGACAAATTTTGGAGTCAAAATTTTTAGCGAAAATTAGAGTAGATGAAATGACTGAAGTATTGGATTTGAGTAAGAAAAATTCAAAGAGATTGTGCAAAACACATGCGGACTATTATCTTGATCTTCGAGATTTAAATAAAGAATTTAAAGAAGATTTTGAGTCTTTAGAACTCAAGAAAAGAAAGATTGATTCAGTATTTAGAAAAAGGATCTATGAATCAAATTGTTAGAGAAAATATAACGACATGGCTACATCATTTAAAGTTAAAAAGGTTAAGAGGTGAATTGGCTGAAGTAAAATCAGTTATAGTTGATATGGTAACAGTATTAGATTTAGACGAAAAAGTGACTAGGTAATTATACTCTTTGATGGTAAGTAGTGCACATAAGAAATCAGCGAAGAGTAATCGTGAATTATTAGCTAAAATGAAATTAATTTTAGGAGAGGAAAATTCTGAAAATTGGAAAAACTATTTGAAATCGAAACGAACAAGACCATAAGTAGCATTGTTTAAGAGCTAAAAGCCTGTTTATGACGAACAGGTTTTTTTTATTTTAATATTTACTGTAAAGTAGGATCTTAAAATGAGGTGGTGTTCGTTGGGGGCAAGTTTGGATTTGTGGATTAGATTTATCCCTTTTGTGTTTTATTTCGTTGTAAATAAGTGTTTTAACTCTGTTATATTTGCGTTAAAGATTGTAAGGTTTGGTCCGTGTATTTCTCCTGTTATGATCTAAATTCGTAATTAATTGAACGAATTTTATAAATATAATAGATAAATGATGAAACGAGTTAACAACATAATACTGAACGTCGGAGGTGTTTTATTTTTGCTTTTTAGTAGTTTTTTAAACGCCCAAATAATGAATACAAATGGTGCTGATTGGACTATTGAAAAATCTCCTAAGTGGGAAGGTTTAAAGGAAGAGCCAATCCCAGAATGGATGATAGATGCTAAATTTGGGATGTATACACATTGGGGTATTTATTCGGTACCTGCACATGGGGGGCCAGATTATTTACATGAATTATATTCTACAGACGGGAAAGATAGAAAAGGAGTTATAGCTTACCATGAAGCGAAATATGGTAAAATCAAAGATTTTGGATACAAAGACTTTCTACCAATGTTTACTGCCGACAAGTTTGATGCCAAAGAATGGGTTGGTGTGATGAATGGTGGAGGTGCTAAATTTGGAGGTATCTGTTTAGCGCATCATGACGGTTTTTGTTTATGGGATTCTAAATACACTAAATGGGATTCAAAAGATATGGGGCCTAAAAAAGATATATATGGTGAGATTGCCAAAGAAATTCGTAAAACGGATATGAAATTACTTGCGACTTTTCATATGGCTCGGACTTATGGATATGCTTTTGATTTAAAAAACAAAAATCATACGAAAGAGCAAAAGAAGACTTGGGATATTTTTGATGAAGAGTACTCATGGATCTATAGAAACCCCGCGACTGAATCTAAAGAGAAATTTGCAGATGAGTGGGCTAATAAGGTAAAAGAAGTAATCGGTAATTATCGACCTGATGCACTTTGGTTTGATGGATTGGCAGGATCCATTAAGAATGAAGAAATCCGCCAAGATGATATTGTTAATATTTTTGAAGATTATTACGCCAATAAAGGTGTTAATGGGGATGATGTAGTGGTGTGTAATAAATTACCCGGCTCAAAGGTTTGGAATTTTCCTTTAGGTTTTGGTTTACGTTGTTATGAGAACTGTAGAGATATGGAAAAAGAACCCGAAGGTTACTGGTTAGCGGATAGAGCGATTAGTTATCCTTGGTCTTATGTAAACGATAAGTATTATAAGGATAAAGCCCCATATCAAATCAGAAGTTTAGTTGATATGGTAAGTAGAGGTGGTATTATGTTAATGTCATTGACCCCAAGAGGAGATGGTTCTATCGATCCACAATCTGTAGAAATCATGAAAGGTATGGGCGCTTGGTTGGATATTAACGGAGAGGCAATTTACGCGACACGTAAATGGCATACACCCGCAGAAGGGCCAACTGAAATGATCATCTTTAAAAAAGGGAAAGCTAAAAAAGGGAGTAATGGTTACAGATGGGATTTTAGAAGAATGACTGCTGAAGATATTCGATATACAAGAAGTAAGGACAACACAAAATTATATGCGACCGTCTTAGGTATTCCTGAAGGAAATAAAATAGCGCTAAAAGCATTAGCAAATGGAAAAAAAATCGCTTCTGGAGGAATCAAGAAAATTGAATTTATTGCTTCAAATGAAGAAGTAAAATGGGAACAGACAGAAGAAGGATTGACCATTTTCTTTCCGGAAAATAATTTAAATGAAATCGCCAATTCTTTTAGAATTAGTGTTGAAGGAGAATTGCTGTACAACTAATAAAAAAAGGGAGGTATGAAATTAAAGTATGTTTTTCCAATTGTTGTAATTTTGTTTGTACTATTGCCTAGTTGTCAAAACAAAGTACCAAAGGAAGCTAGTGCTGAAGAAAAATTTAAACCAACTTGGGAGTCTTTGAAAAAGGCGAAACCAGCACAATGGTGGCAAGATGGTAAGTTTGGGATATTCATCCATTGGGGGCCTTATAGTGTGGCTGGATATAAAGATAAAAACAAAGGCTATGCAGAAGCGATTACGCAAGATCTGTACAAAAAACCTGAACGATATAAAGAATGGATGACCAACAAGTTTGGGGCTGCTCCTCCTGAATTTGGTTATAAAGACATGGTTCCTTTGTTTAAAGCAGAAAATTGGAACCCTGATGAATGGGCTGAGTTGTTTATGGAGGCAGGAGCGAAATATGTCATTCCTACGGGAGAACACCATGATGGATTTGTAAATTGGGATTCAGAACTCACCCCTTGGACCGCTACTAAAAAAGGCCCTATGCGTGACTTAGTAGGGGACTTAGCAAAAGCGGTTCGAAAAAAGGGTTTGAAATATGGAATCTCCTATCATAGAGAAAGGCATCCTAGTAGGTTTACTCCAGATTTTCAGGTAATAGATACTGCCTATGCGCAGGTACAAGAAGAAATAAAAAGAGTTCCTGAAGCAGCAAGTTTGTACGGACCATTTGCATATGATGATACATTTATAGCAGATTATGTAGCTCGTTGGCAAGAAGCACAAGAAAAATATCGTCCAGATTTTATGTGGATTGATGACGTACCAATATTACGTCATGGTGCTGGTGATCCGCAAGTAGCTAAATTCAATCAAGCATTTAAAGAAATGATTGCAGACTATTTGAATGCTGCTAAAAGTTGGGGAAAAGAAGTTTATTTTAACAACAAAGGAAAAACAATTAATTTTCCAGAGGGAGTTGGTTGTGTAGAGCGTGATAACTTACAAATGGATGCTATTGGAGCACCTTGGCAGAACCCTGCTACATTAGGAACTTCTTATGCTTATATGGAACACGAAGAATTGACCAATGCCTATAAAGATGTTGATGAATTGATTTGGTTATTATGTGATGTAGTGAGTAAAAATGGAAACCTACTTTTAAATATTGGTCCAAAAGCTGATGGTACTATTCCGGAAGGAATGGTGTCACGTTTAAAAGATATGGGCCGTTGGTTAAAGATAAATGGAGAAGCTATTTATGAATCACGACCATGGGAAGTTTATGGGGAGTTTGAAGGTGAATTTACACAGTCGCAAGATGAGTTGAAAACAAAACACAGCATGCGTGTGCATCAAACAGAATATAGGTATACAAGAAAACCCAATACCATTTATGTAACAGCATTTCAAAAGAAAAATAAAGAGTTGTTAAAATCATTTGCAACCAGAGCTATTCAAATCGATTCGATTGAAATATTAGGGAGCAACGAACAGCTAAAATGGCAATTGACAGATGTAGGATTAGAAATTACAACATCAGAAAGTACGCCATTTGAATACGCACGTGTGTATAAAATTAAGACAAAATAAAATGAAATTATCTATAATTAGTTTACTTTTAATGAGTTATGTGAGCTTATTACATAGTCAAAATCAACCCAATATTATTTATATTCTTGCTGACGATATGGGCTCAGGAGATGTAATGGTGTATAATAAAGATGCGAAATTTCCAACACCACACATAGATAAAATGGCTAGTGAAGGGGTGACGTTTACGGATGCACATACAAGTTCATCAGTTTGTACTCCAACACGATACGGAATTATGACAGGTAGATATTCATGGAGAACTTCTTTGAAAAGTGGTGTGACTCATGGTTTGACAGATCATTTAATTGATATAAAGAGAACCACTGTTGCTAGTTATTTAAAAACGAAAGGCTATGCGACTGCTATGGTGGGAAAATGGCACTTGGGGATGGATTGGACGTATACTGGCGCAGGTAAAGTTGATAAAATAGGAACGAACTTAGATTTAAAGGCTCCAATTATAAATGGTCCAAATGCAGTCGGTTTTGATTATTATTTCGGAATCTCAGCATCGTTAAATATGGATCCGCATGCCTATATTGAAAACACTCAATTGCTTGGTGATAAACTGAAGCTAATAAATTCTGAAAAGGAGGTTAAAAAAATATTGGGTTCGGGAGGTAAGGCAGGTTGGTTGGATTTGGATTTTAAAAGAGAGGAAGTGATGCAAACATTCACTGACAATGCAATAGAATGGATGAAGAAGACACAGACAAATTCTAAAAAACCATTTTTCTTATACTTTCCATTAAATGCGCCGCATTCCCCAATTGTCCCAAGTAATAAATTTAAAGGCAAGAGTGGTTTATCTCCTCATGGAGATTTTTGTATGGAGGTTGATAATGTTGTTGGACAAATTATTTTAGCTGTCGAAGAAATGGGGTTGACAGAGAATACCTTAATTATTTTTACCGCTGATAATGGCGTTTCACCGCAAGCAAAATTGGAACCTATGGAGAAACAAGGCCATTTTTCAAGCTATATTTATAGAGGTGTAAAAGGTACTTTATACGAAGGCGGACATCGTGTGCCATTTGTAGTAAAATGGCCAAAGAACATAAAGAAATCATTTGAATCCGATTACCTGACTTGTACCACAGATTTATTGGCCACAGTTGCTGATATATTTGGTGATGAATTGCCAGACAATGTAGGAGAAGACAGTATGAGTTTTCTTCCTGTACTTTTAGGAAAGAAAAAAGAAGATAGTGATAGAGGTGCTATTGTACACCATTCAGATGCAGGGATGTTTTCCATTCGAAAAGATACGTGGAAGTTAATTTTTCATGATGGAGCGGGAAGTAGGAGGAAAGATCCAAAGGATAAACCTGTTAAGAATCCAGGTCAAATTCAGTTGTTTGATATGGAGTTAGATGTTGAAGAAAGTAAGAATGTGGCCAATGAAAATCCTCAAGTAGTAACGGAGTTAAAAATGCTGATGGCCTCGTATATTAATAAAGGAAGGAGTACCAAAGGGAAGAGACAAAACAATGATCCTTCACCTAAAGGGTGGAAGCATTTAGCGCTTTTTCAAGAATTCCTTAAAATAGATAATTAATTCATTAAATCTTTCTATTTTCACATCATTATATTTTATGAATGAATACTGAAAAATTATTTTAAAGATTATTAAAAATGAAAAAGTTTAATTTAACATTATTGCTTCTATTTGTTTTCGTGCTTTCTAGTTGTTCTCAACCTGAGGGTAAAAAAACACATACCGAATTCAAGGCAAAAGCAAAAAAACCTAATATATTATTTGTCCTTTTAGATGATATGGGAAAAGAGTGGGTTGAGTCTTATGGAGCAGAAGAGGTAAAAACTCCTAACATAGATAGATTGGCTGAAGGAGGAATGCAGTTTGAAAACGTATGGTCAATGCCGCAATGTACTCCGTCTAGAATTACTTTGTTAACAGGTCAATATCCTTGGCGTCATGGTTGGATCAATCATTATGATGTTCCAAGATGGGGGCATGGAGCGCAATTCGATGCAACGATGAATTTGAGTTTTGCGAAAGTTATGAAGAAGGCAGGATATAAAACTTGTGCAGCAGGGAAATGGCAAGTAAATGATTTCAGATTACAGCCTAATGCAATGAGTGAACATGGTTTTGATGAGTATGCTATGTGGACGGGTGCAGAAGGAGGCAATGTAAAAGTTAGCCAAGAGCGTTATTGGGATCCTTATATTCATACAAAAGAGGGGAGTAAAACCTATAAAGGTGAATTTGGTGAAGATATTTTCACGGATTTCATTATTGATTTTATGAGAAAAAACAAAGAAAATCCAATGATGATTTACTATCCAATGTGCTTGCCGCATGGTCCATTGGTGCATACGCCTGCTGAGCCAAACGCTACAGGAAAAATGGACAAGCATAAAGCAATGGTGCGTTATACAGATATCATACTTAAGAAATTAACAGATGCCCTTGATGAATTGAAGTTAAGAGAGAACACAATCATTGTTTGGACTACAGATAACGGAACAGGAGGAAATATAACGGGTACCATGAATGGAAGAAGAGTTAGAGGTGGTAAAACATACTTAACAGAAAATGGAGTGAATGCCCCTTTTATCGTAAATTGTCCGGGACTAGTTCCAAGTGGTGTTAAAACGGATGCATTGATCGATTTTTCTGACATATTTCCTACTTTCGCAGTTTTGGGAGGAGTTTCCCTTTCAAATGAACAGGAGATTGATGGTAAGTCATTTGCACCATTATTACTTGGAAAAACAAAAGTTAGCTCAAGAGATTGGATTATGGCATTGGGTTCTAATGCGGCAACCTTAGAAAAAGGACGTGTTAAAAATATTTATGAATTTAGAGATCGTGTAATTAGAAATAAACGTTTCAAAGCATTTGTAAATACGAATCAGAAAATAAACGAAATTTTTGATTTATCAGTGGATTTGGAAGAGGAAAATAATTTAATTGATAGTGAAGATCCAGAAGTAGTTGAGGCTTTAAAAGCTTTTGATAAAGTCGTTCAATCTTTGCCTGCCAAAGATGCTCAACCAAAATACTCAAAGTTGGAAGGCTCTCTTTATGATGTAGATATCGAAGTTTTAAAGAAACAACATAAGAAGAATAGAACTAAAGGGAATCACGCTCCAAAAGCAAATTAACTATTGTTCGAACGTTTTATACATCGGAATTAAAAAGTTTTGTTTTCATGAAAGGTTGTAATAATTTATTACAACCTTTTTTCTATGATAAGAATTCAATATTTAGCACCTCATTGTGTTTTTTAAGTGTTTGGACGTGTTAATTTCTTCTGTTTTATGAGAGAATATGGAGCAACTTAAATTTTACATGCACAAGCGTTTGTAACGGATGGATTTTTTTAATTGTAAATTTTGAGCTAGATTTTGTAATGTAAAGGGGCACATATGTCCACATAGAATTTTAGATTTGTATCGTTGACGCTACTATAAATTTAGATTAAAATATGAGGTTTAAAATATTTATGGTTCTCTTTATGGCTTGTATTCCTCTGTTTTCACAAGAGGAAACTCCTAATATATTATTTATTATGTCTGACGATCACTCAGCAGAAACAATTGGGGTATACGCATCAAGGCTGAAAAATTTTGTTCAAACGCCAAATATAGATCGTTTAGGGGATGAAGGAGCCATCTTTAATAATGTACAATGCACCAATGCATTGTGTGCACCGAGTAGGGCAACAATCATCACAGGAAAATACAGCCATAAATCAGGTGTTTTTACCTTGCGAGAGAACTTGAACACGTTAGAGATGCCAACTGTACCAAAAGTATTGCAGTCTAAGGGGTATCAAACAGCTGTGGTTGGAAAATGGCATGTCCATGGAGATAACTTGCATGGTTTTGACTATTATGCGGTTACGAGGGCACAAGGGAGTTATTGGAATCCATCTTTGGCTACAATTTCAGGAGGAAAAATAAAGACAAAAGGGTATGTAACGGATGTGTATACAGACCTTTCTATTCAGTGGCTTGAAAATAGAAACAAACGACAACCTTTCTTTTTGATGACTCACTATAAAGCGGCTCATGCTCCATGGGAATTTGCAAAACGACATCAAGATATGTATAAAAATGTTTTAATTCCGGAGCCTAAAACCTTGTATGATAATTATATGAATAGAGCTAAAGATGGAGTGAGTACCTTGCAAAGTCGAATATATAACAGTGACAATATTCGAACGAGTTTGTCTTTTTGGTTTAATCATGGGAAAAAAGGAAACTCAAAACAATGGCCGACAGGAAACATTGATTTAACGGGATTAAATGAAAGTGAAAAAACAGCCGCAGTTTATCAAAAATACATCAAAGACTATCTAAGAGTCGTTAAAGGAATTGATGAAGGAGTCGGACGTTTATTGGATTATTTAGAATCGCAAGACGAGTTGGATAATACTATCATTATATACACTTCTGATCAAGGAATGTATCTTGGAGAACATGGCTTTTTTGATAAACGATTGGGGTTAAATGAAGCCGTAAAAATGCCGCTGCTTATGAGGTATCCAAAGTTGATTAAGTCAGGGACGCAGATTCCAGAAGTTGTCAATAATGTGGATTATGCGGAAACTCTTATAGATATGGCAAATGTTGAAATTCCAAAGGAAATGCAAGGTTATAGTTTCTGGAAGTTAGCACAAAGAAAAAATATATCCGAGTGGCCTAGAAAACAATCGTTTTATGGTTTTTATTCCAATGGTGTTACAAAACATTATGGATTGATAACGAAAGAGTATAAATTGCTTAAGTATATTGGGAAAAATGGGGAATTATTAGGGATTGATTTTTTTGATAGAATTCAAGATGAAAATGAGTTAGTGAGTGTTGCAGACAACCCAAGCTATGCAAAAGCTTTGAGTGATATGGAGGCGAAACTAGCGCATGAATTGATTTTCATCGATATCAAGAAAAACCAATTACCTGGAAAGAGGTTTGTAAATAAAATGAATAGGAAGAATGTCAAAAATTAATTAAAACAGGTAATGAATAAAGTTTTAAGTTTTATTTTTTTTGTTTTCTCATGGTTTTGGACGCATTCACAGCCGCCAAATGTAATATTAATTGTTACAGACGATCAAGGTTATGGTGAGGTTGCAGCGCATGGTAATAAGTATATCAAAACTCCAGAAATGGATGCACTTTACCGCACTGGTGTAAGACTTGATAATTTTCATGTCAATGCTGTATGTTCTCCAAGCCGTGCAGCATTGATGACAGGTAAATACGCCACTAATGTTGGTGTATGGCATACTTTGGGTGGAAGAAATATGATGAATAAAGATGAAAAAATATTGCCTCAATTCTTTAAAGAAGCAGGTTATAAAACAGCACTGGTAGGAAAATGGCATTTAGGTGATAATTTTCCGTACAGGCCAGAGGACAGAGGTTTTGATGAGGTTTTTAGAATTGGTGGAGGTAGTTTAGGACAGGTCGCGGATTATTGGGGGAATGGCTTATGGAATGGGCATTATCTACAGAATGGAAATTGGGTAAACAGCAAAGGTTTTTCTACTGATGTGCAATTTGATGCAGCAATTAATTTTATTGATCGTTATAAAAATAAACCATTTTTATTAACAATTGCAACCACAGCTCCGCACGCTCCTACAGGTGCGGATTATAATTATCTAAAGCCTTATATAGATATGGGGTTAGCAGAACATGTGGCTAAATTTTATGGAATGGTTACTAATATCGATGATAATATCGGAAAGCTTCGGAGGAAGTTAGAGGCGCTGAAAATATCAAATAATACCATCGTGATTTTTATGAGTGATAACGGCTCAGCAAATGATAAAAAAGGAAGTAGCTTTAATGGGGGAATGCGCGGTAAAAAAGGGAGTTTGTATGAAGGCGGCCATCGAGTTCCTTGTTTTTTATATTGGCCTTTAGGTGGTTGGGTTGGAGGCAAACAGCTAAATCAAGTAACGGCTCATATAGATTTGTTACCAACGCTATTAAAAGCTTGTAGTATTGAAAATTTATCAGAAGTCCAATTTAATGGCCTTGAGTTGAATGAGCATATAGCAGATCCTTCACTTGCATTAAATAGGTATCTAATTACGGAAGCTAAAGTGAATAAGAGAGAAGCTGTCTTTAATTCGGGAGTTGTTTTAAAAGATAGCTGGCGTTTGATAGGTGGGAGAGAATTGTTCGATTTAAGAAATGATTCCTTTCAAAGGAATAATATCCTTAAAGAGAATATGGAGGTTAAAGAAGATTTAGAAACGTATTATAGGAATTGGTTTGATAGTTGTAAGTATCGATTTGAGGAATTTCCAGCGATCACAATAAGTCCCAAGAAAACAGAATTGTTTTGTATGGATTTGTATCCTGGGGATATGACGAAAGCGAAGACAAAAGTTATATGGAACCAAAAAGCGGTTTTAAATGCCGATTATTATCGTGGTTTTTGGATGGTAGATGTCATTGAGTCAGGTACTTATACAGTGAGTTTAAGGAGGTGGCCTGAATCGGTAAACGAACCGATTTTAAGAGGGACACAAAAGGCTAAAGAACTAAGAATTAAGGGAGCGCAATTGTTTACAGAAGAGAAATTAGTAACAATGAAAGCAACAAGTTCTCAAAATGAAGTAAGGTTTGAGGTTGAATTAAATGATGGAATACAGAATATACAAGCTGAGTTTGTTGATTCTAACGGAGAAGCTTTTTCAGCCTACTATCTTTATATAAAAAAGAAATAAAACAAAAATAAAGAGTAGTTTTAAGAACTGAAATAAGTTTAAGATGGTATGTGAATTTTTTACCCAAATTGTATTTTATAATAGATAAAGTTAGATATGAAAGTTAAAATTAGTTTGATTTTAGGCATGTTATTTGGAATGTTTGTGACTTCTGCTCAGAGTCGTCTTCCGAATATATTAGTGCTGTATGCGGATGATATGGGTTTTGGCGACCTAGGATCCAATAATAAGGATTCAAAAATTCCCACACCGCACTTAGATAAGCTTTGCTCGGAAGGGTTAAATTTTAGTGATGGTCATGCATCGTCTGGAATTTGTACGCCTAGTCGGTATGCGATGCTTACGGGACGTTATCATTGGAGAAAAGGACAAGGAATTGTCCATTCTTTTGGTGCTTCTTGGTTTAAGGAGGAGCAATTAACTTTGCCAGAGATGATGCAAAAAAAAGGCTATCATACTGCACATATCGGTAAATGGCATCTTGGTTTTAATTGGCCGGCTATTCGAAATAAAGGAAAAGGAGAATTTCAGGTTAAGACAAAAAAAGGCTTTAAAAAGGTATACGGACCGAAAGCGTTTGATTGGTCTAAAACCATTCCAAATGGACCAACTGCCCATGGTTTTGATTATTCATTTACAGATGCGGTTATCAATTTTCCTCCTTATTGTTGGATTGAAAATGACCGCGTAGTGAAAGCACCCGATACGATGATGGATGTTAATTTATGGAAACCTCTGAAAGAAGGGAAATGGGAATGTCGTCCTGGACCAATGGTGACAGGATGGGATCCTTACGAAAACCTTCCTAAACTTACAGAAAAAGCTGTTCATTATATTCAAGAACAAGCAAACGAAGCGAAACCATTTTTTCTATATTTTGCGTTGCCTTCGCCTCATGCTCCTATTGTTCCAAAGGATGAGTTTTTGGGTGCTTCACAAGCAGGACCTTATGGCGATTTTGTCGTTCAAAGTGATAATTCATGTGGACGCTTATTGAAAGCGTTAGAGGCTTCTGGTGAGGCAGACAATACGATTGTAATATTTTCAGCAGATAATGGGTCGGAATTATACGCTTATGAACGAGATGCGAAGTATGACCATTGGTCTTCTAATCCTTTTAGAGGAACAAAGCGCTCTATCTTTGAAGGTGGACACCATGTTCCATTTATAATTAAATGGCCAGGGGTAACAAAACCAGGTTCGGTTTCAGATGCATTGATTTCTCAAATTGATATCATGGCTACTTTGGCAGCTGTGATAGGATATGACCTGCCTAAAAATCAGGCAGAGGATTCTTATAATCAATTGCCTGTGATAAAAGGTGCTAAAAAGAAAGTTCGTACGGTAGATGTTCATAATACTTACAAAGATTCCTATGGAATTCGTCAAGGTGATTGGGTGTTGATTAATACTCCAAGTTTAGCAAAAGAAATCATCAATTACGAATGGTTGGCAAAACGAGATTATCCTTCTAAAAAAAGAAAAACAGATATGCTATATCATTTGAAAGAGGATGTAGGTCAGATGCATGATGTTTCTGAAGAACATCCAAAGCGTGTCAAAAAAATGAGTAAACTATTAGAAGAGATTATGAAAAAAGAGTTTTCCGAGGAGCGCTAAATTAACTTTCAATAAAAAAACAAAAAAATGCGATACATATATATAATTTCTCTTTTATACTTCTTGACTTCTATCAAAGTAATCTCTCAGAATAATAAACCAAATATTATTGTTTTGTATGCAGATGATATGGGCTATGGAGAGGTTCATGGCTTAAATTTGGAACGCGGTAAAATTCCTACTCCTAATTTGGATAAAATGATAATGGATGGAATGACTTTTACAGATGTACATACCGCATCAGCTGTTTGTACTCCATCACGTTATGCATTACTTACAGGTCGTTATGCCTGGAGAACACGTTTGCAGAGTGGAGTGCTTAAAGGAGGTGGCACCCCACTGGTTTCAGAAGGTCGTTTAACCCTTCCTGGGATGTTGAGAGAAAAAGGATATAATACTGCTATTTCAGGAAAATGGCATTTGGATTTTCATTATGAGGGGGATCGTGAAACTGTGGGTACTTCCATTCCTGATGGGCCAATTACTCGTGGTTTCGACCATTGGTTTGGATTTCATCATGCGCGTGAAATGCATATTTTATGTAAGGATGATAAAGTTTCAGAAATTGTAGATCCCATCGAGATGTTACCACGTACGACAGAGTATGCGGTAGATTATATCAACAAACAAGCTAGGGATGCTAAAAAGGGAAAACCTTTTTTCTTATATGTTGCATTTGGTTCGCCACATTTACCTATTCTTCCCACGAAAGAATGGAAAGGGAAAAGTGGACTTGGTGCATACGGTGATTTTGTAATGATGACGGACGGAATGGCTGGTAAAATTATTGATGCTGTGGATTCTAATGGTTTAAAGGATAATACTTTGATAATTTTTAGTGCAGATAACGGAACTTCCAAAGCAGCAAACATAGATAAACTTCAGAGTAAAGGACATTACCCAAGCGCCAACCTTCGCGGTTTAAAATCGGATTTATGGGACGGAGGGCATCGTGTACCTTTTATTTTAAGATGGCCAAATGGAGGCGTTTTGCCTGGATCCAAATGTAAGCAGTTGATTGGTGTTTCTGATATCACTGCTACATTTGCTGAATTGCTAGGGTATAACTTACCAAATAATACAGCGGAGGATAGCTATAGTTTCCTACCTGCGTTAACAGGAAATAATATAGAAAGTACTCGTGAAGGAATTGTACATCATTCAGGAATGGGATTTTTTGGAATTCGTAAGGGAAAATGGAAGTTACTCTTAGCTTCAGGTTCTGCGGGTGCATCAAAACCTAAATTTGATGCGAATGGGCCCAATGTTCAACTGTATAATATGCAAGAGGATATAGGAGAACAAAAAAATGTAGCGACTCATAAACCTATTGTTGTGGCAGAATTAACAAAGTTGTTAGAGAACTACATAAAAAATGGTCGAAGTACGGAAGGAGTAGCTTTAAAAAATGATACAGATGTTGATATGTGGAAAAAAAAGAAAGCTTCGAAATTCTCAAATAACACAAAACACAAAAAAAAATAAATCATGAATGATTCCCACGATACATGAGTGTTAGTAGGTATAAAGAGATTTTTATAGAAGTTATTTTGCATATTGTGTCTAATTCGGTAAAAGTGATAATATTTGTCAATTAAATTTCGTGTATTTCAAAATTTAAAAAAATTATAAGTAGAATGAATTTTGTTTTAAGGCAAATGTTTTTGTTGGTTTTAGTTCCGTTTGGAAGTATATTTAAGAGCAATTGTCAGTCGGAGATACAGGTTAAAAAACCCAATATTATATTTATTCTGGCAGATGATATGAGTTATGATTCCATGGGGTTTATGGATAGATATAATCTAGAAACACCAAATTTGGACAAATTAGCTGAACAAGGAGTAAGATTTACTAAAAACTACAACACTACAGCCATCTGTATGGCGAGTCGTGCTCAAATTATGACCGGTTTGTATGAGTTTTCAACGGGAACAAATTTTTTACATGGAGACTTGAGTTATAATACTTGGAAAGAGTCATATTCTCAAGTATTAAGAAATGAAGGATATTATGTTGGATTTGGTGGGAAATTTGGGTTTAACGTAAAAAATAAAAATGGAAGAAAAGGATCGTTAGAAACAGTTAGTAGTTCATTTGATTGGTGGTGTGGATGGATGGGGCAGGGAAGCTATTCTATGGAAAAGAATAAGGACGCTTTTGCATACATAGAAAAGTATGGCTCTAAAAAGGAGCACACCACTTATGCATTAGGGTTAATGGGCCAAGATTTTATTCAAGAAGCAAATGCAACTGGAAAACCATTTTGTTTGTCTATAAGCTATAAAGCACCACATACGCCCTATTTTTTGGATTCACGTTACGATAAAATATATCGTGATCAAAAATTCCCAAAGCCTGAAACATTTGGTAAGGGGCATTTATTACCCAAACAAGCGAAAAGTGGTCGCCCATATTCTAAGGGTAAATCATGGGTGAAAGACTATGACAATTCCATGTATAAATACCACACAATGATATACGCAATGGATACATCTATAGGATTGATTCTAGGGGAATTGGAGAAGTTAGATCTAGATAAGAATACGATTATAATCTTTACCTCAGATAATGGCCATTTTAATGGCAGTAAATCTATGGGAGGTAAATTATATGCTTATGAAGAAGGTTCTTTGGCGCCAACAATTATTGTAGATCCAAGAAGAACAAGCAATTATAAATTTGAGACATGTACAGCACTCAGCGGAAATATTGATTTAGCACCCACAATAATCGATTATGCGGGAGTTATAGATAGTGCAAAACGACATGGGAATAGTTTAAAATCAATTTTAGATGGTGACATACATGAAATTCATGAATCCATCATGTTAATTAATGTTTGGGGAATTGCATCTGCTCAATCTTTGGCGGTTGTAACATTAGATTTTAAATACATCAATTGGTTTTATGGGATAGATCCATTTGAAAAAACTGAAGAATTGTTTGATTTAAAGAATGATGCTTTTGAACAAAATGAAATTTCGAAAAAAGATGCTTACCATACGAAACTTACAGAAATGAGATCTTTATATGATCGATGGCTTAGAACTTGGGAGTCTGAAACAGTTAGTGGGGCAGGTTATGAAAAATATGCACGTTTAGGGAATAGAGCGATTCCTTTTAATTTGAATAGCCAAGAGGAAATTCGAGATATGTACTTCAATAAAAAGGATTTTGGCAAAAGGAATTCTACTAAAAAAAATAAAAAATAGAGATCATATAACGTTGTTTTTACAGTAATAAGAACAATAGATCATCCTCTCTTAAAAGTCATATTTACTACAATGATTGTTTTAACATCTTTAAGAATATTACGAGACTAACATTTTTATATCATTCATCTTATTATAAGTTGTTGTGGTAAAATTTTTTAACAGATGTTTTTTTTGTGCTATTTTTTGTGCTATTCGTGCTGTTTTTTTTTGGATGTTTTTGTTTATTTTTGGTTTGTTCAATCGTTTGAACAAAAAAGGTATAATGTTTTAAAAAAAATAACTATGTTAAAAGGAATTTCACCGATTATTAGTCCCGAATTATTAAAAGTTCTCGCTGAAATGGGACACGGAGAAGAAATTATTATTTCCGATGCGCATTTTCCCGCTTATTCATTCAATAAAAATGTGTTAAGAGCAGATGGTTCAAAAGTTCCTGATATGTTGTCAGCGATTTTACCATTGTTTGAATTAGATGATTATGTTCCACATCCATTGGTTATGATGGCAGCTGTTGAAGGAGACGAATTGGATCCACATGTGGAAACACGTTACTTAAAAAGTATACATAATGTATATCCGAATGTGCCAAATATTGAACGTATCGATCGTTTTGAATTTTATGAAAGGGCAAAAGGAGCTTTCGCTGTAATAATCACTGGTGAAACGGGTAAGTATGGTAATATTTTATTAAAAAAAGGGGTAACACCTATTGTATAAATATTTTTTGTTAATAATCACAAATTAAAAATTAAAAAATGGAACAAGTATTAAAGAAAATCGATCCTAGTTTAGTACCTATAAAAGTTTTGAATACCGGTGATGTTATGCCAGCCATTGGTTTGGGAACTTTCGGGTCCGACCATGTATCACATGAAAAAGTCGCTTCAGCTGTAAAAAATGCAATTTATGGAGGTTATAGACATATTGATTGCGCTGCGGTATATCTGAATGAACCGGAAATTGGAGAAGCATTAAATGCTGTTCAGAAAGAAGGTGTTGTAGAACGAGAAGAACTATGGATTACAGGGAAGCTTTGGAATGACCAACACGATAATGTGGAAGCCGCTTGTAGAAAAACTTTAAAAGATCTTCAATTAGATTATTTAGATTTGTATTTGGTGCATTGGCCATTTAGAAATTACCATGCTCCAAATTGTGATGGCGATGCAAGAAATCCAGACTCAAAACCTTTTGATATTGTCGATTTTGTGGCTACATGGAGAGCTATGGAGTCTCTTGTAGAAAAAGGACTTGTTAAAAATATAGGAACTAGTAATGTTACGATTCCTAAAATGCGTTTGATACTTGAAAATGCTAGAATAAAACCGGCTGTAAATGAAATGGAGTTACACCCTTGTTTTCAACAACCAGAATTGTTTGATTTTATGATAGCGAATGATATTCAACCTATCGGTTATTCTCCAATTGGCTCCCCAAATAGACCAGAAAGAGATAAAACAGAATCCGATGCAGTTGATATTGAGGACCCAGTTATTCAGAAAATTTCAAAAAGACTAAATATACACCCAGTGTCGGTTTGTTTGAAATGGGCGATCCAAAGAGGACAAGTGCCGATTCCTTTTTCAGTGAATCCTAAGAATTACATGAGTAATTTAGAAGCAGCAACATCAGAGCCAATTACTCCGGAGGAAATGGAGGAACTGAAATCTGCAGATAAGAACTCTCGACTGATAAAAGGTCAGGTGTTTTTATGGGAAGGAGCTAACAGTTGGGAAGACCTATGGGATCTAGATGGAACAATTACAAAATAATTAGAACAAATAATAAAATAGAAAAGTTATGTGTCAAACTTGTGAAGAAGAACATGTAAAGAAAGGGACGCCTGTTAATACTTTCCATAAAGTAGATGGTGTCATTGCAGAAAAAATGAAGGCCGCCTATTTACCAGGGAATAGTACTGTTGTAAAAAAAGATGTTCAAGTGCCAACACCAGGGCCAGGACAAGTATTGCTGAAATCAAAAGCATCGACGATATGTGGAAGTGATATACGTGCTATATACCGTGAGCATTTAGGAAAGGGGCCTGAAGCATATCAAAATAAAATAGCGGGACATGAACCTTGTGGTCAAATTGTAAAGGTAGGTCCTAATACAAAAAGGTTTAAAGAAGGAGATCGTGTTATTCTTTATCATATTTCAGGGTGTGGTGTTTGTAATGATTGTAGAAGAGGGTATATGATTTCTTGCTCTAGTTCATCTCGTGCAGCCTACGGTTGGCAACGTGACGGTGGGATGGCTGAATATATTTTAGCTGACGAGAAAGATTGTGTTATGCTACCTGATGAATTGTCCTATGTTGATGGAGCTCAAGTGGCTTGTGGATTTGGGACAGTTTATGAAGGCCTTGAAAAAATAGGGATTAGTGGTAACGATCAAGTTTTGATTGTTGGTCTTGGGCCTGTTGGTTTAGCAGCTTGTATGTTGTCAAAAGCTTTAGGAGCTTCAAAAGTAGTTGCTGTTGATACAGTACAAGAGCGTTGTGATATTGCCAAAGAAATGGGCTTAGCAGATGCTGTATTTGTATCGAATGAAGAGGCTTTAGATTTCGTTCTAAATGAATCCTATGGAGGAAAAGGATTTGAAAGAACAGTAGATTGTTCTGGACACACTCTTGGTCGTCAACTTTGTATTAGAGCCACACGTCAATGGGGTAAAATGGTAATGATTGGAGAAGGTGGAACTGTTGAGTTTAATCCTAGTCCGGATATCATTCATGATCAAATTTCAATTCACGGTTCATGGGTAACTAATATTTGGAGAATGGAAGAATTGGTAGAGAGAATTGTTCGTTGGGGAATACATCCAGAGGATTTGGTTACCAATAGATTTACTATCGATGATGTTGATAAAGCTTATGAGTTAATGAATGAAGGTAAATGCGGTAAAGTGGCCGTGGTATTTGATGAAGAAATTAAATAACTTAAAAAGTATTTAGAAATGGCAATAAGAGAAGTAAAAGTTGAAAAATTAACTTTAGAAGCATACAAGCCATTTGGAACGTTTTCTAATTTGATAAACCCAGATGCTCCAAAATTAGGAGCAGCACCTGTCGAATTTTTTAGAGATCAACTCCAAATAGGCGTGTCTTCGAATCAAAACTGGAGTTATTCATGTTGTCGTGTGGAAAAGAGACCATTTATAATTGACACGCTAGAATTTCACTCTTCATGTGGTGAGGTTGTATTGCCTTTGGATAACGATATTCTACTTCAAGTGGGTCCTGCTACAGATTCTAAAGAAAATGTTCCTTTAGAGAATATGAGAGTGTTTTATGTTCCTAAGGGAACAGCAATTACAATTAATCCCGGTGTTTGGCATTGGGCGCCATTTACTTTAAATGCTGCTGCTGCTAATATTTTGATTAATTTACCAGAAAGAACATATGCAAATGATTGTATTGTGGTTAATTTGGAAGAAAAAGATTTTATTGAGATTAAAGATTATTAATTTTAGATTTTTGTAAAAGTAAAAAAGGTGTTTATAAATAATAAACATCTTTTTTGTTTTAATGTATTTTTTACCTAGTAAAAGCTTCTCCAATTCTAAAGTATATACCCCAATCGTCTTTTCCAACAGCGGCATCCATTCCAATAGTAATTCTAGATTTTGGAATCGCCATAAAACGTAGTCCAGCACCAACAGCAGGAAGTGTATTGTTCAAGCTAATTTCATTTGGATTATTTATAGCAGTAGCCAAACCACCAAAGGCAACATATCCCCATTTTTCTGCAAACCAATGCCTGTATTCTGTTTGTACATCATACACTTGATTCGCACGATATTTTCCATTTGAATAGCCGCGTAAATCATCCCTTCCTATGACATTTTGACCAGCAAAAGGGACATCTCCAATAGCAGCTTGTCCATAAGCTCTTATTAACAAGGTATTGCGTTTACTTTGTTTGAAATATTTATTGTATTCTAGGGTTATATTTGTATAATCGGAGGTGCTACCCAATCTTTTTAGGAAACGAGTAGTATTTAATTTACCGTTAACACCATCGAGAGGCTGCATTTGATTGTCTCTTTTGTCTAATTCTGAAGAAAGCCCAAAACCAAATAGATCTTGTGTGTCAGATGGAGTTGTAGGTAAGGCAAAAGTCGTTTTAGTGTTTGAGTAAACAATGTTAGCACCAACATATAATCTATCGTATACATTTACCATGAAATCCATATAAACAAAATAAAGATTTGTTTTGTAGTCAATAAAAACACCACCATCTTGGATTAGAGATAATGCTGGTGGAATTAAGTTTGGCGGAAGATTATCAAGTAGGGTACCCCAATCCAGAAACGTTTTGAAGTTTATTTCTCCACCACCTCCTACAATTTTTGCTCTGAACTTATCTTGTTTGAAATAAAAACGATTCACTTGTACGGTGAACCAAGTGTTGTTGGTGGAGTAACTTCCAATTATCATTGAGGTAGAAAGAGGAGATATGGTGTCTTTTTTGTTGATGTGGTAAAAACTAGCAGCCATAACGCCTAAGGAAGTTTTAAAACTATTATTGTAAGAGATTGTAGGAATCATAACAGTTTTAAAGTGTTTGTCATTTTCCTCTTTGTCTTTAGTGATGTCCTGTTTTGGCTTCTGAGCGATGGCATTTAGAGTAGTCAATAATATCAGGAAGCACAGTTTTTTTAGTATCGAATTTGATTTCATAGAGTTGTATTAAGATGCCTTGCCATTAAATTTTTCTTTCAAACTAAAAGTGGAATAAACTTCTAGTTTTTTTAATTATAAGAGCTATTACTAGGTGATATGGAGTTTTCGAACTCGATCTGAAAAAAAGATTTTATTTTAATTTAGCTTTCTTAGGAGTAGTGCCTTTTGACCAAATGGCATACTCTAATGCTATATTTTTTGGACAGTAAACAACTATCGGAAGTTTACTGTTATAGGGGACATGTTCCGATTTTGAACGAATAAATTTTTCTGTTTTTTTGTTCATAGGACATCCCATCTTGGTGCTCATAATCAATCCATCTGTTTTAAATTCGTAATAATAATAACCCCATCCTTGAACTGATTTTTTAGTGAATTCTCCCATCAGATGATGTTTGTTGCAGTCAACTTTTTGAGTCTTACCGGCCCAAATTTCTAAATTGTAAAGTCGTTCGTTTTTTTCTGTAGGCAGTTCAATGATATACCTATACAATGTGTCACTAGCCTTAGGATACATGCTAAGGTCGTAATCAGCAAGTTTCTTCACAGAAGAAGAAACACGCTCTGCTACAGGTGTGCAACTGGTTGTGATAAAAATATAACCGATTAAAAATATGATACATATCCTCATAATAATACAAATTAGTATGTAGTTCAAATATACATAATAATGCAGTGAATGATAATTTTGATTTGTAAAATTTAGCAATGAAAGAGAAGGGTTAATTATTACAAATTAAGTATCTTTGCAGCCATTAAATACAAATGGTCTTAGGTAGTTTTAGAATGTTTTTTTTCTGAAAGTTTTGGTTTTAAAAACGACGAAAATGCCATAAGAAATCCATGAAATAAGAATACAATGAAAAATATCACAGAGGTTTTAAAAGAAAGAATCCTTATCCTAGATGGTGCTATGGGAACGATGCTTCAAGCTTATAAATTTACGGAAGAGGACTTTAGAGGAGAACAGTTTAAGGATTGGAAATTGTCTGTGAAAGGAAATAATGACATGCTTTCCATTACTCAACCAGAAGCTATAAAAGAGGTTCATAGAAAATATTTTGCGTCTGGAGCTGATATTGTTGAAACAAATACATTCTCCAGTACTACCATTGCAATGGCTGATTATGAGATGGAAGACTATGTGTATCAGTTAAATTATGAGTCGGCGAAAATTGCTAAAGAGGTCGCAGATGAATTTTCAAGAGAGAATCCAGATAAACCTAGGTTTGTAGCTGGGTCTATTGGTCCAACGAACAAAACTGGGTCTATGTCACCTGATGTAAACGACCCTGGTTATAGAGCGATTACTTTTGATGAATTGAGAATAGCCTACAAACAACAAGCTGAAGCATTATTGGATGGAGGTTCTGACGTTTTATTGGTGGAAACGGTATTTGATACTTTAAATGCGAAAGCAGCATTGTTTGCCATTGAAGAAGTCAAGGAAGAACGAGGTATGGATGTACCAGTAATGTTAAGTGGAACGATAACGGATGCTAGTGGGCGTACTTTATCAGGTCAAACAGCAGAAGCTTTTTTAATCTCAGTATCACATGTCCCTTTGTTAACGGTTGGTTTGAACTGTGCCTTAGGAGCAAATGCTTTGATTCCGCACTTAGAGGCAATATCCGGTAATACTAGGTATGGTGTGTCTGCGCATCCCAATGCGGGATTACCGAATGCATTTGGGGAATACGATGAAAGTCCCGAGGAAATGGCTGGACAAATAAAAGAATATTTAGATAAAAGTTTGATTAATATTATTGGCGGTTGTTGTGGAACAACACCAGATCATATCAAAGCCATTGCTGAGGTTGCGGCAGAATACAAACCAAGAGCAATAGCCTCCTAGATTGTTGAAATTATAAGCAATACAATTCAAATATAGAATGAGTATAAAACAAACAAAATACATGAAGTTATCTGGTTTAGAGCCTTTGGTTCTAAGTCCAGAAATGAACTTTATTAATGTTGGAGAAAGAACAAATGTAGCAGGTTCTCGTAAATTTCTAAGGCTTATTAAAGAAGAACAATATGATGAAGCTTTGGCGATTGCAAGGGATCAGGTAGAAGGTGGAGCTCAGATTATTGACATCAATATGGATGATGGTATGATTGAAGGTAAAGAGGCGATGGTTCGTTTTCTACATTTGATTATGGCTGAGCCAGATATTTCTCGTGTGCCTATCATGATTGACAGTTCTAAATGGGAAATTATTGAAGCTGGATTACAGGTCGTTCAAGGAAAATGTGTTGTGAATTCTATCTCTTTGAAAGAAGGAGAAGATGCTTTTAGAAATCATGTAAAGTTACTGAAGCGTTACGGAGCTGCGGTAATAGTAATGGCTTTTGATGAGGTTGGACAGGCCGATAATTACCAACGTCGTTGTGAGATAGCAAAACGTTCTTATGATATTATGGTTCACGAATTAGGGTTCCCATCGGAGGATATCATTTTTGATTTGAATATTTTTCCTGTCGCAACAGGTATGGAAGAACATAGGAAAAACGCCATTGATTTTATTGAAGCCACACATTGGGTGAGGTCTCATTTAACGAATGCGAGTGTTAGTGGAGGTGTGAGTAATGTGTCTTTTTCGTTTAGAGGTAATAATGTTGTACGTGAAGCGATGCATTCTGTGTTTTTATATCATGCTATCAAGAAAGGCATGAATATGGGAATCGTAAATCCAGCGATGTTGGAGGTTTATGATGATATTCCAAAAGATTTATTAGAACATGTAGAGGATGTAATTTTAGATAGACGCGATGATGCTACAGAGCGTTTACTAGATTTTGCAGAATCTGTGAAAGGAAAGGGAAAAGTTCAAGTACAAAATCTTGAATGGAGAGAAGGTGCTTTACAAGATAGAATCACACATTCCTTGGTAAAAGGGTTGGATACCTATATTGTAGAAGATGTTGAGGAAGCTCGTTTGTTGGCCGACAAACCTCTGGAGGTTATCGAGGGGAATTTGATGATTGGAATGAGTGTCGTTGGTGATTTGTTCGGTGAAGGGAAGATGTTTTTGCCACAGGTTGTGAAATCTGCTCGTGTGATGAAAAAAGCCGTTGCACATTTAATGCCTTTTATAGAAGCAGATAAAGATGAGAATTCGAAAGCTCAAGGGAAAGTTCTTTTGGCGACTGTAAAAGGAGATGTTCATGATATCGGTAAAAATATTGTTGGAGTTGTATTGGCGTGTAACAATTATCAGATTGTGGACCTTGGAGTAATGGTTCCGCCTGAGAAAATATTGGAAGAAGCGAAAAAACATAACGTAGATGTTATTGGTTTGAGCGGGTTGATTACACCCTCTTTGGATGAAATGGTACATATTGCCAAAGAAATGAAACGATTGGATTTCTCAATTCCTTTGTTAGTTGGTGGAGCAACAACCTCAAGAGCACATACCGCCGTTAAAATTGCCCATCAATATGATCATGGAGTGATTCATGTGTTGGATGCATCTAGATCTGTACCCGTTGTCAGTAAACTAATAAGTGATGAAACAAGAGGGGAATTCTTGAAAGAGACCTATGCAGAATACGATAAATTACGAGATGGATATTTAAATAGAGCTCGAAAAAAAGTGTATTTGCCATTAGCGGAAGCTCGAGCGAACAAGTTTAAAATAGATTGGAAAGCTTCGGATTTATACAAGCCTAAAAAAATAGGGGTACATGTTATTGAGGATTTGGATTTTAATGATCTTGTTCCTTATCTAGATTGGACACCTTTCTTTCAATCTTGGGAGTTGCATGGTAAATTTCCAGCAATTTTAGAAGATGAAATTGTCGGAACACAAGCAAAAGATTTGTTTAAAGACGCTACTGCCATGTTGGAGCGTATTTTAAAAGAAAAATGGTTTACAGCAAAAGCCGTTTATGGTTTATTTCCGGCCAACACTGTTGAAAACTCAGATGATATAGCAGTGTACAAAGATAACTCAAGAACAGAGGTTTTAGAAACAGTGTTGACCTTGCGTCAACAGTCTAAAAAGGGAGCAGGGAAGCCAAATATAGCCTTGGCTGATTTTGTAGCACCAAAAGAATCTGGTTTGGAAGATTACATAGGTGGTTTCTGTGTGACTACGGGTTTTGGTGTGGAAGAAATAGCTGACAAGTATAAAGAAGATTTGGACGATTATAACAGTATTATGGTGAAAGCCATGGGGGATCGTTTTGCTGAGGCTTATGCAGAATATTTGCATGATAAGATTCGTAAAGAGTTTTGGGGATATGCTTCAGGTGAGAATTTAAGTAACGAGGATTTGATTAAAGAAGTTTATCAAGGTATTCGTCCTGCGCCAGGATATCCAGCATGTCCAGATCATACAGAAAAAACGGCTTTATGGAGATTGTTAAATGTTGAGGAAAATATCGGAGTTACGCTCACTGATAGTTTAGCAATGTTTCCAACAGCTGCAGTATCTGGGTTGTATTTTGCCCATCCAAAAGCAAGATATTTTGGAGTAGGGAAAATTACTTTAGAACAAGTACATGATTTTGCGAACCGTAGAGGATATACCAATGAGGTTATGGAACGTTGGTTGGCTCCAAATCTTAACGAATAGGAATTGGTTTTTTGAACGAAGGAAGTTTTTAAATATATGTTCGGGTGTTTTTTTAATAGATAATTTGCACCAAAGTGAAAATTTATTGTCATGCTTTTTCTACTCGATGAGTATTTAGGCTACAATACGTATATTATGGTACTTTCAAAATAGCTATAGACAACCATAATTTCTCGTAACTCAGTGTTTAAATTAACCAATAACAAAGTTTTCCTTAAATCGAATTGGTTGCGTTTGACATCAGCGAATTATGTTGTGAATTCTTCTATATTAGAAAAACACATTCCTAGTGGAACCGAGTTGGAATTTCACAAAGGCAAATGTTATGTTAGCTTGGTCGCTTTTTTGTATACAGAGACACGGTTGTTAAATGTAAGAGTTCCTTTTCATAATACTTTTGAAGAAATTAATCTTCGATTTTATGTAAAAAGAGAGGTGTCACCAGGAGTATGGAGATCAGAAGTCGCTTTTACGAAGTTGTTTTTTCCTAAAATAGCCTTAACGTTAGTTGCTAAATATATTTACAAAGAAAATTATGAGACATTGGCTATGAGGCACTTTTGGAAAGATGAGGGCGAGTTTATCAGTACTAATTATGGCTTGTATAAAAAAAAGTGGCATAATTTTGAAGTAAAGAGTACCTTAAAAAGCTATAATATTGTTAAAGATTCGAATGAGTTCTTTTTTTCAAAACAATATTGGGGAACTTCTCAAATTGACCAAAATTCATGTACAATATACGAAATAAAGCATCCTGATTGGAGAGTTTATAAAGTGAATGATTGGAATATATCCTTTGATTTCGAATCTGTTTTTGGAGAAGAATTTAAATGTCTTATGCGATTAAAGCCCGAATCAGTTTATGTTTACGATGGTTCTGAGGTTATTGTTAATAAGAAGAAAATAATTTAATCAACATATTAAGGCTTATTCTTAAAATATTTTAACACTATGATTGGCGCTAAGATTAAGTCTACAAGCAAAGTTATTATTACCATGAGTCCAATCAATAATCCTAAGGTGAAAATTTCTAAAGATTCTGATCTCATTAAAATAAAAAAACCACCCACAAGTATAATACTTGTGGCTATAATTGCTCTACCACATTCTAAAACGGCCGTTTTAATAGAGTGTTCCACAGAAAGTCCTTTCTTTCGTTCCCATTGAAATTTACTTAAAAGATGGATTGTATCATCTACTGCAATTACAAAACCAACAGTAAAAATAAGCGCAATTTCTGCTCGTAAGTCAATATTAAAATAGCCCATAATTCCTGCTGTAATTATAAGTGGTATGGTATTGAGGAACACAGCAAGAATTCCAATGGCAATACTTTTGTATACGATTCCCAACGTAATCGACACAACAAAAATCGCGAACAAAAGGCCTATAAAAGTACTTTCAATACTTTTTCGTTGAGAGATATCTATCAACAAATCGATTCCTGATATGTGAGCATTTATCGGTTTACAATCGATGATAAGTTTTATGTGATCTAAAATATCTTTTTGAATCTTAGTCACTTCATTTTTTCGAATGTCTTTCATTTGGGCACTAAATTTAAAAATAGTTCGATCTTTGTTAGCGAAATAGTCTTCTGTTAAAAATGGATTAAACTGTTTCTCGTACCTTCTAATTGTTTTCTCTTCCAGAGGTAATTTGTTTTTTTTGCTATTGATAGGGTGGTATGCTTGATTCATTACTTTATAATAGTCCACAGGCGATTTTAATGAATTTAAATCAGGATGTTTATCAAGATAACTTTCAATATTGTATACTGTTTTTAACAATGCAGGGTCATTCAGTTTTTGACCGTTATTCGCCGTTATTATAAGTTCAAATGTTCTAGATCCACCAAAGTTTTTTTCAAAGAATTTATAGCTGTTGTATAGTTCGGTGTTTTTTGGAAAAGTATATAATGTACTGTTGGTATTTATGAATTTTATTCCAAACGAACTTAGTAGCACTAAGCAAGAAAAAGCGATTATGATAGTGTTTTGATATGTATACGAGCGGATTAATTTTTTTAAGATGAAGTTAGACAAACGATTGAAAGGTGTGCTTATGGCAAATAAGTCTTTGTGTTTGATACTGTTGAAAAAAATTGGCAAAAACACCATTGTTAATACAAAAGTAAGCACAACTAAAAGAGCCGATTCCAATCCAAAATTCCGAATAGCCTGCATAGGAGATAGGCATAAAACCAAAAAACCTATAGCGGTTGTAAAAGATGTGATTAAGGTTGTAAAGCCTATTTCTTTTAGTGCGTTTTTACTTGCTTCTTTAGAGGTGAGCCCCTTCTTAGTCTCTAAGTCATATTTGATGCATAGATGTATGACATCAGAAATCGCTACAATTAAAACAATGGTAGGAAACAAGTTAGATAAAGTACCAATAGGTCTTCCTAGTGACGACATCCAGCCAATAAAAATAATAATAACAGTTAGCAATAATAAGATAGGAAAGAATAGCACAGCAGGTTTTTTGAAAATAAAAATTAAACTGAGGCATAAGAAAATAAAAATCAAAAATCCAAATGTTAGAATTTCTTCGATGAGTACATTTTTAAAAGAAACGTCTATGACTTTCCTTCCCCAAAGATATGTTTTGAATTCATTGGAGTCTTGTCGTAGCTCATTTATTGAGTTAATTAAAACGTCCAAATTCTTTGTTGTAATATTTTGGTCAATATCAATCCATAAAAAAAGCGTCTTTCCTTTTGTATCAATAAAGTTTTTTGATAGCACGTCCGTTAGGATTTTGTATTTGTTGTATATGATTTTACCTTTTTTATTTTTTTGGATGTATGGTATTGCTACAATTCCGAAAGTGCTTTTAATAGGATAAGAGGTGTTGAGAAGACTTTTCACCTTTTTAACATGAGGTATCTTTTTAACAACATCTATAAATATTGTTACATTATTTAAAAAAGAAGGATTAAAAACGCTGTCATTACTCTTAATTCCTAAAAGAATTAGATTCTCCTGACTTGCGAATTCCGATTTGATCTCTTGATAGAAACTATAATCAGCATCATCTTTATTAAAAAATTGAGAAATGTCAGTATCAACTGAAATTGAAGGTGTTTTTATAAGGGAGAAAACAAGAAGTAGGCATATTATTACGGTGTATACATACTTGTGCTTTAAAAGTTTCTCAATCATATAATGTTGGTACTTGTTGTCTGCAATTTACAAAGTACTTTTATAATTTAGTATGCATATCTATTGTTTTCTGGGAACCTCTTGTCTTTATGTTTTAGTATGTTACTATGAGAGCGTATTTTAGTATAACTTTGTATCATGTTATTTAGCACATCTAAAAGTCAGTTTTTTTGTAATTAATAAAAGTATTTTGTAACATAAACATACATTTTATAAATAGAGATTTTTGAATATCCTAGGCATAAAGGTACGGTTGACATTAACGTTAAACAAATAATAAATTATTGAATTTAAATTCTTACTGAACGCTATTATTTTAAAAAGTGCTAGGCTTTTTTTTATAGAATGGAATTGTTTAATTTCGCAAGCGCGATAAGGAGGGGAGTGAAATCCTTTTTTATTTGATAGGTCTTCGATACGTGCAGTGACCAAAAGGGAAAATAATACCACGATAGTATGACCTTAGAGTGGGCGCTCTTATAAAAATTATATAAATGAAAGTTATTGATCACATAAAAGAAGCGAAAGGGAAATCATTATTTTCTTTTGAAATTGTGCCTCCGGTAAAAGGACAAAATATTCAAAAATTATATGATAATATTGACCCTTTGATGGAGTTTAAACCAAAATTTATTGATGTGACGACTTCTAGAGAGGAGTATGTTTATATTGATAAAGGGAATGGCTTGTTGGAACGTAAAATAACCCGAATGCGTCCGGGTACCGTCGGAATATGTGCTTCTTTGATGCATAAATACAAAGTAGATACCGTCCCTCATGTTTTGTGTGGAGGTTTTACCAGAGAGGAAACGGAGTATGTATTGGTAGATTTACATTATTTAGGCATTGATAACCTAGTTGCCTTAAGGGGAGATGCGATGAAGCATGAAGCACAATTTGTACCTTGTAAAGGAGGAAATAATTATGCTGTGGAATTAGTGGATCAGGTTTCTCGTTTGAATGAAGGAAGTTTCTTGAATGAAAATGTAGAGATGGACTATAAGCCTGATTTTTGTATTGGGGTAGCAGGATATCCTGAGAAACATTTTGAATCGCCAAGTTTGGATTCTGATTTACTGCGTTTAAAAGAAAAAGTAGATGCTGGTGCTGATTATGTGGTGACACAAATGTTTTTTGATAATAAAAAATATTTTGAGTTTGTGGAAGCTGCAAAGAATATTGGAATAACAGTTCCTATTATTCCTGGAATCAAACCGATTGCGGTGGAACGTCATTTGCAAATATTGCCGAAAGTGTTTAGTTTGGATTTACCATTGGCATTGGAAAAAGCGGTGTTGGATTGTAACGGTGATAAAAAAGCTATTCGTCAGGTTGGTATAGAATGGGCGATTGAACAGAGTAAAGAATTGATGGCAGCAGGAGTTCCTACCGTGCATTATTATTCTATGGGCAAGTCAGATAACATAGTGAAAATTGCAAGAGAAGTTTTTTAACAGTCTAAAATGATTCCATTTTAAAAAATGTATTACTTACTCAAATACAACTATAAAAAAAAGTGATTCACAGGGAAAGTTTAAAGGGGATTATTTGACTACATTTGTATTGTAAAAAATAAAATATCAATTTAATAATATAAAGTTATGGCATTAGAAATAACAGACGCAACATTTGAGGAAGTAGTATTAAAATCAGACAAACCTGTCTTAGTTGACTTTTGGGCAACTTGGTGTGGACCTTGCAGAATGGTTGGACCGATCATTGAAGAAATTAGCAATGATTACGACGGAAAAGCTGTTGTTGGAAAGGTAGATGTAGATAATAACCAAGAGTTTGCTGCAAAATATGGTGTAAGAAATATTCCTACAGTATTGTTGTTTAAAAATGGTGAAGTTATTGACAAACAAGTTGGAGTAGCTCCAAAAGCGACATACGCATCTAAAATTGATGCAGCATTGTAAATATATAATAACTTAGAACGAAAAAGCAGTGCCGTATTGGTGCTGTTTTTTTTGTTTTAGACTAAGATTTCTTTCAGGAAAGAGACTTGCAAATCCTTTAATTTAAGTAGCTTTGTAATGACTTCTTACTGGTACCCTCAACAATTTAAGAAGAATGTGATTATGGATGAAAAATTAATTTCTAAGAAGAAACCGAGTTTTCCTATTACGGATAAATTAAAAAGGTATTTAAAAAAATACAATAGGAATGTTTATATGCCAGTGTTGTATGATGATTTATTACGTTATGCAGGTGGAATAGAAGTATATGATAAATCAGGGGAAGATACCTTATGGATTCGCGTCTATTATTCAGAATATGAACGCGAGGACATAGATAGATCTCTAAAAATGATCTACACCATATTACATGCCGATGGTAGTGAAGATTCGATCCCTTTTTTAAATATTGATGCAGTGGACTATTGTACGTTTGGAAACTCCAAGCCTTTCCGTGTGAAGGTGAGGAATATTCTGAATGATAATTATATGTATATGTATATAAAAAAGGCAGATGCTTCTCGTGTTTATGGTTTGGAGTTAGAGCATTTGCTTTCTCCCGATAGGATAAATTTCTTGGTTTATAAGGACACTATTGTTGAAGAGCACATCCAGGGAATTCCTGGAGATGTATTCATGAATGAAGGATACAAAAACTTTGCATCTAGAGACCAGAAACAATTGTCTAAAGAATTCGTGAAATTTAATGAACGATGTATTATACGTTTGTTGGGGGACATGCGTTCTTACAATTACGTGATTGTACCTACCCATGATTTTGATCAAGTCCAGTACAGAATTCGCGCGATAGATTTTGACCAACAATGTTATGAGGGGAAATTTAAAGTATACATGCCTCAATTTTTAAAAGAGAATAATTTGTTTGTGGACATGGTACATGAGAATTTACAAGAACAATCTATTAATCAGTATAAAATAGAAGAACGCTCTGCTATTTCCAAAAGAATCTTACGTGTTTATGATCGTGTGCTACATTTGTTAGATTGTATGTCCGAAAACGCTATATCAACTCCAGAAAAGGTAGAACAGTTGAAAGCAGATTTATTAGTGTATACAAAAGATGTAAAATTCAAAAAATGTACAAATATGGGAGAATTGCTTGGAGTAGCTTTTGAATTTGTGGTAAGAAATTATGAAAATGAAAATCATTTTTTAATTCATTAAATGCGAGTCTATCCAATTAAAAAAACGTTCTTAAATTTAAGTACGTTTTTTTAGCTAGTATTTTGTCGTCTTAGTATAAATCTGTATCCAAGTCGTCTAAATTTTGATGCTCTCCAAACTCATTAAATTCATCATCAAAGTCATACGGGTCATCTGATCCAGACTCTTTGTCGGCTTTAAATTCTTTTTCCGGTGCTTTTTCAGGAACGTCTCCAATCGTTAAAACTAATTTAGGAAGTTTGTCTTCTGAGTATTTAGAAACTTCAACGATCTCAACAAAGAAAGTCCACATTTCTAGAAAATCATAAACATATATTAGTTTTTCCCCCTCGTCCTCGATGTTTTGTTCAATACTAGTTGTAGCCATTGAAAGCGCCCCAGGTGAATCATCCATGTTGATCAAAGGAATTTCTTCACCCTGATTCCAATCTTCATCAGTTCTGTAAAAAGATGCCATCTGCTGTCCGTTAAATCCGAAAACATTGGTAATAGTGTGATGCAATTCCTCAAGGGTACTTTTAGAATCGATCGCAATAGTTCTAATTACATCCTCTTTGACATCTAGTACAACTCTGATTTTATAGATCATAATTTTTTACTTTTATGATTACAAAATTAGACTTTCCCAACATACAAATCAAAAAATAAAAGAGATTATTTCATGAAAAAAATTACGAGATATAAAATAAGATTGCCATAGATATTGTATTTTTAAGCTTTAAAATAAAATGTATGAATCGCACGAAAATACTTGAAATAGCGAATAAAATCACTAAGAACACTTTGATGGAAACATTAGAGATTGATTATATTGATGCGGGACTCGACTTTTTAGTAGCAACAATGCCGGTATCTGCTAAAGTGCATCAACCTATGGGCTTGTTACATGGCGGAGCAACAGTGGCTTTAGCCGAAAGTGTAGGAAGTGCTGCCTCACATTTATTGATTGATACAAACGCATTTGAAGTTAAAGGAATAGAGATAACGGCGAATCATTTAAAAAGCGTAAAATCTGGTGTTGTTACGGCAACGGCAAGTGTTTTGCATAAAGGAAAAACAACGCATTTATGGAAGATAGAAATACGTGATGAGGATCAGAATCTTATTTCATTTTGTAAATTGACGAACATCGTATTGCCTAAATCTAATAAATAAGAATTTCAGCTTGATACCATTTAATTTACTGCTGGAAAAATTAGCAGACGCTTATAATAATAAATTACCTTTTGTAGCTTATAATAAACCAAATTCATATATTGTCAATGGGATTTTTCAGGAAGATGCAACTTTGAATTTTGCGCATGACTATTCTGAAGAAGGTTTTGTTTTTGCTCCTTTTGATTCAAAAGAAAAGGCGATACTAATTCCTAATCATATTTCCATTTCAGCTAAAGTTGACATAACGAAAAAAAACAACTTAGTACCCAATAATGTATCAGAAGAACCTGCAGAGGCAAAGGAAAATCATATTGGGTTTGTTAGAGCTACAATAAACTATATAGAAAATTCTAAAGTTGAGAAAATAGTGATTGCAAGAGCTAAAAAAGTTTCCAATATTGATTTGGAGGTGTTTTCAGTTTTTGAAAAATTAATACATGCTTATAGGCATGCTACCTGTTATATTTGGTTCCATCCGAAAGTTGGTATGTGGATGGGGGCATCACCGGAAACATTACTTGAAATTGAAGGTTCTAAATTTAAAACAATGTCTTTGGCCGGAACTCAGCGGTTTGTAAATACTACTGAGGTTGCTTGGGGAACAAAAGAGATTGAAGAGCAACAAATGGTAACGGATTACGTACTTTCAAACTTAAAAACAGTTACGGATACTTTAAAAGCTTCTGATACATATACTGCGAAAGCAGGGGCATTATTACATTTACGTACAGATATTACAGGAGCATTAGAAAATGAAAATGCAGTTGCAAAATTGATAGAAGTGCTGCATCCAACTCCGGCGGTATGTGGTTTTCCTAGAGAAACTTCGAAATCCTATATTTTAAAAAATGAAAATTTTGATCGCTCTTATTATACAGGCTTTTTAGGGGAATTAAATATTGAGGGTTCCTCGTCTTTGTATGTCAATTTACGATGCATGGAAGTCCTTGATGAAAATTCATTGCATTTGTATGTTGGAGGAGGGATTACGGCAAAAAGCAATCCTGTAAAGGAGTGGGAAGAAACCGTTGCAAAGTGCAAAACAATGGAATCTATTTTGTAATTTTACAGACTTAAAATTTGATGTTGCTGAGGTAATTAATAGGCAAGTCAAAAACAATTTTAGGTTCAGTATTAGATGAAATACCCAAAAAATGATCTTGCTCAATTAGTGATAGCATCTTGTGTAGCTAATGGAATTGACTCCGTAGTAATTTCTCCAGGATCTAGAAATGCCCCTTTAACGATTGGTTTTACGAGTCACCCCGATATCAATACTTATAGCATAGTAGATGAAAGGTGTGCGGCGTTTGTGGCTCTTGGAATGGCACAGCAAGCAAGAAAACCGGTTGCCTTGGTTTGTACTTCTGGCTCTGCATTGTTAAATTACTATCCAGCAATTTCTGAAGCTTTTTATAGCGATATTCCTTTGGTTGTACTTTCTGCGGATAGACCCGAAAATTTATTAGAAATAGGGGATGGTCAAACCATTAAGCAAAAGAATGTTTTTGAAAATCATTCCCTGTACAATACGAATTTAATAACTGGAGAACCTGAACATAATAAGGAAGAGCTAAAAAATGCATTGTATACTTCTGTGTTAAAAAATGGACCTGTTCATGTAAATATTCCCTTTGACGAACCTTTATACGAAATGGTTGATACAATGCTAACATTGCCAACAGAACAACATTATGATTTTAGTAAAAGCACTTTAAAAGAAGTGCCTTTGGATGTTGAAGATTTACAGTTGTACGCAGATAAATGGAATCAAGCATCGAAAAAAATAGTATTGATAGGAAGTAGTTTTCCGGATGGATTGTTGCAAATTCAATTGGAACATTTGTTAAAAGACCCTTCTGTATTGGTTTTTACGGAAACCATATCCAATGTAAAACATCCTCGATTTTTCAATTCCATAGATCAATTACTATTTCCTTTAAACGCTGAAGCTTTAGAAGCGTTAAAACCAGAAATAGTATTGACACTTGGTGGTTTGGTTGTTTCGAAACGAATAAAACAATTTTTTAGAAATCACCAACCCAAAGAGCATTGGCATGTAAATGAAAAAAGAGGATTAGACTCCTTTCATTGTATGACACGTCATTTTGCAATTTCTTCTCAGCTATTCTTTAGTCAATTTTTCTTTCTCACGAATGTGAAAGAAAGTACGTATCACGAAGAATGGTTTCAGTTGAAATTAACAAATAAAGAAAGACATAAAGCGTATTTAAATAAAATCCCATACTCAGATTTTTTGGTGCATGCTACATTGTTAAATTCTTTTCCAGAGAATATTCATTTACAACTGAGCAATAGTTCTGTAGTACGATACAGTCAATTGTTTGATGTCAATCCTTCTTTAAAAGTTTTTTGCAACAGAGGTACCAGTGGTATTGATGGTAGTACATCTACGGCTATAGGAGCGGCAATGGTGGTAAAGGATCAGGTGGTTTTTGTAACGGGAGATGTTAGCTTTTTTTATGATAGCAATGCTTTGTGGAATACTTATATCCCAAAGAGTTTTAGAATTATTTTGATAAACAACAATGGTGGTGGAATTTTTAAATTTATTCCTGGGCCATCGAAGAGTGGAGCCTTAGATTATTTTGAAACGCCTCATGGTTTGACTGCTGAACATTTATGTAAAATGTATGGTTTTGACTACAGCACTGCATCAGGTGAAGAAACTTTGACCAATGCATTAGCAGATTTTTATACGGGAAATCAGCCAAGATTATTGGAGGTATTTACGCCCTCTGATATAAATGATACGATATTAAAAGATTATTTTAATAATTTAAAATAGAAGAAATGGAATTAGAAATAGGAGAAAAAGTAGACTTGGTAATTGGTCGTTTCACAAATGTTGGAATCAGTGTTTTGGTAAATGATGAATATGAAGGATTGTTGTATAAAAACGAAGTTTTTAGACGTGTTCGTGAAGGTCAGAAAGTTGTGGGTTATATAAAGAAGTTGAGAGAAGATGGAGGAATTGATGTTTCCTTACAACCAATAGGTTTTTTGAATAAAATAGGAGAAAACGAAGCGGTTATTCTAGAAAAGCTCCAAAGTCTAGATAATGGTTTTATTGGCTATAATGATAAAAGCAAACCAGAAGATATCATGTATCATTTTAAGATGAGTAAAAAATCTTTTAAAAGTGCTATTGGTGGCTTGTATAAGGCAAAGAAAATTATAATTACAGATGAAGGAATTGAACTAATTGAAGAAAGAAAATAAAAACAATTCTGATCCTTATAAAATCCTCTCAATTATATTGAGGGGATTTTTATGTTTATACTAGTTTCTTTTTTAGTAACTTAAAGTTGCTATGAAAGTTTTATTGAAATACATACCGGCACATATTTTTGTGTTGTACAGTGCTGGGGTTTTATTCCAGTACGTTTTTTCCTTAAATACTTCTCTTTTTGTACTATGTTGTGTTATTCTTTTATGTTTTTTAGGACTGGTTGTTAGAGGACTGTATTCTTTTTTTTTTTGTGTGTTAATTTTTGTTTTTGGTATGTATTCTGTAAGGTCAAGAATAAATAATGATCTAAAACCGAATCAAGAAATAATGGTTTTACAGCTGGTAATTGACGAAGTTTTACGTGAAAATATGTATTCCAGAAGTTATTTTGCTTTTTATCAATGTTCTGAGACCAGATGGAATAAAGAGAAATTATTACTCAAAATCCAAAGGGATAGTTTACAACCAATGTTGCATCCAGGAGATAAAATTTTAGCATATTCTAAGTTACAAGTTATTCCTAAAAAACGAAATCCATACGATTTTGATTATAAAAAATATTTGGCTGATAAAAATATCTATAGACAGGTGTATTTGAAAAAAGGAACATATAAAAAACTAGCTGAGATTCAAGTTTCTTTAAAACGGATAGCATTTGAAATGCGGATAAAATTATTAAAGTCTTTAAATGAAAAAATTGAGAGTCCAGATGTATTGGCTGTTACCTCTGCGTTGTTACTTGGAGAGCGTCTTTATATTAGTTCTGAATTACAAAAGAGTTATGCCAATGCGGGAGTAATTCACATCTTAGCAGTAAGTGGTTTGCATATAGGAATCATTGTTTTACTTTTGAGCTTTTTGTTACAACCACTTAAAAGGTGGCGTTATGGAAGCGTTTTTAAATTCTTTTTAATGCTGTTCTTTTTGTGGGGCTATGCATTTTTAGCGGGTTTATCGGCTTCAGTTGTCCGTGCGGTGACCATGTTTTCTTTTATTTCATTTGGAATAGTCTTGCAACAACGAAGTAATGTGTTCTATTCCATAATTTCATCAGCATTACTTTTGGTATTGGTGAATCCATTTTATTTGTTCGATTTAGGTTTTAAAATGAGTTATATCGCGGTATTGTCGATTGTTATATTGTATCCATACATTAAAAAAATAGTAAAACCTAAAAACAAAATTTTGAAATATTTGTGGAATTTATCAGCCGTTTCTTTGAGTGCCCAGATGGGTTTGTTGCCATTGAGTTTGTATTATTTCCATCAGTTTCCTGGTTTGTTTATGGTTTCCAATTTGGTCGTTTTACCAGGCCTTGGTATAATCTTAGTTTTCGGATTCTTTATATTGGGTTTGTCTTATTTGAAAGTTGATTTTGAAATCATGTTCACAGTCTATTCATGGATTGTAAATACATTGAATAATTTTATAAGTTTTATTTCGGAACAGGAGTATTGGTTGCTGGATCAAATTTTTATTTCCAAATTGCTTTTGGTTACATTTTATATTGTTTTGCTTTTACTCGTGAGACTTTTCACAGTGATTAGTTTAAAAAGAATCTATGTTTTGGGTATTGCCATATTGTTTTTTCAAGGAGTGCTTTTCTATGAGTCTTATAAGAATAATAAGGTGCATGAATTTATCATTTACCATCAATATAATAAAACCAATATCTCGATAAGGATAGGATCAAAAGTTAAATTTTACGGTACGTTGATAGGTCATGAAGATTCTGTTGTTCAGAAATATTTAAATGGAACTGATGTTAAGTTTGCTACTCTGAGTTCTCAGATTCCCTCAGTTTTTAAATTCAAGAATAAAAGTATTCTTGTGATTGATGAAATGGGAGTGTATAAGGTCCCAAATTTTCAACCAGAATATGTGTTGTTGAAGGATTCACCAAAATTCAACCTTGATCGATGTATTGCTTTCTTAAACCCTAAATATATTATAGTAGATGGTTCAAATGATCCATATTTAAAACAGCGATGGAAGATGAGTTGTGCTAAATGGAATATTGAATTTTATGACATTTCTCAATACGGAGCATTTCATTTAAAATGAAAATCCCATTCAATGAGGAGTTAGTAATACGTGTGTTTGTAAGTGGTTTTTTGTGTTTTTCTAGTTATGATAGTTGTAAGTTCGTTGTTTGCATAGTATTTTATTCAAATGAAATTTTGATTGATTTTATAGTTAATGTACTATTGATTTTTAGGCGATTATTTTTCGTAGAAAATTCTATTCTTTTATAACTTTGGCTATTTTAATTCCCTTGGAAGTCTTAAATTTTAAAAAATAAATTCCTTTACTTAAACGTTCTAAATTAATTCTGTTCTCATGAATTTCTTGAGAAAAAATTAATTGTCCTTCAAAGTTATAAACATCTACATTTAAACCAATGGGTGAACTATTTTCAAGGGTTAACATATTATTAGTAGGATTTGGGTAAACCATTATGTTATATTCTGATTCTTTAATTTTTTCAAGAGAGAGTGCCGGTGCTGAAGTAAATGATTCAGTATTAAATGACCATGTAATGCCTTCCTCATTCTGAACTCTTAATCGATAAAAGTATTCTGTATTTGGTGTCAAATTTGTTAAAGGTATAGATAAAGTATTATTGTCGATTTCGCTTAGTGAAATAGATTTCTCTTCCTGCCAAACAGTATCTATCACAGCTTCCTGAAATAGCCCCTCTGTCAACCCTTTTTCAGTTCCATAAAAAACTTTTATTTCTGGATTGGTTCCCAAATTTTCAATATTGAACTTTAAGGTATTTCCTTCTGGGGGTAATGTATTAAAATCTGCAGGCATTTTATACAGTTGGTCAAAATAACTGTTTTGAAGGTAAAATGGTAGTGGAGGAGGGTTATTTAATTGAATAACTCCTGGGTCTTCCCCGGTCAGTGAGAATCCTCCGCTTTTAAAGACAAAAGCATCCCCGTCACTAGTTTGACCCCATTCTTTGTAGGTTGAATAATAGTCTACATAGGCTGGTTCTACCTCATTTATGATATTCCAAGAACCATCATTTGACATTCGCCACCCTTTATATTCTACTGTTCTTACTCTATGACCTGTTCTTCCAACTGCAGGACCTCCGGTAACTTCAAGAAATCCACCTGTTTGACCAAGGTAACTTATGTTTCCAGATTCATTAAACTTCTTTGCTGAACCGTATAGCTTCCATTCAGAATCAACACTATCTAAGTAATAACACCAAAATGTGTTGTATTGAGTATCAGAGATTTTTCTTACTGCCACAGTAAACTCATATTCAGGAGCATTTGCTGAAAAAGGGTCAAATCCTCTTGGTTTTACGCCCGTTCCTTCGTGACCATACATACCAAATTTACTGTTCTCACCTCCAACAGCAATTAAATGACTTAACTCATTATGAGGTGGTATTGGTTGGTTTGCTCCGAAGGACCATACTGAAAAGTTTAAACCTAATAAACCATTTCCTTTTGGTTGATTTGGTGATCCAATATATCCAAATTCTGTCGTCATGACTTGGTAGGAATCAGATTCAATAGATTTCACCTTGACATTGTACACGCAAATTTCAATTTGGTTATGATTGGGACTAGAAAATCTACCATGAACTGCGGCAGCTCTCCATCTTCTTTGCCATGCAGAAGCGCCATCTATCGCAGATCCTGAAACAACTAATTTTTCAATTTCACCAAAATGATCACTGTCACTAGAATTTTGAGATTTTATTTTAATCTTGACCTCATGGGTACCAGGTTCGTTGACAGTGAAGCTAACAACTCCTTGCGATTGAAAATCCTGGAGACTAGCAGTTGCATGTACAGTTAAATCCTGCAATTGATTGTCAAGAAAAATCGATACTTCAGCGTTGTTTTCGTTGGCCGAAATACCTGCAAATAATTCAATATTTACGGTTCCTAATTGCATGTCCTTTAACCCCCAAACAATAGTGTCATTTAATACTTTCCAATTGGCAATTCGTGTAAAATGTGTATTTCTATTGAAGACATCTTCTTCGTAATGAGCTCCTAAAAGTTTCAAAGTACCTCTGGGAGAGAAAAATGAATTGTTAGGGTCTAAAATGATATCTTGAGCAATAGCATGATAGCTTACAAGAGTGCAGAAAATGATAATAATTTTTTTCATCGATACTTAGGTTGTTAATTATTATTTCCAATTTGGATATAAATTATTCTCAAGGTAAAATTTATTTTAGGCTTGGCACTTAGGGATTAATACTTTATCATGTTTGAATCGAAACTTACCCATTATAATTTATTGTGTACGCATGTTTTTAATTTCAAATAATATAATCATTTTTTTTAAAAGATCATAACCTCGTATTTTTTGTGAATAGGTATGCAAATATATAGATGCTATATAGTTAAATAAAATAGCACACGAAGACCCATCTTGAGATAGATATCGAGAAAATAATAAGCGCTTAGAATAATTTTATATGATATTGTCCATCATTTTTAATTAATAATTACAAGTAATGATTTTTTTTCGTAAATTAATTGAGTATAATTTGCTTGTATTGTTTTAGAAAAAATATAATTTATGATAAATACATTACGATTAGCCTGTTTCTTATGTGTTACACAATTGACTTATTCACAAAAATACATTTCCGTTTCAGGAGGTGAAGCGATAGGAGCTGGAGGATCCTCTAGTTATTCTGTGGGGCAATTATTGTATACCTCCCATGAAGGAGGTGGTACCGTTGCTCAAGGTGTGCAGCATAGCATAGAATTATATACCTTAAGCAATCATGAGTTCACAGGTCTGTCGTTAACAGTGGTTGCATATCCCAATCCAATTTCGAATTACATAGTATTGAGTTTCACAGAAGCTATTCTAGGAGATTTAGGCTATGCTGTGTATGATATACAAGGGCGCTTGTTGTTAAGTGGGAAGGTAGTTTCTGCACGGACAAAAATAAACGTACAAGGATTGGGAAAGGGATCGCATTTACTAAAAGTATACAAAAATAAGCAAGAGCTAAAAACATTTAGAATAATTAAAAAATAATGGTATCTATGAAAACACTATACACAATTATAACAACAATATTTTTAATGGTAAATACCTTTGCGCAAGCACCAGAAAAAATGAGTTATCAGGCAGTTGTTCGGGACGAAGCAGGAGCTTTGGTAAGCAATCAACTAATAGGGATGCAAATAAGTATATTGCAAGGAGGAGCTTTAGGAACAGCAGTTTACATGGAAACTCAAACCCCAACGACAAACAATAATGGATTAGTAACTTTAGAAATAGGTACAGGAAGCGTTGTAAGTGGAAATTTCACAACGATTGACTGGTCTAGCAATACCTACTTTATAAAAACAGAAACAGATCCAACAGGGGGTTCTAGTTATAGCATTTCAGGCACGAGTCAGCTATTAAGCGTGCCTTATGCATTGCATGCAACCACTGCAGCGAATACATTTAGTGGTAATTATGAAGATTTAACAAATCTACCAACCCTACCAACTGTGAAAACATATAGCATTGGAGATGAGGTATTTGGAGGTGTTGTATTTTGGGTAGATGAAACCGGACAGCATGGTTTGGTGTGTGCGAAACAAAATCAAGATGCAGGCGCTGGAGTTAGATGGTATGCAGGGACAAATGGAAGTACACAAGCGAAAGGATACGGACCCTACTCGGGTAAGGCAAACACCACAATTATAATAGCTGCTCAAGTGGCAATAGGAGACGATGGCGCAATTTATGCTGCTCGAATTTGTAATGAGTTAGAAGTGACTGATACTCTCAGTGGTAAAGTATATGGAGATTGGTACTTGCCTTCAATAGATGAAGTAAGTAAAATGTTTGATAATAAGACGACTCTAGAAGCAGTGTCTGGATTTTCTCCATTCGGTGTCATGTATTGGAGTTCTACCGAGGCGAGTGCGAACACTGCCTCAGTACGAAATTTTTCCAATAGTATGTATGCTGACGTCAGTAAGAGCTCTGAATTATATGTACGTGCCGTACGAGCTTTTTAATAATTTAATGCTTTAAATTAAAACAACGCAACCTTCTAAAAATGAAGCTAAATTTATTTCAAAGAGTCATAGCATGCCCCAATATCATAAGAAGTTATTCCTGCGTGTATTGCATGGCATGAATTAGAATAAGTAATACCGTTGCAGCCACAAACAGGGTCCCATTGCTCTGTACAGAATGTCTGAGGCGCAACAAGTGTAGAATCTACACAGTTTTCAGATGAAGTCAGTCTATTGATGCCTCCATTATTTTTATCTATGCTACATGATATGATAGAAAGACAAATTAAAATTTCATAGTATGTTAATTTTGATAGTTTATTCATTTTTAATGTTTTATGAAACTTTATTTTAAATAGGCTTTTTATGTTAAAGTTATTATAAGTTCTCTTAAGGGGTGTCTCAATCGCTTTTGTTGGGTTAGTTCTTATTTTCTTTTTATGGAAATACTATTTATCATTCAACCAAGTTACAACTGCCCTTAATTTTTTCATATTTATTATGAATGATGAGTATTATTAATCCAAATAGAACAGCTACCAAAATTAAAATGGTGTTTATTAATCCACTTACTCCGAATGAAATACGTATTAAAATTGTTGAAATTACAAATCCGGAATTTCTAATAATTTTGTGAAATTTATCGGTGTAAAAGAATGAAATTAACAGAAGAACCACATCCACTAATATTAGAACTGTAAAAAATTCATCAAAGAATAAATTATTAATTTTCTCAAAATTAATGAGGTTGTTCGTGGCAAAAGAAACAGTTAAAGTCCATTGGAATAATGTAAATAAAGCCATCAGAAAAAAAATGGGAACCAAAGCAATAGCAATTAATTTCTTTCTACGGATAAATTTTTCAATTTTTAATGTATTGGTCTTTTGTTCCATTGATTTCTGCATTCCTTGTTTTTGAAAATGAAATATTAGAAAGAAAAGAATAATTGACGCCAATATATCGTAAGTGAATTGTAGATCTCCTTTTATTTGAAACCAATTTGATGAGAGTTCAAGAGCAGATAAATCTTTAAATAATTTTCGGATAATTATAAGCGTGATAATTTCATACTGTTTGGTAATATAGGTAGTAAATGATTGCGGTAAATAAAAGATTAATAAGTAAACTTCATAAACAAGTATAAATGAAAACGGGGTGTAAATTGCCGATATTGGATTTTTAAATAATTCCCATTCTGTAGGAAAATTTGTGACACCTAATTTTGCTAAGTAAATTAAAATCAAGTGTATTAAAAAGCCAAATAACGCAACATAGAGTATCGTTTTTTCAATCCGCCTTTTTGCATACTCGGATAGAAAAATCAGGTATAGTTTACGCGATATATTCATTTTTAATAGATTATCTTTAAAGGGCAATCCTTTAAAGATAATCAAAAAGGGTAATAAACTAAGCTTATGAAAAATTAAAAGCTTAGTTTATTACCCTTTTATTTGCGATAGAATCGCTTATTATTTTTATAATAGCTTTTTCTACGAGACTTTAATGTTATTGTCGATTTGTAGAAAACCTAATTCCACTCATATCCAATGGAACGAATGTGAACATATAATTTTTTATGATCTCATTACCAGGGATTTTCACATATACTGTGTTCCATCCTTTTTTCAGCGGAATATTTGCTGGTTTTCGTAACCAATACAACTCTTCATCCGTCCATGGGATTTCGCTATCTATTCCAAATGCCCAAGTTTTTTGTTTAAAAGGTTTCCATCCAGGATTGTCCCATTTTGGCCCTTTCAATAGTTGATCATTAATCCAAATTTCACCTCCGTTAATATCCCAAGACCCATTTTCTGCAATTCCAGAATAAGCTCTATTCGCCCTTGATGGAGAGTCAAAGTTAATGTATGCCTTTAGTGTGGTGTTCTCTTCACTATGAATATACGTTCTAGCATATACCGTTTGTCCTGGTTTTATTTCAGGATAATATACGCTAGATTTTACGGTTAGTGTATTTCCATTAGCTTCTTTCCATGCCAATTCATTCCCCTTATATTTTATTGTACTCAAATCGTTATGCATGATAAAATCTCCTTCGCTTTTATCAAATGGACCGATTAATTCCCAATGTTTGTCGCTTTGTACATAATATTCGAAAGGTAAATTCTTGAAATAAAGTTCTTTATGAGCTATAAGGTATTGCTCATAAGCAGAAAAATAGTCAGCGGCAGGGGTATTCTGTAGAGGAAGACTCTTTTTGTATGATTTTGGTCTAGAGATAATACCATCTGTCCATGTTCTCCATGCATAGGTAAGTAAAGCCGAATATACGGGATGTTGTCTATAAATATCCGTTTCTGACCAAACATTAACATCAGGCCAAAGGCATAGGATGCCCCCTAAAACATGATTTTTTGAATCTTCTCCTATCGGTCTAAAAAACAACTCATTGATAAAAGACATTGGTTCACCAGTATTGATATAACTGTACTTGGAATCAATTTCTTCGTGACCTTTAAGTGGTTCTTTTTTAGAACCCCAAGTTTGTTTGATAACACTTTTTTTCGCTTCTAATCCTGGCGACCATACCATAACTTTTCGATCGTTATCTTCTACAAAGTCCACCATCGTAGATACAAACTCATCAGGGTTTTTAATATGAACTTCATCAGAACCAATATGAATAATAGGAGCAAGGTTTTTAGGGATTTCGTTGAAAAATTCTTTCAGCACATTTTTCAGTATTTTCATCCCTTCTTTTGATTCCATTCGACAGCCCATAGATTTTCTAAAAGAATCGCTATGTCCTGGCATATCAATCTCAGGGATTACATTAATCTGCTTGTCGTTCGCATACTTAATGAATTCACGAATTTCCTCATAAGTATAATACTTTCCTGGGTTTCGTGAAGCTCGATGATTCTCGGCAGCAATAAGTTCTGGGTATATTTTACTTTCAATACGCCACGCAGGTCTATCGGTTAGATGCCAATGAAATGTGTTCATTTTGTATTTTGCCATAATATCCAACTGCTTCTTTAGTAATGGAATACTTTGGTAGTTACGGCCTACATCGACCATAAAACCTCTTATGGGAAACTTTGGCTCATCTGCTATTTTGCAAAGTTGAATGCTACTGGAAGTATTCTTCTTTAAAATTAATTGACGTAAGGTTTGTAAAGCATAAAAATAACCGGTTTCATTGGATGCGGTAATAAAGATTCCAGATTCGGTTACTTCCAATGTATACCCTTCTTCTGAAAGTTTATTATTGTTTGAAAAGTTCAAAGTGTAATCGGAACTACTGTTTAGATTAATTTGATTTTCATCACAAATTTCTTTTATTTCGTTGTGTAATAAAGAAGATATTTCTTTTGAGTCATTAATGTGTAAATTTCCTATAACTGCGCTCTCGTTAGACCAACTCACTTTTTGAGGAAATGGAATTAGTTTAACTGGAGCCGTTTTTAATTCATCTGAACTAAATTTGGTCTTAAATATTTTCTCCTTGTTGTTTTTTTTAGTTGACTTAACTTCCTGTGCACCAAGATTAATTGATAAGGCGAGGTTAACTAAAGCAATGATGAGGAAAGTTTTCAGTTTGTTTGTTCTCATAAGGTTAATTTTTTATTGACTAATTGTATGATTTAATAATTGACATAAAATTTAATCGAGCAAGGATTCTTAAATTTATATACAACTCCAAATATACAAAAATAAT
>Ga0233426_10000309_pt1 | contig 54287 bp, 43 predicted proteins | sample SI_118_April2016_6_FD_179875 | JGI IMG/M metagenome (GOLD analysis project Ga0233426, IMG submission 179875) | Seawater microbial communities from Saanich Inlet, British Columbia, Canada - SI_118_April2016_10_MG | ecosystem: Environmental > Aquatic > Marine > Inlet | place: Canada: British... | reverse complement strand
CGAAAAAGTAGCTTCAGATCTGTGTACCATTTATGACTCCGGAACTATAGAAAACGAACGCGGGTCGATAAATTTCGACGACGAAGGAATTCCTTCTGCTCAAAATTTACTAATCGAAAATGGAATTCTAAGGAACTACATGCATGACCGGATAAGCGCGAAGCACTTCCGCACAAATCCCACCGGTAACGGAAGGCGCGAATCCTATGCGCATTATCCGATACCGCGCATGACATCTACTTACCTCGCTAATGGAGATTCTGATCCTGAGGAAATTATCAGTTCAGTTAAAAAAGGAGTTTATTGTCAGGAGTTCAGTGGTGGTCAAGTAGATATTTCTAACGGTGACTTTGTCTTCGTCCCTACTGTTGCGTGGCTAGTGGAAGGAGGCAAAAAAACTGTACCGATTAAGAATTTCACCTTAATTGGAAACGGTCCTGATGCAATGTCAAAAATTAGTATGGTTGGTAACGATTTCGCAATGAGCGAAGGTATCTGGACTTGTGGAAAAGATGGACAGAGTGTTCCAGTCGGAGTAGGGCTTCCGACTGTGCTGGTTGCTGAAATGACTGTAGGAGGTATGTAAAGGTTTAATATAATAAGAAATCATTATATTAATTACTTTTTATACCGGATCGCCCTTGTCTTCAGATAAATTGGAAATTTCACAACTTAACGCCGCCAGTTCGAGGCAGTCCAGAATATGTTCATCCAACAGTGGTTGATATTTTACAGAACCTGCTGGAGCAGGATTCCCTAAAGTTCCTGTTAATTCATTTTTTTCAACAAACTGATCCAGTTGTCCTGCTAATTTAGCTGTTTGAGAAGTGATTTTATTTAGTTGAGTCGAAGTTTTAATCCAATCTTTAGAAAAACGCGCCATTTCAGTAAGTTTTTCAAAACTGTTTCGTTTATCATTCTCATTCATTCCTAAAAGACTTCCGAATCCTAAAGAGCTTGCTTTATCCGCTATACGCTCCATAAATGACTGCTTGCTTTTAAATATCTCAAATAAATCAAAAGTTATGATCTTTTCCTCTCCACCTGCTTTTACAGGTCGTTTCAATTCCTTTAAATGCAGTTCCCTGCTTTTAATATCTTTCAATAACCTTCGTCTTAAATTGTTCTGTGCCTCATACGCGCTTTCGTCATCAAAATGAAATTTTTCCATTTTGTTTATTTCACGCATTACATATTTATATTTCAGTTTAACTTTTGCTAATGTTGCCTCTTCTTTCTCAATTTTAGCCGGAGTCTCGTCTTTTTGTTTTTCCTTGCGTTCCTCCTCCTTGCTGATAATAGTTTTTTTACGTAAGGCAACTTTGATGGGGAAAGAGTCTTCAGTGAATTTCCAAGAATTAAAAAATACAATATCCACTTTTTCAAAGTCTGGAGCATTAAAGATGAAATCCCCAATATTTGCTTTTGCGAACTCATCATCTGCATGTTCCTTACGGAACTCCAGCAATTTATTTGTAAAATCACTTGTAGACATATACGAAAGTACTTTCCTGCTGAAATCAATATCCACCAAACCATCCTGTGTACGTTTATCGAGATCATCAACAATCATCACGTAAATCAGGCCCTTCATCAAATTGTCTAAAACCGCTACTCCTGTAATTTTCTCAATTGCTGTACTGAGAATATAGCCGATACCCAGATAGTATGATTTTTCAACCTGAGAAATTTTTTCATCCAGTTTACTGACAAGAACTTTGTACTTTAAAATCATGTCCCTCCTGCTGCGTAAAACCGCATCAGTAATCGCCACCTTAACAAAATTTGGATTATTTTCACGTTCTGTACAAGAGTGTCGAACTTCCTTGAAACGTTCAATAATTTTAGCCAGTCTCTCAGAGTCGCCAGAATCTAGTTTGTCTTCCTGTATATTAGCCTTTCCCGGAACACGAAATATCAATTTACTATTATTCGAATCCGGAGTTTTTCCTTTTGGGATGTCACCCGGATAATTCAAAATCCAGTGATATTTATCCTTTTTTTCTTCAGGATAATTTGTTTCTTCAATGGCAACTATTACATCCACGTCTATCAAACGATTCACTAACGTCTTCATGTAATTCTTACGAAATTCTGGACTGAGAAGCAGCAAAATAAGATTTTCCTCTTCCATGCTTTCAGTGCCTTGTTCGTTCTTGGTCAGTTCAACCATTTTTTTTCATTAATCATCGAGATGAAAATGCTTCATATTTTCTTTAGTAAGTATTGCACGGTCATCAAATGTTGCTTTCAGTTTAGCCGCACTTAATTTAAACGCCTTAAACTCTTCCGTTCCTTCAACTAGCTTACCATCAGGATCATAGTTGTCCATGAATTTCATATACTGTGCGGCTGACTGGAGATCATTAAAGTAAATATTAATCTGAAATAATAATAAGCAAACATGAATCATTACAGTACCTTTTAGGTTTTCAAACACAGGCACCCAAATATCTACAACTTTGTTCAGTCTTGTTTCTGCAGCATCCCTTTCCTTGTTTTCCATCTCCAGTTCTGAAAGAGTCAGTTGCATTGAAGATTGCTTGCGAAGCACCTCTACCTTTTTCTGTATATCTGGAGTGATACTCGCAAGTTGTTCAAAGGTTGCAATTGCTAATTCATATGAGAGCTTACCTAGAGTTGTATCTCGATCTTCACCATAATATTTATCAGCTGATTCTTGGGCTTTTTTGAGCAAAGGCGAAATTTTCTCATCCCAACCTGTTGAAAATTGCTCTACAGAAAACGTCGGCTTATCTGCTTCTAAACGCTTAAAGTGTTCTTTTTGGTCACTCGAAAATCCACATTTTGAGCAGGATGCAACTTTAATCAAATTATAATCACAATATGCCAACTTGCCTGCAGACCTGGTATAACTTGGAACACCAAATATATTCTGATCTATAAGCATGCTCTTGGAGTGTAGGACATAGAATCTAATTTCTGGATTATTACATACAAAACAGCCCACAAAACTTCCTAATAGTGAATCTTTATCTGCTTTAAAAAATCCTCCATCTGAATTCGCAGCATAATTTTCGGGTTGTATAATCTGTAAAATTCCATGTTGATCCCCTAATTTTTGCTCAAAAGATGCTCTAATCATATACCACCCTTCATCAAATTTAACCCGTGACTGCTTTAACATTCTACAGTTAACCACGTCCCAGTAAGCATCATCTCCTTCCAAAGGAGGATCTGTCTGAGCAGGTTTAATGACCTTGAGCCTTATTTTAGTTTTTGGAATCATAGCTTTACCCAGACGGAACGAAAATCCTGTATCATTAATTTTTAACAAACTAGCTTTTAATTCCAAATTAGCAGACTCAATGATCCCTTGAGGCAGATCCTTCTCCAACAGAGAACGGGCGCTTTTCCATAATTTTGTCAGAATATCATTATTAAACCCAAGCAACTTTCCAGACAAGAGGAAAAAACTGATTTCTTTTGTGTCTAAATCAAAATCCACCACCATTAACTGAGCCAAATATTTAAGCATCAGGAAAGCTTGTTTTGGATCGATCTCCAAGGGACTCATTTCCGGAATTTTACCAGCTTTGATGACAGTCATGATATTGTTGATTTCTTCTTTGTCTTCCAAAAAATTTATTGCTTCCCGCAGAAAATTCATTTCTGTTTGATCACTACGTCCATCAGCAACAACCATTCCGGCAATTGAGTGGGCAAACCACGTTTTTTCGGACGCGGACATTTCTTCTAAATTTGGTAACTGCATAATTTTCTATTAAATAATTAGTGTGCTGACTGATGTTTAAAATCCGTAACTCATGCCAATCAAATAACCCGTAGAACCCAGGCGTTGATCCCCAGAACCGCTACCGCTGGCACTGTCTATGGTCAATATTCCTACTTCCGTCCATAAGTCCGCTGAAAATTCAAATCCTATCCTGAATTCACTAACCAGCGAATTTCCAAGTTTACGTTGACTCTCGAGAACAAACTCTGTTTTGGCTAGTCCCAGTCCGGCACTTATTTTCCATGATTCCGCGAGAGACTGCTGCGTTTTTGCCAAAAGTCCTTGATGACTCGTGTTGACCTGTGGACGGTTCCCACTTTCCCCAAACATGGTGAAGGATTGTTCTGATAACAAACCCTTTACTCCCCAGCGATCACTGTACCACCACTCTCCCCAATAGACACGATTGCTAAGTTCTAGCTGATTTCGGAACGCACTGTAATGCGGACTGCTGAGTATGAGCAAGTCTAGTCCGGACTGCCATATAGGAAACTTCCGGCCGACACCGCCAAATACAGTAGCAGGGGCAGCAAACTGTTCTTCAGACAATCCTGAACTAAGTTCCTTAAGTTGATTGTTCTTAACCTGTGCAGACGCAGCAGCAGGACTTGCCAACATCACACAGAAAAACGCAAATATAATACTTCCGTATTTTTGATAAAGTCTGATCTTCATTCTTCCTTTAAATTTATTAAGTATGCCTAATAAACCCAAATCCATGTTCTTTCCAGTGAAACTGAAAATCTTGAATACACCTTCTGTGCAGTTTAAATAATTTTTTACTGCTTCAGTAATAATTATTCAAGTCTCGTTATTCCAGTTAGGTTTTCGTTTACTAAAAAAAGCATCGATCCCTTCCTTGATTGATTCAGACTCCCACGCATTTGCTAGTTTTTCTATAGTTGCATTGCGCACATCATTAGGTTCTTTCCCACGAACTTCCGCAATGAGACGTTTCGCTGCAGAAACGGCTTCCGGAGCACAGCGTAACAGTTCCGAAATTTCATCTTCAACAGCTTGATCCAGTTTTTCCACAGACACGCTTTTGGCGATTAGACCTAAAGTAACTGCTTCCGGGGCAGCAAAACGATGTGCGTTGAGCATCACTCTCCGTGCGTTTGATGCGCCAATACGGCGTAATACATAAGGTGAAATCGTTGCCGGCAGCAAGCCCAGTAAAACTTCTGTCAGAGAAAATAGCGAGTCTTCAACAGCAACCGCAATGTCACAACAGGCAATCAAACCTACTGCACCACCAAAAGAGAGTCCGTTGATTCGGCCGATTAGAGGCATTTTAAGCTGGTCTAACTCACCCAGCATTTCTGATAATTCAGTGGCTTCGGCAATTCTATCCTCACGTTTTTGAGCAGCTATTTTCTGCATCCAACGTAAATCAGCACCGGCACAAAAAGACTTTCCAGCACCGGTTAATATAACGGCACGCACATCCGGATGTTTATTTAAATCCACTACTACTTGCCGCAACTCACGAATCATTTCCAGGCTGAGTGCATTATGAACATCTGGACGGTTAAGGGTCAAGGTTGCGATTTGACGTTCGTCAATCGACAAAATTAATGTATTAAAATTCACCTGGGTTATACTGAAAATAGTTAAACTTAAAAAGGGCTATTATCCACAATCCGGCAATAACGGCAAGTTTTTGCTGGCTTAAGTCTGTTTTGATTGAGGTCAATAATTAAATTTCTGCACCTTCGTCCCCTAGCGTTAAAGCAGAACGAAGGTTGAGTAAAATAATATGGATTATTCCAGAGGTTAAAAAATATTAATTCCCATCATCTTTATTAAATAAATTTATTGTAATATACTAGTTGAGCAAATCACTAATAAAGTTGATATTAATACTCGAGTTAAACTTCATTTTTTTCTGATTCTATTAGCTTAATTGTCAATTACAATCAATGACACAATTATTAAAGTTTTTTCAAATCCATCAAAATATGCTATTGTAAATCGATGAACCAGTGAAAAATGCAGACTGGATGTCCTTGTTAGGTAAAAAAGTCACAGACTGTACTGCATCGGTATTATTGCTTTTCCGGATTGTTGATTTTGTTCTCAGATGACTAGAAGCCTTTTAGCTTAAGCAACTTGATTAATCGATCTCTAATTCTCTTAATATATCAAATATAACACAAATGACTTCACAACTTTCAGAGGAAAAAAGAACATCCTTTTAAGGGTAGATCCATATTAAAACGATTATTCTTAGAAACGATTTATTATCAGCAATTTATAATAGTTTCAAACAATTAAGCTAAGCTTAGTGTCTGTCTGGAAGTTTTCTCAAATCCTCTAGCTTCCGTATGTATCGGAAGTTCTGCTAGCAAAACACCACCAAAATTTCGAAGATGTTCCATATAGCCGTTGATGTCTATTTTACAAGAAGCGGGTATTTTACTAAGGGGATCTGACTGGTGCGGCATCTTATAGAGCATCTAGGAAAAAATTGATCTAACTACTTTCTGTATTTATGTGTAAGGTAGTTGTATAATGGTTGGCTATGGTTCGAACTTATGGAACGGTGTCATTGGTTCGGGCTCATAGACACCTTATGGACATCTAATAAAGCCTTGCGTTTCTTTCAGTTGAATCTAAAGGCTTATTTCTTATGTAAATACTATTTTCTTTTGTTAATTTATTTCAATAATATATATCATCAATGATATATATTATGGTGCGATTAATAATTTATTAAGATAATGGCACTATCTTATCAATATGCATATTAGAATTATGCTAACTAATAAAAAAGACTCATGAGACTTTTGAAGCTAAGCTTTATTTTCCTTTTACTCTATATTTTTCCATTATCAGTTCATTCGGCAGAAACAGGAGTGTTGTACCATTGGCAGAAATCTCCGGTTAATGTATGGAAGATTTATGGAGATGAAAGATTTCAAAATAAATACATAGGTATAATATCAAATGGGAAACCCGCTGGTAAAGGAATTTTATCTTTCCCTGATGGTAAAAGTGTCACTGGTGAGTGGATAGATGGGAAAGAGTGGAATACTAAACATTTCAACAGTGACGGAAAACTCATAGGAAGTTCTGTAAAAGGATCAAATATCATAGGTGTAGGAGATAAAATAGAGGTCACACTATTTCTTAGAAAGTTGAAAGGCAAATGGATCTGGGATGATGATGGTGATGCCTTAAAAGATTATAAGTACGAAGGAACGGTAGACAATGGGAAGCCGAATGGTTCCGGTACATATACCTCTCCCAATGGGAACCAATATGTTGGAGATTTCAAGGGTGGTAAAAAACATGGAATAGGTACTTTCAAATATAAAAGTGGATCCATTTATAAAGGATATTTTGAGGATGGGAAAAAACATGGAATGGGCACTTTCACATCTCCTAATGGTAACAAGTATGTAGGACAGTGGGAGAAAGGCAAAAAAAATGGTACAGGATCTTTTATATATAGTAGTGGATCTAAGTACCAAGGTGAGTTCAAGAATGACAAACAACATGGACTTGGAACATATACTTGGAACAATGGAGCAAAAAGAGTAGGTAATTTTAAAAAAGGGAAACTTTGGAATATCAAAGAATTAAATAAAAAAGGAACCCTTATTAAAAAGTGGGTAAATGGAGTAATGATATTTGATAAGAAAAAAGAAAAGATATTGTTCCTTCATAGTGATGACGGTAAATGGGTCTGGATTGAAAAAAGGAATAATGAAATTGATGGCAAATATGTTGGATCAATTAATAAAAATGGAATTCCAGATGGATCCGGAACACTTTCATTACCTGATGGATACAAATACGAAGGAGAGTGGAGAAATGGTGAAAGGGATGGTCGCGGCACTTATACATATACAGACGGGAACTTGTATATAGGAGATTTTAAAAACGGTAAAAAACACGGTAATGGTTTGCTTAAATTCCAAAATGGGAACAAATACGAAGGAGAATGGAAGCAAGAAACTAGGCATGGTAAAGGAATATATACCTGGGCTAACGGGGAGAAGTATGTTGGAGAGTTCAAGAATGGGAAATTTAGTGGGCAAGGAACATTCACTTTTCCTCTAGGGGGAGAATTAGAGGGACACAAATATGAAGGTGGATGGCAAGAAGATAAAAAAAGTGGACAGGGAATATACTTTTTTCCTGACGGAGGCAAATTAGTAGGAGAATTCAAGAAAGATAACCCTTGGAACGTTACTGATTTCGATAAAAATGGGAAAATTAAAGGAAATTATGTAAATGGAGTCAGAAATTAATAAGTCTTAAGAGTACATATTTTATTAGCGATCACAAAGGAAAAATAAATGTGCCGAAGTTAAGCCTTGAAATAAATATTCTGATTCCAATGACAACAATCTCTCCGCAAGCTGTGATGCTAGAAAAACACAGCCAGCTGCTCAGTAAAAGTTCCTTCGCAGGATTTTTTTTAGCAGAAGTTGCCTTTTCGCAAGCTTGGGACCGTATCACTTTTCTCTATGAACTTTGCCATAAAGCAGAATTGCCGCTGGGAAGTTGGCGGGAGTCGGATGCAGAACTTTTTAGCTTTGAATCTGAATGCTGGGTTGGAAATTGAAACTCCCCTTAAATTTTCTTTATCGAAAGCTACGCCCTTTTTTATTTGCGGGCGATGCTGAGAAAGTGCACGAGCGCATGCTCTCCAGCGTAGAATTTTTCTCAAAAATTCCTGGATTTCTGCCGCTTTTACGTCAGCAATTTATTGAGGACAATCCGCTATTACGCACAGAACTCTTTGCTAAAACTCTTCAAAACCCAATTGGACTTGCGGCTGGATTTGATAAAGACGGCCGGATCCATCCAGCGTTATTCGCACTCGGTTTTGGCTTTGTTGAAATAGGCACAGTTACTCCGCGTCCGCAAGACGGGAACCCTCGTCCCAGACTTTTCCGTCTACTAGAAGATAAAGCAGTGATTAACCACATGGGATTCAATAATCAGGGAGCCTGGAAAATGGCGGAAAGGCTGGTTGCAAACACACTAAAGATCAAATCCGCAGATGCTGAGATTTTTGAACTGTCCCGGGATTATCCTGCAAATATCGATTCCGGAATGCTCGGTATCAATATTGGAAAGAACAAAGATACAACACTCGAAAAAGCCACTGAAGATTATGTTTCTGCACTCAGCACGCTCCATCCGTTTGCAGAATATTTCACCCTGAACATCAGTTCACCGAACACAGAGGATTTACGCAACCTGCAGGAAAAAGAAGCACTACGGATTTTACTTGATGCTGTCTGTACGCGACGTGATGAACTCGATCGGAATCATTCACGCAACACTCCTTTGCTTGTTAAATTTTCTCCTGACCTCGATGAAGACACATTGGAAAAAAGTGTGCGTGTTCTTCAAGAATTTTCAATTCAGGGTGTTATTGCCTCCAATACCACTGTAGAACGTCCCACTTTAAAAAGTAAACATCAAACAGAAACTGGAGGTTTGAGTGGAATACCACTGCAGAAACGCAGCACAGCGATGATCAGGACTTTGTTTGCAGAACTTGGTGCAGACATGCCAATCATTGGAGTTGGAGGGATTTTTAACGGGACTGATGCCTACGAAAAAATAAAAGCCGGTGCTACTGCCGTGCAGATTTATACTGCCTTGATTTACGAAGGTCCGGGGCTTGTCATGAAAGTTAAAGCAGAACTGGCAAATTTATTAGAAAGGGACGGATACAAAAGTGTTTCCGAAGCGGTAGGCTCGGATCATTGAATTTTCAATTATTATTTTGACGAATTACGGACAGCATTTCTGCTAATGAAGTGAGCTTTACTCTGGGACGTCCGTATTTTTGTCCGGCATCAGTTTCATGAACATCGAGCAGTTTCCAGTCTGCAAATGAAACATATTCCACTTTTCGCTTTTCGAGCAGTGGAACAATATCCGGATTAGCGTAATTTTTTCCGGCTTCCATTTTTTCATTGAGGAATGTTTCCAACATACGATGCACGGTTTCCACCGCATCCTGTTTATTGGTACCGATCACACCGACAGGACCTCGCTTTATCCAACCTGCGACATATTCACGTTTACTCAGAACATTTCCGTTTCCCGGATCCTTGACCTGTCCACATTCATTAGGAATTGTGCCTGATTTTTGATCAAAAGGCAGATCCGGAAGAGCTTTACCATGATAACCAATTGAACGGAAAACAAGCCCTGCTGAGGCTTCACTAATTTCTGCTGTCGCCTGTGGAGCTAAACTACCGTCTTTCCGTTTCACCAGTTGATTACGAACCAGAGTGATCTTTTCAATTTTTTTATTTCCAGAAATTTCAACAGGCGAAGTAAGAAACAGAAAATGAACCCGCCTCTTTTTTCCGGAAACACTTTTTTTGGAAATCTGCATTAGAATCTCAATATTTTTCTTAGTATCGTTGCTGGCATCCATTTCCAGAATCTGCTGACTTTCTGCATCCAGCTCAAGCATATTTTTCTTGACCAACACATCTGCATCTGCGAGTTCCATGAACTCTCTTAACTCTGCCGGTGAAAAGGCAGCCTGCAACGGTCCTCGGCGCCCTACGAGCCAGATGTCTTCAAGTTGACTTGCTCGTAATGCTTCAAGCGCATAATCGGCAATATCGGTTTTCGCCAGTTCTTCATGAGTTTTTGCCAGAATCCGGGCCACGTCAAGCGCTACATTTCCAATTCCAATCACAAACGCGTTCCTCGCAGACAAATCAAACTTATAATCACAAAAATCGGGATGTCCGTTATACCATGCGACAAACTCTGTTGCAGAGTGACTACCGGACAAATCCTCTCCTGGAATCCCAAGTTCTCGGTCAGCGGGACTGCCGACTGAGTAAATGACCGCATCATAGTGTTCCAGTAAATCCGCCTTTAAAATATCACGTCCAATTTCTACATTTCCGAAAAACCTAAAATTCTCATTTTCCGCAATACGTGTGTATATTTTTTGCACGGATTTAATTTTTTGGTGATCCGGAGCAACACCTCCGCGTACCAATCCAAATGGGGTCGGAAGACGTTCAAACATGTCAACTTTTATCTCCCATGACTTCTGCCTAAAAAGCTCACCTGCTGCATAAAATCCTGCAGGACCGGAACCGATAACAGCTATTTTCCAGCATTTATTCATGAGTTTTTGTTAATCAATTTTAAAGTGATAAATCTAGCTAATAGTAAATTCACAACTTATTTTTTGGCGGCATGAACTTTTTCTAAAATTTCCTTTGCACCATTTTTCAGCAACCACTGTGCGGTCCCCCGGCCGAGCATAACAGCGTCTTGACGAGCGGCACGGGCCTCGTAGCGCAAAACAGATTTGCCTTCCGGATCCGCAATTAAGGCCCGCAAAAACAATTCATCTCCGTTTAAGACACAATATCCGGCTAAGGGAATTTGACAATTTCCTTCCAACTCAGTCAGCAGGGTACGTTCAGCAAGTAGACAATCCCAGGTAGTTTGATCATTAAGATGCTGAATGCGACTCAGTGTCTGCTGATCATCAATTCGTGTTTCAATCCCAATTGCACCCTGACCGATTGCCGGAAGCATCCATTCCATCGGCAGGACTTCGGTGATACGCTCTTCAAGCTCACTGCGTTTTAATCCCGCAACAGCCAAAATTGTAGCATCGACTTCTCCTTCATCAAGTTTCCGCAAACGTGTGATTACATTACCGCGTAAACTCATGATCTGCAAATCCGGCCGGTAATGCTTTAACTGTGAAGCGCGGCGTAGTGAACTTGTTCCGACAATTCCACCCTGCGGGAAATCATCAATCCCTCCATATTTAGGACTGAGCCACGCATCACCTGGATCTTCACGTTCAGCAATGACTGATATTTCCAAACCATCTGGGAAAAATCCAGTAACGTCTTTCATACTGTGCACAGCCATATCGGCACGTCCGTCAAGAAGAGCTGTTTCCAGTTCCTTGATAAAAAGCCCCTTACCGCCTACTTCCGAAAGCGGACGATCCTGAATACGATCACCAGTAGTTTTTAAAATTAATAATTCTACAGTTATTTCAGGATACCGTTCAAGAATATTTTCCTGCACCCATCGCGCCTGCCAGAGAGCGAGAGGACTTCCACGGGTTGCAATCTTAAAAGTGAGTTTCCTGGAAGCGCTTGTTGAAAAAGCGTTGGGCATGAGTTATGATTTGATTATTTTAAGTCTGGGTTGTTTTTTTTCTGCCTGTTCCAGATTAACTGGAGTTGGATTCAGGTCAAAGATTTTTGTTACTGAATCCAGATAGAGATGTGCGTCTTCTGCATGCGCAATTTTTTTGAGATTGCGTGATGGATCGTCCAGTAATTTGTGCACCAGCCGGTGTACCAATAATTCTACTTCTTTTCGTTCTGACTCCGGCAAGACTTTCATGCGGCGTAAACCTCTCTCCATTTCATCTTTTGCCATAGCATGGAAGGATTTACGCAAACTTCTGATAGTCGGTACTGCAGACAAAGACTTAAACCAGAGTTCCAGTTCGGTTAATTCATTTTCGATAATCTCTTCGGCTTTTACAGACTGTTTCTTGCGTTCCTCTTGGTTGCGTGAAACGAGAGATTGCAGATCATCAATATCGTAACAAAACGCACCATGCAGCTTATTTATTTCTGGGTCAATATCCCTCGGTACAGCAATGTCTATGAAAAACATTGGGTTAGCTTTACGCTTTCTCAAACAGTGCTTAACCAGTTCCGGACTGATGATATAGTCACGTGCACCAGTTGAACTGATGACAATATCAGCCTCATGAAGATGACGCTCAAGATGATCAAACGGAACAGCAATACCATTAAATTTTTCCGCAAGTTCTGCCGCACTTGAAAATGTCCTGTTTGTCACAAACAATTGTGAAATTCCGTTCCGCATGAGGTGCCTCACTGCTAATTCGGCCATTTCTCCTGCACCAATTACCATCACTCTCTGCTTAGACAGATCCTCAAAAATATGTTTTGCGAGTTCCACCGCAGCATAGCTGATAGAAACAGCATTACTGGCAATTGTTGTTTCTGTACGTACACGCTTAGCCGTTGAAAAAGCCCGTGTAAAAAGTGGATGAAGAAGTTTGCCCGTCAATTCCACATCACTGAAAGATTGAAACGAATCCTTGAGTTGACCAAGAATCTGCGGTTCTCCCAGCACCATCGATTCTAAACTCGAGGCAACCCTGAAAAGGTGTCTTACACCATCCAAATTCTGAATGGTATAAACACTTTCCCGCAGTTCATCAAGTTTCCAATACTCTTCCAGCATCTCAATGATTTGCTCCAGTTGCTGTTCTGCCTTTACAAGATAAAACTCTGTACGGTTGCAGGTGCTAAGGATTACAACACCGCCTAACTTGAAACGGCGGCTGAGCTGCTGTCCAAGCTCAACCTGCTGTTTTGGAGTCAGCGACAGTTTATCCCGGACCTCAACAGGAGTTTTTCTGAAACTCCAACCGATTACATTAAAACGCATAAGCAATAAATAATTTAGCTAATCCTGCTCTTTGCACATGATCTCTACAGTGAATTCATAAATTTGATTCAAACTGAAAGGTAAATTGCTTTTTCCCCTTGTTCAGGGCATCATACTATTCGAACAAAAAAACTCAAGACAGGAAATATATTTCATGGTTGCTTTCTTTTCAAAATGGCTGACTGCCAATCATTTAACCACATTACGGGTAGCATTGGTACCTTTCATTTATGCTGGTATGGTAATTGGTAAAGATGAACACTGGATCTTGTTCAGTACATGGCTCGTCTTTTTTTTTGCCTGCCTGACAGATTACTGGGATGGTGTGCTGGCACGTCATCAAGGGCAAACCACAAAACTTGGCAAATTACTTGATCCTGTCGCAGACAAAATATTGATTGGTTCTCTGCTAGTTCTACTGGTAGCAATGGGACGGGCGCCAGCACTGTTAACAGTAATTCTTATTTCCCGTGAATTTATTGTTAACGGTTTACGCTCCATCGCAGCTGCGGAAGGCATGGTGATTTCAGCCAGTTCCGGTGGAAAACTAAAAACCATTTCACAAATGTTTGCTGTGGGCTTCCTCATCATTCACTACCCAACCATCGGCATCCCAACCCATGAAGTTGGAATTGTCATCCTCTGGGCTTCAACCGTCATTTCTCTCTGGAGCGGATATAATTATGTTGTGGCATATTTTGTCGCACAGCATGATGAATAACGCAACCGCACGTCTTAAGTCCGGAACAGCTATTTATCTCTCGTCTGGACAATAATTTCTCAACTGCTATTATAGACAGATAAACTAAATACACGAATTACTTAATAAAGTTATGACAACTATTCTCTGCGTACGCAAGGACAACCGTATTGTAATGGCCGGAGACGGACAAGTTTCCATGCAAAACACCATTATGAAGCCATCCGCCCGTAAATTACGTAATACTTTCGACGGTAAGGTTATTGCCGGTTTCGCGGGTTCAACTGCTGATGCCTTCACTCTCTTCGAAAAGTTTGATGAAAAACTGGAGCAGTATAATGGAAAATTATTGCGCTCTGCTGTCGAACTGGCCAAGGAATGGCGTACCAATAAAATGTTGCGAAATTTGGAAGCACTGCTGGCAGTTTCCAGTGCCGAAGCCTCACTAATTATTTCCGGAAACGGTGATGTAATCGAACCGGATGACGGACTGATCGGCATAGGTTCCGGAGGAATGTACGCTCTTGCAGCAGCGCGTGCACTGATGGATACTAAACTCAGTTCCAGAAAAATTGCTGAGAAATCTATGAAAATTGCCGCTGATATTTGTATCTACACAAATGACAAAGTGACCTACGAAGAATTGGAATATTAAACGCATGGAAATTTCTACAGAACTAAATATGACACCGCAGGAAACGGTTGATGCACTGAACCGCTACATCATCGGTCAGACGGACGCTAAAAAGGCTGTGGCGGTTGCTCTGCGTAATCGTTGGAGACGCTTACAGCTTGATGATGATTTGAAAGATGAAATTCTACCAAAGAACATCATCATGATCGGAGCAACCGGAATTGGTAAAACTGAAATTGCGCGTCGTATTTCCAGGCTGGTTAATGCTCCTTTTGTTAAAGTAGAAGCATCAAAATTTACTGAAGTTGGTTATGTGGGACGTGATGTTGAATCGATGATTCGCGATTTGACCGACTATTCGGTCAATATGGTACGTCATGAGCAAATGGAGCGTAAACAGGAAGCCGCCAAAGAAATGGTGGAAGAACGTTTGCTGGATTTGCTTCTGCCTCCCTTGGAAAGTAAAAACGAAGATTCCTCAGAAGAAGTTCCAACAAATCCAACGCGGGAGAAATTTCGAAAGAAACTAAGCTCCGGAGTTTTGGATGATCGTATGGTTGAACTGGATGTTTCGGAGCGGCCTTCAGGAGCAGTGATGGAATTTATGCCTGTTTCAATGAACGACAACATGGATATGAATATTCGTGACATGCTCTCAAATATGATGCCTAAGCAATCCAAGCGACGTCGTGTCAGTATTGAGGATGCACGGAAAATATTACAACAGGAAGAAGTCGGCAAATTGATTGACATGGAAGAAGTCACCCGTGAAGCAGTCACTCGTGTCGAACAAAGCGGAATTGTCTTTCTGGACGAAATTGACAAAGTTGCTTCGCGCCGTAGCCATTCCCAGGGACCAGACGTTTCCAGAGAAGGCGTACAGCGGGATTTACTGCCGATTGTAGAGGGTTCAACAGTCAACACCAAATACGGACCTGTTCAAACCGATCACATTCTTTTCATTGCTGCAGGCGCATTTCACCTTTCTAAACCGTCAGACATGATTCCGGAACTACAAGGACGTTTCCCAATTCGTGTTGAACTTCAATCACTTAGCAAAGAAGATTTTGTCCGTATTCTCACAGAACCAAAAAACGCGCTGATAGTTCAATACACTGCATTGATGAAAACAGAAGGTGTCGAATTGGAATTCACCAAAGACGCAATTGATACAATTGCTGAAATTGCCTGTCAAATTAACGAGGATTCTGAAAATATCGGAGCGCGTCGTCTACACACAGTCATGGAACAACTGCTTGAAGAAGTTAGTTTTACCGCCCCGGATTTGAAAGGACAGAAAGTAACAGTAACCCCGGAATATATTAAAAGCAGAATTACTAACTTATTGAAGAATCAGGATTTAAGCCGTTATATTTTGTAAACAGACAAAAGTAGTAGAACTTAATTTAGCAAGTTTCATAAAAGTTATGTAAAAACTACGAGCCTAAGAAGCTTTACAAAAGTCACTCACAACAGGAAAAATTTTGGACTATCCAACGTTGTTGTTGCAATTAGAAAATCAATTGCAATCTCTTCACAAAAAAGGGCTGAATTACATTAATATCGAAGCTATGCCCAAGGTAGAGCTGAGGTTGCTGCTGGATGGTTTAGGTGACATGATGTGCGCAGACACAGAAATTACTGTAAAACACGAAGGTGCGAACTACAAACTCTCAGCGCAAAATCAGCCAGTCCTAAACATTAATGATGAAAAAAAACACCCCAGGATATATCCTCCTTCAACAGGTATTTCAGCTTTCAAGGAAATATTGTCATCCGCAAAACAACAAACTGTAACTGAGGCATTTGCTCAAATTTCACCTCAACAAAATGATGCTGAAAATATTGACTCGCTGACAAAATTAGCAGACAAGTATAAATCCTGTCAAAAGTGTGAACTCGGAAAAACCAGGACAAATTTGGTTTTTGGCCAAGGTGTACCGCAAGCAACGGTGATGTTTATCGGTGAAGGTCCGGGAGCAGATGAAGACGCTCAAGGAGAACCTTTTGTAGGACGAGCTGGTAGGTTGTTGACCAAGATGATAAATACATTAGGAATTGAAAGGGAGGATGTATACATCACCAACATAGTAAAATGCAGGCCTCCTGAAAACAGGAATCCTACACCCGCCGAAATTTCATGCTGTATGCCAATCCTCAAACAACAAATTGAATTAGTAAATCCGAAATTGATAGTCACGCTGGGTAATGTACCCTCAAAGACTTTGATTCCGGAACTGCCTGGAATTACCAAGGCGCACGGGAAAATTATGCAATATGAAAATTGGAAAATGCTACCGACTTTTCACCCTTCATACCTCTTAAGAAATCGTTCCGCGATGCCTCTGGCCTGGGATGACTTTAAAAAAATCCCGGAATTGGCTTTTCAGTAGTGAAGATGCTTCTGCATTTTCAAAACACAACTCAGCAAAATATCCATTATGATTGACTTACAACCTGTTAAGGGAACGCGAGATTTTTTCCCTGACGAAATGCGTCTGCGTAACTGGTTATTCGAAGTTTGGCGTAGAGTCTCGGAACAAGCGGGATTTGAAGAATATGATACTTGTGTGCTGGAACATGAGGAGCTTTATATCCGAAAAGCGGGTGATGAAATAAGTAAACAGCTTTACAGCTTTGAAGACAAGGGAGGGCGTCGCTTAAGTCTGCGTCCGGAAATGACACCATCACTGGCACGTTTGGTTCTGAAACACACAAAATCATTATCATTCCCAATCAAATGGTTTTCAATGCCGCAGTGTTTTCGTTATGAACGTATGACCAAAGGTCGACGGCGTGAACATTTTCAGTGGAATGCTGACATCATCGGTCAACCGGATATGGTTGCTGAAGCAGAAATCCTGATGCTTCTAATCTCCGCTTGCGAGTCAATGGGACTTACAGCAAATGATATTCGTGTGTTTATCAATGACCGCCGTATCTTAAATGCGATTCTTAGTCAACTGAATGTACAACTGGATCTCCATAGCGCAGTGCTCGTTATCATGGATAAGAGAGACAAGATTTCTCCTGAAGCTCTCGGCAAAATGCTGGAAGAAGTTGGAATGTCATCTTCACAGGTACAACAGTTAAATGAATATTTATCAAAATCTGACCTGCAGGAATTGAAGGATAGTCTGCAGGACACAGAGGGTATCGATGAATTACAGCACTTGCTGCAGTTGATGGATACAGCAGGTTACCGCGACTATCTGCAATTTGATATTTCGATCGTCAGAGGACTATCTTATTACACCGGTGCTGTTTTTGAAGTCAACAGTCCGGATAAACAGCACAGAGCAATTTGCGGTGGAGGTCGCTACGATTCGCTGCTCTCGACATACGGGGGAGAAACAATACCCGCGGTTGGCTTCGGATTTGGTGATGTGGTTGTTTTAGACGTACTTAAAGAGTTGGAACGCTTTCCTGAACTACCACGTACACTGGATTACACAATAATTCCGTTTGACACTGAACAGGTCGGAGTAGCCTTGAAAATTGGGGCGGAATTACGCTTAAAGGGTGCAACTGTGGATTGTAATTTCGGCATGAAAAAAATGAAAAAATCATTGCAACAGGCAAATGAGTCCGGTGCTAAATTTGCGATATTGCTTTTTCCGAAAGAGTTGTTACAGGACAAGGTGGTGATCAGAGACATGCAGCTTCGGGAACAGAAACCAATAAACATTACGGATTTAATAACTTCTGCGGAGCAAACTCTTTGAGTATTTCTAAAACAATATCATCTCCTTCATTCAGGTTGCACTGGCTGATTATGATCATACTGTTGGGGCTCGATCTAGGCTCAAAAGTGTGGGTCAGAGCAAACGTTCCTCTCTATGAAGTGACAGAGCTGATAACAAATTTTATCGACTTAACACATGTTCAGAACCGTGGAGTTAGTTTCAGTTTCTTTGCGGATATTGAAGATTATTTACGCATTCCGCTGCTAGTTGGAGTATCTTTGGTCGCAGTAATCGCAATGATCTTTTATCAAACACGCTACTGGAATGATTTGGACTTTTACACCCGTTCTGGACTTGTTTGTGTTTTGCCGGGTGCGGCCGGAAATTTAGTTGACCGAGCACTATATGGTTATGTAACTGATTTTTTTCACTTTCGTTGGTATGAGACAAGTTTTTTCGTCAACAACCTTGCCGATTGTTTCATCAGCCTCGGAGTTGTTTTCTTCATCGTTCCTCTTTTTTTTGCAAATAATGATAGTCATATCTCAAAGGCAACTTGATTCATTTTTACAGCTCATAAGATTATCTCTACATTTTTTGCGGCGATTTTCCTGCTGCTGAGTTTTACCTCCCCTCTGTATTTGCAAGTAAACATACATTTTATATCAAAGGTCTAGGTGCTGTGTTACGTGAACAACCTTCAATTCAAAGCATAAATAGCTTCAAACTGAGTAGAGTTTACAAAAGTACTGAGGATAGAGAGCAAAGGGATTTGGCAAAAGGTTGAAGCCGGAGAAAACCAGGGATGGCTTTTGTGCGGACAGCTTTCAAAAATTCCTGTTAAAAGAAAAAGACTTATTTTAGGATAAATATTCAAACTACATTCTGCTTCAGTCCGTAGACTAAGGTTATGAAACTTATCAGCGGTAGTCCGTGTAAAGGGTTTGTTGGACAGCGAAAGTAAAATAGTAAGTCACTATAAAGTGGATTATCTGGAACTGGAGTTCTTGGAGAATCTGCCCTCGGATGAAAAAATATCTTTAATAGCAGGGATTGAGCGTATCTGCAGAGAAGTACAAAAGCCCTCACCGGTAAGGATGTTGGCCAGCACAACAACTTTTTCTTCTGCCTCAAAACCTTCCTTTTCATGAAGAACGCTTAACGCATCCTGAATGCTGCCCTCCGGATTTTCCTGAAATTCCATCAGAAAAGGAAAAACTCCTCGGTAGAGAGTCATCGAAGACAAGACACTAGGACTATTGGTAAATGAGTAAATATTAATCTTATGTGGACGAAGATTTGAGAGATATCCTGCTCCCCGACCAGTACGTGTAATTACCACGACCGCGCGTATTTTTAAATTTGTGGCAATTTGAATTGCGGATTCAGCGATGTGTTGTCCATTCTTGCTTTTCAGTAAATTTTCGCTAAAATTCACTCCTGGAAAATCCTCGGTACGTCTCGCAATTTTTGCCAGTGTCTTGACTGAACGGACAGGATATTTACCAACAGAAGTTTCACCTGAAAGCATAATTGCATCAGCCTGTTCAAAAACAGCGTTTGCAACATCAGTGACTTCTGCTCTGGTTGGAACGGGGTTTTCTATCATCGATTCCAGCATTTGGGTCGCAACAATTAGACGTTTACCATATTTTGCGCATAAGAATGCAATGCGTCTTTGAATTTGAGGAACCTCTTCCATCTCAACCTCAATTCCCAGATCACCACGTGCGACCATTACTCCGTCTGCTTCCTTGACAATTTCTTTGAGACGGTCAACACCTTCCTGATTTTCAATTTTAGCAATGAGTTTGATATGCTCTGCGCTTTCTCCGAGCAATTCTCTGACTTCACGGATCGTTTCTGCATTTCTAACAAATGACAGTGCGATTATGTCTACATTCTGCTCAATTCCAAATAAAATATCACGCTTATCGGTTTCTGTAATTCCAGGTAATTTAACGACAGTTCCCGGTAAATTAACGTGCCTATGTCCCTTCACATACCCGCCGTGAATCACCTCACACTCCAGACCGTTTTCGGTTTTTGCTAGGACCTCCAAACACATCAAACCGCCATCAATCGAAATATTGTGGCCAATTTCAAGATCATCTGTCAGGTGCGGATAGTTTACATAAAGTGAACCTTCTTTTTCCTCATTTGGAGGAGTATTAACGGAGACACGTGATCCGGGAACAAGCTTCATTTCCCGGCCTCCTGTCCTGATTTCTGGACCTTGTGTATCCAGTAAAAGCGCAATTGGAAATTGTCCATGCTTATTCAATTCACGAATTTTCTCAATTATTTTCTGGTGAGAACTATGTGTTCCGTGAGAGAAATTAAGACGTGCGACATTCATCCCCTCCTCAGCGAGTTCCGCCAACATTGCTGACGATTCACTGGCAGGACCAATGGTACAGATAATTTTTGTGCTTAGCATTTAAGTGGACTTTCTATTATTAACGGGCTGGACTCAGAATTTCTTCAATCGATGTATTGACCATCTCTGTAATGTTTACAGTGTAGAAATTGCTGAAATATATAAGGTTTATAGATTGATTTTCCAAGAAGCATTCGTATGCATTCTTGGATACCTTCAATAATTGAAGGATGAGGGTGGATCAATTCGGCTAATTCATCAATACCCTTTTTGGTTGCTATCAGCAATGCAACGGCCTGTATCGCACTGGAAGCGTGTTCACCAACTGCACGTAAACCGAGGACTCTCATTTGTTCATCATCAGTAACCAGGATTTTGAAAAAACCCTGTGTGTTACGCATTGCCACTGCACGTGGAATACAGCGGTAATCATAGCTGGCAAGACGGTAATTCAGTCCCGCTTTTTGTGCCTGCTGTTCATTCATTCCAACTCCTGCTACTTCAGGATTGAGGAACATAATGGTTGAAATGTTTTCATAAAGCATCTGACGTTTTGGTTTACCGTATATTTTTTCTACGGCATGCCGCCCCTCAAGTTCACCTACGTTAACCAGCGCAATGTCGGCAGTAATATCACCAACTGCATAAATGTTGGTAATGCTGGTTTGAGTATCATTATCTACAATGTGTCCTGCAACACTCAGTTCAACGTCTAACTCACGCAAACCCGTATTTTCAATGTTTGGTATACGCCCCACTGAAACCAGCGCTTTTTCAGCATGATAAACTTCTTTCCTGCCGTCAGGATGTTCCAGAATGTATTCTACCCGTCCGTCTACGATTTCCATTTTTTCGAGCTTCGACTGCCGATGAATAAGCACTCCGTTTGCTTCCAGATTAGCTTCAATCACACGTGCCAGGTCAGGATCTTCAAAAGGTAATATCCTGTCGTCTTTGGAAATTACATGCACCTTTGTTTTGTTAAAGTTGGAAAAGATTGTCGCAAACTCACAACCTATTACTCCGGCACCTACAATCACCAGACTTTCAGGGAACTGTTTCAGCGAACTGATACCGTCACTTGTCATGATGATATCTTCATCAATTGTAATGGATGGAATTTTACGTGGGCGACTACCAGTAGCAATTATGACATTTTCCGCAAATACTTTTTCTTTTCCTGAGTCTGTTTCCAGTTCAATTTCATTTGTACCGATTAAATGAGCATTGCCTTTGACGAAACGGAACGCTTCAGGACGCTGTCGAATGACCAGCTTGAGGTGTTCTTCAAGTTGATCTGAACGTTCAAAAACCGCAGCATTCACTTCTTGTAGAACATTCTTAAAATGCACTACCGGTTCTTCCAAACCGTAGTGACGCATTTTTTTACAGAATGAAGAATATTCTTTGGAGATTTCCCAAAATGTTTTGGAGGAAAGAGCACCGTCATAGATTCCAGCACCACCAATTCTGTCACGTTCAACAAGCAGAACACTTTTATTAAAATCAACCGCTCGCATAGCAGCGGCATAACCGGAAGGACCACAGCCGATTACACACAGATCATATTTTTCCATTCAGCAGATTCTCTCTCAATACCTTAAATTTTTTGACTTCTTTCCTTAATTTCATGATTCAGAATTCGATCATTTTCCGAATAATCTACCGGTAGTTCAATCACATGAACTCCGGGTGTATCATGACATCTTTTCAACAGTGGAACAAAATCAGTCGTTTTTTCTACTCGATGTCCATGCGCACCATGGCATTCCGCAAATTTAACAAAATCCGGATTGCCGTATTCCAGACCGAAATCCTCAAAACCCAAATTTGCTTGCTTCCATCGTATCATCCCATAAGAATTGTCACGTAAAATAAGACAGATCAAATTCATTTTAAGACGAACCGCGGTTTCCAGTTCCTGTGCGTTCATCATGAAACCACCGTCTCCGCAAATCGCCATCACTTTACGATCTGGATAGACCATGTGCGCTCCCATCGCAGAAGGTAAGCCTGCACCCATAGTGGCCAGTGCGTTATCAAGCAAAACGGTATTAGGTTCATAGGCTTTGTAGTTACGTGCAAACCATATTTTGTAGACACCGTTGTCAAGCGCGATGATACCGTTGGAAGGCATTGCTTCACGAACGTCCGCGACAAAACGCTGAGGGATCATCGGAAATCGTGGATCGTCTGCACCTTCACTGAGGTGAGCATCAACTGCCTTCTTTACCTTTAAAGCATAACTGAAGTCCCACGAACCCTGCGGCAGGATCCTCTCTTTTATTTGCCAAATACTGTTGGAAATATCACCGATTACTTCTAGTTGCGGAAAATATACAGGATCAACTTCCGCGGATGAGAAGTTAATATGAATTACCTCAAATGAATCACGTTCCATAATGAAAGGAGGTTTTTCAATATCATCATGACCAACATTGATAATTAAATCTGCTTTCTCAATCGCACGGTGCAAAAAATCATTGGCTGATAGTGCGGCATTCCCCAAAAACAAAGGATCGCGTTCGTCAAGAACTCCCTTGCCCATTTGAGTACTGATGAACGGAATTTGGGTTTTATCCACAAATGAACGCAACATACGCGCGGGCATTTTACGGTTGGACCCTGCTCCAATTAAAAGCAGTGGGCTTTTTGCTTTTTCAATCATTTCCACTGCTTGCTTGACCGCCTTTCCTTCTGCAATCGGACGACGCGCACGGCTGCGTGGCAAAGGCTTAGTTTCAGTAACTTCCTCTCCGGCAACATCTTCCGGCAGTTCCAAATGAGCCGCTCCGGGACGTTCTTCCTGAGTAATCCGGAATGCTTCCCGAACACGCGATGGAATGTTATTGCCGCTCACAATCGAACGTGTGTATTTGGTTAATGGTTTCATCATTTCCACTATATCCAAAATCTGGAACCTACCTTGCTTACTGTGCTTAATCGGTTTTTGACCAGTTATCATCAACATCGGCATAGCTGCAAGTTGAGCATATGCAGCAGCAGTTACAAGGTTCGTGGCTCCTGGTCCTAGAGTGGAAAGGCAGACTCCTGACTTACCGGTGAGACGTCCGTAAGTAGCAGCCATAAAACCTGCAGCCTGTTCGTGACGTGTCAAGATCAGTTTGATTGATGAATCTTTGAGTGAATTGAGAAAATCCAGATTTTCCTCACCCGGAATACCAAAAATATATTCGACACCTTCTTCCTCAAGTGCCTTTATAAATAAATCAGATGATTTCATAATATTTTTAAGTTATCAGTTAGCTATTTCAGGACTATTTTTCAAAGTATACTCCTGAATTAATTCATTTAATTAGTTACAGTAAAACTATCAGAACGTGCTGCATCACAGGCCCGCGCATAACTTTCAGGTTTGTTCTTTTGGAGCAGTGAACCAGTTTCGATATATTCATATATTTCTGAAAAGTTCCTGATTTCGTAAGCCTCAATTCTACGCATCAAGTGCCATGGTCTTAACTCTGCAGCACTTTCTAATCCCATTGCACCCATAATTTGACAGGCGCTATCAACAGTATTTTGATGATAATTATTAACTCGCTTACTTTTGTCTTCCGGAACAAGTGCTCCAAATAAGCTTGGATTTTGTGTGGTCACTCCAACGGGACAGACGTTCGAGTTGCATTTACGTGCCTGAATACAACCGAGCGCCATCATCATCGCTCTTGCCGAGTTACAAAGATCTGCACCTAAAGCCAACCGTTTTACCAGCCCAAATCCGGATGTCATTTTTCCACTGCTGATAACTTTTACCTTTTTCCGCAAATCGTAACCAACCAAAACGTTATGTACGAAAATCAATCCCTCAACTAGCGGAGTTCCGATGTGATTTGAAAATTCCATCGGTGCCGCGCCTGTTCCGCCTTCGCCACCATCTACAGTAATAAAGTCCGGCGCAATTCCGGTTTCCTGCATGGCTTTACAAATCGCAATGAATTCCCTGCGTTTGCCGACACATAACTTAAAACCAACAGGTTTTCCTCCGGATAGTTCACGTAACTGAGCGATGTAATCCATCAGTTCAAGAGGATTAGCAAAAGCAGTGTGGCCTGGAGGAGAATCCACATCGTGCCCCATGGGTACGTCACGTATTTTAGCAATTTCCTCAGTCAGTTTTGCTGCAGGCAGAATTCCACCGTGACCAGGTTTTGCGCCTTGAGAGAGTTTTATTTCAATCATCTTAATTTGTTCTTTCGCCGAATTAGCAGCAAAAGTATCAGGACAAAACTTTCCTTCTTTGTCACGGCAACCGAAATAACCTGTTCCAACCTGCCAGACTAAATCACCTCCTTGAAGATGATACGGGCTTACTCCTCCTTCTCCTGTGTTATGGGAAAAACCGCCAATTTTCGCGCCTTGATTGAGCGCCATCACTGCGTTTTTACTAAGTGCGCCAAAACTCATTGCGGAGATATTGAGAATACTGGCGGAATAAGGCTGTTTACAGTCTGGACCTCCAATCTGAACTCTCACATCTGCATGTCCCATTTTTTTAGGACTGAGGGAATGGTTGACCCATTCGTAACCGGTTTCATACACATTTTCTACTGTACCGAAAGGAATCGTGTCACGTGTATTTTTTGCACGTGAATAGACAATTGTACGCTGTTCCCGACTGAAAGGACGTCCGCTTGTATCTGATTCGACAAAATACTGGTACATTTCCGGACGGATTTCTTCAAGCAGAAAACGCATGTGTCCCAATATCGGATAATTTCTCAGAATAGAATGTGATTTTTGCGTGATATCACGTAGTCCAAGCAAAATAAGCGGGCCAAAAATTAGCATTGACCAGAGTACTTGCGGAAGATAAAAGAAGGAAACCACATTTACTGCGATAATAACAACAGTGAATTGTAAAAAAAGTGCACGCATAGGGATAGCCTTTGAGGAAAAGTGGAGCGAAACATTGCTGAGTGCAACAGTAGTTTCGCTCTAAAGTATTACCGATTTTTTACAGGAAGCAGGAATAAAATGCAAGTGTTACTCCAATCAGAATCAAGTGGACTAACCACCTACCCGTGACATGACGAGAGACGAGCCGGTGAAAGCTACATCTTGCTTGTAGGATACCGATTTTTTCACAAGTTTTTGCAGAGCATCTGCGCGATCAGGTTGCTCCAACAAATGACGAACAGAGACCGGTTCAGGATTACTTAAACAACCGATTAGCTGCCCATTCGAAGTTAAACGTAAACGTGAACAAGTAGAACAGAAAGGTGCGCTGTTATTCGGAATTATTCCAAAATAACCACCTGGAACTGAGTACCTGAGCGAAGTTGAGTCGGCTTCCGCTGAGATCGGTTGCACTTCATACTTAGCAGAAATTCGCTTAAGCATTTCCTTCATACTCACGAGCTTATAATCATCATTATTGTGGAGTGGCCCCATACTCATCAATTCAAGATATCGTACCTCAACTCCATGTGCTACACAGTATTCAAGCATTTTAACGATTTCATCATCATTCTCACCCTTGATTACCACCATATTTGTTTTGACACTCAGTCCATATTCCAGACACGCCTCAATACCCTCAAGAGTTTTATTAAGTTTTCCTACACGCCCCATCTTTTTGAATTTTTCAGGATCTAGTGAATCGAGGCTCAAATTAACGTTTTTGAGTCCTGCATCAACGAGAGCTTTTGCTTTTCTGGCGAGCAGTTGACCGTTTGTTGTCAGACCGATACTGCTGATTCCCATTTCACGAATTCCAGAAACAATCTGAATCAGGTTAGGGTAGAGTAACGGTTCACCACCGGTGAGACGTACTTTTTCGATTCCGGCATACTCTTTTAGCATCCGGACTAAACTCAACATATCTTCCGCTTTTAATTCATCAGGCGCACGCTTATGATCACTCAGACTGGTAACGCAGTAAGTGCAGGCCATATTGCAGACCTCTGTTAGCGATATACGGAGTTTATTGATATTACGACCGTGCAGGTCAATCATAGAGGTTCTCCTTTCCAAAACCGGGAGGCAGACCAGTTTCCCAATCAGCCCTATCGTTCGCCAAACCATGGTTGCTACCTTAGGTTTCAGCGAATTCAGAGATAAATATATAAAAATATTTTCGAATAAGCATTTGAGAATATTTCAATTTGATTAGCAAGTCAAACAATTTTTTATAAAAGTAATCTAATAAAAAACAGATGTTTGCTATTATCAGTGCACTCTTTTAAAATACAGTTATGTTTTCACTGAAAAGCATTTTTTTGAAATAAACAGTTTTTAAGTAGATTTCTTAAAATCAGCATATATTTTTTGCAATAATCACAGTTCAACCAACATAAAGAAATAATGGCAAAAAAGAAATGGGGTCAGAATTTTCTGATCCAACAGGAAGTGGTTGATTCAATAGTTCAAGCTGCGGATGTTAAAAACGGTGACTCAATTCTGGAAATTGGCCCTGGTCTCGGAATGTTAACAACTGCATTGTTGGAGTGCAACTCAGAAGTCACTGCTGTAGAAATAGATCCTGAATTGTGTCGAAAATTAAGGAAACGCTTCGAAAATGAAAAAAATTTTACTCTGCTTGAAATGGATGCCATGGAACTGAGTCCGCAAGCATTGGCTGGATTAATTCCTGCACCTGCAAAAGTGGTCGCAAATTTACCATACAATATTGCAACTCCTCTGATCCTGAAGATGCTGCCTGTTCGTAAGGCCTGGCAATCTTTAACACTGATGGTTCAATTGGAAGTCGCAGAAAGGATTTGTGCAACACCTGCGTCCGGAAAAGCTTTTGGACCTTTGTCACTCGTTGGAGCATTAGGATTTGAAAGTACAATTATCAAAAAGGTGCCTCCTGAATCATTTAAACCTGCACCGAAAGTTGATTCTGCAGTAATCCGGCTTTTACCACGTGATTCCGGACTCAGCACTGAAAATGAAAAACGTTTCCTCAAGTGGAGTCAACTGTTGTTTCAACAGCGTAGAAAAACTCTGATGAACGGAATCCGCCAGCATTTTCCGGAATGGTATCATAATCACGGTGATGCTCTACGTGAAAATTTTGGATTACGTCGACCGGAAACACTGGATTTTACTGAATGGATGAAATTATTTAGCGATTACCTGATAATTGAGCAAAATGAAATACGTTAAGGCATTTAAGTTATTAGATAAAATCCGTGAGGAATTACGTTTTTCAGGCTTTCAGCTATTTACGAAAACATTTTTAATTAGCACCCTTTTTATCTTCAGCTTCGTTTTAATTTCTCCGGGTGCAGAGACAATTCCGGCCCTCGACTTTTCCGGAAACGGTCCCTTGTTTCTTTCAAAATCTCAAGTGCGGGCAGACATCTTACAGGCAGAACGCTTGCTAAGAGAAAACTATGTGCGCTATCCAATCCTTGAAAAGTCCGGGGTGAATTGGAATTCCGCCTTTCATAAATTAGCGGATCATTTAGCAACTAACAAAAATCCAACGCTGACACACCATTTTCAACAACAACTGATAAAAGCATTAGAGTTCACTGAAGACGCTAATCTACGCACTGACCTTTTTTTAAAAAAACGACATTATGTTCAGCGTGTTGAACCTAAAGTAGCGTTTTATTCCGCTATACGTCTGGCTCAGGATAATGAACGTTTCAGAGTTTTACCAACCTTGAATTTTGCTGAAAAGATAGTAAATCACTGGTACATCGGCTGCACAACGCGTCAGGAAGTCTTTTTTCCTATTTTACCGGAGAGACAGTCTGAAGCGCTTTTTATGTTGGGACAACAGGCGAATCATCAGCTTGAACCGCTTAATTGTAAATTTGAAAATGATTCAGCTGAAAAACAAAATATCCTGCTACCACTACTTATTCCGCAAGCAGAATTAAATAGAGCAGATACACCTGTTTATGAATACAAAAGTGGACGTACACCTTATATACGTTGGTACAGGGATGGCAGAAGTGAAGAAAGAGCTGTCAAACAATTTCAAAAACTGGCCCTGAAATTAAGAAACACCTCTACACTTATTATTGACGTACGCGGTAACAAAAACGGGAGCTTTGCATTTATAGAAAAATGGTTGAAACAGTTTACACGCAACCATTGGAAAAACGTGATTGTTCAGGAACGTCAAACTCTTCCAATCTTAAAAGGTTTGCTGAACAGGGTACAATGGAATCTACATAATTCCTCAATACGTTTACTTATAGGTCAAGAGCAGCTTGAACAAAAACGTCAGCAGTTAGAGGCTCTTATAGAACATTTAAGAGAAAAAGGAATTGCTGAAAAATGGGTCGAGACCAAGTTCATTTTCAACGGTAACAAAAATGCTCCAAAGTGGAATACACGTCTGATTGTGCTGACCAACCAGCATTGCGGAAACGGTTGTCAATTTCTAGCAGCGCTGACGAAACAGATTCCGCGGGGTGTTTTGATTGGCTCAAATACCGGTCCATTTCCCAAAAACACGTCCGGTCCAATTTTCCAGTTGAAGCATTCACGGATCATGCTTTCATTCAGTCATCGTCTGCACCTCAATCATCAGGCAAAGCCGGTTTCACCTGCAGGTTATCTTCCGGATTACTGGTTATTCCCTCCGATGGGAATCAGTGATATCCAACGCTTTGTCAGCAAAAACAACTAGCTCTCCTTATTTCATTTTCATTTCAACAACTTGAAATACTCAATACTTTCTGTCATTATCAAGCGGTGTTTTACAGCTTTGAATTAACTGAGTTTTCGCAAGTACGCATTAAAATAATTTAACAAACAGTTTTTTTATCATATGGTAAATTTAATCCGGATTCCGGTTTTTATCTTATTGATCTTCATTAACACTGCGTTCCACGGGAGTCTGGTCAGCCTCTGCGCTCCCATAAAGTTCGTGATTCCTGTTGACGCCTGGCGGCATCTTTGGGGACGAATATCTTACTGGATTGCAGGCGGTTTCATCATCACAAATAATTTTCTGCTAAAAAGTTTTTTCCACATTGAGTGGGACATAGAAGGCTTGGAAGATTTAAGTCTGGATGGAACATATCTAGTCATCAGCAATCATCTGTCGCTGTTGGATATTCCAGTTGCGCAAGGCATGTTTTTTAGACAAATTCCATTTTTACGATTCTTCATAAAACAGGAATTAGTGTTTGTACCGTTCCTGGGACAAGCGCTCTGGGCACTGGAATATCCCACAATGAAACGTTATTCAAAAGAGACTTTAATTAAACACCCGGAACTGCGTGGTAAAGACTTGGATACAGCAAAGCAGTCCTGTGAAAAATTACGAGGACATCCTGTTACAATTTTGAACTATCCGGAAGGAACACGTTTCACACACGCAAAACACGCTAAAACTAAGTCATCTTTCAAACATCTACTGAAACCGCGTGCTGGTGGAATACACACTGTTTTGAGCAGTTTAGGCGACGAACTGACGGCAATACTCAACGTTACTCTGGTTTATCCTGGCCATTCTTCTCCAAACTTGACTGACTTGATGCAGGGTAGAGTTCCGCGGATAGTGGTACGCATAGAAGCCCTGAAACTTGGAGAAGGCCCTGTACCGTCAGTGGACACAGTTAGGGCCAAAGGAGGATCATTAGCAGTCAGGAAGTACTTGATTGAGCTTTGGAAAGCCAAAGACATTTTAATCAGTAAAATTCAGAACGACTCAGCAGTAACGATGGAATCAACTCAACCGACTAACGAACCGTCCTCTACAGATTCCGTTGGAGTCAGTAACACTACCCCTTTATCTTCAGAATAGGCTCCCAATATCAGCACCTCAGATTTAACTCCAGCGATGCGTTTAACGGGAAAATTTACAACTGCCGAAATTTGCAGACCTGTTAAATTTTCCGGTTGATAATTTTCTGTTATTTGCGCAGAACTGGTTTTTATCCCATGCTGACCAAAATCTATGCGTAACAAATAAGCCGGCTTATGTGCCTTCGGATTAAGGCTCGCCTCAAGAATTGTTCCAGTCAGGATTTTAACCTGCTGAAATTCTTCAAAATTTATTTCTTCCATTTTTTACTAGAGTTGTGTTCAGTCAACTGCCGAATTGCAATGTTCAACTAGCTTATTTTATTTCTCTTAACAAAACCTGCAGCGGATGCAACGGGCGAAAACCTTCAAAACGCTTAACCTGACTACGGCAAGAAAAACCGGTGGTTAAAATGTTTTGACGCAGAAAAGGATCCTGCGGAATTTTGTCGCTCCAGCTTAAATCATAGATCCCACGTGATTCTGCGTAATGCTCAGTTTCATGTCCATATGTTCCAGCCATACCACAGCAGCCTGCAGGTATCAGGTTCAGTGATAATCCAAATTTTTCAAACACTTCCTGCCATTGCTTCTGTGAAAGTTGCGCATCGGTTTTTTCAGTACAGTGCCCCAACAATTGATAATTCTGTAATTTATCTGTTTCAGCAAGCGCATATTTAATATGTTTTGCTGAATTCAAGACGAGAAATTCCTGCGGCAACATGACTTTAAACGGCAACTCTTTTTCTCCAAGAATATGCAAATATTCATCACGATAAGTCAAAACCAAGCTGGGATCAAGTCCGACCATGGGAATTCCGGAAAGTGCAATATGTGACAGCCACTTTGCGTTTTTTTCTGCAACTTTACGGAATTTAGCTAAAAATCCTTTTACGTGCAGTGGTTTACCGTTCGGATGAAAAGGTGCTACATAAACAGTATAATTCAATTTTCGCAGCAATTCATAAAATTCCAGCACAAGCTGAGATTCATAAAACGAAGTAAACGCATCCTGAACTAAGATTACACTCAGCTCCAATTCTTCTTGAGAAAGCGAGTTCAACTTATCCAAATCGAATTCAGCTGCATTTACCTGCAACAGACGCTGCCTGACAGATTCAGGACTGTATAACGGAAAATCTCTTAAACCAACTTTATGCTTCAGCAAATTACGGTTCAACCGCGAATTTAAAATAGCGTTTACAGGACGCGGTATGTTTGAAAATAAACGGCCGATTGTTTCAGTTGAGCCAACCAGATAATCTTTGAGTGGACGTAAATATCTGGAATGATAAAGATTTAGAAATTTTGAGCGGAATTCCGGAACATTTACATGTACCGGACATTGCGTTACACAAGCTTTGCAAACCAAACATCCGGCCATTGAATCATAAACTTCATGTGAGAAATCGTACTCACCTTGATTTTTACGCAGAGTATTTTTTATTTTGCTGTAAGCGCTATTCAAAAAATTATCAGCAGCAGATTTTGTCTGCGTAAACCCACTGAAATTCCCACTTGAATTATTCGATACTGAAGTTTCTCTTTCCGGATTCAGTGAAAGCATCCGGAGCCATTCCCGCATCAAGCCGGCCCTGCCTTTCGGAGAATGAACACGGTCACGTGTAATCTTGGAAGACGGACACATCACATTCTTCGCAGAATAATCAAAACAAACTCCGTTACCGTTACAGTTAATTGCCGTTTCATATTCCTTTAGCAATTCCGGAGAAATCTGTCTGTCTTTATGTCCCCGCAACGGACCTTCCAAAGGCACCACTTTGTCAGTCGCCTTAGAAAGAGGGGTGACAATTTTTCCTGGATTAAGCCGATTTTCCGGATCAAACGCTTCTTTGATACGCCGTAAATCTTGATGTAGTTCTTCACCAAAAAAATCTACTGTGTATTCACTCCGGTAACCACGTCCATGTTCACTCCACATCACGCCACCGTATTTTTTCACCAGCTCGACCACTTGGTCTGAAAGCTCCCGAATCCAGCCTTCCTCTTGCGGATTTTTCAAATCCAACGCAGGACGCACGTGCAAACATCCGACATCAACATGTCCGAACATCGCGTACTGCAAACCATATGACTCAAGCAGTTTACGGAACTCACGAATGTAGTCCGCCAGATTTTCTGGAGGAACAGCCGTGTCTTCCACAAAAGGCAGGGGTTTGCGTTCACCTTTGGTATTGCCTAAAAGTCCAACGCCTTTTTTCCTTAAACTCCACAAATCTTTTATTTCCTGTGGATCAGCAGTCCTGTAGTAACCAGTTGCTTCTCCAGATTTGTTTTTCCTGGCATCAATGATTTTGCATAATGCGGAAACCTGCTTTTCCAGTTTATTTTTATTATTTCCGCAAAATTCAAGCAAACTGATGGTACGAGTCTTACGTGTTTTTTTCCCGGACTTCTGCTTTTCGTCAACAATGAAATCTTTGATTTTTAGATATATTTCATCTTCTTTTGCGAGACTGAGAATTTTTTCGTCAATCGTCTCAATTGCAGCCGGATCATTCTCCACCAAAATTTGTGCATCCCGAAGTGCGTCATCAAAATGTTCGTATTTTACAACTAAGAGTCGTTTGTATTTAGGCAAAGCCGTCAACCTTAGTTTAAGCTCACTCACAACTGCTAATGTGCCTTCTGAGCCAGAAAGTAAATAGTTTAAGTTAAAGTTTTTTTCTGAATTTCCGTAAACTTTTGCCAAATTGTAACCGGTCATGAAACGGCTCATTTTAGGAAATACTTCTTCAATCAAATCTGCTTTTTCCAAAACAATCTGATCAACAACTTTAAACACCTCACCCACGATTCCGGATTTTTGTTTGTATGCACTTAGTTTATCTTCATCAAGAGGCACTGATTCGAGAGTTTCACCGTTCGAGAGCACACATGACAATGCTAAAACATGGTCACTGGTACGTCCGTAAATGCGTGAACCTTTTCCGCAGGCATCGGTATTAACCATTCCACCCAAAGTAGCTCTATTGCTCGGTGACAGATCGGGTGCAAAAAACACCTCTTGCGGCGCAAGATGTTCGTTTAACTGATCCAGTACCACCCCCGGTTCTACACGTACCCAGCCCTGCTTAAAATTCGTTTCGAGAATACGGTTCATGTAGCGTGAACAGTCAAGCACGATCCCTTCAGTAAGTGACTGTCCGTTAGTGCCAGTACCGCCACCACGTGCTGTGATTTTTATGCTATGACAAGATTTTTGTTGGGTTGTCAACTCCAGTACCGCCTGAATGTCACTTGAGTTTTTCGGAAAAACAACTGCCTGCGGAAGAACCTGATAAATGCTGTTGTCAGTTGAGTTTATCAGGCGTGTTCCGTAATCATGCTGAATGTCTCCGGAGAAACTACTTTGACGCAGCTCTGCCAGAAAACTTTGCACAATTTCGGGAATATTTTCGGAATGATTGAGGCGGGGGATCATTTAAAACTTTATTAACAGCTAATTACGAAATTTTGTAAGCTTTACGCTTGGAACAGCATTTGCGGATATTTATATAATTACACGTAACAGGCGGAAGTACTCCGCAATCATCAATCCTTATATTCCGCAGTACGGTTTTGCATCATCGCCATTACAGACTCCTCCAGATCAGCCGAAAGCAGCATGGCGGAATTCCAGGTTGCTACATAATTAAGTCCGTCTGCAACTGAATTATCACGCGAGTGCAAAAGCATTTCCTTAACGCCGCGTATTGCTAAAGGCGCTTTGTCAGCGATTTGCTCAGCAATCTTCCGGACTGCAGAAATCATCGATTCCTGATCTGCATAACAACTGTTGACCAAACCAAATTCACGTGCTTCCTCTCCGGAGAATTTACGTCCTGTGTAGGCTAATTCGCGTACAATGCCCTGAGGAATCAATTTAGGAAGGCGCTGCAAAGTTCCTACATCCGCAGTTAGTCCAAGATCAATTTCTTTTATCTGGAAGATAGCGTCACTTGTTGAGTAACGCATATCGCAGGCACTTACCAAATCAACTCCTCCGCCTATGCATCCTCCGTGAATTGCTGCTAATACAGGCTTACGGCACTCTTCAATTTGTGTAAATGCAGCCTGCATTTTTATTATTTTGCGCCGTAAATGTTCCCGTTTCCGTCCTTCACAGTCAAAACGTTCAACATCCTGCCCCACTGACTGTAAGAAATTAAGATCAATTCCTGCAGTAAAATGACTTCCGGCACCGCTCAGGATGCACACCCGAACAGCTTCATTTTCATCTAATTCACGAAAACAGTCTCCGAGCGCAAACCATAATTCCTCATCCAGCGCATTTGCTTTATCAGGTCGGTTTAATTCAATTTCCGCAACTGCTGAATTAATTTTAATTTTCAGTGAATCAGGCATATCAAAGTATTGAATATGAAGTTAAAGTTTGAAGAGGAGCTGAATCCATCTCAAGTTGACTCAGACATTCTGCTGCTTTTTCCAACTCCCGCATTGCTTCAGCTTCCAGTTTTTCATGCAGCTGATGTTTATTGAACAGCACCCTGAGCTCGCTGGTCATTTGCTCCAGTTCAAAATCACCCTGCAGCTTTTCAGACATTTCACCGAGTTCACTTTCCGTTAAACATTCGTGTAGTAAAAAGCAGAGAGGTGCCCACAATTCCTGGTCTTTCAATGTTTGCTGAAATCGCTTTTCGTCATCAATCACATCCAGTTCAGCTTTTAGTTGAGCAGCCATGCCTACATATTCACCAAACGCAAACAAGGTCGAAGCTGTTGCTTGAGAAGCATTTGCCCAGTAAGCCGCGCTTTTAGCACCTGCCCCAAATAGTCCTGCAATTTTGTCACACGTTACTCTCTGCCAATGTTTTGGTGTAGCAGTAAGAGTAGGTTCCGAAATTTCAAGCACTTGTCCGCGTGAAATATTTTGTGTGGCGAGAGAAACACATTCCAGCACGTCCAAATTACCAACGCGTGTTAAGATTTGAAATGAGATGGAAAGCAGATAATCACCCAGCAAAACACTTGCTTCTGAACCCCATAGTTTTTGAACATGCTGCTGGTGACGTCTGGCATTTTCAGGTTCTTTGATGTGACGGTGCAAGGCAGATGCGGTGTGTAAAAATTCTAAAGTGCTACCTATATCTATCACATCGTCATCAGGCTTCTTAAAGAGACTTGCGCTTTGCAGCAACAACAGGGATCTGGTTGAATTGTTATGAGGAGTTATAATATGGTGAGCAATATCTGCTAAGAAAGGAAGTGAAACACCTAAATTTTTTTTAACAGCATTTTGAATCTTCTCCAAATTATTCTCACTGTCCAAAAGAATTTTTTCGCAAGCTGCCTGTTTCATTATTTACTGATTCCTGATTTCTGCCTTAACGTTCTTTGCTCTGATGATGATAACTGAATTTATGCTAACTCTTGAAGATTCAAGCGTAATATTTCCACGATTAATGACATCATTGCCAGAATAAATCCGACAATCGGCCAAATTGCTTTCCAGCTGGAACGAAGAGCCTGAAGTTGACGCAACAGCAAAATCATCGCAAAAACACACCAGGCACTGATTGACGCTCCAAATCTCAAGTTTGCCAGTAAAGACTGATCATCTTTATTTATTAATATTCCCAGCATGATACCAATACTCAAAGCTAAAAAACCCCAAAGTGTTCCCTGCCAGCTGAGACGATCCAGTGTACCAAGCGCAGGAAAGCGGATCATCATCGAAGTTACCAGTTTTGTTTTGAGATGGTGCTCCTGATATAGAAAGATGATACTGGCCACACAGGCGACTCCCAACATCACATAACCTGCTAACAGAATGATTATGTGTGTCCCAAGTAAAAGCTGATAAAGCCAGGTTTGAGCTGAGACAATTTCACTTGTTAAGACTTGATTCTGAAAAATAATCAGCGATAACCCTAGCAGCAGAATCGCAAATAGTCGGACAATAGATGTGTTGACCAAACTTGGCAGACGTTCTGGAAAGGCCTGTATTCCCACCATACTGGCCCATGCAGCAACGCTCAGGATGTCACTTACAAATGTACTTGGCCAGACTGATTTAGTCACTAATAATCCAAGTAAGGCAACAGTATGAATGAGCCAGCCCAGACGCATTCCTGTAAGCTCCGTCCATGCCTGAAACCTTGAGCTGGAAGACTTATCAAAAGGCGAGGGGAAAAGCCCTGAAATCCAACTGATGATGTAAAGCAACAAGGCTCCCCATGTTCCTACAATCAACATATTGTATTTTTGTGAATGTGTGTTTGAATATTGCTTGAATTAAATAATTGACGAAGAAAGGTGCTTAGTAATTACGCCTTCGCTGACTAATTTTTACCTGTAAAAATGGGCAACAAAATAAGTTCAAAGGAGCATCATTTTAGTTGAGCAAGTTCCAGAGATTCAGAATAAAGAGTGTAGCTCTGTTAGCATCACCAGTCAATCTGAATATGAAAATCAGAGGCAGGAGAGATTGCCGGAATATTGTTTTCCAGAAAGCAGTGCTATTTTTTTACTGACTGGCAGAGTAATCAAAACGTCCAGCTTGGAATCATTGTCAACGTCTGAAATTACCAAATCCGCTGGCGCTGCTCCGTCTATCGCGAGGCTTGCCGCAAATGAAACAGGTGTTGCATAACCTGTAGAAGAGGTGTTGTCACTGAGAGTAAGTGAAAAGTCACCTGTCAAGAGAGAAACACCGGAAGTACTGACAAGAAAATGGTGGCCTGCCACAAAATCCATTATACTATCATTATCAAAATCAGCGGCAGCCAGCGCCCCTGGACCACGTCCGGAACTGATTGTAAGCGGTGAATCAAAATCACCTGTGCCTTTTCCGTAAATCAGCGAAAGAGTGCTGTCTCCGTAATTGCTGACAGCAAGGTCTTGTTTTCCATCACAGTTCCAGTCTCCAGAAATCATGTCGATTGGTGAACTGCCGACTGTATACGTTGTAGATTGTGCATTGAAAGTTCCGCTTCCGCTGTTTAACCAGATTTGAACCAAAGTACTGTCCCTTGACAAAACCGCGAGATCAGCATCATTGTCACCATCCCAATCTGCACTGGCAATCTGTATTGGATGTGCACTGACAGATAAAGTCTGTGAAACAGAAAATACTCCACTACTGTTTTGTAGAATGGACACGCTGCTGTTATCACGATTTATCACAGCCAAATCGGTTTGATTATCGCTGTTCCAGTCTCCGGAAAGTAGCTTGAGCGGCACATCACCTACTGTTAAGCTCCCGTTATCAGTAAAAGTCGCGCTACCATCGTTGCGTAACAATTTAATTTTGTCCTGATCGGTATGCGTGACCACTAGGTCAGTTATATTATCTCCAGTGAAATCTCCTGATATCACATCCTGCCGCCACTCTGCGGTAGCAGGAGTAATGGTGCTGGCTGTATATGGGAAACTGCTGCTGGATGAAGAATTATTAAGGAAGAGGGTCATGCTGCCATCTTCAGTAGTAGAAATTCCGTCCTGCTTCCTGGGACTTGTCACAACAATATCTGTTTTGTTGTCTCCATTGAAATCACCAAATGTAATACCAAGAGGATTTTCTCCCGCATCATATTCTACCACAGCCTCAAAGACTGTTCCAGAAACACTTGAAGGAACTACACTCGATTCTGTCGCTAAATCTGTAGATCTGCATGCAACAAGAAAGAACGTCCCTGAACTTACAAGAAATAACAGGATAACCATCCGTAAATTAAGACTTGAATAATACTTAGCGTTCATTGATCAAGCCTTTAAAAAAGAGACCATATTTGTCTTCATGATAGTCCTGAATTAAACCAAAATATTTGTTCCAGGGAGGAACCGGTGTACGTTCCCTGCTTTGATAATAAAGTACTGTGTTGAGAAGTTTCCAGCGTTCTTCAAAAAACACTTTTAAAGGCGAAGTTTCCTGAAGTCCTTCAAACACAATCACAGGTGATCGTGCACCGAGAGCATATTCTTCAAAATGCAGGATAATTTTATCGCCTTCACCCGCCAACAACTGTTCTTCCAGGTATGCTGTTGCCTGAAAGTCAATTTTGATCCAGTCTGCAAGGTCCAGTAATTGGTGATGGACGTTCACATTCATTTTGTTGGTATCATCAAGAGCAAGTCGAATTCCCAAATCTTCCGCAAGCGAGCGTATGGTCGGTAAATAATCTTCAGTCACTTCTTCATTGATTTCAAAATAAAACATCTCCTTATACTCAGGAAACAACTCCAGAAGTGTCTTTAATGTTCGCGGATAATTAAGATAAAAAGCGTCAACGTTTTGCGAAAATGTCAATGAAGGCATTTTTTCCTGATCACGTTCCATGTGTTGTCTCAACAGACGGACAGTCAGAAAAGTAGCAATCAGTGAAGCAAATCGTACAAGTACCGAAGGGATAGATAATTCTTGTGAACGAGCTACTATTTCTCCAAAATTATTTGCATCTATGTCGATTGCCAACAATTCAAAACCACGTGTTGTAGTCTGTAAATTAGGTGGGGCAAGAGCGTCAATGGATTCCGCTTTTACAGAAATCCATTTCAGATAATTCCTCGCACGGTCAGTCAGTTCATCCCATTCACTCTCAGTTACAACCTTTAAAACATTCTCGATTACATCCGGAAAACACGGAGTCGGCAAGGCCCCTGGGAAAGCTGTAACAGTCTGACTCGAAAGATTTGACTCATTAGTTAAACTGACAAGATATTCTTGCAATTCTTCTAGGTTTTGCATAAGCAAATATTTTTCAATTAAACTTGAGTCTGAAGATAAGACATCTTATTTTTAATTTCACCGCTGATTTTTAGGGTACATAAAATTCTAACCTTGATGCTGGTAAAGTATAACACGAAAGCCCTGAAAAAATTGAACTACAACTGCTCTTTCCTGTTCCCGACAATTATTTCCTAACTACCTGTACCAAGAGCTAAATTGGCAAATTTCGTGTACTGACCGATAAAAGCGAGACGTTTCATGCCTATTTCGCCATTTCGATGTTTCGCAATACTTATTTCTGCAATCCCCTTGTCCTCAGTATCAGGATTATAAACCTCATCCCGATAAATAAAGACTATCAAGTCCGCATCCTGTTCAAGTGCACCTGATTCACGCAAATCTGACATCATAGGTCGTTTTTCAGTACGCCTCTCGAGTCCTCGGTTCAATTGAGACAGAACAAGCATCGGCAGAGAATATTCTTTGGCTATACCTTTCAATGATCGTGATATTTCTGATATTTCCTGTTCACGTGAAGGATTCCGCATGTTGCTCTGCATCAGTTGCACATAATCAATTACCACAAGTCCAAGTTCAGGAAATTCCTTTTTGGCCTGACGAATTACCTGTCTGACGTAATTAGGATTAATTCCGGAACGGTCATCTACTAACAGTGGTGCTTCCATCATCCTGGTGGTGCCTTCCATTAGTTTGTCCCAGTCCTCCTGTTCGAGGTCACCAACAAGTAATTTTCTGTTATTTACTTTTGCTTCACTACATATCAACCTCATGGCAATGTGTTCTTTTGGCATTTCAAGACTGAAGATCAGTGACGGAATTTTAGCATGTCCTGAAGCATAAAGCGCCATATTCATGGCAAGTGCTGTTTTCCCCATAGAAGGCCTAGCAGCAAGAATGATTAAATCACCTTTTTGTAAACCACGTGTCAATTCGTCCAACTCAGTAAAACCGGTTGGGACTCCGGTCACATTTTCTGGTGATTCAGATAATTTCTCTAACTCTTCAAAGTTAGTAGCTAGAATTTCTTTGAGATGAGTATAACTTTTAAGACGGGTACGCGCATCAATAGACTGTAGGCGTTCAGTTGCATCCGCGATGAAATCAGAAATATTGTCTGCAGAACCTTCCTGACCACGCTTTGCTACTTCATGAGCCGTGAGGATAATATCACGTAGTTGACCTTTTTCTCTTACAATTTGCGCGTAAAATTCAGCATTTTCGGCAACAGGCGTTTTCTGTGACAACTCATTTAAATAATCAACCCCACCTGTTTGTTCCAGTTGCTGTCTGGACTCCAAACGACTCAGGAGAGTCAGTTCATCAATCGGAACAGGAGGTTCCTGCGAGGCCATTTCCTGCATGGCGGAAAAAATGAGTTGATGCGCCGGTGAAAAGAAATCGTCTGAAGTGAGAATATCCAGGATTTGTAAAAGTACAGAATTCTGGATAATAATTGCTCCCAATACAGCCTGTTCTGCCATCTTATCGTGAGGCAGTAACTCATCAAGATCAGCAGTTTGTGATCGTGTTCTTGATGTCCGACCGGAAACCTTTGAATTTTGGTATTTTTTTTCGGAAGACAGCATTGAAACTACAGATATGGAGAAGGGAATCAAGTATTAGGAGACAGGAAGAAGGATAGAACAACCATCCCCAAACAAAAGGCAAAAGGCCGGAATGTTTTCCGGGCCTTAAGCCTTATGGAGTGGTGCATTAAACCTACTCGATTTCCTCAAGAACTTTGTTTGCTTCAAGTTCTTCGAGTTTTTCGAGTTCTTCCGGGTCTATTTCTGGAGCATCCTCAGTAGCATCTACTTTTGGTTTTTCAACAGTTTGTGTTTCGACAGAGTCACCAATTACCTTGATTTGTAATGTTACAGTAACTGCAGTATGCACACGTACAGAGAATTCATGTGTGCCTACATTACGAATAGCTGTATTCAGCAATATCGCGCGTCGTTCCAGATCAAAGCCATTTTCTTTGAGCAACTCCAACAGATCACGGTTAGTAACAGAACCAAATAATTTTCCTCCAAGACCGGCCTTACGCACGATTTCATATTTAATAGCATTTAGTTTTTCTGCCTGTTCATTGGCAAGTGCGATTTTTCCTGCACGCAACTTTTCGAGATATTGCAGACGGTGACGTAATTCTTTTGAGGCTTTACCTGTTGCCAAAAGTGCCATTCCCTTCGGAACTAGGTAATTTCGACCGTAGCCGGCTTTTACCTCAATTGTGTCACCCAAAGACCCTAAATTAGGGACATCTTCAGTTAGTATTAACTTCACGGTATTTCCTTATAGTGTAAGTAGCTGTTTTGTGATTCGTGCTTAATTTTACGAATTCCAAATTTAAGCTCGATTAGTATTTGTACGTCCCGAAAATCTTCGATCGACAATAACCTGTTGGGGCACATAACCCTTCAAAGGTGAGAGCAACGCCAAGTTGCGAGCACGTCGAATAGCAGTTTTTAATTTCCTCTGATTCTGAGCGCAGACTCCTGAAATCCGGCTTGGAATTATCTTTCCGCCTTCAGTCACATAACTTTTGAGCAACTCAACGTCCTTATAATCAATCCGATCAATTCCGGCTTCTTTAAATGGACAAACTTTCTGTTTACTGCGTAATAAAATACTTGTTGGTATACGTTTACGACGTAAATGAGATCTTTTTCGTTTTTTTAACATAATTAATTTTTCCTAAAGGTTTTGTGTAGTACCGAATATTTTATGAAAGTCAGAGGACATCAAGCATCTACTGCTTCAGTCTTATCTTTCCCTGTATCATCCGTAAGCTCTTCTACTTTATCTTCTGCTTTATTTTCAGATTCAGTTTCAGATTCAGTTTCAGTTTTTTCTACAGTTTCTGCCTTATTTTTTTCAGGCACAGTTTCAGTTTCAGTTTTTGTCTCAGCTTTTTCTACAACTTTTGTTTCATTTTCGGCAGATCTTTCCTGAACTTCCTCTTTTTCTGGAGTTTCTTCTTTAGGAGGTATTAAGTTATGTAAAAATGCTGCATCTGCATCAAGGTCATCTGTTTTCACGATTTGATTACGCAAAACATCATCTGAGTAACCGAATTGACGCTGTAATTCGTCAACTGTTTTTCCACTACCTGTGAAGTACCAAGCGTGATATACACCAAAATCATTGCCTGCAATTTCGTAAGCCAATCGTCTACGTCCCCAAACATATTCATGAATGAGTTTGCCATCAAATTCGGTGAGGGTCTTTTTAATTTTCTTCAGCACAACCGCAAGATCCTCTTCACTAAGAGTCGGGACTGTGATGAAAACGAGTTCATATCCTGTCATTTATATTCCTTTCGGATTATTGAAATGTCAATAAGTCCACCTGAGTGAACAAGGAAAAAGCAAAAGTACATTCCTTTGCTTTAAAGCAATTTGTTGATAAACAAATGCTACACATTGAAACGAAAGTGCATTATGTCACCATCCTGCACCACGTAATCCCGGCCTTCAAGGCGCCATTTTCCAGCTTCCTTGACGGATGACTCAGAACCTAAACGGTCGATATCATCAAAATGAAAGACTTCGGCACGGATAAAGCCTTTCTCAAAATCAGTATGTATTTTGCCTGCAGCTTCCGGAGCGGTTGTACCTTTTCGGATTTCCCAGGCACGCACTTCCTGTTTTCCTGCAGTGAAATAAGTAATCTGATCAAGCATCCCATAACCGGAATGCGTAAGTCGGTCAAGTCCGGAACTGTCTATCCCAAGCTCTTCCATGAATAAATCAGATTCCTCATCTTCCATTTCCGCCAGTTCAGCTTCCACCTGTGCGCAAATGGGAATAACTTCCACACCCTCTTCTGCGGCTAACTTATTCAATTGTTGCAGATGAACTTCCGGATTTTTGAGTCCGTCTTCAGATATATTTGCAATATAAAGATACGGTTTCATGGTTAGCAAATTTAATTCAGCTACCAGAGCCTTATCATCTTCACTGAATTCCATTCTAAGTGCAAATTTACCTTCACCCAAATAATCCCGCAACCGTTCAAAAACAATCATTTGTGCAGCCAAAGAACGGTCACTTTTAAGCTGGCGTGAAAGTCGTTCTATTTTACGTTCCGTCTGCTCCAGATCAGACAAAATCAATTCAGTCTGAATTACCTCTACGTCGCTGACAGGATCTATTTTTCCGTCAACATGCACTACATTTGGATCTTCAAAACAACGTACAACATGCGCCACCGCGTGTACCTGTCGGATATGGCTTAAAAATTTGTTTCCTAAGCCTTCTCCCTGACTGGCACCTTTGACCAGTCCAGCAATATCTACCACCTGAAGTGTCGCAGGCACAATACGGTCAGGAGTTACCAATTCAGTCAGACGAATCATCCTAGGGTCACGCAACTGAACTATTCCAATATTAGGATCAATCGTACAAAAAGGATAGTTCGCAGCTTCTGCCTGTACCTTAGTTAAAGCACTAAACAGAGTGGACTTCCCTATATTTGGCAAACCAACAATTCCAACTTCTAAAGCCATTCTCTTCCGGAAACTTTACGCGTTTTAATTAATTATGTTGAATGTAGTAGAGCCAGTTCCGAAGCAGTAAATGAAGTGTTCTCAAATTTTGAAGTTTCCAAAAAGCTAATCAACTCAGTCAGCACAAGATCAATTGCACTCAAAGCAAATTTTTCTTCAGCTTTCGACCAACGACCCAAAACATGTCCAACCACGTCCCGTTTTCCAGAAGGCCTGCCGATGCCTATTCTGACTCTGCGGAACTGCCTACTCCCTAATGAGTCTATAATGGAGCGAAGACCATTGTGTCCTCCGTGCCCTCCTCCATCTCGAAAACGTGCTTTACCTGGAGGCAGGTCAAGATCATCAGAAATAACTATTATATTCTCAACAGGAATCTTGTAAAAATTAGCGCATTCCGCAACTGCCTTACCACTTCTGTTCATGTAAGTCTGAGGCTTGAGAAAAATACAAGCTTCTCCTTTTAAAGACGTCCGCAGCAACAGGCTTTGAAACTTCTGCTGAAATCCGCTGAGTCTCAACTGTTGAAGAAGTATATCCACTGCCTGAAAACCGACATTGTGAGGCGTTCCTTCGTACTCTTTGCCCGGATTTCCCAAGCCGGCCACAAGCTTCATGCCGCCCTTTCCTTTTTCAGTGCTTGCTCAGGTTTACTCTTCGTTTGCACTCTCTTCTTCTTCAGAATCTGCTGCTGTTTCCTCAGCTTCTTCTCCTTCAACAGTTTCTTCTTCTTCTTTTGTACGTCCAACAATTGAAAGTACCGCATAATTTTCCTCAGTACTATGAGAAACTTTTGCAGGCAATTCAATCTCCAGAATTCTAATTGAATCACCTATTTCCAATTTAGATGAGTCTATTTCAATAAATGCTGGTATATCTGCAGGAAGACAATAAACAGGAATGTCCCTGACTACCATCTGCAGTACACCTCCAGCTTTAACACCTGGTGACTCTCCTGTTATCTCAATTGGTATACGGACAAGCTGCTCCTTGGTTGCGGGAAGTTCCCAAAAATCAATGTGCTTAAGTAAATGCTTGTAAGGGTGCTTCTGTACTTCCCTGAGCACAACCTGAGTTGTCCAGTTATCTCCACTGGAAGAGTCCGTGACAGTGATTGGTACGAGTTCGTGCATACCTGACATTTTTTCGAGAAGATGACGGGTTGTTTCTTCTTCCATCTCCAGCAAAATATTTCCCCGAGGTCCGTAAAGCACTGCTGGGATATTACCCGATTGCCGCAATTTTTGATTTGCGGTTTTTCCTTTGTTGCTACGAATATTCGCTACTAATTGATTTTCTGACATGTCGTTATTTTCCATCTAGTGGATGGTTTGCTTGAAAAAAGTTAAACGCCAATTCTAACGTTATCTTAGTAATCAGTCAATTAAATTCTTTAGTAAATACTGACATTATAATTTACCTGCAGATAATTCTGTAAAAGGTAAATCCTCAGTAAAATTAAAGAGGCAGTTCCGCCTATGGACAAATGACGTTAACGTCATCACAACGCGTGATTTTTATATCGATTACTTTTTCAGTTTCTGCGGCTGTTTCTTCTGCATCTTCAACCGTTTCTTCAACATCTTCAATCACATCTTCAACGACATCTTCAGTTACGACATCTTCAGTTACGACATCTTCAGTTACGACATCTTCAGTTACGACATCTTCAGTTACGACATCTTCAGTTACGACATCTTCTTCTTCTACATCAGCCACATCTTCAGCCACAGCTTCCAGTTCATCCATTACATCGTTATTTATAAGGTCATCCAGGTTTATTTCCGGTTCTTCTATTTCCGGTTCTTCTATTTCCGGTTCAGCAATTTCCGGTTCAGCAATTTCCGGTTCATTTAACTCTGTTTCATCGAGCTCCGCACCTTTTATTTCAGTCTCTTCTGCTCCATCAGTCAAAGCTAATGCAGAATTATCTTTTTCATCAACTTCTTCTGTTTCAACTGGACCTTCTTCAGACTCAGTAACATCTGCTTCCTCGACCTTTTCTCCTTCAGTACCTGCTTTCAATCCTCCACTTTTCAACTCACCTTCAGCTTTTTGGTCCCCTTCTTCATCTTCTGCTGAATCACCTTCGGCTTTTGGTTCGGCTTTTGGTTCAGCTTTAGAATCTCCTTCCGTCTTAGACTCATCTTCTTTCACTTTTTTTCCATTTTCTTTCGTATCACCTTTTTCAGCATCTTTTTTGTCAGCATCTTTCTTCTCACTGCTTTTCTTCTCAGTATCTTTCTTGTCATCTTTTTTAGCGTCCTCTTTCTTCTTTTCTTCCTTCTTCTTTTCTTCCTTCTTCTTTTCTTCCTTCTTCTTTTCTTCCTTCTTCTTGGCTGCTTTCTTCTTCTTTTTGGCTTTTTCTATTGAAACAGGTTTTGGGAAAGAGACCTGTTTAAATGTTTCCGAACTGTCTGATGAGACTATATTTGCCCTTGTTTCAGGTGGTACGGTGACAGGTTTCGTCGGCGCAGCACCCTGAACCACAGTAGAAGCCTGATTTTGAGGAATCACTACTTCAATGTCCGGAGCAGAAACTGGAGCCATAGTTACTTCTCCGGACAGAGTCAGCAAACTGGTTTGCTCATTTCCAGTGCCCATCACAAATTCTGTACCCCTGACACCAACCACTGCTGTGACGGTTCTTACCTTGAAACGTGGTTTTTTGCGTTTTTTACTTAATTTTTTTTTTGGAATTTTGAACTGCCCCTTGCCTGTTAATAACGCAATTTTGCTTTGTTCCGCATTTACATCATCAACTTCGAAAAAAGAACGTGAAGAAAGGTGTATGACTTCTTTGTTGAATTTTAAGGTGATTTCTGCTTTAGAATTTGCACCTGTCTGTACGTGGTCACCATTCCGTAAAGGAAGTCTGATCCCCAATTTGTTGATGATTTGTACATCATCGCCACGGATAATTTTTGCCAGACCTTTTTTCAAGTTAAGTTCTGCTACCTGTGCTGAAATTACAGTTGCAAAACCCATGAATAGGCCGGTCAATAAAATAACACGAAAAAGAAGTTTTATTTTCATTAATTGATTGTTCATCAAAGTTAAAAGAGTTTTAAAAAATCATCGTCAATTGAAGACTGTTGCTGTTTTTTTTATAATCTTTATTTGTCAAATTTGACTCTTGATCTTCCAACTTACGCGAATAAGCCAAAATGAGCCAGCTTGCCAGTGGATATGTAACTCCAAACTTGTAAGTCTTTTTACTAGTTTTCTTATTGATCCCGGTTATACTGTTCGCAGTCAAGTTTTTTGACTGCGCCAACTGTGTCTGCAGCGACAGCGACACGGGTTTAACTGGAAAACTAAATTTAGCACTAGCTGTCAATTTTGATTTGTCATTGCTGTCATCCTGAAGGTTTGTGATAGACTGGCTCAGACTAAAATCAGTCTTATATTTTCCAAATTTGTTCTTTGCTCCAAGGTTGAGTGAATTTGCGGTTCCTTTACTGCTTGGAGTTCCGGGAACAGATTTAAGTTTATGATCAAGTTTTAGCGACCACTTTGTACCTTTAGCGGTTCCAAACTTAAAAGCCAAATTAGTAAAAGAATCTGCTCCAGCTTGTTTGTATTTACTAAACCACGGATCACGGTAAGTGCTTGTCTTATCAGTATCTTTTGTACTCAGTCGATTTGAACCCACAGAAAATATAATATCGCCTAGAAAAGTTTTTCTGGTTTTCCATTCAAGCGCAAGTTGCTTGAGCATGAATTCACGTGATTCAAATTCGCTATTCTGCTGTTGATCTCCCGTTATTAAACCTTTAACAGATAAAGTTGAGAAATATGTAATTTTCTGATTAAAAACCGGAACCAGCACAAAACTGCTTTTTGAGGAACTTACTTTAGTGCTACTGCTTGAAACACTGTTTGTATTATCATCATCTGCATAACCCAAAATCGTAATCAACATAAAAGGTTTTACCTTGCCTGCATCCCTCTTAATTTCTTTGGTTTCAAAAAATACAATAAATTCCTGTTCTCTTTCTCCTTCTATCGTGGTTGCATTAATTACGAAAAAATTCTCCCCTGGTTTCAAATGATAATCTATTGCAAAATTAGCCTGGTAACTTTCCGGAGGAAGAGGTTGATCTTGGCCATTAATACTAATCGACTTGAGTTGGCTAAATGCACTGACCTTCACCAAAAATACACCGTCTGTTGCTTTGACTAAATCCGGAGAAAGGCTGAAAATAAGAATGTCTTCCTCTACAGGTGAATCAAGTGTACTCAGTAAAGTATTAGTAGTTGCTAATCCGGAGAGATCCGTCCCCAGATCAAAGCCACCGTCCACCAAATCCAGATCCGGCAAATCTGCCAGAACGTCTGCTATCTCAAACGCCCCGTTAAAAGATTCCTGAAGCAGTACCGGTATCGTAGAAGATGGAAACAAGGGATCAGGGCTAATGATTTGTTCCGCGAGAAAACGGGTGCGTTTCACTAACTCATTACCGTCACAAGAATCACAAAAATCATCCATCACATGACGTTCATCCCGGTCAACATGAGTTAATGTCAGTTGAGTTTCCTGTCCAGTCTTGTTAAGTTCAAGCGAATAAAAATGATCTGTACGCAACACATCTTGCATGGCACGCACACAACCATCCGATTTGCACTCTCCTGCTTCAAATTTACCTTTCAGCGCCCTGCCTGCTGTTTTGTATTGGTTGCCCGAAATTACTTCATATTTTCCGGCTAGCACATTTTTCAGGTTTTGAAATATGCTAGCTGTAATTTTACTGGAAAACTGACCGTCCAAAATAAGAGGGGCAAGAACTGCGCTCGGATTAGCAAACGTACTAAAAGGTGCAATAATTACTAAACTAGAGATAAACAAAATAACAATGCAAAAAAACTTTAATTGTTTTCGCTTGTTCTCCCTATTGTATACCAGGTTTTCTCTCCGACACGACGGTAAATCGACCACTAAAACTCGCTAATTTACTTGATAATAATTTAAATGAACTCAGCTTAGGTAAGCGTTAGTAGATACAGATTGCAATAATACTGCATTTTTGAAAATATTTGAAAAATAAATTTATATTGTTGAAAATTAATAGTTTAGCAATTCACTGAAATTAACATTTAAATGGAAGAGCAAATTACCCCCCGTGTTTTATATTTAATAACTTTCATAAAGCGTACTTACTTCCGTTCCAGTTAAAGTTCTATTATATATTTTAAGTTCATCTATGTAACCTTTCCAATAGCTACCATTGTTTCTATTTTGTCCAACTTTAAGTAAATCCCAGAGAGTTGGAACAGTACCAAGACAGGTACTACTTGGCCCACCATTTTTGTATAAACAAACCATATTGTCGTTTGTTCCATTATCAGATCTTGTAATCACAAAATGATTCCATATATTGTTATCAAGATCTGCTGTTATCTCTCCACCTGTGGCAAAAAACCTCAATTTACCTGCACTCACATAATCAATTTGAAATCTGCCGTCAGATGTATTGTTGTTTCCAGTTGACATTACAGAAGCATGTGTATTCATTGCAGATGAATCTGGTTTAGTCCAAAATGCAATAGTAAAGTTATCACCTACTGTAATATTATCTGTGTATGCATAAGTGTTATTACCATTAAACCAAGCCGCTTGCCCAGATTTATTACTTTGATTGTCTGCTGTTGAGTAAGTTATCTCACTACCATTATTTTCAGTTAAATCTCTATTGTAAGAACTTTCGTCATTTAAATTACCTTCAAAAGCATAATGTGCTAACAAAGTTGTATCAAGTGTTGATTCAGTTCCAAAATATTTAAGACTGACATTTTTAGATGTATCACTACTGCTGATGGTAAATGAACTTGTTTCTCCAAATTGTTCTGCCTGCGTGGCTGTATTTTCAAGCTCACTTAGAGTAAATTTTTCATCAAAATAAGCGTAAGAATAGAGTTTGATTCCTGTATCAAGAGGGACAGTCAGGCTAACTGTATGCGTACTCAGATCAGTTAAAGCAAACTGATACCGATTTTCCAGAGACAAATATTTTTGGTTAAAGGTGGTGTTGTCAGGAACAAGTGCTATTAATTCAGTATCCGTACCTGCATTAAAACTTGTGCTGACTCGAGCCATTCTTGAAGTTGACTGACTGTGGCTTAACACAATACTGACAGTTGCAGTGGCAGGCCCTTCTTTATCTAATTTTCTGCAGGCATAAAATAGCACAACAATCAGTAAAACACTTAACGATATTATTATGTTACGAATAAAATGCATTTAGCTTTAAATCATCATACTTTATTTTAAATTCAAAATATCTTGTAGATAAATAACTCGATATTTCACTGAAAATAACAAAATCCGTGTTTGCTCAACATGTCTTTATTCTTGAGTTTTGCAATCCAAACTTCTAAATTAACAGTGATCGTAACTTAATTTTATCAACATCAACAATTATGAACAACTTAAAACTAAAACGTACAAAGAGTTGAGAATGAGCATCTTTCAAAAAATATTTTCTTATCTCGGAATCGGTCTTGTTATCTTCATGCTGGCCCGGACTGGGATTTTTGCTGTTCACTATCAAAACTTTAGTTCACTTTCAATAAGTCAGGTCCTACTGGGGTTTTTCTATGGCCTTCGGTTTGATCTAGCATCTTTAATGGTTTTTTCAGGAATACCTCTGCTTTTAATGACTCTCCCATTTCGCTGGTGCACTTCTCAATGGTGGCATATAGCACTTTCCATTCTGGTCTTTTTTATCTTTGTTTTAGAGGGTACAATGTTGATTGGGGACATTATATATTTCGGCTATGTGAAACGGCATCTAACAAACGAATTATTGTTTTTAGGAAAAGACATAAAATATTTAATCAGTGAAGCTGTGGCAAATCCGGGTTATTTGACACTCTGGTTTGGGTTGGTTTTTTTAGGACTGTTTTATTGGCTCAGACTAAGCAAAGTCAAAGTAAGAACGGTACATATGCACTGGCCTAAATTTATCATCTTTTTTGTTTTTGCTATTATTGCGGGACGGGGCGGCATCGGGATGAAACCACTGGCCATTGTACATGCATATTCTTCAGGCAGCAGCAGTTTCGGCAACCTGGTTTTGAACGGAGTTTTTTCGGCTTCCCACTCCAGTTTGTCTGCACCAGTTGAACGTCTCTCAATTTCAAATTCGCAAATCAGCAAAACCTTAAGTTTACCAGAAGATTTCTGGCAGAAGCCATTTCCGTTGGCGCAAACAAATGTTCCAAAATCTGGAAATTCTAACAACTTGGTTGTGCTTTTTGTTGAAAGTCTTACTCCGCGTTATGTTGACAGTTTTGGTGGAAATGATTACAAAATAACACCGAATTTGGACAAGTTGAGTAAAGCAGGTTGGAAGTTCAATCGTTTTTATTCTCACGGTCAACGTAGTATTGAAGGGGCGCAATCAGTGCTGACTGGAATGCCCTCTGTTTTGGGACTACCGACAATTGCAAATATATCAGCAAATTATTCAAAAATAGCTACCATGGCGGAACAGCAGGGTACTTCGACAATTTTTGTCAACAGTACACTGCGTGAATCATTCCTGGCACAGGCTATCGCTGGTTCTACCGGTTTTAGTGAATATTATGGTAAAGAAGATATGCCGCTGCTGCTGGATTACTTTCCGGAAGAAAAAAATCGTAACCTAGGCTGGGACTATGAAACATTGATGTTCAGTTTGGAAAAGATCAAAAACCGTAAAACACCTTTCATGGCTTTCATCAGCCTGAGTACAGATCACACGCCTTTTCCTAAACTGACTGGTCCTTTCAACCGTTATCCTCATCATGCAACTGAAGAGGGCGGTTATCTTAACTCTCTGCATTATACTGACTGGGCGATCGGCGAGTTTATGAAAAAGGTCAAGAAAGAACCATGGTTTGACAATACAATCTTTGTGATCACTGCAGATCACGTCCTTGCTCATTTCCAAAAAGGAGATTTTCTGGAGAAATTTCGGATTCCTTTGATCTTTTATGCTCCGTCCTTGCTGAAACCAAAGTTAATTGAAACAGTTACATCTCAACTTGATTTAATGCCAACCTTTGTGGAGTTCATGAACTTGGACACACAATACACAGCACTTGGGACAAGTCTATTGCAGGAACAAGAATCAGAAGCACTTGTGCGTGAAGGTTCACTGCTTGGGATCATCACTGACCGCGCTTATCTCAAACACTCTTTGGTACGCCGTATGGAGTACGGGAAACTAGTTGATAATGTACCGAACTCTTATTTTGACGAATTAGAAGCACGCTTACTAGCCTGGGACAGGGTTGCGTTTGATTTAACCCGACAGAACAGATGGGCGCCATAAAACTAAATCAAAGGGGAAAACTCGATTAGTACTTAGTCAGGTTTGTTGTTTTAGGAGCAATTATTCCGACTCATGATCGTTAATTGAGCGGGATCTAAACCGACAACTGAGTTTAATGTTAGCTTAAAATCCACTTCGACAAGCTCAGAAAACAGAGCTCAGAGAAAGATTTTAATTCTGTAAGACTAAACGTTTTATTAGAACAACAAAGTAAGAATTTTGTTGAATTTATAAAAGATATAAAGTTCCGAGCGAAAATACTTTTCGTGGTGAGTCCTTAGATTCGTAAAAAACGTGACTAATTTTACAATGAAAATATTTTTGAGTGGGCTTTATCTGTCGTCTCTTTGGATGATAGTTGCCTGTGAAACCACAAAATCTTCCTCTTTTTATGTAAAAGCTAGAAATTCTGAAGAACTAAAGATTCATGCTTTTGAGCGTTGCGGGAGAAAGTACAAGGTACTTGCTTATGAGGATGACACTGTACGCATAGAGTGTTTGGGGAAAAAGGATTAAGCGGGAATGATCAAATTATTTACTAATAATGTCCCTTACCATAAAATAGCCTATTGGTATGATCCACAAAATATTCAAAATCGCAATAATCGTTGCTATAACATTACCATTCATTGTTAACCCTCCTTTTTTGAAAAACCTATAACTTTTAAAAATACTTTATCTCAGACTCTTTAAGTTTGTCTGGGCATTCCTACGTAAATTTTTTTCTACGCGAAGTAGAAAAGAAGCGTAAAAGTAGCGGGTTTATACACAAATGGCAAGTTAATGCTCTTTCTCATTGAAATAAATACGTGGAAGGCGCTCATTCAGGTTGGTCAATATTTCATAAGGAATGGTATCCGCCAAGGAAGATATTTCTTCAATCGTGATGAACTGGTCTTGTTGTTGACCGATTAAAACAACTTCGTCTCCAATATTAATTGTATCATTTTCACAATTAACCATAAACTGATCCATACAGACTCTACCTGCAATGGACCTACGTTTTCCGTTTATCAGCACCTCTCCACAATTTGAAAGCTGCCGCCGATAACCATCACCATAACCCAGCGGAACTGTGGAAATTTGAGAGGGCTTTTCTGAAGTCCAGCTTGAACCGTAACTTACTGAGAATCCCTCAGGTATAGATTTATGGAAAGCAACTTGGGATTTCAACTGTAAAGCAGGTCGTACATCCAGTACATGTGGACTTGAAGTATCAGGATATACTCCATACAGCAAAATTCCAGGTCGTATCAGATCAAGATGTGTTTGCGGAAAATAAAGCACACCTCCGGAGTTTGCAAGATGCCTAAGGGGCATCTCTACACCAAGACATTCAAAAACTGAAACCGCTGTTAAAAACCGCTCAACCTGTTCCAAGGTAAAAGGATTTTCAGGATCATCAGCGCAGGCCAAATGTGAACAAACACCTTTCACGGTGATGTGTTGCGCACGCACTGCTTCTTCAATAAAACTTGCGCAATCCGCGGTATTGATGCCAACCCGACCCATTCCGCTGTCCAGCTTAAGATGCACTGTCGCCCGTTGTGAGGCTGATTTACAAATTGTTTCCGTAATTCGCAATATTTCCGGTGAAGAGACAAAAAACTCTAAATTCCATGCCAGATATTCCGTAATCTGCGTGGGCAGTACTCCTCCAAAAACAACAATCGGTAGTTTTATTCCGGATTCACGTAAGCGAATCCCCTCTTCCAATAAAGCAACACCAAGACAGTTTACAGCTAACTTTTCATAAAGCTGGGCAACCTTCACCAATCCATGCCCATAAGCATTTGACTTGACGACTGCCATCACCGCTTTATTGTCCGTATGATTGCGGATCAACTCCAGATTATGTCGTAAATTGTTTAGTTCAACTTCAACGAAGGAAGGCCTCATTAAAAAAGCGGATTTTTAGGTTCAAGAATGGAGGTGCCGGAGTTTTGCTTCAAACTAGCGATTACTCTGGGAACTGTAAAATACAAAAATAGCGCTACAGAAAAGCTCAAAATTTTCCAATTCATTATCACTGCTGATCTTTTCGAGGGTGGTGATCAACTCATCCATTGCATGTATCTGACGGAATGCTTCATAAAATCGTATTCGAATTTGATGTCCCACAAATAATGGGACTAGTTCATTGATGATCACAGGTAACCCGCCAGGTTCTTCTCCAAGACGTTTCAGAAAATGACTGAAAAAGCTTTGAATATATACTTCGAGTTTTCGTTTATCTTCTTTTAATTTTTCAGGTGGCAGATATTCCATAGAAGCAGTTTTAAGTTTGTCTCCTCCAACTGTTACAGTTTTATTTTCTCCTGTTGAAGATAGCTGCTGAGTAGAGGATAACTTTCGTTTACGGTGTGCAGAAATGTTAAGCGGATAC
>Ga0233426_10000307_pt1 | contig 54624 bp, 45 predicted proteins | sample SI_118_April2016_6_FD_179875 | JGI IMG/M metagenome (GOLD analysis project Ga0233426, IMG submission 179875) | Seawater microbial communities from Saanich Inlet, British Columbia, Canada - SI_118_April2016_10_MG | ecosystem: Environmental > Aquatic > Marine > Inlet | place: Canada: British... | reverse complement strand
AATTTAATACAATTTAGTATTTATTTATAGGTTTTTTGCTCCAATAATTGTAACTTAAGGTTCTACTAATTACAAATCTTAGCGTTATGGAAACAAAAAAAACACCACGTGCTAGATTGGAAAACTATAGTCGACAATTTTTATTAATTGGCTTAGTGTTAACGCTATTTATAATACACATAGCACTAGAACATAAATCCTATACTCATGAAATCACCCAATTTAGTAGCGTTGAAATAAAAGAAACCATTGTTGAGGACATGATCATAACCCTTCGAAAACCGCCAGCCCTTATAATAGCTCCACCTCCGCCACCTAGACTTATAGAAATAGTTAGCATTGTAGAAAATACAGAAGAAATTCCCGAAACCATAATGGAGTCGACAGAAACTGATGAAACAGAAGCCGTAATCACCTCGGAAGAAATAAACGATATCAACGAAGAGACAGAATATGAAGAAATCATAGAAGATGTCCCTTTTGCTATTATTGAAGATGTTCCAATATTTCCCGGATGCGAAAAAGGCAATAAATTAGAAAAAAAAACTTGCTTTTCTAAAAAAGTTAGAAAACATATTAATCGAGAGTTTAACCTTAATATTGCAAATGACATAGGACTCCCCGCAGGTAAAAAAAGAATTTTTGTGATGTTTACGATAAATAAATTTGGGCACATCACAGAGGTTCAATCTAGAGCACCGCATCCAAGATTAGAACATGAAGCTTCTAGAGTTATAAAATTACTACCAAAAATGATTCCCGGAAAGCAAAGAGGCATACCTGTACCTGTAAGATATTCACTGCCGATAACATTCGAGGTTGTTTTATAAAAACACATTACGATTCCTAAAATTACAAGCTGTGATTTAATAGATTAAGCCTTCAAAAATAAAAAACCTGTTTTTATAACCAAAATCAAAACCACGTACTCATAAAAAAACATGAGAAATCACCCTCTTATTTTGGATAACAACAAAAGAAATCCCTTAAGTCATTGCATTATAAGGAGAAAAAAAATCAGCATAAAAAAACTTTATAGAAAAGAATAGTTTCAAAAAAAGATGTAAGTTTAGCATTTAAAAAATTCTCGAATGGACATAGTACATATTAGTGCGGAATGTTACCCAATAGCAAAAGTAGGAGGTTTAGCAGATGTAGTTGGAGCACTACCAAAATACCAAAACAAACTTGGAAAAAAAACCGCTGTTGTCATGCCATTTTATGACAATGAATTCACCCAAAACAGCCCATTTGTTTTGGATCATAGAAACACACTTTCTATGGGAAATCTTGTATACGATTATGAGGTCTTAATTTTAGAGGATCAAAAACTAAACTATCCATTATATGTTGTAAAGATACCAGGTCTTATGGATAGGGAGAATGTTTATGGCTATCCTGACGACACAGAACGTTTTATGGCTTTTCAACAAGCTACTTTGAACTGGATTTTACAATTTCATCACAAACCACAAATTATACATTGCCATGATTATCATACGGGACTGATACCCTTTATGATGACTTATGCTCACAAATATGAAAGTTTAAGCCATATACCAACGGTACTAACTATTCACAACGCACAATATCAAGGAGAATTCTCATTTAACAAACTCTATTATTTCCCTGAATACAATCTTTCCTATTCAGGAATGCTAGAATGGGATCAAATGATAAACCCATTAGCAGCAGCAATAAAATGTTGTTGGGCACTTACCACAGTCTCTCCTAGTTATTTAATTGAATTAAGAAGTGCCGCTAAGGGACTTGAATGGTTATTGGATAATGAAAAAGGTAAGTCAACAGGAATTTTAAATGGGATTGACAGTGATGTTTGGAATCCGGTTACCGATCCAATGATTACAAAAAACTTCAATAAAAGGACAGCCTCCTCCGGAAAACAAAATAACAAACAATTTTTATGTAAGAAATTCAATCTTGACCCTAAAAAACCATTGTTTGCCTTTATTGGAAGATTGGTGGGTGAGAAAGGTGCTGAAATACTGCCTGACATATTTGATCGAATATTAAAAGAGACTACTTTAGAGGCTAATATACTTGTCCTCGGCTCAGGTGATAAAGAAGTGGAAAAAGCACTAAACAACCTAAAAAACTCATATGTAGGAAGCTACAATACATTCATAGGGTACGATGAAATACTCTCTCACATAATATATGCTGGCGCAGACTTTTTAATCATGCCTTCAAGGGTTGAACCATGTGGTCTAAACCAAATGTATTCCTTGAGGTATGGAACTATTCCAATTGTGAGAAGTATCGGTGGATTAAAAGATACCATTGTAGATATCTCAGAAAAAGATGGATTTGGTATCCGCCATGAAAACACAGAGGTAAACGAAGCTGTTGCCGCTATAAAAAGAGCTCTCAATTTGTACAACGACCAACCGAGATTCAACAAAACAAGAAAACAAATAATGCAGATAGACCATTCTTGGGATAATGCAGCAAATAACTATATCGAATTATACAACAACCTAACTTAAAAAAAAATGAAAAAAAAGGTCTTAGGAATCATTTTAGGAGGTGGGCAAGGATCCAGACTACAACCCCTAACAACAAATCGCTCAAAACCAGCAGTTCCTATAGCTGGTAAATATAGATTGGTCGATATTCCAATTTCAAACTGTATCAATTCGGGTATTGATCGTATGTTTGTGTTAACACAATTTAATTCTGCTTCTTTAAACAGGCATATAAAAAACACCTATAACTTTAGTTTTTTCAATGACGCTTTTGTAGATGTGCTTGCTGCCGAACAAACCCCAGGAAATAACAATTGGTTTCAAGGAACTGCAGATGCCGTAAGACAATCTATGCATCACTTTTTGCAACATGATTGGGACTATGCGTTAATTCTTTCAGGAGATCAGTTGTATCAAATGGATTTTACAGAAATGGTCAAACAGCACGAAGAAAGTAATGCTGAAATATCTATTGCAACACAACCTGTTACCGAAAAGGACGCAACCAGTTTTGGAATATTAAAGACGAACGAAGACAATACTATAGACTCATTTATTGAGAAACCATCTGCAGATAAACTTCCAGAATGGACCTCTGAAGTATCTGATGAAATGAAGTCTCAAGGAAGAAATCACTTAGCTTCCATGGGAATCTATGTTTTCAGTAGGGCCTTCTTATCTAAGGTACTAAACGAGAATAAAGATACTCTTGATTTTGGAGGAGAAATTATTCCTCAATCCATAAACAAGCATAAAGTAATGAGTTACCAGTATGGTGGTTATTGGACAGATATTGGTACCATCGCTTCTTTTTTTGATGCAAACTTGGGACTTACAGATGAGATACCAGCCTTTAATTTATTTGACAAATCGAAAAGCGTCTTAACACGAGCTAGAATATTACCTCCAACTAAAGTTACGGGAACTACCTTAGAAAAATCATTTATCGCTGAAGGTGGTATTATTAGTGCCAGTAGAATAGAGCACTCTGTTATCGGAATACGCAGTAGAATTGGTGTTGGTACAACAATTTCCAACTCCTATCTTATGGGTAGTGACAATTACCAAAGCATAGATAGCATTGAGGAATGTATTCAAAATGGAAAACCATATATAGGTGTTGGAGATAGGTGTTACATCAACAATTGTATCATAGACAAAAATACTAGTATTGGTAACGATGTCCGAATTAACGGAGGACCACACTTAAAAGATATAGACACGGATACTTACACAGTAAGAGACGGAATTGTTGTTATAAAAAGGAAAGCAGTAATAAAAAGTGGGACTGTCATTTAATCCAATAATTTTAGTAGGGATCATCCCAATTTTCTGCTGTATTCAATAAAATAAAAATTGTATGAATAATGTAAAAACGTTTAGTCTGTTTACTGAATTTGATGTCAATTTATTCAAAGGTGGTAAACATTACAGACTATATGAAAAATTTGGTGCACATCCGGCTACCGTGGATGGTGTCGAAGGGATATACTTTGCCGTTTGGGCACCAAGTGCGAGTAATGTCTATGTAATAGGTGAATTTAATTTTTGGGACTCAAACGACCACCTTTTAAATGTAAGATGGGATGGATCTGGTATATGGGAGGGGTTTATTCCAGGACTTAAGATGGGAGTTCAATACAAATATAAGATTCATAACGATAATAATGGAATCACAACTGAAAAAGCGGACCCCTACGCATTTTCATGTGAACACCCGCCAAGAACTGCTTCCGTTGCTTGTGATATTGAAAACTATACTTGGAAAGATAACGAATGGCTTTCCTACAGAAAGGACAAAAATGGACTAGACAAACCTTACGCTGTCTTGGAAGTTCATTTAGGTTCTTGGATGTATAATGTAGAAGAGGATCGTCCACTAACCTATATTGAACTAGCAGATAAACTTGTTGCCTATCTAAAAGATATGGAATTTACTCACGTCGAGTTTATGCCCATCATGGAATACCCTTACGACCCGTCATGGGGTTATCAATTAACCGGCTACTTTGCCCCTACATCTAGGTTTGGACCACCCAAAGACTTTATGTTTTTGGTAGATAAACTTCATCAAAATGATATCGGTGTCATTTTAGATTGGGTCCCTTCACATTTTCCTTCAGACGATCATGGTTTAGGATTCTTTGATGGATCACATCTTTACGAACATCCAGATAGAAAAAAAGGATACCATCAAGATTGGAAAAGTTTGATCTTTAATTATGGTAGAAATGAAATTAGATCATTCTTAATTAGCAATGCCATATTTTGGTTGGACAAATACCATATTGACGGATTAAGGGTAGATGCTGTTGCTTCGATGCTGTATTTAGATTATTCTCGTGAAGACGGTGAATGGGAACCAAACATCTATGGAGGAAGAGAAAACCTTGATGCAATTTCCTTCCTTAAAGATTTCAATACAGAAGTCTATGCTAGTTTTGAAGGCGTTCAAACTATCGCAGAAGAATCTACTGCATTTCCAATGGTTACCAAGCCGATCAATCTAGGAGGATTGGGCTTTGGGATGAAATGGATGATGGGTTGGATGCATGATACACTTGAATATTTTTCCGAAGATCCCGTTAACAGAAAACACCATCATAATAAAATTACGTTTAGCTTAGCGTATGCCTTTACTGAAAACTTTATGTTACCACTTTCTCACGATGAAGTCGTTTATGGGAAACATTCAATTCTAGGAAGAATGCCTGGTGACAAATGGCAAAAGCTTGCCAATCTTCGATTACTCTATGGTTTGATGTATGCACATCCCGGAGCGAATCTTATGTTTATGGGAAGTGAGTTCGGACAAGAAGGTGAATGGGATTTTCAAAAAAGCTTAGATTGGAACCTGCTAGAAGACCCACGGCATGTTAAAATGAAAAATTTTGTAAAACATCTCAATTTAATTTACAAAAAACATCCAGCCTTTTATGAAAAGTCATTTGGAATTGAAGGTTTCGAATGGATTAATTATGAGAATTATGAAGACTCAATTATTTCTTTTATCAGAAAAGGACATGATGAAAAAAATGATATCATTGTCATATGTAACTTCACTCCTGTTCCAAGAGAAAATCACCTTTTAGGAATACATAAGCCTGGTAATCTGGTGGAAATTTTGAACAGTGACGATGAAAAATTTGGTGGTAGTGGTGTAAAAAACGCTGCCATACCCATTAGCGAACAACCATGGAATTTCAAATCAAATTCTGCCAAAATAACACTCCCTCCGTTAGGAGTAGTTTTCTTTAAAATAACGGAATAAGACAACTATATCACATTCTTAAACTGTATTGTTACATACATTTTAAGAATGTAATATAGATATTTTAGTTTTATTATATTTATAATAAAACATTGTTAAATATGATATAAAACTACCATCTCCTCTTATAATTTTAGGTAGTTTTACAACCGATTAAACTATTATTACTTATGATTTTAAATACGCAACTGGAATACAAAGGAGACTTGTTCCCTGCAAATATTACAGACTACAAAAAGGATGTTGATGTACTACATTTTTCTACATCAAACAATGTAATATTGCAACTTACTGTTCTTAGGGATAGTGTCCTTAGATTTAGATATACAACTGTAGGGAAATTTGACAATGATTTTTCTTATGCCATAGCAAATGATGCCAATACAGGCTACAACCATTTAGATATTTCAGATGATGAAGAGAAATATATCATCACAACCTCTAAGTTAATTTGTCATATACATAAATCTGATTTAAGAAAATCAATATTTGATGTTTTGGACAACACCTTAATTTGTGAAGATGAGAAAGGGTTTCATTGGGAAGAAAGCTACGAGTTGGGTGGAGACATTGTTAAAATGAGTAAAACTGCTCAGAATAGTGAAAGTTATTATGGCTTGGGTGACAAGCCCCAACATATTAACCTAAAAGGAAGACGCTTTGAAAACTGGGCCACAGATTCTTATGCATTTGGGAAAGATACGGATCCCATCTATAAAGCCATTCCATTTTACACCGGTTTGCATAGTGGAAAATCATACGGTATTTTCTTTGACAATACGTTTAGAACGTATTTTGATTTCTGTCACGAAAGAAGGAATGTGACAAGCTTTTGGGCACAAGGTGGAGAAATGAATTACTATTTCATTTACGGCCCAAATATGAACGATGTCGTTACCAGTTATACCGACTTAACCGGAACACCAGAATTACCGCCATTATGGGCATTAGGTTACCACCAATGTAAATGGAGTTATTATCCTGAATCAAACGTAAAAAATATAACTCAAAAATTTAGAGATCTTAAAATTCCGTGTGATGCCATATACTTAGATATCGACTATATGGAAGGATTTAGATGTTTTACTTGGAGTGAAGATTATTTTCCAAACCCTAAACGTATGGTGAAGGAATTAGAAGACGATGGATTTAAAACCGTTGTTATTATTGATCCAGGAATTAAAATAGACAATGAATATAGTGTCTTTAAAGAAGGATTAGACAAAGACTATTTCTGTAAGCGTGCCGATGGGCCTTATATGAAAGGGAAAGTTTGGCCTGGAGAATGTTACTTTCCAGACTTTACTAGACCAGAGGTTAGAGAATGGTGGGCAGGATTATTTAAAGAACTCATTGAAGAAATTGGAGTGAAAGGTGTGTGGAATGACATGAATGAACCTGCAGTGATGGACGTTCCTGGAAAAACGTTCCCTTCGGATGTACGTCATGACTATGATGGAAACCCATGTAGCCATAACAAAGCTCATAATATTTATGGTATGCAGATGGCAAGAGCTACCTACCATGGATTAAAGAAATTCAATTACCCAAAACGTCCATTTGTCATTACCCGTTCTGCGTATTCTGGAACGCAACGCTATACTTCTACTTGGATGGGTGACAATGTAGCAACTTGGGAGCATTTACAAATTGCGAATATTCAGGCGCAGCGATTGGCGTTATCTGGATTCTCTTTTGCAGGATCTGATATAGGTGGTTTTGCTGAACAACCAAATGGTGAATTATATGCAAGATGGATTCAGCTAGGAGCATTCCACCCTTTCTGTAGAACCCATTCATCTGGAGATCATGGAGATCAAGAACCATGGGCTTTTGACTCAGAAATTACAGATGTAGTGCGTAAGTTTATAGAAATTCGTTACGAATTATTACCATATTTATATACTTCATTCTACAAGTATTCCGTAGAGAAAGAACCCATGATAAAATCTTTGGTATTGTTTGATCAAGAAGATACACAAACACACTACAGAATTGATGAATTTGTCTGCGGTGATAAAATCTTAATTTGTCCTATCAACGAACCTAACGCTACAGGGAGAAGAATGTATATTCCTAGAGGAAATTGGTATAACAACTGGACAAAAGAAGTTATTTCTGGAGGTAAAGAAACTTACGTGGAAGCAGATTTACATCACATGCCTATTTTCATCAAAGCTGGAGCGGTAATCCCTAAATATCCTGTACAGCAATATGTTGGTGAAAAAGAAATCACGCAAATGACATTAGATATTTACTATAAAAACGGTAAAGAGGCATCTGATTTATTTGAAGATGCAAATGATGGATATGATTATACTAAAGGACGTTTTAGCCTAAGAAACTTTAAAGTTGTTGGTAATGATAAAAAATTGACCTTAAGACAGCATAAACAAGGGAAGTATGTTACCTCTTATGAAACTTTCAAAATCAATTTGTTTGGTTTACCATTTGATGTAAAATCAATTAAAATTGACAATGAAGAAGTTTCTTTAGAAGAAGTACAATTCGAAAACAGAACGCTAATTGTTTCTAAAGATTTTACAAATATTCAGATTATAGGATAGAAGCTATTTTATAAAAAAGCCATCTATTTTCATAGGTGGCTTTTTTGTTTTATTCAAGATTCTAAATTTGATGCAGTAATTTAGCGTATAGTTCTGTTGCAATAATATACTTTGAAAGAACCGCATCAACAAGTAACTGGGTTCTATCTATATAGACAACATCAACTACTTTAGATTCTTTCACCCATTTTTTAATTTTAGAAATATTTTTCTTGTCATGTTTTTTTAAAACAGTAACTCCTATATCTTTTAAGCTTGCTTCATTAAAATGTTACTCTAATTTTCCTTTCATAGGAATAACCAGTAATTTCTTTTTTAAGATATAAAGCCTCCGGTGGTGTTTCAAAGCCTGCTCCACAAATTACTCCAATACTAGAAGCAATACTTTTCTCAAAAGAATTACTCTAAATGGGTTTGATTACAACATTTCTCTATTTGTAATGTCGCTTGCAATATTTAGAAAACACTTCCCAACTAACACCATTAACCTCTGACAACAGCATAATTAGTTTCGCATCACTATAGGAGCGTAAGTAAACTGTATAATGTTTTTTTGTAGTCTTGTCTAATTCTCGAATAGCCCTTCTAATAATTAGAAAATAAATATTTAAATCGTATTTTTTGAAATGAAAACCAAATTTTTGAATCGATGGAGCGTAATATTTTGGAATCATCGCCCCAATAAAATATCTATACCCTGGCTGTGGTACCAAATCTGATAACAAGGCACTCTGATGACTTAAAGAAATGCGATTGACACCTCTTAACTTACAAAAGCAGGCAGATATAGGCTCAAAATCCTTGTAACACTCAAAAGCGAATTGATTAGTTCATCGTTAATTATTTGAATTACTTTCAATTCAAATAAAAAGCCCGATACAAGTATCGGGCTTTTTATCTGTTATAATTTTATTATCCTCCAAAATCATCAAAACGCACATTCTCTGGTGGTACACCAAAATCGTCACACATTTTAACTACTGCTTGATTCATCATAGGTGGTCCACAAAAATAGAACTCTATATCTTCGGGAGCATCATGGTCGTTCAAATAATTATCAATCAATGATTGATGTACAAATCCTACAAAACCGTCACCTTCATCATTTACATCTTTTTTAACTTTCCAATTGTCCTCTTCCAAAGGTTCTGATAATACCAAATGCATTTTAAAGTTAGGGAATTGTTTTTCCAAAGCTTCAAAATAATGCAAGTAAAATAGCTCCCTTTTAGAACGACCTCCATACCAATAAGAAACTTTACGTCCCGTTTTCATCGTATGAAATAATTCATATAAGTGAGAACGCATAGGTGCCATTCCTGCACCACCTCCTACATATACCATTTCGGAGTCCGATTCATTAATAAAGAATTCACCATAAGGACCTGAAATAGTTACTTCATCACCTACTTTTGCGTTGAAAATATATGACGACGCAATACCTGGATTTACATCCATCCATCCGCCTTTCACTCTATCAAAAGGAGGACAAGCAACACGAACGTTCAACATAATATTACGACCTTCAGCAGGATAAGAAGCCATAGAGTAAGCTCTTTCTATAGTCTCTGTATTTTTCATCACCAATGGCCATAATTTAAACTTTTCCCATTCTTCTTTAAATTTATCCGGTTCACCAGGATGGTCTTGAGGATGTGCAGTAATATCCATATCTGAAAACTTAACTTCCGTTTTAGGAATTTCAATTTGGATGTACCCACCCGCTTTGTAATCCATGTCCTCAGGAATTTCAACAACAAACTCTTTAATGAATGATGCTACGTTATAATTTGACACTACTTTCGCTTTCCACTTCTTGATTCCAAAGATTTCTTCTGGAATAGAAATATCCATGTCATTCTTTACTTTTACCTGACAACCTAGACGTGCTCCACCTGCCAACTCTTTACGCGTAAAGTGTGGTGTTTCAGTTGGTAAAGCTTCTCCACCACCAGAATGAACATGACATTCACATTGGATACAAGTACCCCCACCACCACAAGCAGATGGTAAAAATATTTTTTCTGCACCTAAAGTACCTAACAAGGTATCTCCGGTTTCTACTTCAATTGTTTTCTCTCCGTTAATCGTGATTTTAACTTTTCCAGAAGGAAGTAACTTTGCCTTTGCAACCAATAGAACAGCTGTCAAAATTAAAATTACCATTAAAAAAACGAAAATACTTACTACTATAGTCATGTGTATACTCTTAGTTGTTTATAATTTGATTCCTGAGAAACTCATGAATCCTATCGCCATTAAACCAGTTATGATAAATGTAATTCCCAATCCTTTCAAAGGAGCAGGTACATTAGAATACGCAATTTTCTCACGGATTGCAGCAATTGCTAAAATTGCCAAAAACCATCCAATTCCCGAACCTAAACCATAAACTGCAGATTCTCCAACGTTAGAGAAATCCTTTTGTTGCATAAATAATGAACCTCCCAAAATTGCACAGTTTACAGCTATCAATGGTAAGAAAATCCCCAACGCACCATACAATGCAGGTGCAAAACGCTCTACGATCATTTCAACCAACTGTACCATAGAAGCAATGACAGCAATAAACATAATAAAACTTAAGAAACTTAAATCAATAGATGCGTATTCTGTTCCTAACCATTGTAAAGCTCCTGGTTTTAACAAATAGGTATCTAACAAAAAGTTTACAGGAACTGTAACCACCAATACGAAGATTACTGCTGCCCCTAAACCAACAGCAGTATTAACTGTTTTTGAGACTGCCAAGTATGAACACATTCCCAAGAAATATGCAAATACCATGTTATCAATAAAAATACTTTTTACGAAAATGTTAATATAATCCATCATGTATATTTAATTAGTTTTCGATTAATTTTCTATTTCTAGATCGCTGAACCCAAATAATGATTCCCACAGTAATCAAAGCCATTGGAGACAATAACATAAATCCGTTATTCTCATATCCCATAGCATATAAACCTGTAGAGTCCGCTAAAGTCTTTGCTTTATGACCTAGTACTTCAAATCCGAATAATTTTCCTGATCCTAATAACTCTCTAAAGAAAGCTACTAAAACTAAGATCAATGCATACCCAGCACCGTTTCCAACGCCATCTAAAAAGGATTTCCATGGACCGTTCGCTAATGCGAATGCTTCCAAACGACCCATTACAATACAATTGGTAATAATCAATCCAACAAATACAGAAAGTTCTTTACTTACATCATACGCATAAGCCTTTAAAATTTGATCTACTAAAATTACTAAAGATGCTACGATTAACAATTGTACAATAATACGAATACGACCTGGAATCAAATTTCTAATCAAAGAAACGATGACATTACTTGCGATCACAACAAATAATACTGCAATTGACATTACCAAAGCAGGCTTTAATTGTACTGTAATTGCCAAAGCAGAACAAATACCTAGTACCTGTACCGATATGGGGTTGTTATCATCCAATGGATCTGTTAACAACGCTCTATTTTGTTTAGAGAACAATGGTTCTTTTTCCTCTGCCATGATTAATTATTTTTAAAATAAGGTAAATAACGTGCTAATCTTTCTTGCACCATATTTGATACTCCATCAGAGGTAATTGTTCCTCCAGAAATAGCATCTACTTCATGATATCCACTTCCTCCTCCTTTTACTGCCTTAACGGAAACAAAGTTATCCGCCATAAAACCACCACTAATATCTTTTAGTAATGTTTTACCTTTGAATTGCGCTTGAAACCAATTTGTGGTAATTTCAGCTCCTAAACCTGGGGTTTCACCTTTGTGTCCAAAATTTGCACCAATGATGGTATTCTTATCTCCATCCAAAGCTACATAACCCCAGATAGCATCCCAAAGTCCAGCTCCGTATAATGGAACTACATAAAAAGTCTTTCCACCTTTTTCTGCTATATATAGAGGAAAACGTTGCTCTGTATCATTTTTCTTCACTTCCTTTTTTAAACTCAATGTAAAAGCATCTGCTTCAGTATCAACCGTACCATCCGCTTTTAAAGCCAATTGCTGTTTGATGTATTTATTGAATTCTACTTCTGCATCATTTCTAGAAACCTCAGTCACACCAATCGTTCCTAAAATATTTTGCATTTTTTCTGCTTTTACGTTTTTTTCTTGCAATGGTTTCAAGCTAGTAGCTGTAAAAGCTAATAAACCAGCAATGACCGTCACCATAATTACTGCAAAAATAAACGTGTATGCGTTGCTATTTTTATCCATTTCTTAAGCCGTTTCTAAGTTAATCTTTAAACGTTTTTTACGACGTTTGATATTTCCTTCTATTACATAATGATCAATAGTCGGTGCAAATACATTCATCAGTAAAATTGCCATCATAAAACCTTCAGGGTATGCTCCGTTGAATACTCGAATCATAATCCCTAACAATCCAATCAAGAAACCATAAATCCATTTTCCTTTGTTAGTTTGCGCGGCAGATACAGGATCCGTAGCCATAAAAACAATAGCAAAAGCAAAACTACCGACCAACAAATGCTGCCACCATGGAAAATTCATCAATCCATTCAATGCAAGTGCGTTAAAAATAAGTCCCATAAGAGACGCTCCTAAAACACCACCTAGCATAATTCTCCAACTAGCCACGCCGGTAAACAATAAAAAGGCAGCACCAATTAGAATCATCAGTACTGAAGTTTCTCCAACCGAACCAGGAATATACCCCATGAACATATCCAACACACTATACGAAATCTCGTTATTAGCAGCCAAAGTACCCAGAATTGTTTCTCCTGAAATAGCATCCACTGTACTCGCATCTGCAACCCATACTTTATCACCTGACATGTATGGAGCGTATGAGAAAAATGCAAAAGCACGTGCTACTAATGCTGGATTTAAAATATTCATTCCTGTACCTCCAAATGCTTCTTTACCAATTAACACTGCAAAAGCCACAGATATTCCCAACATCCATAATGGTAAATCAATTGGCATAATTAGTGGGATTAACATACCCGAAACCAAGTATCCTTCGTTAATATCATGACCTCTAAAAACACCAAAAGCAAATTCAATTCCTAATCCAACACCATAAGAAACGGCAACCATTGGAAGAAATTTAAAAGACCCGTAGATTAAATAATCCACAAAAGTACCGACCTCTCCTAATTGTGAAAAGTGTTGAAAACCAACATTCCACATACCAAAAATAAGCGCTGGAACCATTGCAAAGATTACAGTTACCATGATACGCTTTAAATCCACCCCGTCTCTAATATGAGCTCCCTGTTTTGTTGTATGGTTTGGCACAAACATTAATGTGTCAAACGCATTAAAAGCTGGTGCCATTTTTTCATACTTACCTCCTTTGTCAAAAAGTGGTTTGTATTTATCGAATGTTTTTCTAATAAATTTCATTACCCTACTTCGTTTATCATTAAATCTAAACCTTCTCTGATGATTGTTTGTGCTTCTACTTTCGAAGAACTTGTATAATCAATCAATGCAAAATCTTCAGGAGCTACTTCATAAATCCCTAAATTCTCCATTTTTTCAATATCATTTGCCATAACAGCTTTCAGCAACTGCATTGGAAAAATATCGATAGGCATTACTTTTTCCATTTCTCCTGTCACTACGATAGCACGTTCCTCACCTTGTAAGTTGGTGTTAAGTGCATATTCTTTATTAGGAGAAAAATAAGAGAATGATGTTTTAGAGGCACTGTGTACCTTTCCACTTCCCACGAAAGGAATCCACCCCATAAACCTATGTGTGTTTCCTTCTGGAATAACAGATATTACATTATCATAAAAGCCAAGAAATCCGCCGCTTGTAGGAACTTTATCACCTGTCAAGACATTCCCAGAAATAACTCTTACATTGTCTTTATTAATCTTACCAACTAAGAAACCATCTAATCCTTGTCCACTTGTAACTTTGTAATATTGAGGTTTATTCACCTCGGAACCTGCCAAAGCAACTACTCTTTGCGGTTTGTATTCCCCTGTTAAAAACAGATTCCCTATAATAGCAACATCTTGAGCATTTACAGTCCAAACTTTTTCTCCTTGGTTGATCGGAGCAAGCTTAGAAATCTGAACTCCAACATTTCCTGCTGGATGCTTTCCTTTTACATTGACTATCTCTGCATTTTCAATTTTATTGAAAAAAGAAGCTGAGTCATTTACAGAAAGGTATACTTTACCTTTAGTTAATTTAGACAAAGCATTAATTCCTAATTGAAAAGCTTCTTCTTGTTCTTTGAGTGCAAACGAATAATTAGGCGCCAAAGGTGCAGTGTCAAACGAAGAAACAAAAATAGCTTTGGCTTCATCAGCAGGGTTTGCAATCACATCATACGGACGCTGATTCACATACCCCCAACAACCACTTTCTAAAATTTTAGCGAGTACTTGCTCTTTAGAAAGTCCCATTGGATCCTCCTTACCGAAGTTTTTAAATTGATCCTCAGAATTAGCTTGTATAACAATTGCTAATATCCTCCTTTTTGCCCCTCTTGTTATCTCTTTTACTGTTCCTGAAACAGGTGATGTAAATTTAATCTGTTCATTTGATTTTGAATAAAACAAAACATCTCCTACAGAAACCTCAGCACCAACTTTTACAGTCAACTTAGGTGTTATTCCATGAAAATCTTTTGGTTGAATTGCAAAAATCCCAGAACGAGGAGCTGCAGAAACTTTCTCATCTGCCTTACCTTTGAGCTTAATAGTTAAGCCTTTTTTTATTCGAATGTCTTCTGACATATTTAGAATTTAAGTTAATCTGTTTTAAAACAGTGCAAATTTAAAAAATTTAGATTTTTTTATCGCAGATTTAAAGTCTTTATATTGACCACCTCTTTTATTTATAATCAGTACAAATAACAAACATACCTTCTTATCTATAGATTCAATTCTCTGAATTTAAACACCAAATACTTCATTTATCGCTAAAACAACATATTTAAAGAACTAAAAAGAAAACACCGATATTAATGTATCTTTGGCGTAACAAATTTTACTATGTTGGATAAAATGAAACAAATTTCATTGCTCGCTATACTATTTTCCATAGCAGTCAATGGCTACAGTCAAAACTATACAGCTGACTTTATCAAGACCGTTACTGTAAACACTCAAGAAAACATAAACCCTATTTTACCATTAGGAAAGGAAATTGAGTTTTCATTTGACGACCTCGAAGGAGATCAAAAAAACTATAAATATCATATCCAACATTGTGATTATAACTGGAACGTTTCCAAGCTAAGAAGCACTGAATACCTGTTAGGTTTTGAATCTTTTGAGATACAAGATATTGAGAACTCTTTTGGAACCTATCAGAACTACTCACACCATAAGTTTACATTACCAAATATCAATACACAGATAAAAATAAGTGGTAATTTCTTATTAACAATACTAAACGAAGAGGACGAAATTTGCATACAAAGACGTTTTATTTATTACGAGCCGCTTGTTGTTTTGCGGGGAACCATTGAAAGAGACCGCCGGCTAAAAAGCGTCAATCATACGCAAACAATAAAGGATCAAAATCAAGTAGTTCATTTTTCAATACTTCACCCAAACACAAACATCAACAATCCTTCAAAAGAAATAAGAATTCAAATCATTCAAAACAATGATTGGAATACATTGAAAAAAGACATACTGCCTCAGTATTTCAAAAAAAACGAAATCGTTTACAATTATAATTCAGAAACGAGCTTTTCCGGAAATAATGAATATTTAAATTTCGACACAAAAAACTTCAATGGAACAAACGTAAACATCATCAAAACAGAACTTAAAGATCATTATTACCAAACATATCTTTACCCGAATACCTCGCGATACTTTATGCCTTACACGTATTATCCTGACATAAACGGTGGATTTGTAATACGCACACTTAATGGACAAGAAGCTAGCGTCGATAGCGAATACACAAAGGTTCATTTTTCACTTGAAACAAATAAAGACATCATAAAAAACAAAACTATTTATGTTTATGGGGCGTTCAACAATTATGCTTTTACCGAAGAGAATAAATTAAAACACAACCAAACAACGAACTATTTGGAGACAGAAATTTTATTTAAACAAGGGTTCTACAACTACACCTACGTCATTAAAGAAGACAATCAAAAAATGGATTTAAAAAGTATAGAAGGCTCTTTTCAGGAAACTGAAAACAATTACACTATTTTGGTTTACTACAAAAAATTTGGCGAACGAATAGAAAGAATTGTCGGTGCGCTCACTCTAAATAGTAAAAACTAGTAACGACATCCGGAAATTTAACATAAGTTAAGATTCACTTCCCTTATTTTAAAAACAAAACAAAATTACTTATATTTAGGGAAGTCTAAACGCATGCATGTGGTTGAAAAAATAACAAAAGGAATAAAAATTTCCGTCCTTACAAATTACGAAGGCATCCATTCTCAGAACGAGAATAACATGTATTTGTTTAGCTATTTTATCACTATAGAAAATCAAACTAACAGCACCGTGCAATTACTCTCTAGACATTGGGAAATATTTGACTCTTTGAACTCTAAAGAAACCGTTATCGGAGACGGTGTTGTGGGACAAATACCGATCCTAGAACCCAATGAGAAATACACGTATCGATCAAACTGTTTATTGCATTCAAAAATTGGTGCAATGAAAGGGTTTTTCAACATGATTAACTTTGAGACTAAAAGTCATTTTAAAGTTTACATCCCCGTGTTTCAATTAAATTTAGCAAACGCCTTAAACTAGGCGCACAACTGAGAGTACAGCTTTTTTAAAAAAAAATAGTTTTCCGTTTTGTTTTACAGAGCATTGTTTGCTATTTGAACCATATTGAAATTCAAATGATTCCCCTACCAAAAACCCAGAATCTAAAGAATAGAACTCCCCTTCTGATTGAATATGCCCCTTCCAATTACGTATAGTGATAAGAAAAAGATTGGTCTCCCCATATTTCTTAGACAATTCGAACCAAGCTCCACTACCAATACCTCCCAACCATTGTCCGTTAAAAGACTGATATTCTTTTAAATTAGGCTCTAAAGAACCAATTTCATCTATATTTTGAGGGACTTTTGAAAATAAAGAATTTTTATACTCTCGAAACAAAGAAGTGTTTACATATTTTTTAATTTTTTGATCTTTCACTTCATAACGAACTTGAACATCAGAGCTCCCTTTTAAAACATTACTTACAGGACTTGGTGTTACCAAATATGAAATTTTCAAACTTCTTATGATTTTTTTATTCGAAGTTGACGCTAGTATCGTATCTGTTACAAAGCGCGCACAATTACTCCCATCTTTCAAAAAAGCACCGTAAGGAACCTCTCCTCTATCCTGAAGGGCTTCAATATACCCAATTGCCTTTTCATATGAGATCTCAGAATTAACCCCTACAAGCATTCTCCCTTCTCCATGTGTTTTCTCTGGATGAGAATCTAAAAACAAAAGCAACTTATCTAAATTTAGAATCTGATCTGCATGAACCTTAGCTTTAATAGGAATATGAACTTCGTTGTCTGTCTCGTCAGAACGAACTCGACCATGTTTATCCGAGGTTATGTATCTTCCAAAGTCAAAATAACTCACCTTACCAGAATCTTTTGAAATCAAAAGCATTGCAGCATGACCTGCCATCACTTTTTGTTGTCCGCCAACACCAAACAAAGGCCACAATTTACTTATCAATTCTCCATTAGCAATTCTAACCACAACGTCTGGAAAAGCCAAAATCACAATAAATGCATCATTTCTATTCATCTTTTAGGTGTTTTTATGTCCTAAGACAATACATCTAATAATTTTTCATCCCCTGTCAAAACATCTAAATAATACATGGAAATCGCATCTCCATTTTTAATGACTGAGGTAAAACTTGTGGTTTGGATCTTAAATTCTTGCATTTTTTCAGAGATATCTTCAATTCCTAAAGCTTTATGAAAACCTAAAATTTCTTCTAGCTTTGGCGATTCGAATTCTTTTCCAAATTCTTTAAACCCTTCTTCCCTTTTTATCTTTACCTTCTTATCATATAAAGTCGATGAAGACCATATTTTAGAACTATGTGACAGAATTCGAATGTCTTTTTTCACTCCATCCCAAATTAACTCAATACATATTGGCAAAAAAGACCAATCAATTGCAATTAGCGTAAAAGGCTCTATATCATTTAATTGAATATCTTCAATGGCCCATTTTACATTTTCAGATTCAAGAATTTCTTTAACAACCAAACCTCTGCTGTAGCTATATGTCTTTTTTTTATCATGCGCTTCATAAGCACCGTTTAATAGACATACTAGCCTCTCCTGATCAGACGTAGCAATCCATGTACCTCCTCCCACTAAATCTTTAGGATATACAAACCGGGTTTCATCTTTTGTATAAATTTCTGGTGCCAAAGTTTTCCTTTGAACTTCTTCATCTCGACTAGAAGTAAAAATAAAATCGCCGTTATTATTAGGCAGGTAAGTGACAGTACACATAAATAGAGCTTATAATTAGGCATCTGTAATTAATCATCCAAAAACATGGGATACCTTAAAATTTGTCCAAAAGTAACAAAATACTTCACAACAAATGTAAAATAATATTCTATAACTCCAATCATTTCTAATTAAACCCTAACTTTGTGTTTTGTAATTTTTCAAAATTTCCATGGAAAGAGTAATCGCTCGACACATTCTAAAAGACCCGACATCTTTTAAGTCTCAAGTTTTAGCTTGGTCCCAACCATTCAACCCGGTCGTATGGCTTGATTCAAACAACCATAACAAAAAGTATTCTGAACATGATGCCGTATTGGCTATCGGACAATCCTCTTTCATGGCGTCCAACTATAAAAATGGATTTGAAGCTTTAAAGAAATACCAATCAGAGACAAATGATTATATTTTCGGATACTTGGGATACGATTTAAAAAACGATGTTGAACAATTATCTTCAAACAACCTAGACAACTTAGATTTCTCTGATGTCTTTTTTTTTCAACCAAAAAAAATAATACTCGTAAAAGGTAACATTGCCACATTTAAATATTTAACCTCTTACAAAGAAGATTTAAAAACAGATATAGAGAATATTTTTAACCAAAAAGCGTCTTCTGAAAAAAGCAAGGGTTCCAATTCTAATATTAAGCTAAGGATTTCAAAAGACACCTATTTGAAAAAAGTAAATCATATTTTGGACAACATCCATCATGGCGAATTATATGAGGCTACATTCTGTCAAGAGTTTTATTCTGAAAACACAAGTATCGATCCTATTAGGGTATACGAGAACCTTAATGAAATTTCAAAAGCGCCATTTGCTACTTTTTTTAAAAGAAACCACCACTATGCATTATCTGCCTCTCCAGAAAGGTATTTAAAAAAATCTGGGAGAAAAATAATTTCACAGCCCATTAAAGGAACAGCGAAAAGATCCCAAGACAGCATAAAAGATTTAGAGCTTAAGATTGCTTTACAAAATGACGCAAAGGAACGGGCCGAAAACATTATGATTGTAGACCTTGTAAGAAATGATTTATCGCGTATTGCTAAAAAAGGAACTACAAAAGTCAAAGAGCTTTGCGGTACCTACAGTTTTAAACAAGTGCACCAAATGATTTCAACGATCAGTACGGAAGTAAGAAAAGACATTCATCCTGTTGACATCATTAAAAATACGTTCCCAATGGGAAGTATGACAGGAGCTCCAAAAATCGCTGCCATGGAAATCATAGAAAAACAGGAAGAGACCAAACGAGGCTTGTATTCTGGCTGTATTGGATATTTTTCCCCAGAAGGAGATTTTGACTTTAATGTAATTATAAGAACTATTTTATACAATGCGCAGAAAAAATACGTATCCTTTTCTGTTGGAAGTGCGATTACCTCACTTGCAAACCCAGAAAAAGAATTTGAAGAATGCTTGTTAAAAGCTAATGCAATGCGAGAAGTTCTAACCAAGTATTATTGATCAATTGTAGCTCATTATTAAATACTTATCTTTGATCTACTAGAGTCTCATTTACACAAAATCAATTTATTATTTTTTTATCAGTGCTTAAAAAATTCCAAAAACACATTGACAACAAATTTCCTTATCTTAAACAAAGCACTGTTTTAATAGCATGCTCTGGAGGATTAGACAGTACCGTTTTAGCGTATCTATTTCATGCATCAAACATCAAATTTTCTTTGGCTCACTGTAATTTTAAACTAAGGGGAAAAGAGAGTGATAAAGATGAAATATTTGTTAAAAACCTAGGTAGCTATTTGAATACTCCGGTCTACACTACACATTTCAACACCGTTGCTTACAACGAAAAAAAGAGAATATCTATTCAGATGGCTGCTCGTGAACTCAGATATGATTGGTTTGAAAAAATTAAAAAAAAACATCACATAAATTACACCTTAACCGGGCATCATAAAGATGATGTTTTGGAAACCTTTCTAATCAATTTCACAAGGGGAACAGGATTGGATGGCCTTACAGGAATTCCAGAAGTAAACGGAAAGATACTTAGACCTCTTTTACCGTTTACACGTAAAGAAATTCAGGAATATGCAGAAAAAAACAGTCTTGTCTGGAGAGAAGACGAAAGCAACAGTTCTACCAAATATATTCGAAATAAAATAAGACACGATGTTGTACCCATATTGAAGTCATTAAACCCTAACTTTTTCAAATCTTTTGACTCGACATTAAGCCACCTACAGGATTCACAATATCTAATACACGACAGCATAGCTCAATTGCGCAAAGAACTTCTTCTTAAAAAAGAAAATGCTTCTTTTACCATACCAATGTCAAAAATCCTTCAACTAACCAACGCTAAAGCGAACTTATACGAAATACTCAAACCTTTTGGATTTACAAACTGGAAAGACATTAAAAATATTCTTGGGGCTCAAACAGGCAAACAGTTAATTTCCAAAACACACAAAATTTTAAAAAACAGAAACGAACTTATCATCACAAAGCACCAACACACGGCTCAAGAAATCTTTACAATCTCGTCGGAAACGTCGCGTATATCATCACCGATAGAATTAACATTTACCGATATCGATACTCTAGGAGAATTCAACAAGCATACAGCTTACCTTGATAAACAAAAATTAAAGGGCAACTTGATTGTAAGGAAATGGCAGAAAGGAGACTATTTTTACCCATTAGGGATGAAAGGCAAAAAAAAACTTAGTAACTACTTTAAAGATTCGAAATTGTCTCTTCATGAAAAGGAAGCTATTTGGATTTTATGCGATTCGGAAAATATTGTTTGGATAATTGGATCACGTATGGATGATCGTTATAAAATAACCAAAAAGACAAACAAAATTTTTCAAATAAAATTAATTAACAAAAACAACTAGATCATTTTTTGATCAAACATTTAAAAAGATGCGGAACTATATATTTTTACTACTTTGTTACCTAAATTTTATTTTCAGTATAAGTGCACAGGAAAGCATAATTTCTTGGAAAACAGAAGTTCTCAAAGAATCCGAATCGGAGTATTCATTAATATTTAAAGCCGAACTAAAAAATGGTTGGCATCTCTATTCTCAACATATCGGAGAAGGAGGCCCATTGGCTACCACTTTCAACTTTACAAACAAAGACATTGATTTTAAACTAATTGGTTCTACTGAAGAAAGTAAAACACAAACTTCTTATGAAGAAATTTTTGAAATGGAAACTTCCTATTTTGAGAAAAAAGCTACTTTTAAGCAACGAATAAAACTTCTGAAGGCAAACGTATCTTTTATTAACGTTTCCGCATCTTACCAAACTTGCGACGACGAAGCCTGCACTTTTGAACCCGACCAAACACTTCAATTTACCTTAATAGAAAACACCCCTATTGCAGGTATAAAAAACATTGATAAAAAAAGCATTACGCTTGCTAAAACACTAGATCTTAACATTTCAAACAAATCAGAATTTTTAAAAAACCTCAAAGGGAATAGTTCAAAAAAGAAAGGGCTTAGTTCCATATTCTTACTCGGAGTATTTGGTGGTTTGATTGCTCTTTTAACCCCTTGCGTTTTTCCAATGATCCCCCTTACCGTTTCCTTTTTTACAAAAAAATCTGGAACAAGAAAAAATGGCGTATCCAGTGCGCTATTATATGGTTTTTTTATTGTGTTCATTTATTTACTACTAAGCTTGCCATTTCACTTTTTAGATTCACTAGCCCCAGAAATACTAAACAGCATTTCTACCAATGTATGGTTAAACCTTTCTTTCTTTATCATATTTATCATTTTTGCTTTGTCTTTCCTTGGATATTTTGATATAAGCTTACCTCATTCATGGTCGGATAAAATGGATTCAGCTTCGGACATTGGTGGAATTATAGGAATATTTTTTATGGCACTTACTCTGGCCATTGTCTCTTTTTCTTGCACAGGACCAATTTTAGGTTCCTTATTAGTAGGGACATTATCCTCTGATGGAGGAGCACTGCAACTGACTTTTGGAATGGTTGGATTTGGATCAGCATTGGCATTACCGTTTACTTTATTTGCCTTATTCCCAAACTGGCTAACTACTCTACCAAAGTCTGGTGGATGGCTAAATACTGTAAAAGTAATTTTAGGATTTTTAGAAATTGCCCTAGCTCTAAAATTCTTATCAAATGCAGATATGGTACAACATTGGGGGCTCCTTAAAAGAGAAGTATTTATAGTTATTTGGATTCTTATATTCTCCGGATTGACTTTATATGTCTTTGGAAAAATAAAATTTCCTCATGATGGTCCCCTTAAAAAAATAAGTATCGGAAGAAAAATAACCGGAATAACATCGGGTTTATTTACAGTATATTTAATCTCAGGATTATTGTGCAACACCTCATTATCACTTTTAAGTGGTTTTGCCCCACCGAAGTTCTATAGTATTCAAAAAACAACAACCAACTGTCCCTTAGATTTAAATTGTTTCAAGGATTTTGAAAGAGGAGTTTTGTATGCAAAACAAGTAAACAAACCCATTTTATTAGACTTTACAGGTTGGGCTTGTGTAAACTGTAGAAAAATGGAAGAAAATGTGTGGAGTAACCCAAAAGTTTATGCAGAACTTGAAAAATTTGTACTGATTTCCTTGTACGTAGATGACAGACAACAACTTCCTGAAGGTACACAATTTGATTTTAAAAAACCAAACGGAAAAGTAAAAACCATAAAAACTATTGGTTCAAAATGGGCAACATTACAATCTATAAACTTTGCTACTGCCTCTCAACCATTTTACGTACAACTAAGCACGGACATGAAACTTTTAAACTATCCAGAAAAATATACCGATACACAAACTTATTTAAAATGGCTTCAAGATGGCCTTAATAATTTAAAAACCAAGTAAACAAACTAATTTCGGTTTAAAAGTAAACCAAGTTGTCTCGTTTTTCTAAAAATCGTTCGTTACAAATTTATTAAGACGTTCCTATAAAAACCTCTCACAAACACGTTTATATCAATAATTTGGTGTGCCTAATTAAACACCTCATATTCAGATTTTAGAATTAATCCTTCTGCTCCTCGCTAAATTTTCATCCTGTACTTTTGAGTTTTCGTTTGACACCATTTATATCCATCTCCTGCGCAGTTGGTTCCTTCAGAGGAAAAACCTTATGGCCCATATATTTTTTATACTTACCGTCCATATTTCTTATAGGATTTTATTATTAACATACTGTAATACAGTAAATTGTCCGCAAAAATTTCAGCAATTAAAAAATTGGAGTACTATCAAAAAAACCTTTAAAAAAACTCAAGAGTACAGGATTAAAACTACATTTTTACCATCGTTTTAGACAATCAACTTTTCTAGCACGTCAATTTTGACAGGAGTAGTAAAACAATATTACAACGTGTTAGACCGTTTTGCTTCACATTCTTTATATACTGTAAATTTTTGCCTCGATATCGTTATGCCAATTTTTGAACACCTTTATGTGTTCGTTTGTATTTCTCGTGGGACTCTGGGCACATGGCTTCCTCATGCTCATTAAACTCTAATCGATGACCATATTCACTAACCCAACCTATTTGTTTGGATGGATTCCCCACAACCAAGGCATAAGGCAATATCTCTTCCACAACAACAGCTCCAGCACCAATTAAAGCATATGCACCGATTTCATTACCACACACAATGGTTGCATTCGCACCAATTGTTGCACCCTTTCTTACAATAGTTTCTACATATTGATCTCTTCGCAACACAGCACTTCTCGGATTTCTAATGTTCGTAAATACCATTGATGGTCCTAAAAACACATCATCTTCACAAACAACACCCGTATATATTGACACGTTATTCTGAACCTTTACATTTTCTCCTAAAACCACTTTCGGAGAGACAACTACATTTTGACCAATATTACAACGAGACCCCAAAATACTGTCAGACATGATATGGCTAAAATGCCAAATTTTAGTCCCATTACCAATACTACAATTTTCGTCTATTACTGCTGTTTCATGAGCAAAATATGTGTGTTTACTATTCATGGATTCTTGATAAATGATATGAGCTAAAATACAAATTAAAAAAGATAAGTTGCCTTGTGAATTGCCTAATTTGGTCAATTCATATATTCCTAGTGCTTCAAGAAAAAAAAGACTTCATAAAAAAAAATAGTTACTCTATAAACAAAATGGATTCTCGCTTAAATATAATTTCTAGTTCTTATTCAACAATATAAATTTCATAAAAAAACTTATTCATTGATCATTGTAGTTCATAAAAAAAAGGCCAACTATACAGATGGCCTTCTCAATATCTTTTTGCGCTAAATTATTCTACCATAAATGCAATCGGCAATGAATAACGAACACTTACAGGCCTTCCTCGTTGTTTTCCTGGGATCATTTTAGGCAATGTTCTCACAACTCTCTCTGCTTCTTTTTGAAGCCTCGGATGCGGTGCTCTTGCTTGTATTTCGGTAATTGCTCCTGTTTGATCAATTTTAAACATCACGAAAATCCTCTTCTTTCCTGATGCCAAACCTAAATCAGATGCCAAACCAGCATTGAATTTTCTATTTACATGCTTACTAATTGCTTTAGAAAAACAAGCTTTTTTTTCTGCCTTACTTCCTTTTTCACAACCAGGAAAAACAGGAATATCTTCAATAATTGCAAAGGGAACGTCTTCAACAATTTCTTCCCCTTCTTCTTCTTCAATAATCTCTTCAACGACTACCTCTTCTTCTTCATCTGTTTCAGTTGTCTCCAAAATTGTTTCTTCAATTTCTTCTTTATCCTCAACTATTTCAATAATTTCTGGTGCTGGTGGCGGCGGTGGCGGTGGTGGTGGTTTTACGGGTATAGGTCTTGAAGTAATAACCATTACCTCTTCATCTTCACCTGACAATGACGCAACACCTAATTCACTAATAACTCTGTCGTATGTTTTGTGCTCTATCGACACATACACAATAAATAAAGCTAAAACCAAACCAAGTAGAATAAACGACTTTGTATAATTTTGAAGATCAGCCTTAGGATTTTTCTTTACTTCCATTTTTTGAAATAATTAATGAGTTCGCTAATTTAGTAATTTAAATCTCACATATCAAAACCTAAAGTCATTAATTAACTCGTTATTCGCATATTTTTTTACCTTTTTTATGAAAAAAACGAGAAAGTTATTTTCATTTAAAAAACAAGTTGACTCTTTTCATTCTTGTCACTTTAAAAAACAAATAGGCGAGCACAATGCCCGATGTATTTGCTAAGACGTCAAACACATCTGCAGTTCTATAATTCGTCATAACTTCTTGCAAAACCTCCATTAATACACCAAAGAAAAAAACAGCAAATAGAATCCATAACTGCATGGACTTGTTATTATTTCTTGTTTGAAACGACCAAATCCAACTCAATGTAACAACAAAATAAGCCACTGCATGTTGGTATTTATCTGCATGGTTTAAATTCAATTTTGGGATAACAGGAGAAACCCTAAATAGGCTAAGAAAGGTAATTATTAGCGTAATCCCAACCGCGATAAAGATTCTATTACCCTTGTACCAATTTTTTATAGCTACTAGCATCCAATAAATCCTCTATTTGCGTTAAGTCACTAGCCTTTACTTTAATCATCCACCCTTTTCCATAAGGGTCAGAGTTCACTAGTTCAGGTGCATCTTCAAGCCTTTCATTGAATTCAGTTACCTCACCTGTCATGGGCATAAACAAATCAGATACTGTTTTCACCGCCTCAACAGACCCAAACACTTCATTCGCCTCTACCTCCTCATCAAGGGTGTCCACATCAACATAAACAATATCTCCCAGTTCGCTTTGAGCGAAATCTGTAACTCCAATTGTCAAGACGTCTCCGTCAATTTGAACCCATTCATGGTCCTTTGTGTACTTTAAATTTTCTGGTAAATTCATTTTTTATATTTTATGATCAAATAAACTGAACGCAAAAATAGAAAATAATACGGTCATCTCTCAGAATAAGTTTGTATTTCGAACGTCTCAGTGTTACGAAATCATTTGTTGTGTTAATTCCCTATGTTATACGTAATACTTATTCCACTGCTCACAGACTGCCTTGGGAAAGAAGTTGATATTGCATATTTGGATGCCGATTGATCATAGTAAAAAGTAGCCACTAAATTCCTGTTTAAATTATAATCTGCAGAAATTTTTAAAGAGAATAAATCTTGTCCACCAGTGATCTGAGTATTCTGTGTATCCACAGACCTTATGGTTGTTAAGTTTTGCCTTACTGAAATATCGGCTTTCATATTTAAATCTCCTTTAATTGCTTTTTTTGTTCCTGAAGCTCTCTTTAACTCTAAATCTTTTAAAATATACCCCAGTCCAAAAACATATTCTGTACCTCTAATATCTGATATAGAATTGTTATTGAAACTTAAGGCCAAAGTCCTATCTTTATTAATCGATCCTCTAAAAGACAAAGAATTTTTCAATCGCATGTCTACTTTTACCAACGGAGAAAAACCATCATTCAAAGCGATTGCAGCAATAACAACCTTAGAAACATATTTACCATTAACATCTAAAGGTGGCACTCCATTACCATCATAGAAGGCATTATTACTCATATTGGCAATTGTATAGGAAGACTTGTATGCATGCGTTACGATAAAGCTAGAGAAATTTTTCTTCATCCAACTTAAACGCATTAATCCTTTGTAGCTAAGTCTCCAGTTTGGAATTGGCATATTCCTGAAAGGACTTAATTTTTCAGTTTTTGCATTTATACCAGAATAAGCAGCGGTAAAAGAAGGGAGCAACACATCTTGACTATATAACCCATATTTACTTTTATCAAAACCACTCTCGGCAGCCAATCTTGATTGGATAATTGTTCTATTATCTAAAAACTTTTGGAAAGTATCATCTCCATTTCCATCGAACGAAGTTTTAAACATACTGTAGGTCATGCTAAAATTACTGGTTTCTGTAAGTTGTGTTACTTCAAATCTTCTATTGAAAGCACTCCCTATAGAATTCCCTCCATAATCATTTACAGCATCTATTTGTTGTGATTTATTTCTTGTGTTAATTCTGTTAGCATTGATATTAATATCCAAATCTTTTAAAGGCTTCACAGACATCGACCAATCTAATTTATCATAATGCGTATTTGTATAGGTCTTCGAGTAATAATTTTCATTTTCAATGCCCGATACATTTATATTTCTGGTGGTCAGCCAATCACGTTCTAAAGCAATTTGTCTTATATCTTGTTGATCTCCAAATACAAATCCAAAAGTTGGAGCAAGTCCCCCATTCGCAGTAGCACTTCTCCCTAAAAACCCAACAGACTCTTTATATCCAGGCAAATACATACCGTTATTATCCGTATAACTCACACGAGCTGATTTAAACATGGTAACTACTCCATAGGCAACATCTAATGCTTTCTGAGCGGATGAGACTTTCGTTTTTCCTCCAATTTTTTTGGAGGCATTCGACTTGGCAAATTTTGGTCCACCAGCATTATTGGAATTTTTCTTCTCTTTAGATGATTTTGTTTTCATCGTAAACAATTTTTTTAAACCAATTTCTCTGTAAAACTTTGTCATGTTCAAATTTGAAGACACACTATGCGTGTTCGCATTTTGTATAGCATTTCCCATTTCATATTCAAAAGATTGAGAACCGGCTTTCCAACTAAAATCTGCAGTATAACTATAATTAGCAGTCACAAATGACAAATAAGGAAGCTTATCAATTGGAATCTGATAATTCACATCAAATTTCTGATTGTATGTATTCGCTCTTCCTAAATTAAAAAAGTTTGAAAAAAGCTGCACGTCCTCAGAATTATCAGAAAACTCAAACGCATCATATATGTGCTTGTTGGCAGCACGTAAATTAAAACTTAAATTTTCACTAAGATTGTACCCTATATTGTAATCCCAATCAAACAAAAAGTTTCTTTGTTGCAATGTAGGCAAAGCACCACCTGTCACCAAATTACGTGAAGATTGTTCATTATAACTTCGTGTAATATTACTATTTACGCCTATAGTTGTAGGTAGCAAATTAAAATTTATATCCTTAATTATTTTAAAATATTTATTATTTAAGGATTTGGAATTTTTAAAAGGTTCAATAGGCCTTGCAGGTATGTTATACGCATAATTTGCAGAAGTTTTTACATCTTGAACCAAGTGCTTTTGAATATTATAATCTCTATGTCGTTCCTCATTATAACTATAAGAGACAGAAAAATTCTCAACATCGTATGGCATTGGTTTTTTTGTTAATTCACCGACCCGTTCTTTTCTTACATTTAAAAGATTAATACTATGCCTTTTCGTATAATCTCTCGCATTACTGCTATTTTCATTGATTTCTTTTGCGTCTTCAAATTTTACATCTTGAAACTTAGGATCGTATTTAGGGTCTTTGAATTCCTCAGAAATAGAATAACTCAACGGAATTTTAACACCCCATTCTTTTGGCATCAATTTCCCAACATTCACATTGGTAGAGATCCCGTATTGTTTTACATCTTCTTGACTTCTCTCATTGACGCGCTCTTCTACTCCTCCAAACCCGATTGTCTGCATACTTCCTGTTACTGCTACATCTGCTAAGTCAGCAAAATTAGCATTGGCACTTATTACAGTTGCCCAACCACCTTCATTGTCAAAACCTGCAACACGTAATTCGTTGAACCACACTTCGGTACTTTGTGGGATTTCAGAAATATTCTGAACCCCCATCATCATGGTCTTGATATTTGCCAAGTTTGGATTTCCTTTAACTCTTATCCTATATGCTGGTTCCTCCCCATTCACAGGACTTGGATACAATTCGTTAGTAGCACCAGAAGCCCCTTGTTCTTCATAACGTTGTACCTTTAGCAACCCTAACTTTTCCAAATCTACTTCAAAATTATTCTCGGCAGGCCACACTTCTTCACTCGCAGATTGACTAAATAACGTTGCCTTTAATGGAACCTCAATCTGATAATAATTCTCATTTAAATCTGACCCCATTCGCATTACCGCCATCACTTTATCATTCTCTAAATCAGTACCAATACCCTCTGCATGCACAAACATTTTTAATTTTTTATACATCCTTAAATCAGAGATCATATTCTTAAACACAGTTCGTGTTTCTCCCGGCGGCAAATCATTTATTTTTACAGATAGCGATTGTTCGTTTTGAAACTGAAGTTTTGTACTTCCTTGCAACTGTTCTCTTTGAATTCCTGGTGGAAGTACATATGGTATCGGCTGTCTTCCTGCATTTTCTTCAATATTAACAACACCGGTCGTAAATTTATTCAATTCATTTTCATCCAAGTCATCATCAGGAACTTGAACCCCACCATGTACATTTTTATCATAGCGTCGCCAATCTCCTCGTACTAATTGTAATTGTCCAAACCTTATGACAACTGGTGATTCAAACTTTGTTAGAAACATTCGCATAAAACGAATAGAATTAAAATCTGAAATCCCATTTATTGATTGTCCTCCGCTCACAGGAATTCTAAACTGAAGCCATCTTACATCCTGTTCAGTTCCGTCAGGTGTTTTTCTTTTTGAATTCTTTACATCTACAATATTATTTCTTCCCAAAACCAAATCTTCAGCATTCAGAGACACCTTGTACTGGTAATAAGCATTGATCGTATTCATCGTCTGATCTTTATTAATATCTTCCGCATCTGCAATAGTAGTTGCCGAAGTTGGATAAGATTCAGTGCTTAAATTTGCTGTAGGAGAATTTCCCTCCGTTTTATTATAGTCTTTATATCTAGTTATAATAGATGCATTTTGCTGATCGTATTGCGTACTCCTAAAAAATCTATAGTTATCTGTTGATCTATCTGAAGAACCAATATTTGGATAACGGATTTCATCCGCATCTGAAACCCCGTCCAAACCAACATCTTGTAACTTTCTATCTTCATCGATTTCAGTAAACGCATATAAAAAAGTGTTGTTATTTGGAATTTTAGACCAAGCTGTTTCTTCCGTATTATCCACTTGGCCAGCTCCTGGCAATCCATTCTCATATACCTTCCTATTATCTTTTAACACATCTTCAGAAATATTACCCAAATTAAAAAACAACTCCCCTTTTTTAACTAAAGGCCCGCTCACCCCTTCAATACTATTGATAGAATAATTCTGATAAGGATCTTGCATCCAAAACTGAATATACTCAACATTGGCTCTCTCAAAATCAGTAGTAGTCAACGCCCTTGTAATACCACCCCATCGATCCTCTGGGTTGGATAACTTTCCATTCATATCAAGATTAACTGTATCATAGTTATAACTACCTCTCTCTTTTGGAAAATAAGATAAATCAAATGTTGATAAAGTAGTAGATTGTGTAAAGTCTAAATCTGTGGCTGGAAAAATCTCCCCATAATCAACCCTACTTACCTCAGCCCTAGAAAGCTCTTCAATGTCAATGTTTTGTGGCGTTAAAGATGAATTTCCATAAAACAACCTATCAATTGAATACCAGGAAAGAGCTGCTCTTTTCATACCATAGGCCAAATCTTCATCCTCTTCCGAACCAAAATCATAGTTTATGTTGGTCCCCTCCTCCGTGAAATTCAAAGGCTTACTCGCAATTTTCCATGAATCTTCATCCATAATACTCAATGGAATTTGAGCGCCTTCAAAATCATCGATATACGTAGTAGCCTCTCCTCCCTGATTTATCCCACTTGGTGTGCCCGGCATCATATAAGCAAAATCTCCTCTTACCGTTAACTGGGAAGAAACATCCGTATCTTGAAATGGCAATTTATTCACCATTTTCGTCAACCAAGGAATTTCTGAATCATAATTCAAGGTCAATCCTAACATGGTATTATTGATAGGATCAGCACCATAAGATACTTTCTGGGTCAAGGGTCTCTCATTAACATTCAAATAGGTTCCTGTCATTTGAAGTTTCTCCGAAAACTTATGTTCAACATCAATTCCTACATAGCGTTTTGTTTGCTGGTTGAACAAGGTGTTATTTTCTAACGAAACCTGAACAGGTGCCCCTGAAGCTTCAATTGCAGGGTTGATTATTTGTACTCTACCACTTAAATAATCAACTACATAATCCGATCCTTCTGTCAACGAAATTCCATTTGAGGTAACTGTTACAGAACCTCTAGGAACATTAAAAGCTCCCAAAGAAATTCCATTACTAGCATCTGATTTATAATATCCTTTTATCAAATACTTATCTCTCGTCTGAAAATTATTCTTTGCAATTGCCTGAGTGTTGGTGTACAATTCCTTGAATAAAAATTGATCATCATCAGGACTCGTCAATTTTTTCTCTAAATCTCGTCCAAATGGTTCTAAAGTAGGAAAGTGAATATTACCTGTTTCGGATTCAACAGTGACACCTTCTACGTAATCAAAATAACCATCTCCTTTAGGTTTTACAAAATTATTCTGATCCAAACTATCCAACTTCATTAAATTCAATAAAGTTCTATCACTTACTTCAACATTCGTTCCATTTGAATTGTAAGTTGAAATAGCATTTTGAAGGGAGTTTATTGCAACTCCCGTTTTATCATCTTTGTACATTAACTCTAAAAGGAATCCCTCAGATTGCAATTGATATGCACCTAAAGCATATACGTTTTTCATCATTAAATCCCATATTCTTTTTCCTGGCTCTTTAATTTCTGAACGTAACATTTTTACCGCTAAGTTTTCACTTGACTCAATTCCGTCCGTTGAAAACTCCCCAACTTGAAATACCCTTTCATCTCCAGTTATCGTATATTGAAAAGCAATTGCCAAAACATCTCCATCTGTAAGGTTTCTGTTTAATTTTAATGTTCCTAACTGAGGGTGAAATGCATACTCATTGGCACTTAATTTTTTCGCATTTTCTAAAATCGTATAATCCGTACCTTGCACTGGACTGTTCATACCAGCGTTTATCAAGGCATTTCTTGTAGTCCCAATCTCTCTAATTCCAGAGCCCTCAATAAATATTGAATTTAGTGTATTTGCATCATTTTCAGGATAAGTAGGTGTCAATTCATTGATTCCCACATTTGAGATATTAGAAAGAGAACCGTCATACACATCGTATCCGTTCTCTCCTAGATCTGTAAGGGCGACAATATTTCTTACATCTTCTGTACTCGACCCCCTGTTGGTTATCCAAACTTCTACTTTAATAACATTAATTGCGCTATTGATAATGGGGTAATCTTTTAGAGCATCATTGTAGTTATTTCTAAAATAATGAGCTAAGAAAAAATATTTATTCGCTGCATATTGCGATGTCTGCAATTCAAATTCATTCAATGAGGCTCCCCCTTTCGCTGTCACTGTTTTTGTTTCTGATTTTTGTTCTGAAAAGACTGAGGTGATTGTAGTTTTTCCAAATTGTAATTTAGATTTCACACCAAACAAACTCTGCGAACCAGAAATTAAATTATTACTAACATCCATACCGACATTTCCTATCTCGATTTTCCGAACAATATCGTCTGCATTTTCAGATTCGAATCCATTTTGCATGGTTGGTAAAAATTCTACTTTGACTAAATTTTGGAAATCGAAGGTAGATTTCGTATCGTAATTGGCTGTTACCTTCAGGCGCTCCCCTATTTTAGCACCAACACTTGCCGTTACTTGTTGGTCAAAATCAAAAGTAGTGTTCTTTCTATTTTCTTCCGAAAGCTGAGGGTTGTCAATATTTTGATACAGTGCTCCTAAACGAACATCAATAGCTCCTTGCGTATTTATTTCAATAGCGTTTCCTCCAAATATAGTTTTGAACAAATTATTATTGATATAATACGTTGGTAATAAATTTTTTTGTGCCTCTTCACTTCCCTTTTTATCACTATTTAAAGCACTAATCTTATCTTTATAGTACTTATTCATGTCCTGTTTCAGACGGTAATCTTTATACTCGGAAGTTGACATAAAAAGAGGGGTGCTTATTTCTACCCCTCCCACAGTTTCTTTGATAATATAACGCTTACTTATGGGGTCATAGACAACTTCTTTCGTAGTAGGGAGTTGAAGAAATAAACTTTCTTCTTTACCTTTTTTATTTGTTTGTGGACTTGATTGAAGCTCAGGTTGAACCTGCGCCGAAATTGTAGTGTAAAAAATCACACTACAAAACAGCAAAATTATCGCTCTATATTTCAATAAATTTTTCTTCAAGTCTGTTTAGAAGCTTTTCAATGCTTTTTTAATCAATCCTTCAACAGATAGTGATTGATCTTCTTTAAGGATTTTGTCCAATACTTTTTCCGATATTTTTCTCGCAAATCCAAGCACTTCTAAAGCAGATAACGCTTCTTCTTTATTAGTATTGTGTTTTGGAAGTTCATTTTCATCTATATCATATGTTTTAACGACTTTATCTTTTAAATCCAAAATCAATCGTTGGGCTGTTTTCGCACCAATTCCTTTAACACTTTGTATTAAAGCTACATTTGATGAGGCTATTGCTTGCTGAATTTCCTCACATGACATAGAAGAAAGCATCGTTCTTGCAATACTTGGGCCTACACCAGAAACTGAAATCAATAATCGAAATATTTCTCTTTCCAACCGTGTTGCAAACCCAAATAAGGTATGGGCATCTTCTTTGATCGAAAGATGTGTATAGATGGTTATAGATTCGTCTGCTGGCAAGACGCTATATGTATTTAATGATATATGCAAGAAATAACCTACTCCATTGCAATCAACAACAACATATGTTGGGTTTTTCTCCACCAACCTTCCTCTTAATTGTGTGATCATAAACTTCTAATTTCTAGATTTATTTTGTGCATCTACTACCGCCACGGCAGCCATATTTACCATCTCATCAACACTTGCTCCCAATTGTAAAATATGTGCCGGTTTTTTCAAACCTAAAATAATCGGACCGACAGACTCCACGCCATTTAACTCCTTCATCATTTTATAAGAAATATTTGCGGAATCCAAATTTGGGAAAATCAAGGTATTCGTTTTCTTTCCTGCCAATAATGAAAAAGGAAATTTATCCTCCAACATTTCTGAATTCAATGCAAAATCAGCTTGAATAGGGCCATCAACGATTAAACCTGGATTCGCTTTATGCAATATATTTACAGCTTCTTCAATTTTTTGAGGATGCTTAGAAGTCGAGGCACCAAAGTTTGAAAATGAAAGCATCGCTACCACTGGCTCGATACCAAACATCTTAACAACACTACTCGTCAATTGTGTTATTTTCGCTAATTGCTTTGCATTAGGATTGATGTTGATCGTTGTATCTGATAAAAACATAGGGCCTCGCTTGGTCAACATCATATTCGTCGCTGCTATCCTAGATACTCCGTCCATCATTCCAATAGTTTCAAATAAAGGTTTGATAGTACTTGAATAGTTTCTAGAATATCCAGTAATCATCGCATCGGCATCTCCTTCATTCACCATCATGGCAGCAAAGTAGTTACGCTCACGCATCATTTTCTGTGCTTCAACCAAAGTGACTCCTTTACGTTGATTTTCTTTCCAATAAATCTCTGCATACTTAAACCTTCTAGGTCTTTCTTCATCAATTTTTGGATCGATGATTTCAACATCACCTTCAAAACCTATTTCTTCTATATGTTTTTGAATGATGGTTTTATTTCCTAATAAAATTGGAATGGCAATTCCCTCATCATAAACTATTTGAGCAGCTTTCATCACATTTAATTTATCCGCCTCATTGAAAACCAATCTTTTTGGATTTGATTTTGCTCTGTCATGCAGCATTCGAACCATTTTATTACCGGTTCCTAAACGCTCCATCAATTCATGTTTGTATTTTTCCCAATCTTGAATCGGATATTTTGCAATTCCTGATTCCATCGCTGCTTTTGCAATTGCTGGTGGAATCTCATAAATCAACCTAGGGTCGAAAGGTTTTGGAATGATATAATCTCTGCCAAAAGTAAGATTTGATTGATTGTATGCTAAATTTACTTGCTCTGGAACAGTTTTCTTAGCTAAATCAGCCAAGGCGTGTACCGCTGCCATTTTCATTTCTTCGTTAATACCTGTAGCTCTCACATCCAATGCCCCTCTAAAAATAAAAGGAAATCCTAAAACATTATTCACTTGGTTAGGATGGTCAGAACGACCAGTAGCCATGATAATATCTTTTCTAGTTTTAACAGCCAGGTCAAAGTTTATTTCCGGTGTTGGATTCGCCATTGCAAAAACAATAGGATCTTTTGCCATAGTTAACAACATTTCTGGTGTTACAACATCCCCTTTTGACAAACCAATAAACACGTCAGAAGCTACCATGGCTTCCTCTAAAGTTTTCAAGTCTCTATCTGTAGAAAATTCCGCTTTTTGAGAAGTTAAATTATCACGATCATTACGAATAACTCCCTTAGAATCACACATAACAATATTTTCTCTCTTCGCACCAAGCGCCATATACAACCTTGTACAAGAAATCGCAGCAGCACCAGCACCATTTACAACAATTTGTAAATCTTCTAAGTTTTTCCCGATAATCTCCGCTGCATTTTTCAATGCTGCTGCAGAAATAATAGCCGTTCCGTGCTGATCATCATGCATGACCGGAATATCCAATTCTTCCTTTAATCTTCTTTCTATCTCAAAAGCCTCCGGAGCTTTGATATCCTCTAAATTGATTCCACCAAATGTTGGAGAAATTGCTTTTACAGTATCAATAAACTTATCTACATCAGTAACATCTACTTCAATATCAAACACATCAATATCAGCAAATATCTTGAATAGTAAACCTTTTCCTTCCATTACAGGTTTCCCTGCCAAAGGACCAATATCTCCCAATCCTAATACCGCAGTTCCGTTAGAAATTACAGCAACTAAATTCCCTTTAGAAGTGTATCTGTAAGCATTTTCAGGATCTTTTTCAATTTCCAAACAAGGCTCTGCCACCCCTGGTGAATAGGCTAAAGACAAATCTCTCTGACTAGCATATTTTTTTGTAGGGACTACTTTTATTTTCCCAGGTGTAGGTTTGGCGTGATATAATAAGGCTTCTCTTCTTTTTCTAGATTCAGACATTCTGTTTTTCGTAGGTTAATTAACCCACAAATATATTGATTTTCGAGTAGAAATTTTAGAAGTTTTTTAGGAAATTGTTCTTTCTGAATTGTGCGCTTATTCCTTGACATTTTTTTGTAAATTTTAAAATACAAAACCCTTTTTGAATTTTGCTTCCAAAGGGTTTTCTATTTTCTTAACTCTAAATTATAACAGATAAAAGCTGGAAAAACATACAACTGGAATTATTTTTGTGCAGTCCTAAATTTGTATACATTAATAGAAAAGTATCTATTTGCTATATTGAAAAGACATAACCGATGAACAATCTAAGAGACCTAAGTACCATTTTCGGTCTTTCATTTGGTGGTTTGACTGCTACTTGTTTTAGGGATCAGACATCTAAATATTTTAAAAACACAGCCTTACAGTCTCCTGTTTTTAACCCTGTCTAGGAATCTCCAAATGCCTCAAAAACACAACTAAAAAAGATTTAAACACCTATGTAAGTTAAGGTGCCGCTAAGGATACCGAAAACCAAGATCTCCCGATGATTTAAATATTAAATGAAAATAATTACTATCTAAAGATCGATAGCTTCGAAAATGGCAACCATGATTGGAAACCATTTTAACACCCTTCTACCAACAAGATCTCATTTAAAGATAAAGAATTTCAGTTTCACAATTCTGAAAAAATTTTAATCTTTCAAAAAATCTATATTCCGAGTCAACCCACTAAACTTAGTTCGTTTTAGCGCTGACTTCTGAAATATTTTTTTGAAAACATCTTCCGTTATTTCTTTCCAATCGTCTTTTTTCATTTGCAACAAATCCGGATGTGGGTTAAAGAGGGGTTCTGAATGCGGTTTCGAAAATCGATTCCAAGGACAGACATCTTGACAAATATCACAGCCAAACATCCAGTCGTCAAATTTCCCTTTAACAGAATTCGGCAACTCATTTTTTAATTCTATCGTAAAATAAGAAATACATTTGCTACCATCGACGGTATGGTCAGGAACAATGGCCTGAGTTGGACAAGCATCTATGCATTTAGTACAAGTCCCACAATGATCCGTTTTGAAAGGCGGATCGTATACCAAATCCAAATCAAGAATTAATTCCGCCAAAAAAAAGAAGGAACCATGGTTCTTTTGGATCAATAAGGAGTTTTTCCCATTCCAGCCTAGACCAGATTTCTGTGCCCATGCGCGTTCCATGACAGGAGCAGAATCCGTGAAAACCCGACCTCCCACTTCACCTATTTCCTCATGTATAAAGAGCATCAAATCCTGTAATTTCTTTTTGAGTACATGATGGTAGTCTTGACCGTAGGCATATTTCGCCAATTTAAAAGAACCTTCGGATTGTTGCTCTTTAGGAAAATAATTATGACTCAAGGAAACAACTGATTTTGCTCCTTCTACCAGTAAAGTAGGATCTAGTCGTTTGTCAAAATTATTTTCAAGGTATTCCATTTCTCCCTGGAAACCCTGTTTTAACCATTCCTCCAATCTAGGAGCTTCCTCTTCCAGAAACCCAGCTTTGGAAATTCCAACACTTGTAAAGCCAAACTCTAAAGCCTTCTCTTTTATAAGTTTTGTATGTCTTTCAATTGCAGTCAAAGTACCACAAAAATACATTAATTAAGGAACTCTCGCTTTGTGTGAATCACTTTTAAAAAGTATTTTTGTAAAAACACAAGACAAATGCAAATTGAAGTTTTACTTTTTGGAATTATTGCCGATTTAATTGGTGAAAGCAACATTTCAATGAAAATAAACAGCGGTAGTACCATTGGAGATTTTAAAAAATATTTGATTGCGAACTATCCCCAATTAAAAACTTACACTACCTACGCAATTGCTCTTAATGAAGCTTATGCCTTAGATAGGCAAATAATTCAACAGCAAGATACCATTGCAATAATTCCGCCTGTAAGTGGTGGTTAAGACAACTCTGAATAAGCGCCAAAACTACCAAAATGAACACAATATCCATAAGATTAATCTCAGAGCCACTATCATTGCAAAAATGTTACGAATTTGTTGATGACCCCACATGTGGAGGTATTGATATATTTGTAGGAACCGTAAGAAATCATACCCAAGGAAAAGCAGTAGAAAAATTAGACTTTTCCGCATACAGTCCCATGGCAATTAAAGAAATGCAGTTAATTGCAGAAAAAGTTCTTGAGAAATTTGAAGTATTCAAAATTGCCATTCATCATGCAGAAGGCATGTTGCAAATTGGAGACATTCCTGTTATCATAGCCGTTTCTGCCGCGCATAGGGTAGCGGCATTTGAAGCTTGCCAATATGCTATTAATACACTCAAAGAAACGGTACCTATTTGGAAAAAAGAACATTTTGAAGATGGTGAGGTATGGGTGAATGCACATCCATAAATACCAGTAGAGATTCTGGCATCAAGACACAAGAATCATCATTTTAAACATTTGACTCCTGATTCTTTACTCTAAACTAAACGATTTCCATTTTTCTTAACAAGAAGGAAGCATTCATATTTTGACACACTCCTTTTTTTAGCTTATAATCGAAATACAGCTCGTCATTTTTTATCTCTGCGTCAAAATAATAGTTATGTATTTCTGGATACTTACTTTCTATTTCGCACAGACTTAGATCATGTGTAGCAATGATTCCTGTAGCATTTGAAGCTAGTAATTTTTCAACAAATTTCTGAGAACCTTCCACTTTATCAGTACTATTAGTACCTTTCAATATTTCATCCAATACGATAAAATAATTATCATCTTTAATCGCATCTACGATGTATTTCAATCGCTTAAGCTCAGAGAAAAAATACGAAGTATCTTCGGACAGTGAATCACTATTCCTAATAGAAGTAATCAGTTTTATCGGATTGTATCTCATTTCTTGCGCACAGACAGGGAGTCCTATATTCGACATCAATATACTCAAAGATACCGTCCTAAGAAAAGTACTTTTTCCCGCCATATTGGCTCCAGTAACCATAAAAAAATCTTTTTTAGCAATAACACAATCACTCGTCACTCTATTTGAAGCTGCTAAAGACGGATGCCCTAGGCCTTTGGCGTCGATTACGGAAAGCTCATTTGAAATAGCAGCATACGTAAAATCCGGATTGTTAAAGGCATAATTTGCCAAACTGTTATAAGCATCAAAAAAAGAGATGACCTCAAACCAATCTTTTACATAGTCTTTGTTCGCATCCATCCATTGCTCTACACGATAGGCCTGCTTAAAATCCCAAAGTAACAATCCATTACCAAAGATGGCAAAAATTACATTATTCCTCTGATCCAAAGCATTCAAATAATTAAAAAATACCGCCATTTCTTTGGACGCGAATTTGTTGGAATTATTAATTTTAGATCGCATGTAACTTAATACAGGAGCGGAAAATTCTTTTCCCTCTAAAAGCTCTAAAAGTTTCTGATATTGCTGAAAAGTAGCCTTCACCTTACCTACTCTCAAATACAAATGATTCACTTTTTTGATAAAAACTCCAGAGATTACAAGCCCAACAAAAAACCAAATCGTTAGAAAATTAAATGATATATTTAAAAATGAAATCGCCAAAATCAACAACAAAGAAATTATTGAAAACACAAATGGCAACCATTTACCAAAACCAGGTAAGCTTGTTTTGTGACTATGCAACCAACGAATGATTTCATTTGGAGAAATCTCAGTATCAACAGAGCCTGCCAAGGCCGAAAATTCTTGACGCCATTTAGATAGTTTTGCCAGCTCTATGATAGCAATTTGTTTTTCAGAAATACCTTCCAATTTATTTTCATTTACTATCGAAACTAATTTTTCTGTTCCTGCTTGCGTCACAGTCCTGTTTAAAAACTGAAAAAAAGAGCCCTCTCCAAAAACATCAATATCAAAACTAAAGGCATGTTTTGGATTTTTAAACCGATCTCCAGCATCCAACATAAAAACATCCCCTTGAAGTACAGACAATTCTAATTTGTTGATCGATATCAAACGAGACAAGTGATCTTTAGCTTCTTTTTTATGCCAATATTTTTTTAAGAATACCGAAAATATAATCCCACCCACCAACAGAGAAGTCAACATAATATTTATCTCACCTAGAAAAAAATAAATTAAAAACAATGTCGAAAAAAAAGCACAGAATCGAATAATGCTATACCTTTTAAGCGCTTTATCAACTTTTAAAAATGCTTCTTGGTAGTGTTTTACTTCGGCCGTATAATATTCGAAAGGAGCAACCTTCATCTGATAAATTAAAGAGAATAATAGGTATCTGAAACTATTTTTTTAGGGATTTCTTTCTCATCTAACAATTGTCTCAAATTAATTTCAATGGTCCTTGCAATACTCGTAACAGGCGTATCAGCTGGTTTATTTTCAAAAGGATCTTGAATGGTTAAAGCTATTTTTTCAAGCATGAAAAACGGCAATGAAATAACCATCATAAACGGAATCTCTACGATATTATGCAAATCAGTCAAAGACAACGAAAGGGAAATTAAAAATATATAAATAAAGAAATGTAATGTCATCCGATATGTTTTTGGGAAAAAAGTATTCTTTATACGTTCAGCTTTTCCCATCGAAGCACATAACCTGACAATCGTGCTGTCAATTTGCATCTGCTGAAAGTCATTTACTAATTTTGATTTGTGAAGCTCCAATAAATCTTTGTTGTGAAAATCCAACAAAGTAAGAGCCCTATTTCTACTTGTTTCTAGAACCTTCAGCTCTTCTTGCGAAATAAATTCCTTAGCGGTTTCTAGAGACTCCAATCGTCTCAAATCATTTCCTAACACATAACACCAACCCATCTGTCGAAATCCCATTCTACGAACAGTATCAGGAGCAGCACCATCAGAAAAGTTTTTTATTTGTACTACAAAACTACGAGAATCATTTACAATAGCGCCCCAAATTTTCCTTGCTTCCCACCACCTATCGTAAGACTGGCTTAATTTAAATGAAAGAAGTAGTGAAATGGCCGTACCCAAAAATGCAACAATAGAAAAGGGAATGGTTAAATGTTGTAAATAAAGTGACATTATGAAAACAACCGAAGAAAACACTCCCACGATAAGCATATCAAAACGAAGCATTTTAAACCAATAAGTTAAAGGTATTCTTTTTTCTAAAATCATCGCGTATTATTTTATGGTATTTAATTCAATTTTTACAGCTTCAAACTCTTCGCGTGTATTTACATTTCTAATTAAAGTATCTTCAACTTCGATAAGTTCAACATCAGAATTGATCAAAATTTTTCTAGGACAAGAATATCCTTGTGCCAGATAACTCAATAAAACTGGATAAGATTTAGGCTCCCAAATAGCAATTAAAGGCTCCATAAATTTGGAAGATTTCCCCTTTATAGCGGTTGCTATTTTTTTTGGATTCCTCTGTAAAATCAACATATCTATAACCTCATCAGATACATAAGGTAAATCAGTCGCAAGCACTAAATAAGCTTCGTTAGGATTTTTCCTAAAGGCAGAACAAATTGCTCCGAACGGTCCTAACCCTAAAAAAACATCTGTAATAGTTTTATGTTTCTCTATTTTTTGAGATTCTCTCACAGAGACAAAAGTTTGCAAACCCTTTTTTTCCAATAATTGCACTGAAAAATCACTTTGTGGAATTCCATGATATACCAATTGGGCTTTATCTACACCCATTCTTATACTTTTACCTCCTACTAAAACCAACCCATTTAATTTTGGTGTTTCATGTTCCATCAATCTCAATACATGACTTTTGATAGCATTTAAATCCTCCAAGTCATAAACCGGTAAATCTGTATAATTTGGATACTTCTCTTTCAAACATTCAAAAACCTCCACGCTATTCTGAGTCCTAATAAAAAACTGAACAGCATCTAACTGCGCTATTCTTTTTTCTACAGAACTTTCCTTTTCTGGATCTAAGATTACAACCTGTTTTTGAGCGGAAAAATGATTTCCATTGACGAAAACAACATCATAATTTGAGAAACGAATATGTTCGTTGAATGTATTTTTTTTTATATCCGAAGAAATGAGCATATCTCCCGAAGCATGATACGTAAACGTATCAAAAACAGGTGCTTTGTTATCTTCTCCATGAGAAGCATCCGCATAAGCTATCTTAAATCTACCGCATAACTTATGGCTTAAACCAGCAACCAACTTAGAAATAACACTACATTTTACACCTACAAAGGAAATTTCAGACGGAGAAAACTCACCATTTTTTCGTAGTGTAAGCTTTGTATGTTTGCTATGTTTCTTCATCTATTCAATATTTATATCTGATTTTCCGCCAGATTTTTTAACCAAAACAATCTCCTCTATTCGCATATCTTGTGAAACCGACTTACACATATCATATACTGTTAAAGCGGCAATATTTACACCTGTCAAGGCCTCCATCTCAACACCCGTTTTTCCTTCAATTTTTACCGTACAAAACAGTTCAATATATGCGGTCTCTTTGATATCAATAGACACATCTACACCATGAATTAGTAATGGATGACACATTGGAATCAATTCCGATGTTTTCTTTACCGCTTGTATCCCTGCAATAATTGCAGTTTGAAAAACAGGTCCTTTTTTAGTTCTTAACTCTTTATTTTTGAATAAAGATATTATTTCTTTCCCTAAAAACATAGTTGCCTTAGCGGTTGCTTGCCTTTTTGTGATTTTTTTATGACCTACATCTACCATTTTAGGTTGATTGTGATTGTTTAAGTGTGTAAAACTCATAAATACTAGTATTGATTATTTTATTATAAACGTGCGAATCAAATATTTTATAATTGTTTTTTATTTGTGTTTGTAGTGACTGTTACACCGAAGCCTGACATTTAATAAAGTAGAACACTCATAACCAATATAGATCTTTCAAAGAATAAATTCTTTGAAAGATTATCGATATCTAATTACCGGGAAAAGCTCTCCTTTTTTAAATGCTATACGGTCCTGAGGTAATTCTAAAAACGCATCGGCCTCTGCGAGATTGGCCAGATCTCCGGACCCATTTCCTTTCAATGGTGACGCCACAAGCACACCCTCTTTATGATGTAGTTTTACTTGAAGAAAATAAGTCATACTTGGCATAAAATTAAAATCAACAGATAAATGTGCCAATTCCATTTCACTCTCTTGCCCAAAAACAGATTTTTCATACCAAGGGAAAAAATATTTCAGACAATTTACATATGTGGAAACCGGATTACCAGGAAATGCGAAAACCATTTTTTGTTTTTGAGTATCAAAATTTTTGGTTTTTTCTTCATCCATTCCTTTATTTACTCTATCAAACACCTTAGTTCCAAACCAAAACGGTTTGCCTGGGCGTTGTTTTACTCTATGAAATAATTTTTGTACGCTTAATGTTTCTAAAACTTCAGGAATAAAATCAAACTTACCTTTAGAAACAGCACCACTAAAAAGCAACACATCGTATTGTTCTAGTGAAGTAGCAATTTCTTTTGATAACGATTCTTTAGCGTCAACAAAATGTTTTGTTTCAGAAACAATTCCCAACTCTAGCAATAAAGCTTGCAGACTGTAAACATTACTTCGACGAATCTGATGTTGTAAAGGTACATCTGACACCTCTACCAATTCATCCCCTGTGGAAACAATCAATACTTTTGGGTGTTTTGCTACCAAGACCTCACTTTTGCCTACTGTCGCTAAAACTCCAATTTCAGCAGCTGTAATTTTTCTGTTTTTAGGAATCAACAAATCACCAACACGTTTATCTCTGCCCTTGAGGTGTATATTCTGCATTTTAGTTACCACATCCAAAGACACCTTAGCCACGCCATCAACAATTTCAATTAGCTCATAAGGAATCACCACATCTGTATCAACCGGTAATACCGCTCCTGTCATTACTTCAATACAATTATTAGGATCTAATAACGATTTTTGTGGACTTCCAGCAGCTTGTACTCCTTCAATCTTATATTCTCTTCTTCCTTGGGAAAAGGATTTAAACGAGATTCCAATACCATCCATACATACTCGATTAAATGGAGGAAAATCGTTATCCGCCAAAACATCTTCTTTTAAAACCCTACCTAAAGAGTCGATAAGACCGACGGAGACGACCCCGTAATTTTGTTTGTGTGATAAAATTATTTGACTTGCTTCAGATACATTAATCATAGCATACCTTTTACTTTTGAAAATTAGTAGTATTCCTGTTCATTTTACTTACTATAATCTTTAAAACCGAAAATCCATAGACCATTAATAAACTTTGATAAAAAATCCAAAAATATAAATTACGTAAATTTAAATGAAATGCTTTTTTAACCCCTCCGAAAAAAGCAACATCGATATCTCCTTGACTGTATTTCCAAAATGTAAATCCTAGTATAAAGATAAAACTTGTAATTATTATATTCAGAGTACCGAATAACAACTTCTGAAAAAGTGTTTTCCCTTCAGCAAACGAGAACTTTAAGTAACTAATATTAAACAATAAAAACATAAAAAGTAGGGGAAACAATACTGGAACCGGGAAAAGCCATAGCTCTTCACCAATAGTAATATGCAATTCTTTCGTCAAATCAAAATTTGAAAAAATAAGCATAGAGACAACACAGACAAGTATAAGAATTGTAATATTTTTTCCTGTTATTTTCATTTTATATTCGTTATGTATTATTAACCTCCAATTGAAGACATACTTTCTGAAACATTTTTATTTTTCAATCTATTTTCTTCTGCAACAAATCCATCTTTAGGTTTCTTGGCAACTAGATCCACAAACAATTGTTTTAATTCAGAATCGGAAGCTCCATTCCTCATAAAATCTCTAACACTAAAAACACCTTCATCAAACAAACAGTTTTTTAACAGTCCTGTTGATGTAATGCGTATTCTATTGCAATCATGACAAATCGTTCTTGTATAGGCAGGTATCACACCGAAAACACCTTTAAAGTTTTTCACTTGATACATATGCGAAGTAGAAGATTTTGCAACAGGTAATTTTTCTACCTCAAAATACTGAGACCTTATCTGTTCCATTATTTTTTTTGAATCCCAAACATCATTTGTCGCTCTTTTACCGACCCCATTAAATGGCATTTCTTCTATAAAACGAATTTGAATATCTTCTTTTTCCGTGAGTGCTACGAAATCATTAATTTCATCGGTATTCACTCCGGATTGTACCACAACATTTAACTTTAAACCTAAAGAACTATTTCTGAGAACCTCATAAGTCTCCCATACTTTTGAGAACAAATTTCTACGTGTAATTTTAGTGAAATTACTTATATTCAAACTATCAATACTTAAGTTGATCGTTTTTACATTAAGCTGTTCTAGAAATGATACATGTTCGGCTATTAAAATGCCATTGGTTGTGATATTTATTTCATCCAATCGATTGTTAAAAGAAAGCATTTGTAAAAAATCAATAAAATTTTTCCTAACAAAAGGCTCTCCACCTGTCAAACGAATTTTATTAACTCCTAACTCCGATAGAACACGTGTAATACGATACATTTCTTTAAAAGTAAGTAATGCCTCACGCGCTACAATAGCAGCTCCTTCTGCCGGCATGCAGTAGGAACAGCGTAAATTACAACGATCTGTAACTGCCAGTCGCAAATAAGTAATTTCTCTTCCAAAAGAGTCTACTAATTTATCCATTAGAACATCTGATATAAGTATGTAAAGTTCCACCAAAAAGAACTAATAACAAAATTTATCTTGCGATAAAAGCTCAAAAACAACAAAACAGTAACGTATTCATTCCCAATGAAAAGGACAATAAAAAAAGACTACAATTTAGTAGCAATATAGTTTAAAATTTTATCCGACGCACCTAAGCTCTCTTTAATATAACGCAAAGCAATCTGACCGTTTTTATTTCGTAGTTGAGCATCTTCTTTGAAGTTTCTTAAAACATCATTCAATGAACTTTGAGTATCTATCGTCATACAGCCGCCAAGTCGAATTAAATCTTTTACTTCGCGAAATTTATCAAAATTAGGACCTACAACAACAGGTATACCAAAAACCGCAGGCTCTAATACGTTATGCACACCACTTTTTGTGTAACCTCCACCAACATAAGCAACATTAGCGTAACTATATATTTTAGTCAAAAGACCTATCGTGTCAATTATAAAAACTTTATAATTACTAAGATTCTTGCCTTCTTTTTCGGAAAACAATACAGCTTCTTCTCCAAAATAATTTTTTAACTTATCAATACCTAATGCTTCTATATTATGAGGCGCAAGAATAAATTTCTCATTATCATCAGCCTCATTACAAATATACGACATCAATAACGATTCATCTTCTGACCAAGTACTACCTGCAACGAGCACATAAGAATCTGATACAAAATCCTCAATAAAATCTAACTTATTATCACTACTTAAAACATCATAAACTCTATCAAAACGCGTATCACCGCACACTGTACTCTCACTAATTCCAATTGAAGTCAGTAACTTTGAGGATCTTATGTCTTGCAGAAAAAAATGAGAAAAAGCACGCAACTTGGCTCTCATCCAACCTCCATAACTTTTGAAAAAAACTTGACTCTCTCGAAATATACCAGAAACCAATATTGTCGGAACTTGGCGCTTTTCCAATTCTAGCAAATAGTTAGGCCAAAACTCATATTTCACAAAAACGGCTATCGAAGGATGTATTAATTCAATGAATTTTTTTACATTCGAAACTGAATCCAACGGCAAGTAAACCACAATATCTGCCAATTCATAATTTTTTTGAACTTCATAACCAGAAGGGGAAAAAAAACTAAGCACAATCTTATCATTCGGATACTTCGTTTTCAATTTTTCCATAATCGGTCTTCCCTGTTCAAACTCTCCTAAGGATGCACAATGAATCCAAAACACATTATCTGTTGAAGAAATCGCCCCATTCAAAACAGAAAAAACTTGTTTTCTACCCGTGACAAAAAGTTTGATCTTAGGAGAAAACAGCGCCAAGATTCTTAGAAATATCGAGACTATGTAAATACTACTGTTATATAAAAACTGCATACCCTATTGAGGTTAGTTAGATGTATAAAAAAATCTTTTAAAAAAACAACAAAACTCCCAACCAAATATGGAAGGGAGTTTAAGACCTTAAAAAAATCTTATATCTTAAGCTTCAAAAGCTTCAATAGACACATAAGATCTATTGTCTCTCTTTTTAGTGAACTTCACTAAACCGTCAACTTTCGCATGTAACGTATGATCTTTACCCATATAAACATTTTCACCTGGATAATGTTTCGTTCCTCTTTGACGGATTAGGATATTTCCTGCGATTGCCGCTTGACCACCAAATATTTTTACACCTAGACGTTTCGATTCTGATTCTCTACCATTCTTCGAACTTCCGACACCTTTCTTGTGAGCCATAATTTCTTAATTTTATTACCTATTGTAGAATAGGTTCGTTTATTACTTTTCTTCTTTCTTTACTGCTGCCTTCTTTGCTGGAGCCTCTTCAGTAGCAGCTTTTTCTTTCTTAGCAGCTGATTTTTTCTTAGCACCACCAACAGCAATACCTTCAATTTGGATTTCAGTTAAGAACTGACGATGTCCATTCTTTTTCTTATATCCTTTTCTACGTTTCTTTTTGAAAACGATTACTTTATCACCTTTTAAGTGACCTAAAATCTTAGCTGTTACTTTAGCTCCTTCTATAGCTGGGGCGCCAATAGTTACTTTTTCACCTTCTCCAACTAAAAGAACATTATCAAAAGTTACTTTTGATCCTTCTTCAGACTGTAAACGGTGAACGTATACTTTTTGGTCTTTTGCTACTTTAAACTGCTGCCCTGCTATCTCTACAATTGCGTACATATGTTTATTATTTAATTTTGTTTTATTAAAACGAGTGCAAATATACTCTTTTTTCACAAATATACAACACTTTAATTCCCCAGAACACAACTCCTTCAACCAACACTTTCCCTAAAACAATAAAAGGTACTCAATAAGTGTTTTCTACTTAAAAAAAATGTATTCTATATTTTTATATATTTACAGCCTATACTGAAACAATGAATAAAGAATCTATATACCTATTATTACTTATTTCTATCCTTAGTATTCCTACAAATGCTCAAAAAGATAAAAAAATAATCAATAGTATTGTCGCTAAATATTTTCACGCTATCGGTGGTAAAGAAAGAGCAAGACAAATACACTCCTATTCGTCAAAAGCATCCGGTATACTTAACGAAAAAGAAATCATTTTACACAAGAAAATGATGCTTCCCAATTTATTCACTACCTCTTTAGATTACCACGGAAAAATCATCTCTAAAAGTATTTTTGATGGCAAAAATGGAATCAATCTTCAACAAGGAGAAGAAATCAGTTTCACACAAGAGGAATTAAAGAGACACAAAAACAACCGTAGTATCTTTCCTGAATTTGACTACCCAAAAACTGCAAAATACTTGGGGACTGAAAAAGTAAACCTCACAGAATGTCACGTATTAAAAGTTGGAAATTCTAAAATATATTATTCTACTTCTTCAGGATTAAAAATAAAAGGTGTCAGCATTCAAGAAAAAGATGATACTACGTTTCTTCAACAATTATACTTTGGAAACTATTTAGAAATAAAAGGATTGTTATTTCCTACAAACCTTTTAATGATTGCCGGTAAAAATGAAATAGAATTTCAGACACGCACCATCTTAATCAATAGAGATGTCACCAAGAAAGACTTCAAAATAACAAATTAAAATTTATTGGCTTGATTTAGCATCATGAAATCAACCATTACCATTGCCGCCATAGCTTCCACGATAGGAATTGCTCTCGGCACGACACAGGGATCATGACGTCCTTTACCCATCATCTCTACTTCATTTCCTTCCGTGTCAATCGTCATTTGTTTTTGAATTAAAGTCGCTACAGGTTTAAACGCTACTTTAAAATAAATATCCATCCCGTTGCTAATACCTCCTTGAATACCTCCGGACATATTTGTTTTTGTAGATCCATCGGCATTAAACAAATCGTTATGGTCACTTCCTTTCATCTCTGCACCCTCAAATCCACTTCCGTACTCAAAACCCTTAACCGCGTTGATAGATAACATTGCTTGCCCTAATGCCGCATGCAATTTATTAAATATTGGCTCTCCTAAACCAACAGGCACATTCTGAATGACACAAGAAATCACACCTCCAACAGTATCTCCTTGTTTCTTAATTTTAGAAACGTACGCAATCATCTCTTCTGCTTTTTCTTCATCTGGACAGCGAGCAATATTGGATTCTACAAGCCCCAAATCTAACTGATGGTATGGCTTGTCTAATTTAATAGTACCAATTGCGGAAGTATAGGCACATATTTTTATTTGTGGAATCACTTGCTTAGCAACAGCACCACCCACAACCCAATTGGCAGTTTCACGAGCAGAGGTTCTTCCTCCACCTCTGTAGTCTCTATTACCATATTTTTTATCATAGGTATAATCTGCGTGGGATGGCCTAAATGTTTTCGCAATGTGCGAATAATCATTCGATTTTTGGTTCGTGTTTTGAATCAAAAACCCTATGGAGGCCCCGGTTGTTTTACCTTCAAAAATCCCTGAATGAAAAGCAACCTCATCTGGCTCCTTGCGTTGAGTAACAATTTTTGACTGTCCCGGTTTTCTGCGATCTAATTCTTTTTGAATCACCTCAAGATCAAGGGAAATCCCAGGAGGACATCCATCAATGACACCACCAATAGCAGGTCCATGTGATTCACCAAAAGTGCTAACTTTAAAGAGTTTTCCAAAAGAATTTGACATAAAAGTTTTTTTTTGCGAAGTTAAAAAAAGATTTGTAATAATTCTGTCACTCGCTCCCTAAATAATAGCGATGAATTGTCTTCTCAGAATTTATCCTTTTTTCAAGGAAGCATTCTGTAATAACAAATAAAACTGAGCTCCAAACAGTAAAGCTCCTGACAAGAGGTGTATTGTTTGTGTTCCAAAAGGAAAATCACTGTAATACATTAAAATGCCAGAAAGCGCCTCAAACAGCAATAAAACGATAATATATTTAGGCAATCTAAACGACAACTTTAACGTTTCATTTTTCCAAAAAATTAAAAAATTCAACAATACAATAAGAATCGTAAACGACCTATGAACATAAAATTTTAGACTTGGATTGTATAAACTCATTTGTTTACTGTTAAAACCAAAGAGCTTTACTTGTTCATCAACAAATTGCCTAACCTGAGTCCCTAATGCTATTTGAATGACCGATAAAATAACAGAAAAAAGTAGCAACTTTTGAAAAAAACTATGGTATGTTTTTCTTGTATTATTTTCTCTTAATAAAAGGTGTAATACTTTTAAGAGAAGCGAGATTATAAGTAATCCGGCAATCATATGTATTGTGATCACAGAGGGCTTCAATACAGAGTCTACCACTGTCTTCCCTAACCAAGCCTCGAATAACATCAAAACAAACGCAGCAAAACAGAGCGTTGTGATAGTTCTGTTCTCTTTCCAAAATTTCAGTGACCCCCAGACCAAAAACAAAAAAATAAAACCTGAAACAACTGACGCCAATCGATTGATATATTCAATCCACGTATGATACACATTAAAAACAGCATACTCATGTTTCGTATAAGGATCCCAATTAAAAGCATCAAAAACATTGGATGCCGTAAAATCTTGCTTGGCAACAATCAAAGCCTCCTCTTTAATGACAATTGCTCCTTGTTCATAGGATTGATTAGGGCTCCAAATTAACTGACTCTCATCTGTTGGGGGAATATAGTAGCCAAAACATTTTGGCCAGTCTGGACAGCCCATTCCAGAGCCTGTCATCCTCACCACCGAACCCGCAATAAATATAACATAAACAGAAATCAATGCCGCTTTTACAACAATTTTAAAGTGTTTTTTCAAAAGACTTCTTTTTAGGATTAAAACACTGCAAAAATACGGATAAAAGCGAATCTTTCCTTTGAAAAACTGTTTTTTTTAAACGATAAAGTATCGATTTAACTTTAACAGATGTAGTTGATTTTTGACATTAAGCAACAGATTTTGGTCAATAAGACACTAGACATTTTTACAACATTCTTGCAAATTACTTGCACATTTTTCCTGACACTCTTCCTGAAGCGCTACACATTTCTCACAGTCAAGTTTTTCACAAGCAGCATCGCACTTCATAGTACATTTGCTCAAATCTTTAGCACAACAGTTCTCTGATTTTTCTTTCAACGAAGAAATGGTGTATGTTTCTCCTCCTGAATATGAGGCAATTTTCTTTGAAATTTCTTCTTTAGATATCACATTAGCATCATACACAATCTCTCCCAATTTATTTTCAAACGAAACAGCTACTGAAGCAACCCCTGCCGTCTTAGAAAGCTTGGACTCAATTGTCTTCGCACATCCAATTTCACACGTCATACCCTCTATTCCAACAACAATTTCTTTAAGATTCTTTTTTTCTACAGCCACAACTGGTAAATCCTTACTCGCTTTTTTAGTATCATTACAAGACACAGAAAATAATGAAACAATCAAGCTTACACAAATAATTTTTATAACTTTCATAATCCTAAATTTATTTTAATAAGACGCAATTTAGACAGAATCTCACTATAAACCGAGAAATAAAGTGTTTTTTAGCACATTACTATAATTAATCATATGAAAAACTTAAAATGGGTACTCTTACTCATTCTCGCATTAACATGGGGGAGCTCTTTTATCCTCATCAAAAAGGCACTACTTGGTCTTAGTCCAATGGAAATAGGAGCTTTGAGAATACTCTTTTCTGGAGTAATTCTATTTATTATTGGATTTAAAAATTTATACTATTTAGAGAAGAAATATTGGAGACCGCTCTTTATTGTAGCACTATTCGGAACTTTCTTCCCGGTATTCTTGTTCTCTTATGCTATCACAGAGATAGACAGTTCTATCGCAGCAGTACTGAACTCACTAACCCCTCTCATAACAATGGTGCTAGGAATATTTTTTTTTAATTTTAGTTTTTCAAAAAAACAAATTTTGGGAATTTTTATTGGTCTTTCGGGTACTTTAATTTTACTATACAATAGCGCCATAGAAAACCCTACAAAAAACTATTTTTACGTATTCCTTATTTTTATTGCGTCAACAGGCTACGCATTTAGTGTAAACTACATAAAACAACAATTTAAGAAACTCGACTCTATCACCATCACTTCAGCAACTTTTGCACTTTTAATTCCTTTTGCTCTAGGAGTATTATGCTTCACCGATTTCTTCGAAAAAGACATTTCAGAAAAGCTCTACTACCAATCCTTAATCTATATACTTGTTTTGTCTGCCTTTGGTACAAGTATGGCAATGTTATTATTCAACAAACTTATTCAAATATCTAGCCCATTATTTTCGGCATCTGTCTCCTACCTGATCACACTTGTTGCTGTAGCTTGGGGCATTTTAGACGGAGAAAAACTAACCCTAACTCAAAGCATTGCTGCTCTATTTATTATATGGGGCGTCATTATCGCACAGAAAAAGAAAAAATAACTTACTTGGCTTTATTTACCTTTCCTTGGTTCTCTTTTACAAAAGAAGCCCAACCACTATAATTTTTCCCTCCTACTCTAACACCGCTATTATAATAATGACATACTGCAGCTGCCAAGCCATCGGTTGCATCTAAATTCTTGGGAAGTGTTTTTAAATCTAGCGTACTTTTCAACATGAGAGCCACTTGTTCTTTTGAAGCATTGCCATTTCCAGTAATTGCCATTTTTATTTTTTTCGGCAAGTATTCTGTCACAGGAATATCGCGAGACAACCCAGCGGCCATAGCAACTCCTTGAGCTCTTCCTAACTTAAGCATCGACTGAACATTCTTACCAAAAAATGGAGCTTCAATGGCAATCTCATCTGGGTGATAGGTCTCTATCAATTGAATCGTTCTTTCAAAAATCAACTTTAGCTTTGTGTAGGGGTCTTCATATTTTTGCAACAACAATTCATTCATTTGAATAAATTCCATTTTCTTTTTCACCACACGTATCAAACCAAAACCCATAATCGTGGTTCCTGGGTCAATTCCTAAAATAATTCTATCTGTACTCAAAACTGTCAAGGTATTATCTACTTGAAAACAATCAAATATACTTTATTTCCGCTTCCTTTGTAACTTAGAACGAAGATATAAAAAAGAGGCCAACGCCATAACAGTAACATGCACTTATATCCGTCCACCTATTAAATAAAATTCTAGAAAATATGGATGCTTAATTTTAAAACTACTTGTACTTAATTCTAATTTCCACCAAAAATGCAGTAATCTTAAACATTCGAAAAGGACATTGCTTTTCCTATTTGACCTCGCTTCACCCAATTGGAATTTCGAGGTCCTAAAATCGAAAAAACTTACATATGAAATCCAATACATTTTCTTTCACACCTAGATACAAAAAATTAGGCAGCGCTTACTTTGGAGTAATAGTGCCTAATATATTGAAGAATCCTTTGAAAAATCTGCTTTCTACTAGAAACGTCTTTGGAAAGACATTGATAAGAGATTGTACCAAATGCCAATAACGAGTCTTTTCGAAAGTATCGGGATTTTGCTTTTCCGGTAAACGATATTCAATCAAAAAGCAATCACAAGCATAATATCACAAATTTTAATGGTTGATATTGATTTGCACTAGATCGAGAATAAACCCTGAATTTAAAACCTTTAAGGAGCCAAAGGTTAATTTACTTTGAAAAGGCCTTTAATGAGTAGTGGTGCCAATAACAGTCATTT